>TARA_R110000765_G_scaffold96318_1_pt1 | contig 141156 bp, 144 predicted proteins | sample TARA_R110000765 | Tara Oceans TARA_R110000765 (sample SAMEA4398168) | marine metagenome | biome: Polar Biome; feature: [MES] marine water layer (ENVO:01000295) within the mesopelagic zone...; material: water (ENVO:00002006), including particulate matter (ENVO:01000060) such... | reverse complement strand
GTTGGATCTGTGGGATCGGTCGGGTCCGTAGGATCGGTCGGATCTGTAGGATCGGTTGGATCTGTGGGATCCGTCGGGTCCGTAGGATCGGTCGGATCGGTCGGGTCTGTAGGATCGGTCGGATCTGTGGGATCAGTCGGGTCCGTTGGATCGGTTGGGTCCGTCGGATCAACAGGGTCGTCGCCACCGCCACCAGCTGCGCCAAGCAGTCCCAGGCCACCAACCACGGCAGCCGCGATCACGCCGGCGTCATCCATGGTGCCGCCCACGCCTGCTTCACCGGCAATCTCGGTGCCGTCAGCCATCACCAGGCTGTGGAGCGATCCATCCGCCGTGGGCACATAGTAATCGAGGACAGTGATCACATCGCCATTCTTGAGCGTGATGAACAGGTCATCGCCCTTGCGGGAATAGTTGGCAACGTCCGCTTGGTTGGCATCGATTTTGATACCAATTTCCGTACCTGCCTGGAGGGTTGTGTTTGCCATGTCTGAACTCCTGATGGTGGTGCGCTACAAACCACGCATATGCTAAAGTATGTTAATAAACCTTAAGTATGTAAAACCATACCAAAGGTGTATCTGTCAACGCTTCTGGTTGTTTGGCGGTGGGACGAAATAAACCTGAGCTTGCGGGGGGTATATGGTCGAGGCCAGATTTAAGCATTTGTATTTAAATGATAATATTTAGAAAGGTGAAAAGCCCCGCCATTTGGCGGGGCTTTTGCTATTGGCTAAGAATTGGAAATTGTCTGTTCACACACCGTCCAGCGTCGATGTGAGGCCCGAAAGCAGACCATCGTCCCCGGTCAGCCCACCCAACAGGTCGCCGCCAAGCAGGCCACCTGTCAGCCCCCCAAGCAAGCCGCCCGATGTGCCATCCTCGCCGGTGCCATCGCCCAGCAGGCAGGTGCCGGTCAGATTGCCGAGCAGACCTTCCTCGCCTGTCACGTCGGCCAGAAGGCCGTCGTTCCCGACAATATCACCCAGCAAGCCGTCCGAGCCGGTCACATCACCCAGGATGCCGTGGTTTCCGGTGATGTCTCCCAGCAGGCCGTCATCTGCGATGACCGGGTCCAGCAAACCATCTTCGGCTCCGAGCGTGTCCAGCAGGCCGCCGGTCAGGCCACCCAACAGGTCGCCTTCACCACCAAGCAAGCCGCCGGTCAGACCGCCAAGCAGGTCGCCCTCACCACCGAGCAAGCCACCGGTCAGACCGCCGAGCAGGTCGCCTTCACCACCAAGCAAGCCGCCGGTCAGACCGCCGAGCAGGCCGTCCTCGCCACCGAGCAAGCCACCGGTCAGACCACCCAACAGGTCGCCCTCACCGCCAAGCAAGCCACCGGTGAGACCGTCGAGCAGACCGTCCTCACCACCGAGCAAGCCACCGGTGAGACCACCCAACAGGTCGCCCTCACCACCAAGCAAGCCGCCGGTGAGACCGCCGAGCAGGCCGTCCTCACCTCCAAGCAGGCCGCCGGTCAACCCGTCGAGCAAGCCGCCCGCCAGACCGTCTTCGCCGGAGCCATCGCCCAGAAGGCCAACACCGGTCAGATCGCCGATCAGGCCATCTGCGCCTGTCAGGTCGCCCAGCAGGCCGTCGTCGCCGATCAGATCACCAACCAGACCATCCGAACCCGTGATGTCGCCCAGAATGCCCGAGTTGCCGGTGATGTCGCCCAGCAACCCGCCATCGGCAAGCAGCGGATCAAGCAGGCCGGTGTCTGCACCAAGCCCGCCCAGCAAGCCTTCGACCGTGCCGGACAGGCCGCCCAGCAGGCCGTCGTCGCCGCCAAGGACGCCATCCAGAAGGCCGCCTCCGCTGCCCAGAAGACCGCCAACGACGCCTTCCTCACCGAGCAAGCCACCGACAATGCCTTCGTCGCCCAGAATTCCGTCGGTCAGGCCGGTGCTGCCCAGCAGGCCGCCCACGACACCCTGATCGCCTAGAACACCGTCAAGAACACCTTCGACAGTTTCCAGAACGCCGTCCACCGCGCTGCCTTCTCCCAGCAGGCCATCGGTCAGGCCGGTGCTGCCGAGCACGCCACCCAGCAGGCCATCCTCGGAAACCAGACCGCCGGTCAGGCTGCCCGATCCGTCGCTGTCACCCAGCAGGCCAGTGCCCAGCAGGCCACCGATCAAACCATCGGAACCGGTCACATCGCCCAACAGTCCGTCCTCGCCGACGAGTTGGCCCAAAAGACCGTCCGAGCCGGTCACCGCGCCCAATAGCCCGTCGTTGCCAGTCAGCTCGCCCAGCAATCCTTCGTCTGCCAGAACGGGGTCAAGCAGGCCCTCGACGGCTGGTTCGGTTGGATCAGTCGGCTCTGTTGGATCGGTCGGGTCCGTTGGATCGGTTGGGTCCGTTGGATCGGTCGGGTCCGTTGGATCGGTTGGGTCTGTTGGGTCGGTTGGGTCCGTCGGGTCCGTGGGGTCGGTCGGCTCGGTTGGGTCCGTCGGATCTGTGGGGTCGTCATCGCCACCGTTGGCGGCCACCAGGCCGGTTGCGAGAGCGGCAAGACCTGCGCCGATCTCTTCCATATTCATGCCAAGGCCTGCGACTTCTTCGGTTTCGTCTGCAATGCCTTCGACACCGCTGAAGCTTCCGTCAGAGAACATCAGCTTGTGTGCTGCGCCACCGGCTGCGCGGTCGTAGAAATCCGTGACCGTGATGCTTTGACCATTGGTCATTTCGACGACCAAGTTGTCCCCGGATTTAACGTAGCGGGCGACGTCAGCCTTTGTGGCGGGTATGGTTACGTTCGCTGCCGCCCCAGCTTGGATTTTTGTGGTAGCCATCTCAACATCCTCTGTGCGGAAGATCGCACTATCTAAAGTTTGTGTTTACATACTTAATAGAAAAAACACATACTAAAGTTGCAGTCAATACGACTCGCGCGTTGAGGGCGCCGCTTTTGAGAAAAGTGGCACTCGATTGTTTTCTAAGCATATAATAATGGCGCTTCGTGGTGCCGCAGTTGACAGGCGGGAGATTGGAATACAGGGTTTTATATAAGGAAAATACCCTCTTAAGGTGTATTCAGGCATCAGAATGTATGCGTTCGGGAAACGATCCGAATTGGGAGAGCGCAATGACACGAAAAGCAGATCATTCGAAAGACGCGACCACGGTAAGGCCCGTTCTTCAGGCTATTGCGCGTCTGATCTCGACTGACCGGCGCGCTGTGATTCTCGCAACGGACAAGGCCGAGGTGTTGTTGTCCAACGCCCCCGCCACACGGGTCGGGATGGACACCGAAGGGTTGAGCACCGCATTTGACTGGCCTGTTCTATGTGCCCGGGCGCGCCGCGCCGGCAGCATCGCGGTTTCAAAAAACTTCCGGAACACCGAGCTTGAGGGAGAGCTGGTTTATGTGCCCTTGGGGGCGGCAGACAGCTTCATGCTGCGTCTGGCCGAGACGGATCAGGAAGCGGCGGTTTTGCGCAACCGCACCCGCACGGCGACGCTGCTTCGGGTTTCGCATGATCTGAGAACCCCGATCCAATCCTTGTTGACCGCAACCGATGCAATGCTGAATTCGAAAGATATCGGCACCGCCGATACGCGCCGTGACCAGATGCAGCGGTCGGCGCAGCTGGCGCTGAGCCATATCGACAATGTTATCAAGGTGATCCGGGGCGAACTGACAACCGCCGACATCCAGTCCGACGAGGATTTCAGTCTCGCGGAAGAGGTGCGGGCGACTTTGGACATGATCCGGCCCATCGCGGGGACACGTGGCACTTCTGTGGCGTTGACGATTGACCCGCCAGCCGAGGAGCGGGTGAACGGACCCGTCCGGTTTGTCAGGGCGCTGTTGCAGAACATGTTCGACAATTCGGTCAAACATGGCGGGACAAAGGTCGAGGTGCGCGTCACCAGCGAAAGTACCGCGGAAACGGCCGCCAAGAGAAACATCTTGGTCGAAGTGAGCGATCTGGGCGGGGGCCTGCCCGAGGCACAAAAGGCGCGATTGATGCGTGCCATTGACCTGGCCGACATCTCCCTGGCGCGGCAATCCGGCGCTGCATCCGGTCCGGCAGAAGGGCGGCCCTCTGCGGGGCTGAACGTGCTGGCCTATGCGTTGAGCCAGCTTGGCGGGACGCTGGAAGTGTTCGATCGTGGCGAGGACGGAGAAGCGATTGCAGAAGGTTCGACTGCCAAGGTGGCGGGTACGATCCTGCGGGCGCGGTTCGATCTGGCGGTGGCAGAGGAGGCCGCGCATCCGGCCACGGCACCGCATCCCGTCGCCGTCGACAGCCAGCTTCTGCGCGGCATCGGCGTGCTGGTGGTCGAGGACAGCCCCTCGAGCCGCGATTGGGTCGTTCATTGCCTGCGCGCTGCTGGCGCCCAGGTGGTTGCGGTTGAAAACGGCCTGCGCGCACTGGAGGCGCTTCAAGGTCCTGATGCGGTCGCAAACATCGACTTGCTGCTGACCGATATGACTTTGCCTTACATCAACGGCCTTGAACTGGTGCAGCAGATTATCGCGCAGCAAACTTCGGGTGCGCTGGCATGGCGCGGCAAGATCCTGGGCCTTTCTGCCCATATAGACGATGATTTGCGCAAGGCCTGCCTGAAGCTGGGAATGGCGCAACTGCTGGAAAAGCCGATCCGAAGCGTCGACCTGTGCCGTTCGGTTCAGGATGTGGTGCGCGCGTCGTCGTGCGATATCGCGCCCATGCCGGACCAGAAGGCAGCGGGCGGTGCGGATTGTTCGCGCGCGGACCCCTTGGCCGAAAGCATGGTCAAAGAACTTGTCGCACAGCTGGGTCTGGACACCGCACGCGGCTTTATGCTGCGGGCGCGATCCGAAGCGCAGGCGGTGTTCGAAGATATCATGCATCAGGGCATGCACGCGGACACGGGCCGGATGCTGCATGCGGCGACAGGTGCCTGTGGGCTGACAGGTTTGAAGCTGTTGGAGCGCAGTTTGCGCGAACTGGAAATTCTGGCAAAGGCGTCAAAACCGATTTCCGAGACGCAACTTGGCGATCTGAAGGCGACGCTGGCCGCAACCGGGAGGGCGATCGAACACTTGGGCTGAGGCTTGACGTCGTCTTGTTGATGTCACTTCACCTATACTTGGAATTCACCTATGAACTAGAAACCCAGGCAAACACTCAGGACTGTGAAGGTCTTGCGGGTGATCCGGAGGAACCAAAAGGGGGCTCCGATCGTTCGTTAAGCTGTGCAAAAGCCTCACCAAGCTGAAATGGACCTTATGAATACCTCAAAACCCGAAATTCTAAGAGTTCTCATCGCAGACGATCATGCCATGATTTTGGAGATGTTCGAACAATTCTTGTCCGGGCTCCCCGATTTTGAGGCACAGACAGCGCCGGATCTTGAATCTGCGCTGGCACAGATCGACAACTCCGGTGCGTTCGATCTGGTATTGGTTGATCTGGATATGCCCGGAATGAACGGCGTTGCCGGGCTGGCCAAGGCGATCGAGCGCAATGGTGGAAAACCGGTTGGCATCATCACGAGCAACCCGACGCCTCATGTGGTTTCCGAGACACTTGCGATGGGCGGAGCGGGTATCGTTCTGAAAACGGAATCCCTGAACAACCTCACGAATGAAATACGCTTCATGGCGAACGGTGGTCGCTATGTCCCCGTCGAACTGATCGACCGTCAACGGGTCAGCAAGCCGCGCGAAAGCAACGGCGCGTCTTTGTCAGACCGCGAAATGACCGTGCTGGCGCTGTTGGCCGAAGGCAAACCGAACCGAGAGATCGGCACCGACCTTGGGCTGGCCGAGGCCACGGTCAAGATGCATGTCAAATCCATCTGTTCGAAACTGGGTGCGAACAACCGCACGCAAGCGGTGATTGTGGCGCGCGATCACGGCTTGTTCTGAAAACCCTTGCATCGGTCCGCAGGTCTCCAGACCCGAGTTGCATCCCTAAGTATGGGTGATGTAGGCTGATCGCTGTGGGCCGCCACGCGGCTGTCTGGCAAGGGGGTCGGGCGATTGACCAAACCGGTGATTGTGTTCGTGGGCGCCGTTTATCCGGGCCAGTTCGGGCGGTTGTGTGATTACCTGCGCGAAACAGGCATGGCGGACAGCTATTTCCTGACCACGCCGGGGCATATGGAACGCAACCGCGAGCGCGGGGCGCATATCCTGGGGTTCAAGCCGGACGGCAATATCGTTGGCGCGCAAAGCTATTATTATACGTCCAAGTTGGAACGTTCCGCACGGATTTCACGCGGTGTGCTGTCGGCGCTGACCGCGTTTCAGAAGCACCGCAAGATCGACGTTGTCGTGTGCCATTCATTATGGGGCGCGCCGCATTTTCTGTACGATGAAATTGACGCGGCCATTGTCAGCTATATTGAGTTTCCCAGCTTTCGCGCCCATGGCTGGGACCCGGCCTATCCGCCGGACCAGTCCCAGCGGATGACCGATCGCAACGCCGAGATGCTGAATTTTCATCAGGCACTGTGCAGCGATCTGGTGATCTGTCCCAGCCGCCATGCCAAGCAGATGTTTCCAAAGGCTTTGCAGTCGAATATCGAGGTGCAGCTGGAAGGGTTCGACTTTGCCGCGATGCCCGAGGCCGAAGTTGCAACCGGGCCGCGCCCATTTACCATCGGTTTCGCATCGCGCGATTTGTCCTCGGCCAAGGGGTTTGAGACATTCATGCGCATCACAGACAAGCTGGTGGGGCAGGGCCTGGATGCCCGTTTTGTCGCCTTTGGCGGTGCGGGTGTGGCGACCTATGGCTACGAAGATCAGGCCGTGCAGCGGCTGCATGACGGCAAGGTCGCGAATTTCCGCGATCATTTGCTGTTGAAATTCCCCCGCGCGGCATCGGTCGTCGAATTTCCCGGAAAGCTGCCCTATGACGAATTTTCCAAACGCGTCGCCGAGGTTGATCTGTTCCACTACCCGCTGCAATTCGGCGTAGCGAACTGGGGACTGGTCGAAATCCTGGGCCGTGGCGGCTGTGTGCTGGCGCCCGACCGTGGCTATGCCGCCGAACTGATTCAGAACGACATCAACGGCCAGCTTCTGCCCGATGACGATGATGCATGGATTGCCGCAACGCTGGCGTTGAAGGACGATCCGTCCCGTCGGCTGCGGTATGGTCAGGCGGCGCGCACGATGGCGCGCGCGCAATATGATCTGTCAGCGGTCGCGCCGCGTTACATGGGGCTGTTCAAGCAGGCGATGTTGAACCGCGCGGCGCGGGCTCCGGGCTAAAAACGGGTGCTCAGGCTTAGCCCAAAGACCTGATGTTCGTCGCCGGGCTGGTCCTCGATGGGCGTGGCCACGTAGAGCGAAACGGGGGTGTTGCCCACGTCAAAGACCACGGACAGGCCGACGCTGCTGCGCCGGTGCAGGCTGTCGTCGATGGTGCCGCCAAGTGTGTCGTCCAGATCCCAGCTTGCGCCGCTGTCGACAAAGATGCCTGCGCGGAACGGTGTGCGGTAAATCTCGCCAAAGTCGCGCTGCAGTTCGATGGACACTTTGGCATAGGTGTTGCCCCCCAGCGCATCGTTGCCGTCACGTGGGCCGATCCCGCGCGGGGCAAAGCCGCGAAAGGTGTCTGCACCGGGATAAAACCGGTCGATGGCGCGGGTGGCATTGCCGCTGGTGCCGTTGATGTTTCCGGCGTCAAAGCCGAACAGCAACCGCAGATTCGACGCGAGAGGAAATTGCATGCGCGTCTCAAGGCGCGTGTCCGAGATCGGGTCATCCGTGCCGATGTTCCAGAAATACTGGTCCAAACGGATGCGATAGCCGAACTGGTCCCAATCTTCCTTGCCCTCCTGCGCCTCTGCGGTGCGTTCGTGACGCAGGCCCAGCCGTACATAAGGCGCCGAAATACCGTCAGTCTGTTCTTTCAAAAGCAGGGCGCTGGCGGTCGGTTCCACATCATAAAGCCGATGGTCGCGGTAGCCGATCCCGGCTTCCAGCTTTGTCGAAGGGGACAGCGCCCAGCCCAGATAGGTCTCGATGCGCAGGGATTCGTGGGTGTAGCTGCGGTCGTCATAATCGTCGCGCCCGCCTGCCAGCTCAAAGCCGAGGTCGAAATCCGTCTCGAAAGCTTCGGTGCGGTACAGGTTCAGGCTGTAGCGTTGCACCTCTTCGCCGTACTCGAGGTTGACCGCGCCATAGGTCCGGTCGAACAGGTTGTAGCGTTCATAGGACAGGCTGCCCACGACGCCGTCCTGGGACGCATAGGCCAGCGTTGCATCAATGCGGCCGGGACGTGTGTCCAGTTCCTGTACGTCGATGACCAATGTGTCGCCTTCACGCGACAGGGTAACCGTTTCGAAAACGCCCGTGGACATAAGACAGTCTTCAATCGCGCGCAGCTCAAGGTCGATGTATTCGATGCCCTCTTCGGCGCCGCAGGTTGCCTTGATGTCCTGTTCGGGAATGAACTGCGCCCCGCGCACTTCAACCGTGTTGACCATTTGCGACTGGACCGGCGTCGCGGTGGCCAGCGCGAGACCGAAAGTCCCTGCTGTCAGCAGGGTTTTGGTGAAATCCAATGTGCCGTGGCAGCCGGCAAAGTGCAGTTGTGGCAAGGGGCAGTCTCTTTCTTGATCTTTGATCACCGCAAGCAAGCAGGTCAGCAGCGACCTGCAACAGAATTGGAGGTTATTATTGTAGCCGCGCTTTGAGAAGGGGGCGGGTGAGATAGCTGAGGACAGACCGTTTGCCGCTTTCGATGTCGACCTGGGCAATCATGCCGGGACGGATCGCGAACTCTTCGCCGCCGCGCTCCAGATAGCTGCGATCGGTTTTGACCATGACGCGGTAGAAATCCTGCGGACCCTGGGGCGTGTCTTCTTCGACGGTGTCTTCCGAGATCTGAATAACGGTGCCGCGCAGGTCGCCGTAGGTGGCAAAGTCATAGGCGGTGATCTTGACGCTGGCGGGCATGCCGGGGGCGATAAAGGCCACGTCACGCGGTTGCACCTTGGTCTCGATGATCAACTGGTCGTCCGTGGGGGTGATTTCCATGATCGGCTCGCCGGGCTGGACAACACCGCCAAGTGTGGTGATGTCGATGTTGTTGACCCGTCCGGCCACGGGCGAGCGGATTTCGGTGCGCTGGAATTCGTCCTCTTTCTGGATCAGATCCTGCTGGATCATCAGCAGCTTGGCCCGGCGCTGCGCGAGATCCTTGTAGGAATCCTGCACATAGACATTGCGTGTTTCGCTGATCTTGCCGTCGATCTCGGCCTTTTTCTGTTCCAGTTGCAGCAGGTTGATCTTGCTGACCGAACCGGATGCCGTCAGCGGGCGGGTGATGTCGATCTGTTCCTGGATGGCGGTCTGTTCCGCTTCCAGCGCAGAAAGAGAAGCCTCAAGCTTGGTGCGGCGGGCGGTGAACAGGCGCAGTTCCGTCTGCTCGGCGGCGTTCGGCTCAGAGCCAAAGTCCAGCTCGGGTTTTTCCAGCACCTCCGCCTGCAGGCGGGCCACTTCGGCGGTCAGCGCGGTGATCTCGGATTGCGCCGACAAAAAGGCCGATTGCGACCGGGTGGGGTCGAGGCGGGCCAGAACCTGTCCTTCTTCGACGATGTCGCCTTCGCTGACGGCAAGCTCGGACAGGATACCGCCCTCAAGGCTTTGGATGGTCTGCATCCGCCGCAAGGGGATCACGCGTCCATCGCCGCGTGTGATTTCGTTGATCTGTGCAAGTGCCGCCCAGGTGACGCCAATGATCAGCGCCAGAATGATGGTTTGAATGGTCAGCCGTGCCACCCGCAGCGTCTGGCGTCGGTAACTGCCATCCATGTGGCTGGATGTCATGGCATCCGCGTTGCTCATGTGACGGCTTGGACTGGTCGGGTTTTAACCGAATTGGCGCGCGCCGAATTCAGGATCTGCATCAGGTCGCCGTCGCGCGCCACGCGCCCGTCTTTCAGAACGATGGCCCGTTCGGTCAGGGCGAGCAATTCGCGCTTGTGGGTCGAGATGACGGTGGTGCGTCCTTCCAGCCAGTCCTTCATGTGGCTGATAACCTTGCTTTCGGTGATGTGGTCAAAAGCGGCCGTGGGTTCGTCCAGCAAAACCACCTTGGGATCCTGCAACAGCACCCGCGCGAGGCCGATCGACTGGCGCTGGCCGCCTGACACGTTGGCGTTGCCTTGCAGTTGCAGGTCCAGCCCGCGCACGTGGCGCCGCACGAATGTGCCAAGTCCGACAGCATCCAGCGCCTCGAGCAATTCGTCATCGCTGTGCAGGCCGTGGTCCAGCAGAAGGTTGTCGCGCAATGTGCCTTGGAACAGAGCGACGCTCTGCGGCAAATATCCGATCTGCCGACGCCGGTCGATGGGATCGATCTGGGACAGCGACAGGCTGTCGATCAACACGCTGCCAGATTGCGGGTCGGTCAGTCCGGCCATCAGGCGCAGCAGGGTGGATTTGCCCGCGCCGTTGCCGCCCAGCAATGCGATGCGTTCGCCCGCTCCGATGGAAAGGTCGGGGATCGAGATCACGGGCGGGGCTTCGGGGTCGTGACGGAACACCACGTCGTCAATCTTGTAGGTGCCCGAGAGGGAGGAGGCGCGCACGAAATGGCGGTCCACGGGGCGCTCGACAGGCAGGGCCATGATCTCGTCCAGCCCTTCCATCGCGGCGCGCACCTGCTGCCAGCGTGCAAGCAGGCCCGCAACCTGACCCATCGGGGACATGGTGCGGCTGGACAGAAGGGTACAGGCGATCAGGCTGCCGACGGTCAGTTCGCCCGCGCTGATCAGGTAGACACCGGCGATGATCACACCGGCATAGGCCAGTTTCTGAACCGTGCTGACCAGTTGCGTCATGATGTTGGTGATGCTGCGCGTCTTGATCGCGGTCGTCGCCATGGTCGCCGACAGCTGGGCGTGGGCGCGCTGCAACCGGCCTTCGGCGCGCGATGCCTTGACGGTTTCAAGGTTGGAAATGGTTTCCAGCAACAACCCATTCAGCGCCGCCGCCTCGCGGGTGTTTTCACGTGATGCACGGGCCAGTTTCTTTTGCATCAGGATGCCGGGCAGGATCGTGGCGATCACCCCTGCCAACACCACAAAGGCGATATTGCCGCCAATGAACCAGATCACGCCGACAAAGATCAGCACGAAGGGCAGGTCGCAGATGGCCGTGACGGTGCCAGAGGTAAAGAACTCGCGCACGGTCGCGAAATCACGGACCTGGTTGGCAAAGACACCTGTAGAGGCTGGCTGATGCTTCAGCCGCATGTTGGCAACCTTATCAAAGAGTTGCGCAGACAACCTCAAGTCGAGATCGCGGCCCGATACGTCCACCAAAGTCGAGCGCATCAATCGCAGGACCAGTTCCAGAATGATCGCAATGCCGACACCGCTGGCCAGAATCCAGAGCGTGTCAAAGGCATTGCTGGGCACCACGCGGTCATAGACCTGCATCGAGAACAGGGCCGTCGCCACCGCCAGAATGTTCGCGGCAAACGAGGCCAGAACCACATCGCGGTAGATCACCCAGTTGCCCAGAACAGGCCCCAGGATCCAGTGGCGTTTGTCCTTGCTCTGTGCGTCCAGCCGGTCAGATACGATGTCGATCGGTTTGGAGACCAGAATGCGTCCGTCGTGCACGGCTTCAAGCTCGGCGCGCGACCACATGCAGCGGCCGCCACCCGCTTCGGGAACGATCACCTTGGCGTGGGTTTTGGTCAGGCTTTCCAGAATGACCGTCCGTCCGTTTTTCAGGAACAGCAGGGCAGGCAGGCCGTGATCGGGGAAATCTTCGATGGATTCGCGGCTGATCCGGCAGCTCATGTTGACGCGGCGCAGGGCCAGTGTCGCAAGGCTCTCACCCGCGGCGCCATCCTTGGCTTTGGGAAGCCCGTCCATCAGCTGACTGGACGACGTCGCAACACCCTGCACGCGGCACAGTTCGACAAGGCCTTCGATAAGCGGGTCTGAGGATGATGCATCTTTCATGCGAATTTCCAGTTTTACCTACGGGGCCAGGCTATTGCGTGTGTGAAGCGGAAATGATCAGCGTGCCCAGCACACCCAGATCATGCGCCGCACGGTATTCGGTGCGTTTGCGTTCGTCGTATGTGTCGATCTTGTCGATTTGCGAGTCGTAAAGGTCACGGCCGGTTGTCAGCAGGTCCAGCAGCTCGCGCTGACCGCCGATAAACTGTTGTTCATAGTTGTCCAAAACCCGTTGCGCTTCGGCCAACTGCTGCGCTCTGGAGTTTTCCGTGTTGCGCAGAATGGTGATCTGCTGACGGGCGCTCGAGGCGGTGTTGGTCAGGTCGCGTTCAACCGAAACAAGGGTAGATTTGGCCGCTTGCAAGTTCAGCTCGGCGGATTGCACGCCGCGTTTGCCGAACCCGCTCGAGCTGAGATCGACGCCTGTGGAGATGCCCACTGCGGTGCGGCTTCGGCCACCATTCAGGTCGGCGCGGCCCTGGGCCTGCAACTTGATGGTGGGCAGGCGCGCGGCTTTGGCGGTTTGTACGCCTGCGGCGGCCTCATCGGCCGAGGCACGCGCTGCGATATAGGTGGGTGCGATATGGACCGCAGACCGCACCTTTGCCGCCTGGGCATAGCGGCTGGCAAAGCCCAGCTCTGGCGGATACTGGATGCCGGAAACCGGTTGCCCTACCAGAAATTCGATTTGCGACAGGGCAATGCGACGGTTCGCGACCAACTGTGCCATCTGGTCCTCGGCGCGTGCGATCTCAAGCCGGGCGCGGGCCACTTCGCCATTGTCACTGATGCCAGCGGTGGCGCGGTCCTGTGCCTGCCCCGAAATCCTGCGCGCAAAGGTGGTATAGGTCCGGGTGCGGGCGATCTTGAGATCGATGGTTTCGATATCGATGAAGAATTCCGCCACCTGGAGCGACAGACCCTCTACCTCCATTTTCAGATCGGACACAGCCTGAACGCGCACGTGCGAGGCCGCGTTGATCTTGCTGCGGATCAGGCCCCAGTCGTACAGCACCTGCGACACGGTCAGAGTGATGCCGGCTCCGTTCGAATCCGTGGTCGAGCTGTCGCCGGAGAGGCTGATGCTGGGATAATATTCATCACGCGCAGCCTGAATGTCGATCGAACGGCTCGCCACTGTCTGCCGAAGTGCCGCCACATTTCCGTCACGCTCTGTCGCACGCAAAACGGCGGCTTCTAACGACATTTGTGCCGCGGCAGGCAGTGACATGGCCACCGTCAACAGCGCAGCGGCCAGCGGTGCGAACCGGATGCCGGGGCGCTGCATGCGCTTGTTTTGTTTGGGCCGTGTCAGCGCGATCATCAAATGATCTCCGTCATCAAGTCAGTGAACAGTCCATCTTGCGGGTCGGGGATGTACAGCAAGCTCGGGTCTGGCGAATCTGATACTAAAAAACCTGAAGTTTCTGGCAATTCAGTGGCATTTTCGCCGCTAAAATCTGAAGAAGCTGTTTCTGCATCCTCGGGAGGGGGCGTTTCTGCCGCTTCGGTGTCGAAGTCCGATGGTTCCAAAATCATATCCTCTGGACCTGTCAGTTCTTCGATGGCTGTCGCCAGATCCGTTTGGGATTCAGGCTGAGGGTTCTGTGCGACAGGAGCGGACGAATTGTCATCGTCAGACAGGTAGCCGATGCCACTGCCCAGCGAGAAACCGGCGCCTGCAAACAGTGCCGTGTCGCCCCAATCGCCTGCGCCGCCTGCATCCGCACTTTCGATGTCGGAAGGATCCGAACCGACCGGCGCCACTCCTTCGGTCGTTTGCATGGCTTCGGTAAATTCGTTGTCCTGCGCCAAATCAGGTTCGGGCGCCATAAGTCCGGTCACAACAGGGGACCCATCAGATGACAGCAGGCGACTGAAATCGCCGTCTGGTCCGATGACAAAGAAGTTTTCAATGTTCAGGGTTTCGCCATTTGACAGGCGCACCACCAGATCCTGCCCTGATTTCTCAGTGCCCAGAATGGACGCGCTGACCGACACATCTGTGGGTTCGCTCAGAATGCGTCGGGACATCACAGGTGCCGCTAGCGCTTGTGCCGCGTCCTTTGCCTGTGTGGTTACTCCAACGGTCACTGCCATCTCACTACAAAAATTGTTTTTACCTGACTCGCCCCCGCGCTGGATGCTCACTCAACCAAAAGTTGCCGAGTGCATCGCGAAGGCCGACGGGGCGTCTTTTGACAGCCAACATACTACAGCCTTATTTGTTAACCAATTGTTAACCTCTTTCAAGCGTGAGTTAGGGTTTAGGTTGTATTTTTCGGCGCCACTCAATCCTTTGTGGCGCTAATACCGTTTAAATTAATAATATTACGGGCAAGGCTCCCTGATTTGGGGAACCTTTAAAATTTAAGCTCTAGTCACCCCTAGGTTGCCGGAGTGCCTTGATTTAGACAGAGTCGGAATCTGTGGAGTTGTCGAAGACACTATCCAGGAGCGTTGTTCCGGCATCGTCGACCTGACTGAAGAGCGTGTTCATCGCATCTTCAATTGCGTCGTCTGCCAGCAAGCCGCCTTCGAACGAAGTTGCGTCGTCACCGGTTGTCTCGGCGTTCAACAAGTCGTCGAATGTATTGTGTTCTCCAAGGACGTCCTCGACGCCGCCGGCAAGAATGTCGTTGAGCAAGCCGTCGATCTCGGGGTCCGAAGCCTCACCGTTTTCAGTGGGCGCAAGTTCGAACAGGCCTTGGTCGACAAGTGTACCGGTCAGGCTGGCATCACCACTCAGACCCGCAAAGAGATCATCGGCAGTAAGGTCGGTGTCGACCACGTCCAGGCCAAAGATGTCCTCCTCGCCCAGCAAGCCGTCAAAAACAGATGTTTCGGGGGCATCCACGCTCGCGCCGCCGAAGCCCGGAAGGAACGAAAGACTGTCGCCACCGATCAGCGTATCAAGAAATCCGTCGTCGCCAGTCAGCAAACCGTCTTCGCCGGTCACATCATCCAGAAGGGAAGGGATGATACTGGTCACGTCTTCAACAACGGTCTCCACCGGGGCCGTTACGGTTTCCAACAGGTCCTCGGTTGTTTCGACAACGGTCTCTACCGGAGCCGTCACGGTTTCCAACAGGTCCTCGGTTGTCTCGACAACGGTCTCTACCGGAGCCGTTACGGTTTCCAGCAGGTCTTCGGTTGTCTCGACGACGGTCTCTACCGGAGCCGTTACGGTTTCCAGAAGTTCCTCGGTTGTCTCGACGACAGTCTCCACCGGAGCCGTTACGGTTTCCAGCAGGTCTTCGGTTGTCTCGACAACGGTCTCTACCGGAGCCGTCACGGTTTCCAGCAGGTCCTCGGTTGTCTCAACAACGGTCTCTACCGGAGCGGTTACGGTTTCCAGCAGGTCCTCGGTTGTCTCGACAACGGTCTCTACCGGAGCGGTTACGGTTTCCAGCAGGTCTTCGGTTGTTTCAACAACGGTCTCTACCGGAGCCGTCACGGTTTCCAGCAGGTCCTCGGTTGTCTCAACAACGGTCTCTACCGGAGCGGTTACGGTTTCCAGCAGGTCCTCGGTTGTTTCGACAACGGTCTCTACCGGGGCCGTCACGGTTTCCAGCAGGTCTTCGGTCGTCTCGACGACAGTCTCCACCGTATCGGTCACGGTTTCGACAACCTGTTCCGTGGTGTCGACCACAGTTTCAACCGTGTCTGTCACCGTATCTGTCAGAGGCTCGATGCTGTCCACGACAGTAGAGATCGGATCGTCCAGGATATCCGAGGACTCACTTTCAGTGATACCCCCGAGAAGTCCGCCGACCAGCCCTTCCTTGCCGAGCAAGCCGCCGACAATACCGTCTTCGCCGAGGACGGTATCAATCACACCATCTTCACCCAGAAGCGTGTCCACAACGTCATCAACAACGCCGTCTTCGCCAAGCACGGTGCCGACAACGCCGTCATCGCCCAGAACGGTGTCCACGACCGTATCGACAACACCGTCATCGCCCAGCACGGTATCGACGACACCGTCCTCTCCCAGAAGGGTGTCCACCACGTCATCGACAACACCGTCATCACCGAGCAGCGTATCTACAACGCCGTCGTCGCCGAGCAGGGTGTCGACAACACCGTCTTCTCCCAGAAGGGTGTCAACAACGTCATCCACAACGCCGTCATCGCCAAGCACGGTATCCAGAACACCGTCCTCACCCAGCAGAGTGTCCACGACCGTATCAACGATACCGTCTTCGCCCAGCAGGGTGTCCACGACCGTATCAACGACGCCGTCCTCGCCCAGCAGGGTGTCCACGACCGTATCAACGACACCGTCCTCGCCCAGCAAGGTGTCCACGACTGTATCAACGACGCCATCTTCACCCAGCAGGCTGTCGACGATACCATCTTCGCCCAGCAGGCTGTCGACGATACCGTCTTCGCCACCGATCAGCTCGGTCACCGGGGCCAGTGGCGTGCTTGAGGTCGGAGTCTCTGTCGAAGTTTGGGGCTTCTGGGCCGATGTTGTCTGCGGTGTGGCAGAGGTATCTTCACCCGGTTTCAAGGACTCCTTGAAATAGGGCTCGTTGTCCTGCGACCCATGCAAGGGAGCTGCGCCCAGGCTGGCCATCTTTGGCTCGGCGGGCGCGTCGCTGGTGTTGCTGTCAGGGGTGGCTTCGACGGAGACATCCAGAGCCGCCACGTCAAATGCCTGTGCCGCAGCACTGGCTGCGTCTTGCTCGGGCGCTGCAAGGGTCTGATCCTGCGCGGCAGGGGTGTGATCGGCAGAATTTGTATCCTGCGGGGGCGTATCGCTGTCGGGAAGCGTTTCGGCAAATGCCTGCAAGCCATCAGGCGAGGCGCTTTGCAGGGCAAGGCCCATCCCGATTGCGGTTGCCGTCGCCGAGACACCGCTCGCGCGTCCACCGCGGTCTTCTGCGCTTTGGAGAGGGCGGCCAGGCAAGCTTAGACCGTTGGCTTGATCGCCAAGCGTCTGACGCACCTGGGTGCCGCTGAGATTTTCACGCTTGCCCACTTAGGCAACTCCATTTTTAGCCTGCGCTGTGCGCAACCGAAGCTTTAGAAACCGCGAGGCTGACCATCCGAAAGAGGCGGGTCTCATTCCTCATTGCAAACCTGTTACAGCACATAGTGGACTCCTTCGAAAGAATCCATACTTAAGCTTCAAACTAGATACTATAGTATGCGATGTTGTGATCTTTTCGCAAGCGCGAAGTGGAAAACACATAAAACCGCGAAATACCTGGGGTTTAATCACATCCAAAAGTATGTATTACGCTTCAGGCGAGATTTCAACAGCCGGGTGAAATGCCTCCGATCCCTCGGACAGGGCGCGCAACGCGGCGGCAAACTCAGCCCGAGCGACTCGGCTTGGATCTTGTTCAACCTGTGTTGACCGCTCAGGCCGTGTTTGGGACCGGACACCTTGTATGCTGCAACAACACGGCAACAGGGTGCACGAAGCGCCGTGTTTCCGACATCTTCGGCGGGTTGCGTTCTGAAAAGAGTGCATTCTGCCCGTTGACGGGGATAGAAGTTCGACGTTCTTTGCTGCACCAAAGTCGATAACCCGGACACGGGCCATATCAACGGCCGATACAACCACGACCCACAAGTTCCATCTTGAAGGAGGAGTTGAGATGAACACCTTTATGAAAACGACGCTGGCTGCACTGGCGGTCACCGCACTGGGCGTCACTGCATCATCTGCGGAAACGCGAATCACTTATAAATCCGCCAAGACAGGATCGTCCTATTACCAGATGGGCGTCGAGCTGGCCGAGGCGATGAAGGCGGGCACCGACGGCGCGCTGATTGTCACCATCGAAGAAAGCCAGGGCTCCGTGCAGAACGTGATGGAGGTCAAGGCGCGCGGCGCGGACTATGTGTTCACCACACCGCCTGCGCTGGTCGGTCTGGCACAGCAGGGCAAGGCCATGTTCGATGGCAAGGGCGACCCCAAGTTCGACGAGATCCGCGCCTTGTTCCCGATCCCCTCGCTGACCATGCATTTCGTGATGTCCGCAGACAGCGGTGTGACCGACCTGATGGGCATGGAAGGCAAGCAGATCCTGCTGGGCAAAGGATCGTTCGGTGCCACCGAGGGCGAGAAATACATCGAAACCTTCGGCCTGACCGACAAGGTCAAGATTGCCGATGCGGAACTGTCCAACGCGGTTGCGGCGTTGAAGAACGGCCAGATTGACGGCTTTGTCACCGCAGGATCATGGCCCGCGCCCAACGTGATCGAGGCAGCGGCCTCGACCCCTGTGACCGTGTTGTCGCTGACGGATGAGCAGATTGCGCAAACCGGCCGCACAAAGCTGGTGATCCCGGCGGGCACCTATGCCGGGCAGGACGCCGACATTCAAACCACTTCGTTGCCGGTCGTGGCCTATACCACCACCGCAATGGACGATGACACGGCCTATGCGCTGACCAAGACCTTTTGGGAAAGCAAGGCCAAGCTGGGCGACACATCGCCGTGGTGGAATGGTGTGGATCAAGCGTTGATGGCCAACATCGCTGGCAAAATTCATCCCGGCGCGCAGCGTTATTATGAAGAGGCAGGCATTGCCCTGACCGACGCGCAAAAGTAAGGCGCTTTCTACAGGCCGGGCATCGTTCCGGCCTGACCTTTTACAGCGACAGGTTCAATGATGGATATGCTTCCCAAAGGGCGCGTGCACGCGGCGTTCTGGCTTTTGCTTGCAACGGCTCTGGTGGGCTATCATCTGGCCCTGATTTTCTCTGGCCTCGTGCCCAATCTGGTCAGCCGCCCGCTGCACATGGCGTTCATCCTGCCGTTCATTCTGGTGTTGGGCGCATCTGGGCCCGCCAGCCGGATCAGCGGTGCGATCATCGCAGCGCTTGGCGTGGCCGCCGCGCTGTGGATCGCGCTGAATGCCGACCGTCTGGGTGACCAATACGGGTTTCTTGAGGGCAACTTTCAGGTCGCTGTGGCCGTGGTCCTGCTGGGCGTCACGCTTGAAGCTGCCCGCCGTGCCATCGGCTGGCCGCTGCCGCTGGTGGCCGCATCTGCTCTGCTGTACGGGCTGTTCGGGCAATATATTCCGGGCCAGTTCGGCCACTCGGGCACACCGATCAACAGCTTTCTGGGCACGCTGACCATTGCCGAAGGTGGCATCTGGGGATCGCTGACGGGCGTTTCGGTCGGTGTCGTGTCGATCTTCGTGATCTTCGGCGCGGTGCTGAACGCAGGCGAGGCGGGGCAGGGGTTCATGAACGTTGCTGCCGCCTTTGCCGGACGCCTGAAAGGCGGGGCTGCCAAGGTGTCGGTGATCTCCTCGGCGCTCTTTGGGTCGATCTCCGGTTCGGCCTCGGCCAATGTGGCGTCCACCGGAGCGATCACGCTGCCCGCGATGACAAAGCTGGGCTATCCCAAACGTCTGGCCGCCGCGGTCGAGGCTGTCGCCTCTTCGGGTGGGCAGATCATGCCGCCGCTGATGGGGGCGGGTGCCTTTGTCATGGTCGAGCTGACAGGTGTGCCCTACACGGCAATCATGGCGGCGGCTGTCCTGCCTGCTTTTCTCTATTTTCTGGCGGTCTGGGTCGGGATCAATGCCTATGCCCGACGGTTCGACCTGAAAGGTGTCGATGCAGCCGACCGGCCCGCGTCGCGTGACGTGATCATCACCTCGCTGTTTTTCCTTGTGCCCTTCACCGTGCTGCTGTGGGGCATGTTCTGGGCACAGTTTACGCCGGAATATGCCGCAGCATTGGCAATCCTCGCGGGTGCGCTGTTGCTGTTTGTAAATGGCAATCTGCAATGCAAACGCGAACAGGTTGCGGCCCGCTTTGCCTCGGCGGTGATCACCGCTGCGCGGCAGGTGTCCATGATTGCCGCGATCATCCTGTGCGCTTCGATCATCATAGGGGTGCTGTCGATCACCGGGCTGGGGGTCAAGGTGACCTCGCTGATCCTCGAGGGGGCGGGCGGGCTGTTGTGGCCGTCGCTGCTGTTGACGGCGCTGGCCTGCCTGATCCTGGGAATGGAGGTGCCGACGACCGCCGCCTATGTGATCTGTGTGTCCGTGGCAGGGCCTGCGCTGACGCAACTGGGGTTGGAGCCGCTGCAGGCGCATCTGTTCGTGTTCTGGTTCGCGCTGCTGTCCACCATCACGCCGCCGGTTTGCGGCGCGGTGTTCATTGCGGCCGGCATGATCGGAGAAAACTGGCTGAAGGTGGCGCTTACCGCGATGGCGCTGGGCATTGGCCTTTATATCATTCCGCTGGGCATGGTCGCCAACCCCGACATGCTGCGGCTGGCAGAGGCGCCCGTGGCCGCGTTGATCGCCACGGTGCGGGTCGCGCTTGGCCTGACGCTGCTGTCCTATGGATTGATCGGTGCACGCAGGCCGGTGCCGACGGTCCTGATGGTTGTTGGTGGCCTGTGCGTTGTGTTCTCGGGGCTGTACTTCTGAGGCTTTTGCCGGTTCCGGATCGCGGGTCCGAGCGCCGCCGCAAAGTGCTCTGTTATCCGCCGTCTTCGGGTGGCCATAGCCGCAAACACTTTTCTCAGGAAAAACTGTACTATATCGTTCCGGAAGAGATATTTTGTTGAGACCGAGATTATGACCAAATCAAGCTTTCCGGACAGCGGTGGCGATCACCTTGATCTTTTACTTGCCACTTCGGAGATCGGTATTTGGGAGCTTGATGCGGCCACGGGCGAGGCGCTGCGCAATCTCAGGCACGACCAGATTTTCGGACATGATCAGCTGTTGGATCATTGGAGCGGTGATGTCTTTCTGACCTATGTTGTCGAGGAAGACCGCGAGCGGGTCGGTGCCCTTTTGAATGCGTCGCTGACGGATGGAGAGCCATGGTCCTTCGAAACCCGCATACGGCGCGCGGATGGGGTCGACCGCTGGATCAGCGCCAAAGGTGTGCCGAAATTCTCGGAGACGGGCAAAGTCACCAAGCTGATCGGCCACGTTATTGACATCACTGCGACAAAGCAGACCGAGGACCGCCTCAGGTTGCTGTCAAAGGAACTGAACCACCGCGTTGCAAACACCTTTACGATCATGAACTCGATGATCCGCCACGCCTCGAAAAAGACGAATACGGTCGATCAGTTCGCACTAACCCTGATGGAGCGGCTTGCGGCCCTTGCCAGATCGAACAAGGTTCTGGTTGCCGAAGAGGCAGAACGCTCCAGCCTGCACGGTATCCTGCAAATGGAGCTGGAGGCCTTTCTGGGTTGGCAGAAACGTATCTCGATTTCCGGGAACACGCATATCTGGTTTTCAGGCGAAGCTTCGGAAGCGCTGGCGTTGATCTTTCACGAGTTGCTGACCAATGCCGTGAAACACGGGGCGCTTTCGGTGTCCTCCGGTCGTGTCGATGTGACCGTCGAAGAGTGCCCCGACAGACGGGTCAATATCAATTGGGCCGAAACGGGTGGGCCGTCCCTTGCGGGGGAACGGCGCAGCGGCATCGGGTCGACCATTCTGAAAAACGCGATGCGTGAAGAGGGCACCGTAACGCTTGATTTCGCTGCGGGTGGCCTGAAGTGCGACATTGTCATCAAGGACAGCTTTCGGCGGGAAACACCGGACATTCCTGTTCCGGTGGCACCTGCGCTCGTGGATCAGCCGATTGCCGATGATGGCGCGTTTTCGGGGCAACGTATCATGGTCGTCGAAGACGATCCGATCATCGGGCTGGATATATCGGATATCCTGAAATCACGCGGCGCGCAGGTGATCGGACCCTGCACGAATGTGGCGAGCGCGCTGAAAGCGATACGCGAGAAGCCGGACGCCGTGTTGCTGGACGTGAACCTGGGGCAGGAAACGACAGATGTGGTTGCATCGCAGCTTTCCGATCTTTTGATCCCGTTTCTGGTTCTCAGTGGGCAATTGGACAGCTCTGACCTTGGACCGGCATTCAAAGGCGTTTCGCTTATGAGCAAGCCCTTTCGGGAACGCGATCTGGTGACTGCGGTGCACCGGCTTTTGTGACTTGCCGGCCTGAGGATTAACAAAGATTTCGCGCCAAGCCGCAGTGCTTTCTGCCGGACCTTGATGTTTGGGGGCAGCACGGCTCTGAACGCTGTGACCACCTGCTGTCATCTTGTGTGATCACAAAAAACCATTGCTTTTCTCCTGCAGTGGGCCAATGCTTTTCGTGTGTTTGCAGCATTATCAGGGAGGTTTGGTATGGAACTCAAGAGATGCGCGCCTGTCATGATACTGGCGGTTTGCGCCATGGCGTCCCCACTCGCCGCACAGTCGCTCGAAGCCTGGGGCAGTTCCGATTATTGGGACGTGATGATCGATCCAACGCTTGGCGACGGCTGCCTGATCCAGTCCGAATTCGAAGATGGCTCGGTTGTGCGCATCGGGTTCAACCGGCTGGACGGTGGCGGCTATGTGACTGCGTTCAATACCGCTTGGGGTGACATCGAGGAGGGAGCCTCTTATCCGGTGACATTCGCGCTCGACGGTCAGGAGTACGATGCGGATGCGGTCGGCATTTATCTGCAAGACGTGCCGGGTGCGGATATTGCCTTTGACAACCCTGACTTCCTGCTCGACATCGCGGCGAAACAGACGATGACGCTTTACACCGAAGAGGGGGAGGTGATGTCGATCGATCTGACCGGCAGCTATCAGGCACTGGAAGCGGCAATTCAGTGTCAGGATGAAATGGGCTGACACCAACCGGCGCGGAGGCATGCACCACCGCGTCGCTCACGCGGACTGTGCGGCGGGCACCGGCTCCATGTTGTCCGCCGATTGCGGCAGCATGAACCATCCACCGTCCCGCGGGGCCGTGCTGGTGCGGATGTCGCAGCCATAAGCGCGCGAGACCTGCGCGTCGGTCAGCACCTCGGCCGGGGTGCCGTGGCCGATAATGCGGCCTGACTGCATCAACACGATCTGATGGGCAAACATCGCGCTCAGGTTCAGGTCATGCATCACCGCCACCACACCGCCGCCTGCGCGGGCAAAGTCGCGGGCGATCTGCATGACGGTCAGCTGATGACCGATGTCCAGGCTCGACACGGGTTCGTCCAGAAACAACCAGCGCGGCACGCCGCTGACCACGGGGCGCCAGACCTGGCAGAGCACGCGGGCCAGTTGCACGCGCTGTTGTTCGCCGCCTGACAGTTCTTGGTAAAAGCGGTTGGCATAGCCGTCCAGGCCGACCCGCGACAGTGCCGTCAGCGCCAGCCGGTCGTTGGTCTCGATCCCGCCGCGCAGGCCCAGTCGCACCACCTCGACAGCCTGAAACGGAAAAGCCAGCGGCGTCGCCTGTGGCAACACCGCGCGTTGCGCGGCCAGGTCATAGGGCTTGGCCGTGGCGATGTCGGTGTCGCCCAGCGTAATCCTCCCGCTGAAATCCACATCACCGGTCAGCGCGCGCATCAGCGTGGTTTTGCCCGACCCGTTGGGGCCGACGATGGCGGTCAGGGTCCCGGGCTCCGCCGTCAGGCTCAGCCCGTGCAGCACCTGTTTCAGGCCATAGCTGACCGAAATGTCCCTTGCGTTCAGCATCACATATCCACCAATCCGCGTTTGCGCAGCAATATCCAGAGAAACACCGGCGATCCCAGCAGGGCGGTCAGAATGCCGATGGGCAGTTCGGCGGGCGCCACGGCGACGCGCGCGATCATGTCCGCCACCAACAGCAACGACGCACCCAACAGGCCCGCGTTCACCAGCAACCCGCGATGGTCCGGTCCCGTGGCCAGACGCAGCAGGTGCGGAACCACGATGCCGATGAACCCGATCCCGCCCGAGATGGCGACGGCGGTGCCGGTTGCGGCAGAGACGGCGAGGATGGCAATGGTTTTGGTCCGCTCGACCGGAATGCCCATGTGGTGTGCGGCCGCCTCGCCCAGGGCCAACCCGTTCAGACCGCGTCCCAGGGTGCAGGCCAAGGCGACCGACACCAGGATGACAGGAGCGGCGATGCTCAACTTGACCCACGACGCTCCGGCCAGCGACCCCAGCGACCAGAAGGTCAGCTCGCGCAGCTGCATGTCATCGGCCAGAAAGATCAGAACCCCCGAAAAGGCGGCAAAAAGCGCGCTGAGCGCGATACCCGCCAGCAACATCGTGGCGACCGAGGTGCGCCCTGCACGGGTCGACACGCGGTAGAGCAGCAGCATTGACCCCCAAGCCCCCAGAAAGGCCGCGACCGGCAGCAATCCGGCACCCAATGTGGTTTGCACCACGGCAGGCAGGGCGGCACCCAGAACGATAATACTGATCGCCCCCAAAGACGCGCCGGTGGTCACGCCCAGAATACCCGGATCGGCCAGCGGATTGCGAAACAGCCCCTGCATCACTGCACCGGACACGGCCAGCGCGCCGCCGACGCAGATGCCCATGACCAGACGCGGCGCACGGATGTCCCACAGCACGACATGTTCCGTCAGGGTCAGCGCCTCGCCTTGCGCCAGTTTCAACAAGGCCCCCCACAACGACGTGCCCGAGGCGCCGACGGCGAGGCTGGCCAGCGACACCAGCACCAGCAGCAGGCCCAGCCATAAGTGCGCGCGCCGCGCCGTGGTGCGCCTGTCGACAAAGGACAGGGCAGCGGTGTCGCTGGCCATCATCAGCCCTGTCCCTGCAACGCATCATGCAGCGCCTGCGCTGCCTGCGGTGTGCGCGGACCAAAGCCCAGCAACAGCAGCCCGTCCATCTTGACCAGCGCGCCCGCTTCGGCGGCGCGGGTGGTGGCCATTTCGGGCATCGCAAACAGCGCCTCGGCGGTGCTGGAGTGATCGCCCTCGCGGTCCATCATCAGCACCACGTCCGGTGCCGAGACCGAAATCGCCTCTGCGGTCAGTTCGCGGTAGCCTTCGAACTGGTCGATGGCGTTGATGCCCCCCGCCAGTGCGATGATCGCATCTGCCGCCGTCTTGCTGCCTGATGCCATGATACGCCCGCCCTGGGTGCTCAGCACGAACAGGACCCGCTTGGGCGCGCCATCCGATTGGTTCACCTGCAGCGCCAGGGTGTCAAAGTCGGACTTAACCTGATCGCGCAGCGTCTGCGCCTTGTCCGGCACTCCCAGCGCCTCTCCGATCGCGGTGATCTTGGTCAGCACCCCCTCCGCCGAAAAGGGCGCAGGGACAACAACCATGGGCACCGATGCAGCTTCGAGCACGGAAATCGTCTCGGGTGGACCCGCGCCCGGTTCGGTCAGGATCAGCGTCGGCTGCACGCTCAACACGCCTTCGGCGGCCAGCGCGCGCATATAGCCGATATCTGTCAGCTCTTCTGCCGCGGCTGGAAAAGTCGAGGTGGAATCGCGCGCCACCAGGCGGCTCTGCTCGCCCAGGGCATAGACGATCTCGGTCGTGGCTCCGCCAATGGCGACAACGCGGCTGGTGTCATAGGGTGCGGCAATGGCAGCCAGCGGCAGCGCGCAGGCCACCGCCGTTGTCGCCAGCGCCCGCAGCAGGGTTCTGCGTCTCATGCAACGGCCTCCGGCGAGAGCGCGGGCAGGGCGTCCACGATGGCGCGCCATTGGGGGCGGCTGTCATAGTCGTCCTTGCGCACGCCAAAGACCTGAAAGATCAACCCGCCGTCGGCGTCAAAAGCCTCGACCGATACGGCCTTGCCGCGCTGGGTGGGTTTGTCGACGGCATAGACTTCGGCCACGTGGTCCAGACGCAGGTGCAGGTTGAAACCGGGGTCCATCACGTTTTGCCAGGGGCCCATGGGTTTCAGCGTTTCAATCGGGCCGGTGTGGATCTGGATACAGCCACGGTTGCCGACAAAGACCATGACTTCGATCCCCGCCGCCTGAACGTCGTTCAGCATCCTGTCAATCGCGCCGGTGGCCAGCGGTCGCACGAAAGGCGCGCCGGCAATGCGGTAAGCGCCCAGACGGTTCATCCGCAGCTTCGAAGTCAGGCGCATGAACTGATGCGTGTCGGTCATCTTGACCCATTCGGATTGCAGCACGTCCAGCTTTTCGGGGTTGGATTTGGCGGTCTCGGTCGGCGCGCGCGGGTCCAGTTCCAGATGTGTCGGCTGCTCGGGCAGGGCAGCCTCGGACCTGGCGGCATCCCAGGCGGGCACGAAAGCGGGATCGCGCAGGAAAATCTTGTGCACCGCATCGCCTGCGGCATCGAACACCTGAAGGCTGCGACGCAGTCCGGTCTCTGTTTCCTTTTCCACCATGAAGGCGTGGTGCCAATGGCTGGGAAACAGGCGCAGGTCGATCTTGTCGTTCAACACCATCGCTGCATGTGCGCCCGAGGTGTAGTTGGCATAGCTGCCGACTTTTTCGTTCACGCAAGACACGTTGCGCGTCAGCGCCATGACCTCGCCCAGTTGGCTGGCGATGCCCATGATGGTGTCGGGATGCGGCGCGATATGGGTGACGCCCTGACCGGTGTGGGCGGCGATCAGCTGCGCCTCGGTGATGCCCAGTTTGTCGGCAAGGTCGCGTTCGCGCAACTTGGCGTGTTCAATGCGCGCTGCGCGAATCTGCTCTGCGGATGGTGGTGTGGTCTGGCCCATGATGTCCCTCTGGGTTGCTCAGTATGATGGGAAGAACTGGCTGCGGCCCGTGGTGCGGGGGACGTGGCTGGGCGGGTTGGAAACCTTCGCCTTTAATTCTTGACAGTTTTAGTCTGATTAAATAGGGGACTGCAAGCGACAAGTTTTCCACTTGCCGAGACATCAAGATCAAACGCCAAGCCAGCACTTTCGCAAGCCCAAGGCAACCGCCACGCATTGCGAAGGGACTCCCGCATGACATTCCGAACCACAAGGGCACGCTTGTGTGCTTCTACCGCTGCGCTGATCACATTCGGCGCCGCATCGGGCGCATTCGCCCAAGACACCACCGAGGATTACCTTGGTGAAATCGTGCTGGGCGAAGGCAAGCGGTCGGTGCAGACCGACACCGCCATCCCCGTCACCGTCGTTGATCAGGCCGAGATCGAGGATCGTCAGGCCGGCACCATCGCCGAGCTGATCGACACCGTGCCCGGCGTGACGCTGGTGAACGGCACCACCGCGGCAGGATCGGGCATCAACATTCGCGGTTATGGGGCAAACAGCACCTATGGCACCGATGGCAAGGTTCTGGTGCAGATAGACGGCGCGACACGGGGCAGTGAGGAATTGTACCGCATCGGCTCGCAGCTTTACACCGACCCGTTCCTGTACCGCGAGGTCGAAGTGCTGCGCGGTTCGGTCGGGTCGTTTGAATACGGCTCGGGCGTGTTTGGGGGCGTCGTACGGCTGGAAACGATCGACGCCAGCGACCTGACCAAGGGCGCGCTGGGCTTTGCGGGGCGGCAAACGCTGGAATTTTCCACCAATGGCAACGGGCTGGCATCTTCGACCACGCTGGCATGGCAGCCTGATGACCAGTTCGAGGTGCTGTTCAACTACAGCCGCCGCCTGTTGGGCGTGCGCACAGATGGGGAGGGCAACCAGATCAACCCCGACGCGGGCGACATCGACGATCCCTCGGGCCTGCTCAAGGCGCGCTATACCTTTGGGGCAGGCAACGACCAGTTTGTCGAGTTCAGCTATTCCAAGACCCAGCAGGAACAGTTTGACGTGCCCTATGACCAGTTCGGCACAACCGCTTTTGGCAACGTCGACCGGTATATCGAAAACGAAGTTGCCACCCTGCGCTACAACTACAATCCCGGCGATGTTGCGTGGCTGAATGTCACGGCTGAATTGCTGTATTCGGACGAGCTGGTGGAAAGCGAGGCGATCGTTGGCCCGAACCCGTTGCTGGATGCAGACAACCGATATCGCACCACGACCTTTCGCGTGAAGAACGAGGCGCTGTTCAGCACCGGCTCCATCGACCACGAACTGCGCACCGGTATCGAGTTCATCCAGCGCAAACGCTCAGATGCCACCGCAGGCTCGGCTCCCGGCGGGACCAAAGAGGCGCTGGCCTTCTATGCCGTTGATGAAATGCAGATCGGCGACCGTTGGACGATCACGCCCGCGCTGCGTTATGAAAACCAGACGATCAAACAAGACCCGCTGAACGGCAACGCGGAATATGACAAGGACGCGCTGATGGGCGGCGTGTCGGCGCGCTATGCATTTGGAAACGGATGGGCTGTGTTCGGCTCGGCCTCTTACACCGAAAACCTTCCGATCATCGACGACATCGACACCGGTCTGATCACCCAGTCGGAAAAGGGACGCAGCTATGAAATCGGCGTGGCCTATGACGCGGTTGACGTGTTTCGATCCGGCGACAGCCTTGCCTTCAAGGTCAACTACTACAACGATCATCTGACCGATCTGACCACCTATCAAGGCCGCGGTCCCGGTACGACGGTCGAGGGGCTTGACCGCGAGGGGATCGAGCTTGAGGCCGCCTATGCCATGCAGAACGGTTATTATCTGGATGCAAACGCCCATATTTCACAAGGCACCGCCACCTTTGACGGAGGCGCGCAAGGCGACTGGGCACAGAACCCGCAGGACAACCTGCGTCTGACGCTGGGCCGCAAGTTCAGCGACGAGCTGGACCTGAGCTGGGAAGTCGAAGCCGCCAAACGCTATGACGAAGGTGGCACCGTGTCGCCCGGCTTTGGCGTGCACAACCTGCGCGCGACCTACGTGCCGCAGAACGGTGTGCTGGACGGCAGCACCATCCGCTTTGGTGTCGAGAACCTCTTTGACAAGACCTACCAGCCGCGCCTGTCCACCCGCAACGCGACGGGCCGGACGTTCAAGGTGACCCTGTCCACAACTTTCTAAGTGCTAGAAAAAGGAAACCCCATGCAGCCACTTCGCCACATAGGCACCTGCCTTGCCTTTGCTGCCGCGCTCTTTGGCACGGCGGCAATGGCCCAAGAGACGACATCGCCCGAAGGCGGTGTCGCACTGGAATTGAACGCGGCGGATCTGGTGGGCGAAGCCTGCCGGATCACCTTTGTCGCCACCAACACCGGCGCGGAACCGATTGATCGCGCGGTGTATGAAACCGTTCTGTTCGGCGCGGAGGGCGGGGTGATGATGCTGACCCTGTTTGATTTTGGCAGCCTGCCAGCGGGTGTGCCTCGCGTGCGCCAGTTCCAGATTGCCGACACCGCTTGCGGACGGATCGGGTCGTTGCTGATCAACGGGGCAGGGACATGCACGGTTGATGGCGCGGCGTCGGATATCTGCGCCAAGGGGCTGGCCACCTCCAGCCGTCTGAACATCGAACTGCAAGGATAGAGCCATGTTTGATCTGTCACGGCTTCAGGGCCTTTACGATCTGGGCGGCCCCGTGGTCGCCGTTCTGGTGGGTGTCTCGATTCTGACGCTGGCCGTCGTTCTGTACAAACTCTGGCAATTTCGCGCCGCCCGCGTGGGACAGCACACCGCGATCCGACGCGCGCTGATGCATTGGGACGCGGGCGCCCGCGAGGCGGCTGCCCGTGATCTGGAAAGTTCGCGCAGCTATCTGGCCCCCGTGGTCGTCCGCGCGATGAATGCCCCCGATGCCCCGGACCGCGCAGCCCGGCTGTATGCCGACGCCGAAGCGCAGTTTCTGGCATTGGAGCGCGGTTTTCGTCTGCTGGACAGTGTCGCACAACTGGCCCCGCTGATGGGTCTGTTCGGCACCGTTCTGGGCATGATCGAGGCGTTCCAGACGCTGCAAAACGCAGGTTCGTCCGTCGACCCGTCGCTGTTGGCGGGGGGCATCTGGGTGGCACTGCTGACCACGGCTGTCGGTCTGGCCGTGGCCATGCCCACGTCGATTGTCCTGTCGTGGTTCGAGGCGCGGATGACCTCCGAACGTGTCTTTGCCGAACAGGCGCTGACAACCATTCTGGCCCCGTCCAAGGGCGCAACGCGACAGGTGCGAGATGCCGCTTAGGGCAGTCAGACCTCGGCGCAAGCTGTCGATGACGTCCCTGATTGACGTGATTTTCCTGTTGCTGCTGTTCTTCATGCTCTCCTCGACCTTTTCGAAATTCGCCGAGGTCGAGGTGCAGGCCGCCTCCGGTGGCGGGCAGGCCTCGGGCGATCAGACGCTGGCGTTCCTGCGTGCCACACCGGACGGGCTGACCCTGAACGGCACGGCGCTGGGCGTGGGTGATCTGCCCCAGCGCCTGCGCGATTTGCAGGCGGGCAAGCCGCTGGTTCTGTTGGTGAACCTGAACGCCGAGGTCGATGCACAGGCGATGACCGACATTCTGGTCGCGGTGCGCGGTATTCCCGATCTGGCAGTGAGCGTCATGGGGGCTTCATGAGCGCACATCGACAGAAATCCGAACGCGAGCCGACGATTGCGCTGATCAACATCGTTTTTCTGATGCTGGTGTTCTTCATGGTGGCGGGCACCCTGGCCGCCCCGCTGGACCCCGAGTTGAAGCTGGTCGAAACCGCAGACCTCGAGGGCGAAGCGCCAGCCGATGCGTTGGTGATCGGGGCGGATGGTACGCTGACCCATCGCGGTCAGCCGGTGGATGTCGCGGCCTTTCTCGCCGCCGTGCCTGCTGCCATTCAGACCGCGCGTATGATCCCCGACCGCGCGGCCCCCGCCCATACGGTGATCGAAACTGCCCGGGCCTTGCGTGCGGCGGGTGCGGAGCGCGTTGTGATCGTCACGGAAAAGGCCCTGCAATGATCCGTCGTTCCTGGAAAATCGCCGCCCTGTTTCTGGGATGTTCCGTCGCTGCCCATGCCACGATTCTGGGTCTTGCCAGCAAGGACGAGGCGCCACAGGTCGAGGGCGGGGCACCGGCCACTGTTGCCGAGTTGGGCAACAGCTTTGCCGATATGGCTGCCGGAGTGATGACGCCAGATGCCGTTGAGACGGTGCAAGAGGTGGCCGAGCCACCGGCGCAGCAACCCGATACCGCACAGGAAACGCCGCCCGAGCCGGTCGAGATGGCGCGCGCCGAACCGGTCGAGGCGGTGCCTGCCGAAACGCAACCCTCTGTTGCTGTACCGGTCGCCCCGGTGCCAACCACACCCTTGCAAGCCCAGGAGCGACCGTCCGAGGTCATCGCAGCACTGACACCCGAGGTTCAGCGCGCCTTGCCGGAAGAGCCCGCCACGCAAGTGTCGCGCCGCCCCGCATTGCGTCCCAGGTCCATCGAGGCGCAGGCACCCAAACCACAACCGAAACCTGCGCCAAAACCGAAACCGCAACCCAAAGGGAATGCCAGGGCCAATGCCGCCGCGGGGGCCACTGACGGGCAGGCTGGCGCCAAGGCCAGGGCCGCAGCCGACCGTCAGGCCGCTGCAGCGGCCAGTGCTGCGAATGCCGCGGCCAGCAACTATCCAGGTCAGGTGATGGCACGTATCGCCCGCCTGCCGCGTCCGCGCACCAGCAGTCGCGGGTCGGCGACCATCGCCTTTACGATCGCAGGAAACGGTGGCCTGTCAGGCGCGCGGGTTGCTGCCAGTTCCGGCTCGGCGCAACTGGATCAGGCCGCCCTTGAACTGGTGCGCCGCGCCAGTCCCTTTCCGCCGCCCCCCAAGGGTGCGCAACGCAGCTTTTCGATCCGTATCAAGGGGCGCTGACAGGGACTGATGCTGGTTCGGCGGGCGTGGCAGCGTACGCATCCAAAACTTCTTTAATAACGTTCAGTAGGTTGTTTCGATCGAACTCGCTGAAAAGAAACTCATTTCTTTTCTTCAATCAGAGATTTCAATACGCGTTGCATTTCCCGGTCATGCTCTATCCAGTTCAGGTACGGGACAGTGTTCCAGAACTCCATACTGACTATCAGATTCTCCGTTAAAGGATATTCAGAATTGCATGTCCAAAATCCGCAACTTCGGATTATTCGGGTCCCGATTGGGGACAAGTGGTTCTCGGGAAATAAGTAAGTCCCAAGCGCAGTGGCATAGTCGCCATCCCGCTCTTGTGTCTGCCCCCTCCAGCGAAACCCATCTTGTAGGTCCACACCTTTCTCGTCGAATCTCTTGATTCGCTCCGGAAGAAATTGAAGTGCGACATCGAGATTCCCATACGAGTGTATTCTTAATTCTCTGAATCCATTGGGAAAACTGACCGGATTAGCCTGCGAACGTCTGAATCCGCCATATGCTATCTCATTGGAGGTCACAGGCTCAGGAAGGCAGTCAGCATATTGCAGATACTCATCGTGTCCAAGTTTCACGCCCCACCAGTGGTCCCTGTATGGCAGTTTCAGAAACACCTCACTAATGATGTCCCCATTCCTGTCAGTGCCGACCATGCGTACGGCAAGCGTCTCTCCATAGCAGGTAATGTTCGGGTCATATTTTTGGAATTGTGCAGAAACGTCTGACCCGGAAAAAATGAATGTTAATATTGATAAAAGGAAATACCGCCACCCGTACATATTGTACCTCATTTTGTCACGAAAGTTGAGGCACGAATTAGACGAATGTCAACCGGAGATTGCGGGTGGCCGCGGACGCTGCCATGTCGAAATTTGCGTTATTAAAGTATCGCCCGCTGACTCGCGCGATTGCTCCCACGGCCTGTTCGACGCACAGTGCCGTCGGGAGCAACGCCAAGAGGAGACCGCCCATGAAAATCGTCGATCTGTCGAACCCGCTGGAAAACACGCAATACGCCGATCCGCCGGGGCTGGGCCCCAGAATCGATTACATGGGTCACGACCAGACGGCGGATCAGATGTTGCAGTTCTTTCCCGGCGTGACGCGCGACCAGTTGCCCGGCGGCGAAGGCTGGGCGGTCGAGCAGGTCACCCTGTCGACACACAACGGCACCCATCTGGACGCGCCCTATCATTATCATTCGACGATGGACGGCGGCAAACGCGCGATCACCATCGACGAGGTGCCGCTTGAGTGGTGCTACGGGCGTGGGGTGAAGCTGGACTTTCGCCATTTCGCGGACGGCCATGTGGTGACGGGCGACGAGATGGCCGCGGCCTTTGACGCCATCGGGCATGAGTTGGCGCCGGGGGACATCGTTCTGGTCAACACGGCGGCGGGGGAGGTTTACGGGCAGCCGCAGTATGTGGGCACAGGCTGTGGCATGGGCCACGACGCGACCGTCTATCTGACCGAGCGCGGGGTGCGGGTCTGCGGGACAGATGCGTGGAGCTGGGACGCGCCTTTCATTCACACCGCCGCACGGGTGGCCGAGACAGGCGACGCCGGGCTGATCTGGGAAGGACACCGCGCGGGGATGGTGCGGGGGTACTGCCATATCGAAAAGCTGGCGAACCTTGCGGCGCTGCCTGCGACTGGCTTTGATGTCGCCTGCTTTCCGGTGAAGATCAAGGATGCGAGCGCGGGCTGGTGCCGTCCGGTGGCCATGTTCCGGGAATGACCTTTACAACGTCCGACTGCGGTCGGGCGTTGCCCGAAATGGCGCGGTTTTGCGCAAGCAACAACAAACTCTGGGGTTGTGCTATTTCCCCATTTGACAATTCCGATTAAATCACTCAGGTATTGAAGGAGAGGTCCAGCCACCCCGAGTCACGCATCGGGCCAGCCCGACGGTTGAAAGACAAAGGGACAGAGCCATGCGTATGGACAAGATTCAAACACCGCACCATTCTTCCGAAAAACAGACACTTACCCTGAGCGCCAAACCCACCCCCTCCGACAAGGCACCTGCGCATGACGCGCGCAGCCTGACCGAAGGCGGCGATCAGGCGCGCATCGTGCTGGACGGTCAGGTCTATACCCTGCGCATCACCCGCGCGGGCAAGCTGATCCTGACGAAATGAGCGGGCCTGCGAACACGCGCGGCGGGGCTGCGGTGGGGCTGCTGACCGAGCTTGACGGGGTCGAGGCGGCATCGGTCATCTATCTGCGCCTATGGAGCGACGGGCCGGACGGGCAGGCGATGCTGTGGAGCGATCTGAGCCGCACGCTGGGTCGTGACCGGGGCAGGCGGACGTTGCAGGCGTTCGAGCAGCTTTGCGCCCTATGCGCCCGCCACGGACGCCGCCCGCTGATGCGCCATGCGGTTGAATGCAAATGTCTGGGGGCGGACGAGGCGTGCTTTGCCAATTTCGTGGCGCTTGCTGCGACGGGGGCGCAAGAGGACGCGATGTTGATCGCGACATTGCTTGTGCGCGCCGACGTGGCGCCGCAGATCACCTCGCTGGCCACCAACTTCGGGCTGGGCCTGCAACAGATGCGCCCCGCAGCGCCCCGCGACCTGGACCTGTCCAGACCGCAGGCGGCAACGCTGCACTAACCCTTGATATAGGCGGTCAGCGCCGCCTCTGCCCCGTCGCGCCAGATCATCTCCAGCCAGCGGCCAAAGGGTTGGGCAAAGGCGGGCACACCGGCCAGATCGCCGTAGTATTGCCTTTGCGCCAGCCACGCCGCCGGATCGGCCCTGGCCGCCCTGGCGGCTGTTTGCAGGCTGTCCCAATGCGGGTCGTTGGGCGCAATCGTGCTGCCATCCTCGCGGGTGCCTTCGCACATCCGTGCCCACAGGGCCTCGGCCAGTGCCAGCCCCTCGACGGGAGTGCCCGCCGTCAAACCGTCGCGCAGGATCGGCAGGACGAAACCGGTGTGCCGCGACGATCCGTCAAAGGCGACACGGCGGGTAGTATCGACGATGGCGGTGTTGGCGAAGCGTTCGGAAATCAGGGCGACGTACTCTTTGGGCGTCATGCCGGGCACCGGCTGGACATGGGGCGCGATCTCGTCCTGTTCCACGCGGGCAAAGAAACCGGCAATCGCGGGATGCGCCATACAGCCGGAAATCGTCGGGACCGACAGGATTTCGCCCGCATTTGCCAAAAGTTGGTGGCCTGCATTCAACATACGGATCTTCATCGACTCGTAGCCGTGCACATCGTCGGTAAAGGTCGCGCCTGCGCGGTCCCAGTCGGGGCGTCCGGCACAGAAGTCATCCTCGATCACCCACTGGCGAAAGTTCTCGTGGGTTACGGGGGCGGCGTCGTCGATGCCTTGTGCGCGGGCCAAAGCCAGTTCCGCAAGGCCGGTGGCGGGCACGATGCAATCGACCATCGCATTGGGAAAGCTTGCGTTCGCGTCGATCCAGTCGGCCAGCGCCGGATCACTCAGCCGCGCCAGCGACACGACCGTTTGCCGCAGGACCGCGCCGTTGCCTTGCAGGTTGTCACAGCTTTGACCGGTGAATGGGCCCATACCTGCCTCCCGCCGCTGCGCCAGTGCCGCAATCATCGCGCCAAAGGCGGTGCGGGGGCTGTCAGGGTGGGTTGCATCATGCTGCATGTCGGGGTGGGCCGCGTCAAAGCCGCCGGTGACCGGATCGACGTAATAGCCGCCCTCGGTCACGGTCAGTGCTACGATACGGATCGCAGGATCTGCCATCTGGGCGATCAGGGCGGCGTTGTCATCCTCGATGGGCAGATAGCCGATCATCGACCCCACGACCTCGGCGCTTGCGCCCGAAGGGTCCAGTTCGATCAGTGTTGTCAGACAGTCCTGCGCCAGCAGGCGCGCACGCTGGGGCGCGTCGGCTTGCCTGACACTGGCACCGATGATGGCCCAGTCGTGGGCCAGTCCCATCTGCATCAGGCGGTGCAGGTACCACGCCTGGTGAGCGCGGTGGAAATTGCCCAGACCGATGTGCACGATCCCCGGTGTCAGGGCGCTGCGGTCATAGGTCGGCACGGACACAGCGTCCGGCAAATCAGCCAGTGCTGCGTCGCGCAGCGGTGTCAGCTCATCCATTGGCCACCATCGACGTTATAGGTTTGCGCAAGGATGTAATCGGCGTCGGCACTGGCCAGAAACACGGCCATGCCGGTCAGATCGGCGGCGGTGCCCATGCGACCGTGCGGCACGGCGGCCCCCACCTCGCGTTTTTTCTGACCCGGTGCCTTGCCTTCGTATTTGGCAAAGAACGCGTCGACCCCGTCCCAATGTTCGCCGTCCACCACGCCCGGTGCGATGGCGTTGACGTTGATCCCGTGGTCGATCAGGTTCAGCGCCGCTGATTGGGTCAGGCTGATGATCGCGGCCTTGGTCGCGCAGTAGACCGCCACAAGGGGTTCGCCCCGGCGGCCCGCCTGACTGGCCATGTTGATGATCTTGCCGCCACCGCCCCGCGCAATCATGTGTTTGGCGACCGCTTGCAGGGTGAACAGGGTGCCTGCGACGTTGATGTCGAATGTACGGTCGAAATCGGCGCGGGTGATTTCGGTGATGGGGGCGGCGGTAAAGATTGCGGCATTGTTGATCAGAATGTCGATCTGTCCCAACTGCGCCACCGTTTCGGCCACCGCGCTGTCGATGCTGGCCTGATCGGTCACGTCCATGTGCACGGCAATGGCTGCCGCGCCAATGTCTGCTGCCGCCGCGCGGGCACGCTCGATATCAATGTCTGCGATGGCGACGCGCGCGCCTTCGGCGACATAGGCTTGGGCAAAGGCCAAGCCGATGCCGCGTGCTGCCCCAGTGATCAGGGCACATTTTCCGTTTAGTCTGGTCATTGGATGCGCAGGCCCTTGTCGTCAAAGCGGTGGATCTGATCCGCGCGTGGATTGAGGTGGATGGTGTCCCCATGGCGCAGGTTCACTTCGCCCGCGACACGCACGGTCAACATCTCGGCCAGACCGGTGTCATGCACGTGAAAGAACGTGTCCGAGCCAAGGTGTTCGGCAACCCCGACACGGCCCTGCCACTGCCCGTCCGTCTCGACCACGTCGATATGTTCGGGGCGCACGCCGATGGTGTGGGCGTCGTGTCTGGCGGCCTCGGGCCCTTCGATCAGGTTCATCTTGGGCGAGCCGATGAAGCCGGCCACAAAGACGTTGCGCGGGGTGCGGTACAGGTCCAGCGGGCTGCCGACCTGTTCGATGTTGCCCGCGCGCAGCACCACGATCTTGTCGGCCATCGTCATCGCCTCGACCTGGTCGTGGGTGACATAGATCATGGTGGTTTCCAGCCGCTTGTGCAGTTCGGAAATTTCCAGCCGCATGCCCACACGCAGGGCGGCGTCAAGGTTCGACAGGGGCTCGTCAAACAGGAACGCTGCAGGTTCGCGCACGATGGCGCGGCCAATGGCGACCCGCTGGCGCTGGCCGCCCGACAGCTGGCCGGGGCGGCGGTCCAGATAGTCGGTCAGGTTCAGCGCGGTGGCGGCCTGTTCGATGCGCCGGTCCTGTTCTGCCTTGTCGACGCCTGCCATGCGCATGGGAAAGGCAATGTTCTTGCGCACCGACATATGCGGATAGAGCGCGTAGGATTGGAACACCATCGCCAGCCCGCGTTTGGCGGGCGAGATAGCCGTGGCGTCCGCCCCGTCGATCAGAATGGTGCCCGAGGTGATGTCCTCAAGCCCCGCGATCAGGCGCAGCAGCGTGGACTTGCCGCAGCCCGAGGGGCCGACAAAGACGGTGAATTCGCCGTCTTCGATGGTCAGGTCCAGCGGTGGAATGACCTGCACGTCGCCAAAGTTCTTGGTGACCTGTTGAAGCGTGATCTGTCCCATTTTCTTATCCTTATTTCACAGCGCCGAAGGTCAGGCCGCGCACCAGTTGTTTCTGGCTGAACCAGCCAAGTATCAGGATCGGTGCGATGGCCATTGTCGAGGCGGCAGAGAGCTTGGCGTAAAACAGCCCCTCGGGGCTTGAGTAGCTGGCGATGAAGGCGGTCAGCGGCGCGGCCTTGGCGGCGGTCAGGTTCAGCGTCCAGAACGCCTCGTTCCACGCCAGGATGATGTTCAGCAACACGGTCGATGCGATGCCGGGCACGGCCATCGGAGTGAGCACATAAAGGATTTCCTCTTTCAACGAGGCACCATCCATCCGCGCTGCTTCCAGGATCTCGCCCGGAATTTCGCGGAAATATGTGTACAGCATCCAGATGATGATCGGCAGATTGATCAGCATCAAGACCACTGTCAAACCGACGCGGCTGTCCAGCAGGCCCATCTTGATGAAGATCAGGTAGATCGGATAGAGCACACCCACCGCAGGCAGCATCTTGGTCGACAGCATCCACAGCAGGATGTCCTTGGTGCGCGCCGAAGGGACAAAGGCCATGGACCACGCCGCAGGCACCGCCACGATGATGCCCAACAGGGTGGAGCCGCCCGCGATGATGACCGAGTTCCACAGGAACCGCATGTAGTCCGAGCGTTCCTGCACCACGCGGTAGTTGTCCAGAGTCCAGTCAAAGAACAGGAACACCGGCGGATCGGCGATGGCGGTGGCCTCGGACTTGAAGCTGGTCAGGATGGTCCAGAGGATCGGAAAGAAGATCAGCAGGCCGATGCCCCAGGCGAGGACGGTGTTGACGATCTTGCGTTGGGTGGTGACGTTGCGTGCCATGGTCTACCTCATGCGTCCAGGTTTTTGCCGACGATGCGCATCAGGAAGATGGCGACGATGTTGGCCAGGATCACGGCAAAGATGCCGCCCGCCGAGCCCAGGCCGACGTTCTGGCTTTCCAGCACCCGCTGGTAGATCAGATAGGTCAGCGTCTTGGTGCCAAAGGACCCTTGGGTGGTCACAAAGATTTCGGCAAAGATCGACAGCAGGAAAATGGTCTGGATCAGCACCACGACCGTGATGGCCCGGCTCAGGTGGGGCAGGGTGATATAGCCGAACCGCGACAGGGGCGGGGCGCCATCCATTTCGGCGGCCTCAAGCTGTTCGCTGTCCAGCGACTGGATCGCGGTCAGCAGGATCAGCGTGGCAAAGGGCAGCCATTGCCAGGCCACGATGATGACGATCGAGGTCATTGACGCCTGGCTGAGCCATTCGATCGGTGCGGCGCCAAAGAATTTCCACATGTGGGCGAACAAGCCGTTCACCGGGTCCATGAACATGTTCTTCCACACCAGCGCCGACACGGTCGGCATGACGAAGAAGGGCGCGATCACAAGGATGCGCACGATGCCCTGACCCCACATCGGCTGATCCAAGAGGATCGCCAGCAGGATGCCAAAGACAACGGTGATCGCCAGCACGCCGCCGACAATCACCAGCGTAGCAATCACCGAGGGCCAGAAGGCGGATGAGCTGAAGAAGCGCACATAATTGTCAAAACCGACCCAGCCCAGATCACCGCCGCGCAGGGGCAGGTATTTCTTGAACGAGAAGTAAAGGGTCATGCACAGCGGCACCAGCATCCAACCCAAAAGCAGGATCACGGCGGGTGCCATCATCAGACGTGCGGCGGATCGGGAAGCTTTGGTGGCCATGGGGGGGCTCCTTGCCAATGGCGTGCCTTGGACAGGGTCACGCAGCGGGGGCGTTCAGAGGAACTGTAGGGGGTCGGAGGGCAGGTTTGCCGCCCTCCGAAAGGTTTGCTCGACGGGTCAGTAGCCTGCGGCTTCCATCTCGTCCGTGGTCAGCGCCTGCGCTTTTTCCAGCGCTTCTTCGGCGGTTTGCTGACCGGCAAGGGCGGCCGAGAATTCCTGGCCGACTTGCGTGGCGATGCCTGCAAACTCGGGGATCGCGACGAACTGGACGCCGGTATAGGGGACGGGGTCCACGGTCGGGTTGGTCGGATCAGCCGCGTTGATCGATTCCAGCGTCATTTCGGCAAAAGGCGCTGCCGAGGTGTATTCCTCGTTCTCGTACAGCGATGTGCGTGTGCCCGGAGGGACGTTTGCCCAGCCTTCGTTCGCTGCGACCAGTGCGGTGTATTCCTTGCTGGTGGCCCAGGCGACGAACTTCTTGGCCGCGTCAACCTTGTCCGATCCTGCGGGGATCGCCAGAGACCATGCCCACAGCCAGTTGCCGCGCTTGCCCAAACCCTTGTCGGGGGCCAGTGCAAAGCCGACCTTGTCGGCCACGGTGGAATCGTCGGGGTTGGTCACAAAGGACGCCGCAACGGTGGCGTCGATCCACATGCCGCATTTGCCTTGCTGGAACAGCGAGAGGTTTTCGTTGAACCCGTTGGTCGATGCGCCCGGAGGACCATAGTTGTTCATCAGGTCCAGATAGTCGGTCAGCGTCGCCTTCCATGCGTCGGTGTCGAATTGGGGTTTCCACTCTTCGTCGAACCAGCGCGCGCCATAAGAGTTGGCCATCGCGGTCAGAAACGCCATGTTCTCGCCCCAGCCGGCCTTGCCGCGCAGGCAGATGCCGTAAACTTCGGCATCCTTGTCGGTCATCGCTTCGGCTGCGGCGCGGATGTCGTCCCATGTGGGGGCATCGGGCATTTCCATGCCTGCGGCTTCCATCAGGTCCTTGCGGTACATCACCATCGAGCTTTCGCCGTAGAAGGGTGCTGCATAAAGTTCGCCGTCGACAGTCAGACCGCCGCGCATGGCGGGCAGGATGTCATCGACGCCCCATTCCGCGGGCAGGTCGTTCAAGGACACCAGCCAGTTTTGCGCCCCCCAGATCGGCACTTCGTAGGTGCCGATGGTCATCACGTCGAACTGCCCGCCCTTCGTGGCGATGTCCTGTGTCACGCGCTGGCGCAGCACGTTCTCTTCCAGCGTCACCCACTCAAGGGCGATGTCGGGGTTTTTCGCGGTAAAGTCGTCGGTCAGGCCCTGCATGCGGACCATGTCGCCGTTGTTCACTGTTGCGATGGTAAGGGTTGTTGTGTGGCTGTCGGCAAATGCGCCGGTCGCGGTGGCCAGCGCAAGCACGCTCGCCGCACAAAATGCGGTTCTTATGGTCATCCGGTTTCCTCCCTGGTGATTGGATGCTTGGCCCGGAGTGAACCAAAAAACTAAGCGCGGAGTCAATAAAAACTTTACGCGCGTAAATAAGTTGAGGGCGCAATGGTGCCTCAGGCCGAGGCGCGCATGACCAGTTTTCCCTCAAAAAGGGTTTCGATACGCGGGCCTGCGCTGCGTCCGCCTTCAATCAGGTGGAACAGCGCCTCGACGCTGCGTTCCGATATTTTTTCGTAATCCTGCGCGATCGTGGTCAGCGGCGGGCACCCGAATCGCGAGAAAGGGTGGTCGTCATGCCCCGCCACCCGCAGCGCGCAGTCCGCATCGCGGCCCACACGCATTCCGCGTTCATAGCAGGCCGCCAGAAAGCCGATGGCCAACCGGTCGTTGCTGCACAATACGGTGTCGGATGTCAGCAGCCCGCGGTCGATCACATCCAGCCCGCCGCGATAGCCGACCTCTTCGAACCCCCAGCCTTCGCCGGCCACGCGGATCACCTGAGGGTCAAAACCGTTGGCTTCCATCGCCTGAATGTACCCATTGCGCCGTTTGTTGGCATTGGGGTTCACGGGCGGCATTTCGAAAAAGCAGGGCGGCTGGCCGGTGCGGCACAGGTATTCGACGCTGAGTTTGACGAATTGCGTGTTGTCCGACCCGACAAAGGCTTCGCCCACGCCTTCGATGTTGCTGTCGAACAGCACGGTTGGCACATCGTCGCAAAACTTCTCGACCGCCGCGCGGTCCGATGCGCGGCCCAAGGGCGCCAACAGCACGCCCGCGGGTTTGAGCGAGCGCAGGCTGTCGAGAATTTCCACCTCGAGCGCGCTGTCGCCATGGGCGCTGAACAGGGTGGGCCAGAATCCGGCCTGCATACAGCGCTGTTCGATGTTGCGCGCAATCTCGGCAAAAAACGGATCGGCCAGATAGGGCACCACGATGCCGATGTTCTTGGTCAGGCGCCGGTTCTGGTTCACCGCAAAGATGTTGGGACGATAGTCATATTGCTCCAGCGCCTCTTCGATGCGGGCGCGGGTCTTGGGGCGCACGCTGGACGGATCGTTGAAGTATTTCGATACCGTCGGACGCGATATGCCGCTGACGCGGGCGAACTGCTCCATGTTGCGGATCTTGCTGTCGTCCATGGCATCGGTCCTTGAGCGGTTGCGCAACGCGAGAATTTTCCGCGCGTAAAGCAGATTTCTTTACACGAAACTTAGCCGCGCACAGGCGGGCAGGGCAAGGGCAACGTATTTCTGTTCCAGCTGCAGAGGCAGCGTATCGCTGCGTCACAGCCTGTGCCGGGGCCTTGTCCGTCTGGACACTTCCCCCACGATCAAGGCACCATGCGCCCGCTGGCAGGAGGAGCTTTGCATGACAGATCCGATAACATCGACCTTTTTCGCCGTCTCGGTGGCCGATGGCGTGGCCCATATCGAAATGGACAACGCGGCCAAGGCCAACAGCATGACGCCTGCGTTCTGGGACGACCTGCCGCGCATCGCGGCGTCGCTGGACACCGATCCCGCCGTGCGCTGCGTGGTGATCTCGGGGCGGGGCAAGCATTTTACTGCCGGCATGGATCTGGCCGCCTTTCAGAGCATCATGGAACTGACCGGTCAGGAACCGGGCCGCGCGGCTTATGCGATGCGCAAGCTGGTGCTGAAGCTGCAAGCGTCGCTGAGCGCGCTGGAGGAGATGCGGGTGCCGGTGATTGCCGCGATCCACGGGGCCTGTCTGGGTGGGGGCATCGACCTGATCACCGCTTGCGATATTCGCCTTTGCACCGCCGACACCGCGTTCGGCATCGAGGAAATCAACATCGGGATGGCCGCCGACGTGGGCACGCTGCAACGTATGCCCAAGCTGATGGCCCCCGGCGTTGTGCGCGAGCTGGCCTACACAGGGCGGCGGTTTTCGGCGGAGGAAGCCAGGGGCTGGGGCATCGTCAATGCCATTCACGTCGACCGTGACGCGGTGATTGCCGCCGCGCTGGAGATGGCAAAGACCATCGCCGCCCGTTCGCCGCTGGCGGTTGCGGGCATCAAACAGGCAGTGATCTATGCGCGGGACCATTCCGTTGCCGACGGGCTGGACCAGATCGCCACATGGAACGCAGGCATGTTGCGCCCCGACGATCTGACCCGCGCGATGGGTGCCAAGATGAAACAACAGCAGGCGGTGTTCGACGACCTGCTGACAGATGCAGGATAAGCCAATGACACCATTTACCTTCAACACCACACCCAGCATCCGCATGGGCGACGGCCTGCTTGATCAATTGGGCGAGATGGCCCGCGCGACCTGCGGCGAGAGCGTGCTGCTGGTCACCGATCCGGGCATGATGGCCACGGGCATCGTGGACCGCGCGCTTGCAGCACTTGCGGCGGCAGAGGTGGCGGTCACTGTCTTTTCGGATGTCAAAGCCGACCCGCCCGAGGCGGTGATCCTGCAAGCGGTCGCTGCGGCCAAAGGCATGGACGGTGTGATCGGGCTGGGGGGCGGGTCCTCGATCGACGTGGCCAAGCTGGCCGCACTTCTGGCCTGTTCGGGCGAGACGCTGGCCGATTGCTATGGCGTTGGCATGGCCAAGGGTCCGCGCCTGCCATTGATCGCGGTGCCGACGACATCGGGCACGGGGTCGGAGGTTACCCCGATCAGCATCGTGACCACAGGCGCGTCCGAGAAGATGGGCGTCGTCAGCCCGCTGATCATCCCCGATGTGGCCCTGCTGGACCCGGAGCTGACCCGCGACCTCCCGGCCCATGTCACGGCTGCCACGGGCATTGATGCCATGGTTCATGCCATCGAAAGCTATGCCAGCGCCTCGCCCAACAACAACCCGGTCAGCCGCGCGCTGGCGGTCGAGGCGTTGCGCTTGATGGGCGGTGCATTGGAACGCGCGGTGAAAGAGCCGCATGACATGGCCGCACGCGGTGACATGCTGCTGGGCTCGCTTCTGGCCGGGCAGGCATTCGCCAACAGCCCGGTGGCGGCGGTGCATGCGCTGGCCTATCCCATCGGCGGACATTTCAAGGTGCCCCACGGGTTGTCCAACGCGCTGGTGCTGCCCCATGTGCTGCGGTTCAACGCAATGACGGCACCGACACCCTACGCCGAACTGGCTGGCATCACCTTTCCAGAGCTGGCCGATTTGCAGGGGCAGGAGGCCGCATCCGCCTTTGCCGATGCGCTTCAGGACCTGTCCACACGCTGCGGGCTGCAAAAGGGTCTGCGCGAGGTTGGCATCGGGCAGGACGACCTGCCGATGCTGGCGCGCGACGCGATGAACCAGACGCGTCTGCTGGTCAACAACCCACGCGCATTGGACCAAGCCGACGCGCAATCCATCTACGAGGCCGCATGGTGAGCCGCCCCGCACCTGGCACGCGGGCCGATTACACCGCGTTTTCCGTCATCACGACCCGTTGGCTGGACAACGACATGTACGGCCACATGAACAACGCCATGCATTATCAGCTGTTCGACACGGCGGTGAACGGCCACCTGATCGAGCAGGGGGTGCTGGACCTGAAGACCAGCCCAACGGTGTTTCTGGTGGTGGAAACCGGCTGTGTCTATCACGGCGAGCTGGCCTTTCCGGATGTGATCCATGCAGGCATCCGCGTCGCCCGTCTGGGCGGGTCGTCGGTGCACTACGAGATCGGCCTGTTCCGCAACGACGACGACAGCGCCGCCGCCGAGGGGCGGTTCGTGCATGTGAACGTGGACCGCGTGACACGCAGACCGCTGCCGATTGCGGATGAGGCGCGGGCAGTGCTTGAGGCGTTGATGAAGGCGGGGTGAGGGGCTGTGGCGGTTTCCTGGCCTGGCCGGGATTTTGCGGCGGGGACCAATCAGTCGATCTTTTTCACTTCTTTAACAAAATAGTCACGATTTTCCCCAGCTATCATCAGTGTCTTTCCTAGAGGGATTTGCGCGGCCCTTGCGCGGTTGTAGATTCCTATTGGATCACTGGTTTCAGAACTAGCATTCAACGCATCACGAGCTTGTTCCCTACGATGCTCTTCGCGCATGTCGATTACCTGAATAGGATCATAGAAATGCTTGGCCTTTGATCGAAGGCAAGAATTTACCACAGCGTTATCATCTAAGTTCTGGCAGACAAGCCTCTCTAGCAGCAGACGCAGATTGACACTTTTGGGAACGTGCAGTTGCTTCACAATTTTGCCGTCACTCGCATACTGGGTGATCAGATACTCTGTCTTCATAGCCCTCATTTCCTCCTTGGCGTTAGACCCGCCGATAATCGGGCATTCGGTCATAGCGGATTTTCATGGGTAACGGAGAATCGATCAATTGGGTCTTAGCCAAACCTTTAGAGACAAAGCATCAAGCAGTTTCCAAACTTACCAAGCCCGGATTCAAGGCTCGTAGAGCGGGCGGGCGCTTCTTAGCTGTATTGCATCTCTGACACCCCACGCCAAAGATCAGAAATAAGTTGGCATCCACAAGCGTTTCGATGCCCACCCGCGGCCGGGCGCTGCCCTTAGGTTGGTTTGCTGCGAAAGGGTTGCCTTTGACTGCCTGCTACAGCGCCAGCCAAAGACATCTCATGTCACCCCTTCAGCGTTTTTTCTTCTGTTGCACCGTCTTGATCTTCTTGTGAAACGACTTCTCGTGCGCCTTGCGCTGGGCCAGTGTCGAGGTGTTGAACCGCTCCTCTGCCGCCAGCTTGCGCCAGCGGGCCAGACGGGGCGCGTCGATCTCGCCGGCATCCAGCGCCTTGCGCACCGCACAGCCCGGTTCGGTCTCGTGGGCGCAGTCGTTGAACCGGCACTGACCGGCCAGCGTCACCAGATCGTCAAAGACCTCGGCAATCCCGTCCTCGACATCGGTCAATTGCAGCTCGCGCATTCCGGGCGTGTCCAGGACCGCGCAGCCGTCCGGGGTAAAGTGCAACTGGCGATGCGTGGTCGTGTGGCGCCCGCGATTGTCGTCCTCACGGACGGCACCGGTGTCGGCGACACTGCGTTGGAACAGCGCGTTGACAAGTGTGGATTTGCCGACGCCGGAGGACCCCAGAAAGGCCACCGTCTGCCCCGGCGTGCACCAGCCAGCGAGCTTGTCCGCAGGCTCGGCGCTCTTGGCGTTCAGCGCCTCGACCACCACACGGTTTGAAATCGCCCGCGCATCGTCGAGATAGGGGGCGGTGTCGTCGCACAGATCGGCCTTGGTCAGCAGGATCACCGGCGTCACCTGCGCCTCAAACGCCAGCGCCACGAAGCGCTCCAACCGTGCCACGTTGAAATCGCGGTTGCACGAGGTGACGATAAACACCGTGTCCACATTGGCCGCGATCATCTGGCGTTTGCGGTCATGTCCTGCCGCGCGACGCTCGAACAGGCTGATGCGGTCCAGCAGGATGCTGTTGGCGGGGTTGGTCCGGTCCAGCAGGAACCAGTCGCCCACCGTCGCCTCGGGACCCGGCGGGATGGTGGTGTCAATGCCGTCGCCCAGCACGCGCAGCCCCGACCGGTGCACTTCGGTCACGCGCACGGGGGGCGTGGTGGCAAGGGTGTCGACGTCGGTTTGTTGGCTGAAGAACGGTTTCCACCCCAGCATCTGCAAGGGCGACGGTGCGCGTTTGGGCAGGGGGGACGATCCTGCGGGAGGCAGGAACTTGGAATAGTCTCGTGTCATCGAAGTGAACTCTCATGTTCAGAGGTGGGGCGTGGCCCACACTGATAAAATGTCGTGTGACGAGATTGCAGAAGGACAGCGCCCGACAACGCGTTGTGCGGGCTTGTGTGCGGTGCGGTTCTGCATCGGGAGGACGCGTTGCCTCCCCACTTTAACAGGTCATACCCTCTCCATGAGTGTTTCGGTTTGATAGGCCGCCGGTTGGAGATCGGCAAGGTTTTTCAGCGTTGCAGGAGAAGTGCGTGCACGCGCTTTGGGCAATCGCCAGCGCATCGCAGCTAGATATTTTATGTTTAAAATATTTTTGCTTGAAATAAAAATGAATCGCTCCTAGCCTCATGTTTGCTTGGATGAGGGAGACGATTATGCGTGCTGTATGTCTGGGGGGCGGTCCTGCCGGCCTCTATTTCGCCATTTCGCTAAAGCTGCGCGATCCGCAGGCGCAGGTCACCGTGATCGAGCGGAACAAGCCCGATGACACCTTTGGCTGGGGCGTGGTTCTGTCGGATGAAACGCTGGGCAATCTGGCCGCGAACGATCCCGTCAGCGCCGAGACCATCCGCCAGCATTTCGCCTATTGGGACGACATCGCGCTGCACCACAAAGGCCAGCGGATCGTCAGCACCGGCCACGGGTTCTGCGGGATCGGACGCAAGACGCTGCTGAGCCTTTTGCAGGCGCGCGCCCGTGAATTGGGGGTCGACCTGCAATTCGAAACCGAAGTCGGCAGCGCCAGCGACTATATGGACGATTACGATCTGGTGGTCGCCTGCGACGGGCTGAATTCCAAGACTCGGCTGGAGTTTCAGGACACGTTCAAACCCGATATCGACGTGCGCCGTTGCACCTTTGTCTGGCTGGGCACGCATCAGAAATTCGACGACGCCTTTACCTTTATCTTCGAGCAGACCGAACATGGCTGGGTCTGGGCGCATGCCTATCAATTCGACTCCGACACGGCGACCTTTATCGTCGAGTGTTCGCAGGCGACCTATGACGCTTTCGGCTTTGAACACATGAGCAAAGAGGAAAGCATTGCCACTTGCGAGCGCATATTTGCGGCGCATCTGGATGGCCATGCGCTGATATCCAATGCCAATCACGTGCGTGGCTCGGCCTGGATCAAATTCCCGCGCGTGCTGTGCGAAACCTGGCATCACGAGAATGTCGTGCTGCTGGGCGATGCCTCGGCCACGGCGCATTTCTCGATCGGGTCGGGGACCAAACTGGCGCTGGAATCGGCGGCCAAGCTGGCCGAGGCGGTGGTGAACGAGCCGGACCTTGGCAAGGCATTCGTGGACTACGAGGCCGCCCGCCGTCTGGAAGTGCTGCGCCTGCAATCGGCAGCCCGCAACTCGCTGGAATGGTTCGAGGATGTGGAGCGCTATCTGGACATGGATCCGGTGCAGCTGAACTATTCGATGCTGACGCGGTCGCAACGGATCAGTCACGAGAACCTGCGGGAACGCGACCCGAAATGGCTGGCGGATGCCGAAGGCTGGTTCATGGCGCAGGCCGGTGCCGCTCCAAGCAATGCGCCCCGTGCGCCGATGTTCGCGCCCTTGACGTTGCGCGACCTGACACTGGCCAACCGCATCGTGGTCTCGCCGATGGCGCAGTACAAGGCCGTGGACGGATGCCCGACCGACTGGCACCTGATCCATTATGGCGAACGGGCCAAGGGCGGCGCGGGGCTGGTCTATACCGAGATGACTTGCGTGTCGGCGGATGGCCGGATCACACCGGGCTGTCCGGGGCTATATGCGCCTGAACACGAGGCGGCGTGGAAACGGCTGGTGGATTTTGTCCATTCGGAAACCGACGCCGCGATCTGCTGCCAGATCGGCCACGCGGGCCGCAAGGGATCGACGCAAGTGGGCTGGGAAACGATGGACGCGCCGCTGCCTTCGGGCAACTGGCCGCTGATTTCGGCCAGCGCGCTGCCATGGTCCGACGGCAACGCCATGCCGCGCGCAATGACGCGCGATGATATGGATGCCGTCCGCGATCAGTTTGTCGCAGCGGCGGAAATGGCCGAGCGCGCAGGCTTTGACATGATCGAACTGCACGCGGCGCACGGCTATCTGATCTCGTCCTTTATCTCGCCGTTGTCGAACGTACGTGACGATGAATACGGCGGGTCGCTGGAAAACCGCCTGCGCTATCCGCTGGAAGTCTTTGAGGCCATGCGTGCCGTGTGGCCCGCGGCCAAACCGATGGCGGTGCGGATTTCGTCAACCGACTGGCATGACATGGGCGTGACACCCGAAGAGGCCGTCGATATCGCCCGTGCCTTTACCGCCGCAGGTGCCGACATCATCGACGTCAGCGCGGGCCAGACCAGCACCGAAGCGCGCCCCGTATACGGGCGCATGTTCCAGACACCCATGTCCGACCGCATCCGCAACGATGCAGGCATCAAGACCATGGCTGTGGGCAATATTTTCGAGGCCGATCACGTCAATTCGATCCTGATGGCAGGGCGCGCCGATCTGGTCTGTCTTGCGCGGCCGCATCTGGCAGACCCCTACTGGACCCTGCACGAAGCTGCGCGGATCGGTGACAGACAGGCCGTCTGGCCGCAACCCTATGGCCCGGGACGGGATCAGCTTTGGCGGCTGGCCGACCGCGCTGCAGAGACAGAGGAACGGGTATGAGACAGGTTTTGATCACAGGCGGCGGTTCGGGCATCGGGCGCGGGATTGCGCAGGCCATGGCCGACGCGGGCGATGCGGTGACCATCGCGGGCCGCCGGATGGATGCACTGCAAGAGACAGACGGCGGGCGCGGCATGACCTGCCTGACCTGCGATGTGACGGACGAGGCATCGGTCAATGCGCTGTTCACGCAGCCTTATGACGTGGTGATCGCCAATGCGGGCGCGGGCAAATCCATGAAGCTGCGCGATATGCCGCTGGACGTGTTCAAGAGCACGGTGGACGTGAACCTGACGGGCACTTTCCTGACCTTCCGCGCGGCGCTGCAGACGATGACGCGCGGCGGGCGGCTGATCGCCATCGCCTCGACCGCAGGGCTGCAGGGCGGGCCGAATATCTCGGCCTATGTGTCGGCGAAACATGGGGTGATCGGGCTGGTGCGTGCGCTGGCGACCGAGGTTGCGCGCGACGGCATCACCTGTAACGCGGTCTGCCCCGGTTTTGTGGATACGCCCATGGGGCAGGCGGCGGCGGAAGGCGTTGCCGCGCGGTTCAACATCAGCCTGGACGAGGCCACGGCGCGCATCACATCGGGCAACCCGATGCGCCGGATGATCACCGTGGACGAAGTCGTCGCAGCTGTGACCTTCCTTGCCTCGGAAGGCGCGTCGATGGTGAATGGTCACACGTTGTCCGTCTCGGGCGGCGAGATATGACCAACGCGAAGGACCGCCTGCGCCTGTGGTTGCGCCTGCTGAAGGTCACACGCGGGATCGAGGCGCGCCTGCGCGAGGCGCTGCGTCTCGAGTTTGAAACGACCTTGCCGCGCTTTGACATGATGGCGGCCCTGTCGCGCCACCCCGAGGGGTTGAAGATGAGCGCCCTGTCCGGCGTGCTGAGGGTGTCGAACGGCAATGTCACCGGCATCGTGGACCGGCTGACCGCCGAGGGGCTGGCCGAACGCATTCCGGTGCCGGGCGACCGCCGTGCGATGGTGGTGCGCCTGACCGCGGATGGACAGGCGGAATTTGCCCGTCAGGCCGAGGCGCACGAAGGCTGGATCAATGACATGCTGGGCGATTTCACCGCAGAGGAGGCCCGTACACTGGCCGCGCGGTTGCTGCGTCTGGCCGAAACACAAGACCAAGAGGAGATGACCAATGCGCTCTGACGTAACCCATTTTGAATGCGAGATCGCCGACGGCATCGCCACGGTGCGGCTCAGCCGCCCTGACCGCAAGAACCCGCTGACCTTCGACAGCTACGCCGAATTACGCGACTGGTTCCGCGATCTGCACTATGCCGATGACGTGCACGCGGTGGTCTTTGCCTCGAACGGGGGTAACTTCAGCTCTGGCGGGGATGTGCATGATATCATTGGTCCTTTGACCAATATGAACATGAAGGAACTGCTGCGGTTCACCCGTATGACCGGTGATCTGGTCAAGGCCATTCTGGGCTGCGGCAAGCCGGTGATTGCCGCCATCGACGGCATCTGTGTGGGTGCGGGGGCGATCATCGCCATGGCGTCGGATCTGCGGATCGGCACGCCCGAGGCCAAGACGGCCTTTCTGTTCACCCGCGTGGGACTCGCAGGCTGTGACATGGGCGCCTGCGCGATGCTGCCGCGTATCATCGGTCAGGGTCGGGCGGCGGAATTGCTGTACACCGGCCGCTCGATGAGCGCCGAGGAAGGTGAAAAATGGGGATTTTTCAACCGCCTCGTTGCGGCTGATGCGCTGGAAACTTCGGCGCGGGAGCTTGCGGTGCAAATCGCGGCAGGGCCGAACTTTGCCCATATGATGACCAAGACCATGCTGGCGCAGGAATGGTCGATGTCGCTGGATCAGGCAATCGAGGCGGAAGCGCAGGCACAGGCGATTTGCATGCAGACGACGGATTTCGAACGCGCCTACCGTGCCTTTGTCGCCAAGGAACGCCCCGTTTTCGAGGGAGATTGAGGATGGGCACCTCCGGCGGAGATTTTTTGAACCACAGAAGAAGGGCTTGTGACCATGTCTGACCGTACGTTCCTGAGCTGGCCGTTTTTCGATGCCCGTCACAAGGCATTGGCCGATGATCTGGATGCGTGGTGCGCGGCACATCTGCCGGTGGACCATTCCGACGTTGACGGTGCGTGCCGCGCGTTGGTGGCGGCGCTGGGGGATGCGGGATGGTTGCAGCACACGGGCGGCGATCTGGATGTGCGCACGCTGTGCCTGATCCGCGAAACACTGGCACGGCATGATGGGCTGGCCGACTTTGCCTTCGCGATGCAGGGGCTGGGCACCGGGGCGATTTCGTTGTTCGGGACCGAGGCACAGAAAGAGGCCTGGCTGCCGCTGACGCGGACGGGGCAGGCGATTTCGGCCTTTGCCCTGACGGAACCGCAATCGGGTTCTGACGTGGCGAACTCCACTATGTCGGCGGTGCTGGACGGCGACGAATTTGTGCTGAACGGGCAAAAGACCTGGATCAGCAATGGCGGCATTGCCGATGTTTATACCGTCTTTGCACGGTCCGAGGATGCGCCCGGCGCGCGGGGGCTGTCGGCCTTTGTTGTGCCTGCGGATACGCCCGGGCTGGAGATAACCGAGCGGTTGCAGGTGATCGCCCCGCATCCGCTGGCAACGCTGACGTTCAAGGATTGCCGCGTACCGGCATCGGCCCTTTTGGGCGAACGGGGCAAGGGGTTTGGCATCGCGATGTCGGTGCTGGATGTGTTCCGCTCGACCGTTGCGGCGGCGGCTTTGGGCTTTGCCCGTCGTGCGCTGGACGAAGCGTTGGAGCGGGTCACAACCCGGCAAGTGCAGGGGGCGGCGCTGGCGGAACTGCAATTGGTGCAAGGGCACATCGCCGAAATGGCGGTGGATGTGGATGCCTCGGCCTTGCTGATCTACCGGGCGGCCTGGACCAAGGATTCAGGCGCGCCACGGGTGACGCGCGAGGCTGCCATGGCCAAGCTGTTTGCCACCGATCAGGCGCAGAAGGTGATTGATGCGGCGGTGCAACTGCACGGCGGCGACGGGGTCCGCAGCGGTCAGATGGTGGAAAGCCTGTACCGCGAGATCCGCGCCTTGCGCATCTACGAGGGGGCGTCGGATGTGCAAAAGGTTGTGATTGCACGTCAGACTTTGGCAAGTTTTGCAGGAGAAAAATGATGTTGGGACCGTCGGCACATCTGGATACGTTTTCGCGTGACAACCTGCCACCACAGGATCAGTGGCCGGAATTTGCGATGGACGGGTTCGACTATCCCGAGGTTCTCAACGTGGGCGTCGCCCTGACCGACGAGATGGTGGCAAAGGGCTTTGGCGACCACACCGCGTTGATCGGGAACGGGCGGCGGCGGACCTATAAAGAGATGTCGGACTGGACCAACCGGCTGGCGCATGTGTTGGTTGAGGATCTGGGTGTAAGGCCCGGTAATCGTGTGCTTATCCGCTCGGCCAACAACCCTGCGATGGTGGCCTGCTGGCTGGCGGCGACCAAGGCGGGTGCGGTGGTGGTGAACACCATGCCGATGCTGCGCGCGGGCGAGTTGCGCGCAATTGTGGACAAGGCCGAGATCAGCCATGCGCTGTGTGACACGCGCCTGATGGACGAACTGATGGCCTGTGCGGAGGGCTCGGATTTCCTGACCAGCGTGACCGGATTTGACGGTACATCGAACCACGAGGCTGAGCTGGATCGGCTGGCGCTGGAAAAGCCGGTCAGGTTCGATGCGGTGCAAACGGGGCGGGACGATGTGGCGCTGTTGGGGTTCACCAGCGGCACCACGGGCAACCCCAAGGCAACGATGCATTTCCACCGGGATCTGCTGATGATCGCCGACGGCTATGCCCGCGAGGTTCTGGGCGTGGTGCCCGAGGATGTCTTTGTCGGCTCGCCCCCCTTGGCGTTCACCTTTGGCCTGGGCGGGTTGGCGATTTTCCCGCTGCGGTTCGGGGCTGCGGCGACCTTGCTGGAAACAGCGTCTCCGCCGAACATGATTGAAATCATTGAAAAATACCGCGCGACCGTCTGCTTTACCGCGCCGACCGCCTATCGCGCCATGCTGCGCGCGATGGATGAGGGCGCTGACCTGAGCAGCCTGCGGGCCGCCGTATCGGCGGGCGAAACGCTGCCCGCGCCGGTCTATGACGAATGGATGGCCAAGACCGGCAAGCCGATGCTGGACGGGATCGGTGCGACGGAGATGCTGCATATCTTCATCTCGAACCGATTTGACGACCACCGCCCCGCCTGTACGGGCAAGCCGGTGACGGGATATCGGGCCAAGGTCGTGGACGCAGAAGGCGTGGAGGTGCCGCGCGGTACGGTGGGGCGGCTGGCGGTGAAGGGACCGACGGGATGCCGCTATCTGGCGGATGCGCGTCAGGCGGATTACGTGCAAAACGGCTGGAATATCACCGGTGACAGCTTCACCATGGACGACGACGGTTACCTGCATTTCGCCGCGCGCAATGACGATATGATCGTCAGCGCGGGCTATAATATCGCCGGACCCGAGGTCGAGGCGGCGCTGTTGTCCCACCCTGATGTGGTGGAATGCGCGGTGGTGGCCAAGCCGGACGAGGCACGCGGCCAGATCGTTCAGGCGCATGTGGTTGTTGGTGAGGCTGTTGTGAAAGATGCCAATCTGATCAAAGCTCTGCAAGACCATGTTAAAGCAACCATAGCCCCCTATAAATACCCCCGTGACATCCGTTTCGTCGATGCGTTGCCCAAAACGGCGACGGGGAAAATCCAACGTTTTGCCCTGAGGAAAACAGAATGACCGAGCACCATGGCGCGAAACTCGATTTCAGCAAGGATATGTCTTACGGCGACTATCTGGGGCTGGATGCGATCCTGACCGCGCAGCATCCGCGCTCGGATGCCCATGACGAGATGCTGTTTATCGTGCAGCACCAGACATCCGAGCTGTGGATGCGGCTGGCGATTCACGAATTGCAGACCGCGCGGGCACGTGTGGCGTCGGGCGATTTGCAACCTGCTTTCAAGATGTTGACCCGTGTGGCGCGGATATTCGAGCAGTTGAACGGGGCGTGGGATGTGCTGCGCACGATGACGCCCAGCGAATATACCGCGTTCCGCCCGTCCTTGGGCAATTCGTCGGGGTTTCAGTCACATCAGTACCGGATGGTGGAGTATCTGTTGGGCAACCGCCAGGTGGCGCTGAAAAAGGTACACGAACACCGTTCCGAGGCGCATGCGGCGCTCGAGGCCGAGTTGGCCCAGCCCAGCCTGTATCAGGTTGCGCTTGCGGTGGTGGCCGAACGGTTGGGTGTCGCAGCCCCCGATGCGGCCCCGTCGCAAACGGCCTGGGCGGCTGATCCTGCCGTACAGGATATGTGGAAAACGGTTTATCAAGACCCCGCAACCCATTGGGAATTATACGAACTGGCGGAAAAGCTGGTGGACCTTGAGGATTACTTTCGCCGCTGGCGGTTCAACCACGTGACCACGGTGGAACGGATCATCGGCTTCAAACGCGGCACGGGCGGCACATCGGGCGTGGCCTATCTGCGCAAGATGCTCGAGGTCGAGCTGTTCCCCGAACTTTGGCATGTCAGAGGAGAGTTGTGATGGTGCTGCGCAAAGAGATGTTCGATCTGCCCGAAGGCGTGCTGTACCTGGACGGCAATTCGCTTGGGCCGCTGCCCAAGGCAGCGCAGGCGCGGGTGTCTGGCATGATTGCGGATGAGTGGGGTCAGATGCTGATCCGGGGTTGGAACGATGCCGGATGGATGGCGCAGCCTGCGCGCATTGGCGACAAGGTAGGCCGCTTGATTGGTGCCCCCGCAGGATCGGTCGTGATGGGCGACACGCTGTCGATCAAGGTCTATCAGGCGGTTGCCTCGGCCCTGAAAATGCGGCCCGGCCGCAAGGTGATCCTGAGTGACACCGGCAACTTCCCCACCGATCTTTACATGGTGCAGGGCCTGATCAACACGCTGGATCAGGGCTATGAGCTTAAAACTGTGGCCCCCGAGGACGTGGCTGGTGCCATCGACGACACCATCGCCACCGTGATGCTGACCGAGGTGGATTATCGCACGGGGCGCAAGCATGACATGAAAGCAATCACCGAAATTGCCCATGCCAATGGGGCTGTGATGATCTGGGATCTGGCGCATTCCGCCGGTGCGGTGCCTGTCGACCTGGCCGCCAGCAATTGCGAGATGGCGGTGGGTTGCACGTATAAATACCTGAACGGCGGCCCCGGCGCGCCCGCGTTTATCTACCTGCGCCCCGATCTGGCCGCCGAGGTTCAACCGGCGCTGGCGGGTTGGCTGGGACATGATGCCCCTTTTGATTTCGACCCCGATTACCGCCCCGCAGGCGGGATCGAGCGGATGCGCGTCGGCACGCCGCCGATCATCCAGCTGGCCGCACTTGAGGCTGCGATGGACATCTGGGACGGTGTCGACATGGCCGAGGTGCGCAAGGCGTCGATTGCCCTGCAAGAGCTGTTCATCAAAGAGGTCGAGGCCCGCGTGCCCGCCCTCACGCTCGCCAGTCCACGCGATGCGCAACAGCGCGGCAGTCAGGTCTCGTTCCGGTTCGAGGAAGGGTATGCCGCAATGCAGGCGCTGATTGCGCGCGGCGTGATCGGGGATTTCCGTGCGCCCGACACCATGCGATTTGGCTTTACGCCACTCTACCTTGACGAAGCGGACGTGTTGGCTGCGGTGGCGCATATTGAAACTGTGATGCGTGACAAACTGTGGGATGACCCGCAATATCGCAAACGCAGCCGGGTGACCTGACATAGGGCTACCCTGTGAGAAACGAACACAAGAGGGGCGCAATGACCCCATTATCTAGGGAGACGACCAAATGAAGATCAAATCACTGGTAGCAGCGGCCTGCATGGCGCTGGCGGGCACGGCGGCGCTGGCCGACGGGCACGGCGGCAAGGTCAAGGTCGGCATGATCACCACGCTTTCGGGCGGCGGCGCAGGTCTGGGCATTGACGTGCGTGACGGCTTTCTGCTGGCGGCCAAGGGCAACGATATGCTGGACATCGTCGTCGAGGACGACCAGCAAAAGCCGGACATCGCGGTGCAGCTTGCCGACAAGATGATCCAGTCCGAAAAGGTCGACGTGTTGACCGGCATCATCTGGTCGAACCTGGCCATGGCCGTGGTGCCCAGTGTCACGGCACAGGGCAAATTCTACCTGTCGCCCAACGCCGGACCCTCCGCGCTGGCAGGCAAGGGGTGCAGCCCGTTGTATTTCAACGTCGCATGGCAGAACGACGCCTTCTACGAGGCGGGTGGGCTTTGGGCCAATGAAAACGGCATCGGCAAGGTGTTCCTGATGGCGCCCAACTATCCGGCGGGCATCGACGGCATGACCGGCTTCAAGCGCACCTTCGAGGGTGAAGTCGTGGGCGAAGTTTATACCAAGCTGGGCCAGACCGACTATGCCGCCGAGATTGCGCAGATCCGTGCGTCTGATGCCGACACGGTCTATTTCTTCCTGCCGGGTGGCATGGGCATTTCGTTCATGAAACAGTGGGCCGGATCGGGTGTCGAAAAGAACGTGATGGGGCCTGCCTTCAGCTTTGACCAAGGTATCCTTGGCGCGATTGGCGATGCTGCCCTGGGCGTCAAGAACACGGCGCATTGGTCCAAGGATCTGGACGTTCCCGGCAACGCCGATTTCGTGAAGGCGTTTCAGGATGAATACGGTCGTCTGCCCTCGCTTTATGCGGCCCAGGGGTATGACACTGCGCTGCTGTTGATCTCGGCCATGGGCAAGGCGGATGTAAAAGACACAGCCGCGTTCCAGGCCGCGTTGGAAGAGGCGGATTTCCAGTCGGTCCGTGGCAAGTTCTCGTTTGCGGCGAACCATCACCCGATCCAGGACATCTATATGCGCGAAGTGGTCAAGGAAGGTGATGTTGTCACCAACCAGATCATTGGCGTGGCCGCGACCGATCATACGGACGTCTACGGCGCTGATTGCAAGATGTAAGACCCGTGGCCCTGGCGGTTGAGCCGCCGGGGCCAATTTCCTGAAACCCGATTAATTCCAAAGGCTTGTCGTCGCGACGCGCGGGGCAGGGGTGGTAGATGACACCAATCTTATTGATAGAACAGGTCCTGAACGGGCTGCAATCGGGGATCATGCTGTTCCTGATGGCGGCCGGTCTGACGCTGATTTTCGGGGTCATGGGGCTGATCAATCTGGCGCATGGTTCGCTGTACATGATCGGTGCCTTTGCAGCGGCGGCAGTGGCGGGGTGGACCGGATCGTTTACGCTGGCCCTGGCGGCGGCGTTGGCGGCTGCGGCGCTGGCGGGGTGCATCATCGAGATGGTGGTGATCCGCAGGCTTTATGACCGTGACCATCTGGACCAGGTGCTTGCAACCTTTGCGCTGATCCTGATCTTTTCCGAAGGCACACGCTGGCTGTTCGGGTCGTTCCCGCTGTATCTGGACGTGCCAGCGGCGCTGTCCGGGCCGGTGCGCTTGCCCGGTGGTATTCTCTATCCGTCTTACCGGTTGCTGATCATCGTCATCGGGCTGCTGATCGCCTTTGGCCTGTTCCAGTTGATCGCGCGCACCCGCATCGGCATCCAGATCCGCGCAGGCGAAAGCGACCGCGAGATGATCGGTGCCTTGGGTGTCGATATCAGCCGTCTTTATACCATCGTCTTTGCCCTTGGCGCGGCTCTGGCCGGTCTGGCCGGCGCGCTGGTGGGCGCGATCCAGTCGGTGCAGGTGGGCATGGGCGAACCGGTTCTGATCCTTGCCTTTGTGGTGATCGTGATCGGCGGCATCGGCTCGATCAAGGGGGCGCTTGTGGGCGCGCTGCTGGTGGGGCTGACGGACACGCTGGGCGGGGTGCTGTTGCCGCTGTTGTTCGGTCTGTTCATGGACCCGTCCAGTGCCACGACCATCGGTTCGGCGCTGGCGTCTATGTCGATTTATATCCTGATGGCGCTGGTTCTGCTGTTCCGGCCCACCGGCCTGTACGGGAGGGCATGAGATGCGGCGCGAAACCATATTGAACGCGGTACTTTATCTGGCGATGCCAGCCGCCGCCGCTCTGGCCTTTGCCATGGACGAGCCGTTCCTGATCACGTTGATCACCCGTGCCGCGATCTTTGCGCTGGCGGCCGTGGGGCTGAACCTGGCCTTGGGGCTGGGCGGGCTGGTCAGCCTGGGCCATGCGGCATTTTTCGGAATCGGCGGCTATGCGATGGGGATACTGGCCCATCACGCGCAGACCTACAGTCCGATGATCGACAGCTGGATCGTGATCGAAGGGACCAAGTCGATGCCGGTGATCTGGCTGGTGGCAGTCGTCACCAGCGCGCTGGCGGCACTGGCCATCGGGGCATTGTCGCTGCGCACCTCGGGCGTTTACTTCATCATGATCACGCTCGCCTTCGGGCAGATGTTCTATTACTTCGCGATTTCATGGCCTGCCTACGGCGGCGAGGATGGCCTGAGCATCTATGTGCGCAACAGCTTTCCCGGCCTTAACACGCTGGACCCGATGCAGTTCTTTGTGCTGGTCTTTGTGATCCTGTCGGCCGTTCTGTGGTGGATGGGCCGTCTGGCCCGCGCGCCTTTTGGTCTGGCGCTGAGTACGGCGCGGCAGAACGCCGAGCGGGTTGAAACCGTGGGTCTTGGACCGTTCCGCCTGCGGCTGGTAGCCTTCGTGATCTCGGGTGCCGTGACCGGGCTGGCTGGGGCGCTGTTTGCCGACCTCAACCGGTTCGTCAGCCCGACCATGTTCAGCTGGCAGATGTCGGGGGAATTCATCGTGTTCATCGTGCTGGGCGGCGTCGGGCGTCTGTTCGGGCCGGTGGCGGGGGCGATGCTGTTCGTGCTGCTGGAATACCTGCTGTCGCCGCTGTCCGAGTTCTGGCTGATCTACGTGGGGGCGATCCTGCTGCTGGTCGTTCTGTTCGCACGCGGCGGTCTGATCGGGTCGCTCGCGGGACGGGAGGTGGCCCATGACTGAGCCGCTTTTGCATGTGGACGGGCTGTACAAGGCCTTTGGTGCCTTGCAGGCCACGGACGGGGTGACGCTGACGCTGATGCCCGGTGAGATCCACGCGTTGATCGGGCCGAACGGGGCCGGAAAGTCGACCCTGATCAAGCAGATCGCGGGCGGGGTGACGCCGGATGCGGGCCGCGTGTGGTTCAAGGGGCAGGACGTGACCGCGCTGAGCACGCAGGCGCGGGCGCAGGCGGGGCTGGGACGGACGTTCCAGATCTCGTCGCTGGCGATGGAGGCGACGGTGCTGCAAAACGCGGTGCTGGGCGCGCTTGGGCGGGCCGGATCGGTCTGGCGCTTTCTGCGTCCGGTGATGCGCGATGCCGCGTTGGTGGCGCAGGCGCAGGCAGCGCTGGAACGCGTGGGGCTGGCCGATCATGCCGCGACCCGCACGGCCGAGCTGAGCCACGGCCAGCGGCGGTTGCTTGAGGTGGCGGTGGCGCTGACGCTGAAACCCCATGCCTTCGTGATGGATGAACCGATGGCGGGTCTTGGCGCGTCGGGATCAAAGCGTATGACCACTTTCCTTGACGGGTTGCGCCGCGAGGCGCCGATCCTGCTGGTGGAACATGACATGGACGCGGTTTTTGCCCTGGCCGACCGGATCAGCGTGCTGGTTTACGGCAAGATCATCGCCACCGGCACGGCGGACGAAATTCGCGCGGACCCGTTGGTGCGCACCGCCTATCTGGGCGAGGAGGATGTGGCATGAGCTTGCTGGAACTGGAACAGGTGCAGGCCTCTTACGGACCGTCGCAGGCGCTGTTCGGCGTTGATCTGAATGTGGCCGAAGGCGAGGTTGTGGCTCTGATGGGGCGCAACGGCATGGGCAAATCCTCGACGATCAAGGTGATCAGCCGTCTGCTGAAACACAAATCCGGCACAGTCAGGCTGGAAGGGCGCGACATCGGCAGCCTGCCCCCGCACAAGGCGGCACGGGCCGGTCTGGGGCTGGTGCCCGAGGGGCGACGGTGCTTTGCCAACCTGACGGTGCGCGAAAACCTGATCGCGGCGGCGCGGCCCGGGCATTGGGACATGGCACGGGTGACCGCGTTGTTCCCGCGGCTGGAAGAGCGTCAGGACCAGCTTTCGGCGTCGCTGTCGGGCGGTGAACAGCAAATGCTGGCCATTGGCCGCGCGCTGATGACCAACCCGCGTCTGCTGATGCTGGATGAAGCAACCGAAGGTCTCGCCCCCGTGGTGCGGCAGGAAATCTGGGCCGCCGTGCGCACGCTCAAGTCCGAGACCGGACTTGCCCTGCTGGTGGTCGACAAATCGCTGGCCGAACTGCGACAGGTCGCAGATCGCGCTGTAATTCTGGAACGCGGCACATCGGTGTGGCGCGGCGATATGGCGGCTCTGGACCGCGATATTGCGGATAAATTTCTGGGCGTCTGACGTCCGTGTATATAGGAGGTGGCCAATGGCCAATCGCATCATTCAACCCGACGGCTGGAAACCCGCCAAGGGTTACGCCAACGGCGTTCTGACCAAATCCGGTACGCTCTATGTGGGCGGGCAAATCGGCTGGACCGTCGATCAGGTGTTCGAAGCGCATGATTTCATCGGTCAGATGCGTCAGGCACTGACCAACATCCGCACCGTGGTCGAAACGGCTGGGGGCACCTGTGCCGATATCGTGCGGCTGACGTGGTATGTCACGGACAAGGCCGATTACCTGGCGCATCAGGCCGAGGTGGGCGCGGTGTACCGCGAGGTGTTGGGGCGCAACTTTCCGGCCATGACCATGGTGGTGATCGACGCGCTGGTCGAGGATGAGGCCTTGCTGGAAATCGAAGCTACCGCCGAACTTTGAAGGCACTGCGCAGCAGTGAGGTCAGCACAAAGGCACCCGCAGCCACGCTGACGATGCTCGGGCCTGTAGGCGTATCCCATTGAAAGGATGCGCCCAATCCGCCCAAAGCTGCCAATGCGCCAATGCCTGCGGCGATGGCGGCCATCGCTTCGGGCGTGCGGGCCAAGGGCCGCGCCGCAGCTGCCGGAATGATCAGCAGGGCAGCAATCAGCAGCGCGCCGACAACCTTGATCGCACAGGCCACGGTGATGGCCAGCGTCAGCGTCAGCACCAGTTGCTCGCGGCGCGGGTTGATACCGCTGGCCCGTGCCAGATCCGGGTTCAGCGTGGCCGACAACAGCGCGGTCCAACGCCAGGTCAGCAGGGCGATAACCAGAACAGCCCCACCCCAGATCAGCGCCAGATCGGATTTGGTCACGGCCAGAATGTCCCCGAACAGATAGGCCATCAGGTCCACGCGGACCCCGTGCAGGAGCGACACCGCCACCAGCCCCAGCGCAAGGGCGGCGTGGGCCATCACGCCCAGCAGCGTATCCTCGGCCAGCCCGCGTCCCGACAGGGTGCTGACCGCCAGCGCCATCAGCAGGGCTACGACCAGAACGCCCAACAGCACCGGCCCCTGAAAGGTCAGCGCCAGTGCCACGCCCAATAGCGCCGCGTGTGATGTGGCATCCCCGAAATAGGCCATGCGCCGCCAGACCACGAAACAGCCAAGCGGGGCGGCAGCAAGGGCGACACCGATGCCCGCGAGGGCGGCGCGCAGGGCAAAATCATCCAGCATGGGTGTGGCCTTCGTGGTCGTGGTGATCGTGCCCGTGATCATGTCCATGATCATGGTTGTGCTCGTGCCGGTACAGCGCCAGCGCGCCCTGGGTGCCGGAACCGAACAGCGCGCGATATTCCGGCGCGTCGCGCACCACCTCTGGCGTGCCTTCGCAGCAGATGTGCCCGTTGACGCACAACACCCTGTCTGAGGCAGCCATGACCACATGCAGATCGTGGCTGACCATCAGCACGGCACAGCCCAGATCTGCGCGGACCTCTTCGATCTGGCGGTAAAAGGCGGCAGAGCCGGGCTGGTCAAGCCCCTGGGTCGCTTCGTCCAGAATCAGCAGGTTGGGCCGCATCAGCAGCGCACGCGCCAGCAGCACGCGCTGGAACTGGCCGCCCGAAAGCTCGGACATTTGCGCGCGGCCCAGATCAGGCAGGCCAGCGTGGCGCAGCGCATCGGCCACCGCCTGCGGTTTGCTGCGGCGGGGCAGGTTCATGAAACGCTGCACGGTCAGCGGCAGTGTCGGATCAATGTGAAGGCTTTGCGGAACATAGCCGATGGACAGGTCGGGCGCGCGGGTGACGGTCCCCGACACGGGCGTCAGCGCGCCGATCAACCCCTTGAGCAGCGTGGACTTCCCGGATCCGTTCGGTCCGACGATGGTGACAATCTCGCCCGCGTTGATGGCGAAATCGACGTGGCGCAAAACGGGCGTGCCACCCTGTGCCAGTGTCATGCCGCGCGTTTCGATCAGCGGTCTCACGCAGCGGCGTCCTGACAGTCGGGGCACAGCCCCTCGGCCTCGATCACGGTGCGTTCGATCTTGAACCCGGTGTCGCGGGCGGCGTCGCCCAGTCGGCCACGGGCCATTTCGGTTTCGGCCTCGGCCACGGATTTGCACGACCGGCAGATCAGGAAGGCAGGCGCGTGATCCGACCCCAGATGGGCGCAGGCGATATAGGCATTCAGACGCTCGATCTTGTGGGCAAATCCGGCCGAGGTCAGAAAATCCAGTGCGCGGTAGGCGACAGGGGGTTGCGAGCCAAGCCCATCCTCTGCCAGATGCCCCAGCAGGTCATAGGCCCCCAGCGCCCGGTGTTCACGCAGCAGGATTTCCAGCGCGCGGCGACGCACCGGCGTCAGTTTCAGCTTGTGCGCGGCACAATGGCGTTCGGCAGCTGCGATCGAGGTGTCGATACAGGCGGCGTGATCGTGGCGGTGAAAACCGATGGCAGGCATAAGGGAAATCTCCGTCGTTTTGTGGGTTGATATGTTATAGCATAACAAATAGCAAGGCCTCGATTTTACACCGGAGAGACTGTCATGATCAGAAAAATAGGGTTGGCCCTTGTGTTCAGCGCAACTGCAGCGATGGCGGACGCGCCGCGTGTGGCGGTGGACATCGCCCCCGTGCACGCTTTGGTCGCACAGGTGATGAAGGGTGTGGGCACGCCCGAACTGATCGTGCCGCCGGGTGCCTCGCCCCACGGCTATGCGCTGCGTCCGTCGCAGGCGCGCAGCCTGTCAGAAGCGGATGCAGTGATCTGGGTCGGTCCGGGTCTGACGCCGTGGCTTGAAGGGCCGCTGGATGCGCTGGCTGGCGAGGCATCGCAGCTGGTGCTGATGGATGTGCCGCAGGTGCTGAAGCTGAAGATACGCGAAGGCGGCGGTTTCCTGGGACACCACCATGGTGACGACGAGGGGGACCATGCGGATCACGAGGACCATGCGGGACATGACCATGAGGGCCACGATCACGGCGACCATGAGGGACATGACCACGAAGGTCACGATCACGCAGCCCACGCGCAGGCGCCTGAAGCGCACGCAAGCCATGTGGATCACTCCCTGGACCCGCACGCGTGGCTGGCCCCTGAAAATGCGGCCCTCTGGATGCTGGAAATTTCCGTTGTGCTGGGCGCGCTCGACCCGGACAACGCGGTGGCCTACGAGACCAATGCCCGTGATGGCGCTGCAGCACTTGCGGGGCTGACAGCCGAGATCAACACCATTCTCGAACCCGTCCGAGGGCAGCCATTTGTCGTCTATCACGATGCCTACCAGTATTTTGAACGCAGCTTTGACATGCCGGCGACCGGATCACTCAGCGGTGGCGACGCACAGCCCGCGGGCGCTGCGCGGGTGGCCGAGATTCGCGACATGATCGCTGATGCCGGAGCCACCTGTGTCATGTCCGAACCGCAATTCAACGCAGGTCTGGTCACGGCGGTTGGGGCTGCAAAGACAGGTGTGGCGGACCCGTTGGGTGCATCGCTGGAACCCGGGCCCGCACTTTACGGTGATGTGTTGCGCGGTTTGGCGACATCATTGGCAGAGTGCCTGCAAGACTGAGGGCGGGTCTGGGGGCGCTGCCCCCGGCGCTGTGCGCCTCCCCCGGAGTTTATCTGGCAAGATGAAGATGGAAAAAGACCCCGCCCTGTGAGGGGCGAGGTCCGAGACGTACTAAAAAAGATTGCTTGGAATGGGTTCAGGTGGCGATTTTACCGCCGCCTTTCTTTGTGACCACCAGCACCGAAGGACGCGGCGGCATAGCCGGATCGAAGTCGGGCCAGCGGGTGGCAGGGTCTTCAAAGGTCGAGTCGCGCTCGAACCCGACGAGATCCTTGGTGCCGTCTGTACCGGGGTGTTGGACGGCCAGGAACAGCGTGTCCATTTCGTCGGTAAAGTATGGCCCACACAGCTCGCCGCCCACGGGGCAGCGGAAGAACAGCTTTGATGTGCCGCGCGCCTCGCCTTCGGTTTCCAGTGCATAGAGCCCGTCGGACTTGCCGGTCTTGCCCCAGCCCGACCCTTGGTCGGTCGAAATCCAAAGACGGCCGTCGGCGTCGATGGCGGCGTTGTCGGGCGAGCCGAACCAGCCGTTTTCCGAGGTGTCGGGGTTCCACTGAGCGCCCACTTCGGTCACGGAAGGATCACCGCATTTCACCAGGATCGACCAGGTGCCGGTGGTGGCCGAATGCAGGCCGCCGTCTTCCTTGATCTCGATGATGTGGCCAAAGCTGCTGTCGGCGCGCGGATTGGCTGCGTTGACCTGGTCGGGTTTGCGCTTGGTGTTGTTGGTCAGCATGATGTAGGCGGTGCCGTCGCCACGCGGTTGCGCGTCTTCGGGGCGGTCCATCGGGGTGGCACCCAGCGCATCGGCGGCAAGACGGGTGTCGATCATCACGTCGGCCTGGCTGTCAAAGCCGTTCTCGGCGGTCAGCGGGCCGGTGCCATGCACCAGCGGCAGCCATGTGATGGTGCCGTCTTCGTCAAAGCGTGCCACGTAAAGCGTGCCGTCGGACATCAGCGACGATCCGAAGGTCTCGTCGCCTGTCACGGTGCCGTTGGAGACATATTTGTATTGGTAATCAAAGCGGTTGTCATCGCCGCAATAGATCACCAGCTTGCCGTCTTCAGAAACACAGGTTTCGGCGCCTTCATGGCGGAAACGACCCAGGGCGGTGTGTTTGATCGGCATCGCGTCGGGGTTGCGCGGGTCAACCTCGACGATCCAGCCCCAGCGGTTGGGTTCCAGGGGCTCAAGGTCGATGTTCCAGTGGTCGTGGAACTTGCCCCATGCGTACCAGCGGCCCGGCACGCCATAGCGCTTCAGTTTTGCGGCCTCGGGGTGTTCGGAGATGTCCGGGTTGCCCTCGGCGTCCAGCTTGTCGGTCCAGAAATAGCCGTGAAAGTTTTCCTCGGCCATCAGGTAGGTGCCCCAGGGGGTCATGCCACCGGCGCAGTTGTTGACGGTGCCCATCACGGTCATGCCTTCGGGGTCTGCATAGGTCTGCATCCGGGCATGGCCTGCGGCGGGGCCGTCGAGGGTCATCTTGGTGTTCAGCGGCGTGATGCGGCGGTTGTATTTGCTGTCGCGCACCAGTTCCCATTTGCCGTCCGCATTGCGGGCAATCTCGACCACGGTGCCGCCGTGGGCGGCCATTTCGATGTCGATCAGCTCGGGCGTCATGCCTGCGAAATCGACGTTGTCCTGACGGCCAAGGCCGGGGAACATGACTTCTTCGTTGGTGTATTCGTGGTTCACGCACAGCAGGCCGCGGTCGGGGTTACCGTCCAGCGGGGTAAATCCGACATAGTCGTTGTTGTAGCCGAATTGCTGCAATTGCGCGGCGGCAGTCTGGTTCATCACGTCGAATTCGGGCGCGTCGGCTGTGATCGGATCGCCCCAGCGCAGCAGCACGTCGGCGTCATAGCCTTCGGCGATGTGGTGGGTGGCGTCGTTGCCCCAGGCAACTTCGTCAAAGACATAACGCGAACCGGCGGCAGCATCGGCAGGGGTGGGTGCCATCATGGCGGCGCTGCCGAACAGGGCAGTGGTGGCGGTCACACCCAACGTGCCGCGCAGGATGTCGCGGCGCGAATAGCGCGCGGCGATCACGTCACCGATGGTGCGGCTGAGGTTGGGGTTTGTCGGGATGTCGTCGAAGGCCTCATAGGCTTCGGCCTTGTTGCCGATGTCGGGGGCGTTGATGATGCTGCGGCGATTCATTGGGGTCTGTCCTCACATAGGCTGATGAATTGCGCACCGGATGCCGTAAAAGTGTAACGGTGTCATGACATTGGGCAGGTTGTTTTCAATCGCGTGACCAGAGGTGTTTCTTGCGCAAGATGAGGGCGCTCAGCCCTGTATCAGAAGGCACTGCCACAGGTTTTGACGGGCCGCGGGGTTGCAGGTCGGAAATGGCGATACTAAGACTCAGGTAACACCTTTGCAGGTATGGTCCCGCAAAGGCTGACGAGGCAGGAACCCATGCACGATCCCATTGATACATATATGAACACGCTGGTCCCCATGGTGGTGGAGCAGACAAGCCGCGGCGAACGCGCCTATGACATCTTTTCGCGCCTGTTGAAGGAACGGATCATTTTCCTGTCCGGTCCGGTGCATGACGGCATGTCGTCGCTGATCGTCGCCCAGTTGCTGCACCTTGAGGCGGAGAACCCCAGCAAGGAAATCAGCATGTATATCAACAGCCCCGGCGGCGTTGTGACCTCCGGTCTGTCGATCTACGACACCATGCAGTACATCAAACCCAAGGTCAGCACGCTGGTCATCGGGCAGGCGGCCTCGATGGGGTCGTTGCTGCTGACGGCAGGTGCTGCGGGCATGCGTTTCTCGCTGCCCAACAGCCGTGTCATGGTGCACCAGCCCTCTGGTGGCTATCAGGGTCAGGCGACAGACATCATGATTCACGCGCAGGAAACCCAAAAGCTGAAGACGCGCCTGAACGAGATTTACGTGCGTCACACCGGCCAGACCCTGGAAAAGGTCGAAGCCGCACTTGAGCGTGACAACTTCATGTCGCCGGATGAGGCCAAGGACTGGGGCCTGATCGACGAGATCGTAGAGAATCGCGAAAAGGCCGAAGAGGCCAAAGACGACGCCAAGTGATCGGAAAGGGTGCCCGTGTGTCGCCATTAGGCAAACGGGCATTTTGACATTGTGGACGGTCAGGGGCTGGCCTAAACTGGCCCCTAACATTCGCGAAACAGGCTGCTGCGCCATCGGGTGCACCAGTGATAAACGGCAAAACCTGAAAGGGTGGACATGGCGAACAATTCAGGCGGCGACAGCAAAAATACGCTTTATTGCAGTTTTTGCGGCAAGAGCCAGCACGAGGTCCGCAAGCTGATTGCGGGGCCGACAGTGTTCATCTGTGATGAATGCGTCGAACTGTGCATGGACATCATCCGCGAAGAGACCAAGGCAAGCGGGCTGAAGTCGACCGACGGTGTGCCCACGCCCAGAGACATTTGTGGCGTGCTGGACGATTACGTGATCGGTCAGGCAATGGCCAAACGCGTGCTTTCGGTGGCTGTGCACAACCACTACAAACGGCTGAACCACGCGCAAAAGGGCGGCGATATCGAGCTGTCGAAATCGAACATCCTGCTGATCGGCCCCACGGGCTGCGGCAAGACCCTGCTGGCGCAGACGCTGGCACGGATCCTGGATGTGCCCTTTACGATGGCAGATGCGACCACGCTGACCGAAGCCGGTTACGTGGGCGAGGATGTTGAAAACATCATCCTCAAGCTGCTGCAATCCAGCGAATACAACGTCGAACGCGCGCAGCGCGGCATCGTCTATATCGACGAGGTCGACAAGATCACGCGCAAGTCGGAAAACCCCTCGATCACCCGCGACGTGTCGGGCGAGGGCGTGCAGCAGGCGTTGCTGAAACTGATGGAAGGCACTGTTGCCTCGGTGCCGCCGCAGGGCGGGCGCAAGCATCCGCAGCAGGAATTCCTGCAAGTGGACACCACGAACATCCTGTTCATCTGCGGCGGGGCCTTTGCCGGTCTGGACCGGATCATTGCCGCTCGTGGCAAAGGGTCGGCCATGGGCTTTGGTGCCGATGTGCGTGACAACGACGAGCGGGGCGTGGGTGAGATTTTCACCGACCTCGAGCCCGAGGATCTGCTGAAATTTGGCCTGATCCCGGAATTCGTCGGCCGTCTGCCGGTTCTGGCGACGCTGGAGGATCTGGACGAGGACGCGCTTGTCACCATCCTGACCCAGCCCAAGAACGCATTGGTCAAACAGTACCAGCGTCTGTTCGAGATCGAGGACACGGTGCTGACCTTTACCGAAGATGCGCTGAGCGCGATTGCAAAACGCGCGATCCAACGCAAAACCGGTGCACGTGGTCTGCGGTCGATCCTTGAGGACATCCTGCTGGATACGATGTTCGAACTGCCCGGACTGGACAGCGTGACCGAAGTGGTCGTCAACGAAGAGGCGGTGAATTCCGACGCCGCGCCGCTGATGATCCATGCCGATGCGGAAAAAGCACCAGCCACAGCGGGCTAAGGCGGATGCATCGAAGAAAGTATCAAAGGCGGTGCGCAAGCGCCGCCTTTTTTGTGACAACAGTGGAAATGTGAAATGACAATCAGACGGATACACTCGGGCGGCGCATTCGAGGCCAAGATCGGCTATTGCCGCGCCGTGGTCGCGGGCGGCTTTGTCCATGTCGCAGGCACAGTGGGGCAGGGCGACACGGTCGAGGACCAATGCGCCAGCGCGCTTGAGATCATCGGCAAGGCGCTGAGCGAAGCGGGCAGCGGGTTCGAGAACGCGGTTCGGGTGACCTATATGCTGCCCAACGCCGCTGATTTCGAGGCATGCTGGCCGGTGTTGCAAAAGACATTTGGCGACAACCCGCCCGCGGCGACCATGATCGAATGCGGGTTGATCGACCCGAAGTACCTGATCGAGATCGAAGTGACGGCGCTAGCGGAGGCGTGATCAAAGTTTTGGGATCGGCCGTTCGTTGGGGTTTCCGTTTATGTCTTTGGCGCCCAGCTTGCGCCATTGGGCATAGAGTGCTGTGAGATGCTCATAAGTTGAGGGTTTGCCGCGCTGCATTTCAGCAATCAGGTGTCGGCAATCGTCCACCAGGTTGCACATGATCGAACGCAAGGTCTTGTACAGCATGTCTTTGTCAAGGTCGCCCTTGAGAATGCCGACTGCCAGAAATTCATAGTAGTTCAGCAACTGTGTCACGGCCAGCGCGCTTTCTCTTTGTCTGCGTGCGTGCATGACGGCACCTTCGTCGTCGAGGTTTTCTGCTGTTGCCGTTCGCGCCCTGTTCCATTCCTCGAACAAGACATCGCTGTATTCGGGAAACAAATAGCGGCGCTTTTCGATAGTTTCTTGAAATTCCGAGCTCAACCGTGTGTCCAATAGCACGGTTATCGTGTGCTGCTTGCGTTGCGCGTTGCGTGCAGCACGTGAGTTGAGCGCAAAGGTCACGATTGCGGCGACGACTGAAAAGAACGCTACGATAGAGCCGGAAGCGGACAGGAAAGCGGTATATTTATCAGAAGATTGGTCGGGAAAACTGACGTATGCCGAAGATATGCTATGCACTGCTAGCGGCAACAACGCCGCTGCAAAGATGCAAAGGATACAAAACGACAAAAGTGTTGCAAGTGCTATGAAAGTAAAACGAAGCACTGCGGGCTAAGGCCGGTTTTACCCGTTGCCAAATCCGTCGAGCGGAAAGCCGTTGCCAAATCCATCAAATGTCATTCTGCTCACCCTCTAGGACGCGCTTGCGTCCGTAACTGCATCATAAAGCCATCGTGCCGTAAATTGTGAATACGTGTCAACAATGCTTTCAACTCTTACCTTGTGAACCTTTACATAATGTAAATGGTTCCAAAATGCAATGTGATTTGGCTGTATGTGAGTCATGCCTGATGGGCATAGTTTCAAGTGTCGGGGGTTCAGAGTCAAACCCTTGGGCGTTTCATCGCCAAATATGCCCCGCCGTGGCGACCTGTCCACTGGACCTTGTGCGCGCGATGGGGCATAGACGAGACAAAGCTTTCGGAGGCCGAAATGGGTATTCTCAAATCAATGTTGCGCGCGGTGACGTGGTGGAACGGGCAAACCCTGAACACGCAGCTATTCACCTGGCGCAAGGGCACCAAGGTCGGCGAAGATGCCGAGGGCAATATCTTTTACCGCAACGCGGACGACAGCAAACGCTGGGTGATCTTCAACGGCGAGGCAGAGGCTTCGCGTATTGATCCCAACTGGCACGGTTGGCTACACCACACGTGGAACGAAACGCCCACGGACAGACCGTTGGTGCACAAGCCATGGGAAAAGCCGCACCAGGAAAACCTGACGGGCACCGCGATGGCCTATGCGCCTGCAGGGTCGATCCGGCGCGTTCAGCCGGCGGACCGCAGCGACTACGAGGCGTGGAGCCCCGAATAAATGGCCGAAAACACAACAGAAGTTCTGGTGGGCGGCGTTGTTCTGGCCGCCGCGGTTGCCTTTGGCATTTATGCGGCTCAGGCGGCGGGCCTTCGCTCGGGCGGAGACAGCTATCCGCTGCACGCCAGCTTTCGCAGCCTTGAAGGCGTGAGTGTCGGCACCGATGTGCGTCTTGCTGGCGTCAAGGTCGGCACCGTGTCGGGCGTGGCGCTGAACCCTGAAACCTTTCGCGCCGATACCACTGTCGATGTGGCCAAAACCATCGAGATTCCCGACGACAGCGCCATTGTGATCAGTTCCGAAGGGTTGTTGGGCGGAAATTTCGTCGAAATCGTCCCCGGTGGATCACCGTTTTTCTTTGAGGCCGGCGATCAGTTCACCGACACCCAAGGGGCCGTGTCCCTGATTTCCCTGCTGTTGAAATTTGTCGGCGGTGGCGGCGACGGGGCGGCAACAGAGTGAAACAGCTGTTGGCAGGTTTGTCGATGCTGGCGCTTGTGGCGCCTGCGGCGGCGCAAGAGACGGCAACCGCCCGTGGCGCTGTTTTGCGCGGGTTGGACACGTTCAACGGTCATGTCACCGACATGGAAGTGGCCGCAGGCCAAAGCGTGCAATTCGGCCGCCTGAACATCGTGCTACGCGAATGCCGCTATCCGGCAGGCAATCCGGCGGGCGATGCCTATGCCTCGCTTGAAATCAGCCAGCAGGGCCGCGAGGGCGTGATCTTTTCCGGCTGGATGATCGCCTCATCCCCTGCGCTGAGCGCGATGGAGCACCCGCGTTATGACGTCTGGGTGTTGCGCTGTACCACGGATTGAAGCGGTGCGGGGGGCAGCTTGGTAAAGCTGGCCTGACCCGTTAACGCCTTTTCCAACATCTTGTGATAATCCGCGCGCGACACTTCGATCCCGCCCAGTGACGCCAGATGGTCGGTCAGAAACTGGGTGTCGAACAGGGTAAAACCACAGCGTTGCAGGTGATCGACACAGGCCCCCAACGCCATCTTTGACGCATTGGTGCGCCGCGAGAACATGCTTTCGCCAAAGAATGCCGTGCCCAGCGTCACGCCGTACACGCCCCCCACCAGTTCCTCACCTTCATACAGTTCGAAGGAATGGGCGTGCCCCATCTGGAACAATGCATTGTAAAGGCTGCGGATCTCGGCGTTGATCCATGTCTCGGCGCGGTCGGCACAGGCATCGACCGTGCCCAGGAAATCGACATTGATCTCGACGCGCCAGTCGCTGCGGCGCATCGCGCGGGCAAGGCTGCGGGACATATGGAAACCGTCCAGCGGCATCACCCCGCGTTTGCGCGGATCGACCCAGAAGATGTCCGGGTCGTCGCGGTGTTCGGCCATCGGAAAGACCCCGATGCTGTACCCATGCAAGAGAATCTCGGGTGTGAGATTCATTATGCAGGCTGCAGATGCGTCTCCAGCCAGTGTTCCAGCCAGTGAATGTTGTAATTGCCCGAGTGGATGTCCGGCTCTTGCAGCAGCGCATCGAACAACGGGATTGTGGTGTCCACACCGTCTACGATCAGCTCGCCCAATGCGCGGCCCAGACGTGCCAGTGCCTCGGGGCGGTCACGGCCATGTACGATCAGCTTGCCGATCAAGCTGTCGTAATAGGGCGGGATCGAATAGCCGTCGTACAGTGCCGAATCCATCCGCACCCCCAAACCGCCGGGCGCGTGGTACTGCGTGATCCGGCCGGGGCAGGGGGAAAAGTTGGGCAAACGCTCGGCGTTGATGCGCACTTCGATGGCATGTCCGTTGATCTTCAGGTCGTCTTGGGTGAACGACATCGGCAGGCCAGCGGCCACGCGGATTTGCTCGCGCACCAGGTCGACGCCGAAAATCCCCTCGGTCACAGGGTGTTCCACCTGAAGACGGGTGTTCATTTCGATGAAATAGAACTCGCCGTTTTCATAGAGAAACTCGATCGTGCCCGCACCGATATAGTTGATGTTGGCACATGCGTCGGCACAGATTTTGCCGATGCGGTCGCGTTCTTCCTGGGTGATGGTGGGGCCGGGGGCCTCTTCGAACACTTTCTGGTGGCGCCGTTGCAGCGAACAGTCGCGTTCGCCCAAGTGGACCGCGTTGCCCTTGCCGTCGCCGAACACCTGAATTTCGATGTGGCGGGGCGTGGTCAGGTATTTCTCGATATAGACTTCGTCGTTGCCAAAGTTCGATTTGCCTTCGGCGCGCGCGGTCATGAAGGCGCGTTCCATCTCGGCGGCGGAACCCGCAACTTTCATACCCTTGCCACCACCACCGGCTGTTGCCTTGATGATGACCGGATAGCCCATTTCGGCACCGATGCGTTTGGCGTCTTCCAATGTGTCCACGCCGCCATCGGAACCGGGGACGCAGGGCACACCCAGTTTTTTCATCGTGTCCTTGGCGGTGATCTTGTCACCCATGACACGGATGTGGTCGGCTGTGGGGCCGATAAAGGTCAGATCGTGGTCCTGGATGATCTGCACGAATGCAGCGTTTTCGGACAGGAAGCCATAGCCGGGGTGAATCGCCTCGGCTCCGGTAATCTCGCAGGCGGCGATGATCGACGGGATCGACAGATAGGACTGTGTCGACGACGGTGGGCCGATGCACACGCTTTCGTCGGCCATGCGCACATGCATCGCGTCGCTGTCGGCGGTCGAATGGACCGCAACGCTGCCGATGCCCATTTCACGGCACGCACGGATGACGCGCAGGGCGATTTCTCCGCGGTTGGCAATCAGGATTTTATTGAACATTTTCAGATCCTTATTCCAGGATCACAAGAGGTGCGCCAAATTCGACCGCCGCGCCATCATCCACCAGGATACGCTTGACGGTGCCGGCGCGGGGGGCCGGAATGTGGTTCATGGTTTTCATGGCCTCGACGATCAGCAGCGTGTCGCCTTCGGCCACCGTGGTGCCGACCGAGATGAACGCGGGCGCGCCGGGTTCGGCCTGCATATAGACCGTGCCAACCATGGGCGAGGTGACCGCGCCGGGATGATCCGCGGGATCTTCGTTGGCGGCGGGGGCAGCCGCTGCAGCGGCCGGGGCGGCAGCAGCGGACGGTGCTGCAGAAATCTGTGCTGGTGCGGGCGCATAGCCTGCAACAGGCGGGTGTTCGCGTGTGACGCGCACGTTCAGGCTGTCATCTTCGGCATAGTCGCGTTTGACCTGAAGCTCTGTCAGATCGTTTTCGCGCAGCAGTTCGGCCAGCGCCTTGATAAAGGCCACGTCGTCGTCGTGTTTGTTCTTTGTCATTGTCGTCCTCGACCTCTTGTCAGGGGCGTTGAACGCCCCCTGTTCTGGGGTCGGGTTATAGGCCAGATGTACCCCATTGGAAAGCATGGCTTTGCCAGATTGATGCATGTGCCCCTGCATGCCACCGTTGTGCGCATGGCTGGGGCGTGGTGACGCGGTTCGTGGCAAGATTGTGGATGGGGTCAGGACGGACGATGCCGCGGGCCTGAAACGCAGGTGCGGGCGCCGTTGTGACACGGCGCCCGCAATTCTGATAATTCCGGTCCAAGGGCGTTAGGCGACGAGGAACACGTCGCCCGGCGTCATGAAGTTGTCTCCGGTCAACTCACCCGGTTGCACGTCAAGGAAGGTCACGGTGATGCCGTCCGCGTTGCTAAAGCCGCTCATGCCGCCCAGTCCCAGATCCTGATAGAGACCCGACAGATCCAGCACGGCATTGCCGCCTGTGTAGGTCAGGTGCGCCAACACATCGGCATCGCTGAACGCAGGCAGACCGCCAACCAGGGGGGCAGCGGGCAAGCTGACCACATCGCGCACAGCGTCGAAATCGGTGATGATATCGGCACCGCTGTTGCCGGCAAAGACAAAGACATCGCTGCCCGATCCGCCGCTGAGAATGTCGTTGCCGCGTCCGCCGTCGATCTGGTCCTCGCCGGTCCCGCCGAACAGGGCGTCGTCACCGTTGCCCCCGTACAGACGGTCCTTGCCGCCATCGCCGTACAGCGTGTCATTGCCGTCGCCACCGCGCAGCACGTCCTTGTTGTTGCCGCCCATCAGCGTATCGTTGCCGCCGTGACCGTTCAGGACGTCACGGCCCTGGCCACCCATGAACACGTCGTTGTTTACGCCGCCGTACATCACGTCATTGCCGTTGCCGCCGCGCACTTCCGAGGCAAAAACCGCCGGGTTGTCGTAGTTGTCGCTGCTCAGATCGTCCTGCACCGCACTGTAGAAATCATTGCCGTCGCCCAGGAACACACGGTCCAGCGTGCCTGCGTTCAAAACGCGGTCATCGCCGCTGCCCATGCGCAGGGTGCCCGCGACGTCGCCGCGCATCGTGTCGGTTGCGAAGTTCTGGAAATAGTCGTCACCACCGCCCATGCGCACGTCGCCGCCGATGCTGCCATAGTTGTCGATCAGGTCACTGCTGTTGCCTAGGGTGACATCGCCGCTGACCAGTCCAAGGTTGTTCAGATAGTGCTCGCCCTGGCCGATCATATCGAGGTCGCCGTAGATGGCCGCCCCAGTTTCCATGAAAAATGCCGCGTCGCCGTCACCTTGTCCAAAGAACCCGCCGGTGATCGAGACGTCGCTGAGAATGGTCGCTTTGTAGGCTGTCTGGTTCACTGTTCTCGAAGTGGGGATGTCGCCGAGATAAGTCACGGTGTACGGAAATGAGCCCAGTGTAACCGTGGTCGGATCGGTCAAGTTCTTGCCGGGAGTGAAGGTAACGTAGGAAAGATGTGCCATCTGTGGGCTAACCCTTTTGCGCGTGTGAATGGAAAAGGGGGAGACGGTGGGCATCCTCTGGGGTCGATGACCCCGTGCACGTCATGATGGACGGCCCAAAACTGCTGGTAGAACCCTGCCGGATGGCAGAATTCTTCAATAAAAATATCATTTTGTTCAACCCCCAGGTCAATGCCACGATTTTGCCTTATTTGAAGGTGGCGGCCTAGGGAAAACGGTAAGTGTTTCCAAATGAGGGACAAAAGCCGGGGATCGTTTGTGATCATGCATAAAAAAACCGGCCGCAGGGGGCCGGTTTCTATCTTTGGTTGAATGGGCTGAAGTCAGATCGCCAAATACTCTTCGCGCAGCGCTTTGTTTTCCAGCACTTCGGCGGCGGTTCCGTCAAAGACGATTCCGCCTGTGTCCAGAATCACCGCGCGGTCGGCCAATTTCAGCGCCCGCACCGCGTTCTGTTCGACGATCACGGTGGTGATGCCCTGTTCCTTGATGATGCGCAGGGTCTTTTCGATCTCGTCGACGATGACCGGCGCCAGACCTTCGTAGGGTTCGTCCAGCAACAGCACCTTGATGTCGCGGGCCAGCGCGCGGGCGATCGCCAGCATCTGCTGTTCGCCACCCGAGAGGGTCACGCCCTCTTGCATCCGCCGTTCGCCCAAGCGCGGGAACAGATCATAGAGCCGCTCGATCGACCAGCCGATCGGTGGCGCGATCTGCGCCAGCTTCAGGTTCTCCTCGACCGTCAGTCCGGGGATGATCCGCCGGTCCTCGGGCACCAGCCCCAGACCGGCTTGCGCGGCCTCATAGCTGGACATGTTGTGCAGCGGTTTGTGATCCAGCCAGATCTCGCCCTTGCGCACTTCGGGATCGCCGATGCGCGCTATGGACCGCAGGGTCGAGGTTTTGCCCGCCCCGTTGCGGCCCAGCAGGGCCAGGATTTCGCCCTCGTGGACGTTAAAGCTGACGCCTTGCACGATATAGCTTTCGCCATAATAGGCGTGCACGTCCCAGACCGACAGAAAGGCCGGGGCGGTTGCCGCGTGGTTTGCGTTCTTCGAGAAGTCGGGTTGTGTGTTCATCCGGCCCGTCCCTTATGCTGCCTGGGTTTCGCCAAGGTAGGCTTCGCGCACCTTGGGGTGCCCCTTGATGTTGTCGGGGGTGTCTTCGACCAGCGGTGTGCCCTGCGCCAGAACGGTGATCCGTTCGGCCAGAGAGAACACAACATGCATGTCGTGTTCGATGATCGCGATTGTAATGTCGCGCTCGGCCTTGATCTGTTTCAGCAGGTCGATGGTGTTGTTGGTATCGGCCCGCGCCATGCCGGCGGTGGGTTCATCCAGCAGCAGCAGACGGGGTTCCTGAGACAGGCACATCCCGATCTCCAGCCGTCGCTTGTCGCCGCGCGACAGGGATGCGGAATGCATATGGCGTTTGTCGGCCATGTTCATCTCTTCCAGCATATGTTCGGCGCGGTTCACGATGTCGCGGTCGTTCAGCATGTTGGTCATCGCATTCAACCCGAATGATCCGTCGCGCTTGGCAAAGCAGGGGATCATCATGTTTTCCATCACCGTCAGATCGCCAAAGATCTCGGGTGTCTGGAACACACGGCTGATGCCCATCTGGTTGATTTCATAGGGTTTGCGTCCCAGCACGGATTGCCCGTCAAACAACACGGACCCGGTGTCTGGGATCAGTTTGCCCACCAGACAGTTCAGCAGCGTCGACTTGCCCGCGCCGTTGGGGCCGATGATGGCGTGCACGCTGTTTTCCGCGATGCTCAGGTTCACATCCCCCAGCGCCTGCAACCCGCCAAAGCGCTTGCCGACATTTTTGACTTCGAGAATACCCATCGTCTGTCTCCTATTCGGCAGCTGGGTTGCGTTGTTCGGCAGCGTCGGCTTCGGCCTCGGCGGTCGAACGTTTGGGGCGGCCAAAGATCATGCGTCCCAGACGTTTGCCGCCCTCGACCAGCCCGCCGGGCAGGAAGATGATGACAATCATGAACAGCAGCCCCAGCGTCAGATGCCAGCCTTTGCCCACGAAGGGGTGGATGATGGTGACCAGGAAATCCTCGACACCGTCAGGCAGGAAGCCCAGCCATTGGTGCAGCACGCCATCGTTGATCTTGCTGAGGATGTTCTTGAAATACTCATTGAACCCAGCCCCCAGAATGGGACCGATCAGCGTGCCGACACCGCCCAGGATCGCCATGATCACGATCTCGCCCGAAGCGGTCCAGTGCATCCGTTCGGCCCCGGCCAGCGGGTCCATCGACGACAGCAAGCCGCCTGCCAGACCGGCATAGATGCCCGAGATGACAAAGGCCGCCAGCGTATAAGGCTTGGTGTTCAGGCCGGTGTAGTTCATCCGCTGCTGGTTCGATTTGACGGCCCGCAGCATCATGCCAAAGGGCGAGCGGAAGATGCGGATCGAGATATAGAAAGAGATCAGCATGATGATGCCACACAGGTAGTAGCCTGCGTTAAAGGTGAACAGCCAGTCGCCCAAGCGCAGCTCGTAGCTGTCGCGCATGGCGATGCCAAAGAAGTTGGTCACCGGAAGCGATCCGTCCGCCGTGGTCGATTGGCCAAGCACACGCGGGTCGGTCAGCAGCAGTTGCAGGCCGGTTTCACCATTGGTCAGGTTGAAGTTCGACGTGGGATTGCCCAGCACCGAATAGGCCAGGTTGTACGACATCTGCGCAAAGGCCAGCGTCAGGATCGAGAAATAGATGCCCGAGCGGCGCAGGCTGACGTATCCGATGGCCAGCGCAAAGATACCCGCCACCACCATCGCCAACAGGATGCCGGGGATCACGTTCATGCCCAACAGCTTGAACATCCACACCGCCGAATACGAACCGACACCCAGAAACGCCGCGTGGCCAAAGCTGAGATAGCCGGTCAGGCCGAACAGGATGTTGAACCCGATCACCAGAATGCCAAAGATAACAAAGCGTTGCATCAGGTCGGGGTAGCCTGCGTTGAACATCTGCGCGAGGCTGGAGCCCTGCGGAAAGGGGTTCAGGATGAAGGGGGCCAGGGCCACCATCGCCAGAACCACCATGAACAGGGTAAAGTCTTTTTTGGTCAGTCCAAGCATGTCTTACTCCTCCATCACGCCACGACGGCCCATCAGGCCACGCGGGCGGGCGAGAATGATGATGATCGCCACAACATAGATGATGATCTGGTCGATACCGGGCACGATCGCCTTGACCTGGTTCATCGAGGCGAAAGCTTCGAGGATGCCCAGCAGGAAACCGGCCAGCACCGCACCGGGCAAAGACCCCATGCCGCCGACGACAACCACCACAAAGCTGAGCACAAGGAAATCCATACCCATGTGATAGTTGGGCGAGTTGATGGGCGCGTACATAACCCCCGCCAGCCCTGCCACGGCAGCGGCGATGCCGAACATGATGGTAAAGCGGCGGTCGATGTTGATGCCCAAAAGGCCCACGGTTTCACGGTCCGCCATGCCTGCGCGCACCACCATGCCGAAGGTGGTGAATTGCAGGAATGCAAAAACCGCACCGATGATGACGGCAGCAAAGGCAAAATAGACCATGCGCCAGTAGGGATAGATGATCGCATTTGGGTCAAAGCCGATCAGCACCCCGAAATCGAAGGATCCGCGAAACGCTTCGGGCGCGCCGGTGGGGATGGGGTTGGCGCCGTAGAACGCCTTGATCACTTCCTGCAGTACGATGGCCAGGCCAAAGGTCACAAGGATCTGATCGGCATGGGGGCGTTTGTAGAAATGTTTGATCAGGCCGCGTTCCATGATGAAACCGATGGCGACCATGATCGGAATGGCAAAGAGGATCGCCAGCGGCACCGACCAGTCGATCAGGGTCGCCCCGACCTCGGGGCCGAACCAGCTTTCGACATAGGGCGTGCTGATCTTGGCGGGATTTCCCAGGAAATCGGTCTTTGTCGGGTCCTCGACGATGGTGGACAGGTTCAGGATGCGCTGCAGGGTGACGGCGCAGAATGCGCCGATCATGAACAACGCCCCGTGGGCAAAGTTGACCACACCCAGCGTGCCAAAGATCAGGGTCAGGCCAAGGGCGATCAATGCATATGCAGAGCCCTTGTCCAAACCGTTGAGAAATTGAAGGATTATCTGATCCATCGTCCCACTCGTTTGATTATACAGGAAAACTGCCCTCTTGCGGGGCAGGGTGACGCGGGGCAGGCGGTTGCCCGCCCCGCGCGTTGAGCGGTCTTAGGCGCCTGGGTTGCACGATCCCAGCGCACCGCCCGAGAACATCGGGTGATCGACGGGATAGGTAACCTGCTCGGTCGGCGTGACTTCGACGATTTCCACGAGATCGAATTCGTTCTCGGGGTTTTCCTTGCCGCGCACGACAACGACGTCCTTGAAGCACTGGTGGTCACCGGCACGGTACAGGGTCGGGCCGTTGCCCAGACCGTCGAACTCAAAGCCTTCCAGGGCTTCGACAACGGCGCAGGGGTTGAACGAACCGGCGCGTGTGACCGCGTCAGCATACAGCAGCGTCTGCGCATAGCAGGTCTGGGCCGCCTGGCTGGGCGGGAAGCCGTATTTTTCGCCGAAGGATTTGACGAAAGCGTTGGTGCCCGTGTAGCGGTCGCCTTTTTCGTTCTCCAGCTTCCAGTCCCAGTTCTGCGACCCGACGATACCGGCAATGTTCCTGCCCGCACCCTTGGCCATCAGCTCGGAATAGAGCGGAACGACGATTTCAAAGTTCTTGCCGTTGGCTTGCTTTTCACGCAGGCCGAACTGAACGGCGTTGGTCAGCGAGTTGACCATGTTCCCGCCGTAGTGGTTCAGAACCAGAACATCGGCACCCGAGTTCAGAACCGGCGCGATATAGGACGAGAAATCCGTGGCCGCCAGCGGCGTGCGCACCTTCTCGACGGTTTCCCAACCCAATGCTTCGGTCGCGGCCGCAATCGATTCTTCCTGCGTCCAGCCCCATGTATAGTCGGCCGTCAGGTGATAGGCGCGGCGGTCCTTGCCATAAAGCTGCTCAAGCACGGGGGCGAGGGCGGCGGCGGACATATACGCGTTAAAGAAGTGGCGGAAGCCGTTGGCTTTCTTGTCTTTACCGGTGGTGTCGTTCGAGTGTGTCAGACCCGCCATGAAGATCACGCCGGCTTCCTGGCACAGACCCTGCACAGCCACGGCCACGCCCGAGGACGAGCCGCCCGAAATCATGATCGCGCCGTCTTTTTCGATCATCGACTTGGCCGATGCGCGCGCGGCGTCCGATTTGGTTTGCGTGTCGCCGGTGACGAAGTTGACCTTTTTGCCCAGGATACCCGTACCGTCCAGAACCTTGGACGAGAACGTGCTGAGCATCCCGCCGTCGCCTTCACCGTTCAGGTGTTCTACGGCCAGCTCGAATGCGCGCAATTCGTCCGCGCCTTCATCGGCATAGGGGCCGGATTGGGGCACGTTAAAGCCCAGCGTGACCGTGTCGCCGGTCGGCGCGTTGGTAAAGCCTGCGTGGCTGGCCGCACTCAGATACGTCGGCAGCGCAAGGCCCGCCCCGGCGATTGTGCCAGTCTTGAGCACGCCGCGACGTGTAAAGTTCGAATTGGACATGAAATCCTCCCAGTTGTTGAATTGCGCTCCGCCGACTCCTCCGTCCGCACGCAGCGCATGCACCACGCCTGTTGATGCGCTGTGCAAATATGTTATCGCCTGCTTTTGGAAAACTTCGCAATAACCCCCTTGAAATTCACGATTATTTTGTAAACAAATGAACAGAAATTATTAACGTGATGTAAATATCCTTATGTCGCGTTGCAGAAAGCCCTTGATAAGGCGCAACAAAGAGATGGGGGCGGATGATGAACAGGGACTCGTTGACCGGCAGCCGCATCCGCGAACGGCGGGTGATCGCAGGTCTGAAACAGGCCGATCTGGCGCAACAGGCCGGTATCTCAGCCAGCTACCTCAACCTGATCGAGCACAATCGCCGCAGAATCGGCGGCAAACTGCTCTTGAACATTGCACATGTGCTGGGCGTCGAGCCGTCGGCTTTGACCGAAGGGGCCGAGGCCGCATTGATCGCGGCGCTGCGCGAGGCGGCCAATGATGGGGGGCTGGGCGTGGCCGAGGTCGAGCGGGTCGAGGAGTTCGCAGGCCGCTTTCCCGGCTGGGCCGAAGTGCTGGCCGGTGCGCACCGCCGGGTTTTGTCGCTGGAGCGCACGGTCGAGACGCTGAGCGACCGGCTGACCCACGATCCGCAGCTTGCGACCTCGATGCACGAAGTGTTGTCGACCGCCGCCGCGATCCGGTCGACGGCGTCGATCCTGGCCGATGACACAGGCATTTCGCCCGACTGGCAGGCGCGGTTTCATGCCAACATTGATCAGGACAGCCGTCGTCTGGCCGACAGCGCCAAGGCCTTGGTGACCTATCTGGATGCGAACCCTCAAGAGACGGCCCATGTCTCGCCGCAGGAAGAGGTCGATGCCTTTCTCGAAGCGCATGGGCACAGCTTTGAGGACCTGGAGGCGGGCACGCAAACGGTTGACGCCGTGCTGGCCCGTGCCCCGCAACTGGTGTCGGTCGCGGCTCAGCATCTGGCGCGACAGGTTCTGGGTCAGATCGAGGCTGATGCCCGTGCGGTCAGCCGCGCGGCGCTGGCGGATGCGATCAAACAGATCGGCATTGATCCCGTGGCGCTGGCGCAGGAATTCGGCGTGTCGGTGGCGCGCATTCTGCGAAGGCTGGCAGCCCAACCGGGCACGCCGCGCGGGCTGGTTGTCTGTGACCGTGCGGGCAGCCTGGTGTTCCGCCGTCCGGTCGGAGGGTTCTCGATCCCGCGGTTCGGGGCCTGTTGCCCGCTTTGGCCGCTGTTTCAGGTCATGCAGCACCCGGGGCAGGTGCTGCGCGAACGGGTGCAGCAGCAGGGCCGCAACGTGGCATCCTTTGACTGCTTTGCCGTGGCCGAGCCTGTGGGGCCTGCCCAATACAATGCGCCACCTCTGGTGCATGCGACCATGCTGATCCTGCCGGTCAACGCACCGGATCACGGCCAGAACGCCGGCCGCCCGGTCGGGGCCACCTGCCGCATCTGCCCGCGCGAGGCCTGCGCAGGCCGGCGCGAACCGTCGATCCTGAGCGCAGGCTTTTGACAGGCCATGCTTTTCGATCAATAGTCTGTGAATAAGAGGAGCGCCGCGCGCAGCACTGCCGCGCGGCGACGTGGCACGAAAGTGCGACGGGGGCCGTTCGGGGAGGAATGGACACCAATGGACAAGCACGTACTGCTGGTCGAGGACGAAGTGAATATCATCGAGGCCATGCGCTTTTTGCTGACGCGCGACGGCTGGAAGGTGGGCACCCATTCGGACGGGGCCACTGCCGTATCGGCGATCCGCGATGCGCGGCCCGATCTGGTGGTGCTGGACTATATGCTGCCGGGCAAAAGCGGCATCGAGATCTTGACCGAACTGCGCGCCTTGCCCGATCTTGCGGGCCTGCCGGTGCTGATGCTGACCGCACGCGGCCAGTCGCGCGACCGCGAGCTGGCGGAAAGGGCGGGGGTCAACCGGTTCATGACCAAGCCGTTCTCGAACTCCGAAGTGTTGAACGCCGTGCGCGATCTGGTGCGGGTCTAGGCGATGGCGCGGGGCCCGTCCTCTCCGGTGTTCCTGGAACGGCGCAGCTATCGCCGCCGCCGTTTGCAGGATGCGCAACGATTGTTGCCGGTGCTGGGGATGCTGCTGTGGATGGTGCCGGTGTTGTGGCCCACGCGGAATGAAACCGGGCATATCACTATGTCCGCAGCCATCTACTATGTCTTTGGTGTGTGGTGCCTGCTGATCGGGCTCAGCTTCGGGCTGTGGCGCGGATTGAAACGCAAGGGTGACGAGGGAACGGAGCCACCGGCGGGTGATCCCTGATGGCGTCGCTGAACCTGCTGGTCGGCGTCAGTCTGGTCTATGTGGCATTTCTCTTTGCCGTGGCCTTTGCCGCAGAGCGCGCCGCCGTGCGCGGGCGCAGTGGCTGGTTGCGCACGCCGCTGGTCTATACGCTGTCGTTGTCGATCTATTGCACGGCCTGGACATTCTACGGAGCTGTTGGCTATGCCGCGCGCTCGGGGATGGAATATGTGACCATCTACCTTGGCCCGTCACTTGTGATGATCGGCTGGTGGTGGGTCTTGCGCAAACTGGTGCGCATCGGGCGCAGCCAGCGGGTGACTTCGGTCGCTGACCTGATCTCGGCCCGCTATGGCAAATCGAACACGCTGGCCATCGTCGTCACGCTGATGGCCGTGGTCGGAGTTACGCCCTACATCGCGCTTCAGCTGCAATCCGTGACGCTGGCCCTGTCGATCTTCTCGGGACCGCCCGACGCCGAGGGGCTGAACGGGTTGAACCCACTTTCTGCGGGGTTCTGGGTTGCCGGAGGGCTGGCCGTCTTTACCGTCCTGTTCGGCACCCGCAACCTGAATGCCAACGAACGTCACGACGGCGTGGTCATCGCCATTGCCGTCGAAGCGGTGGTGAAACTGGTGGCGCTGATGGCCGTGGGCATTTTTGTGGTCTGGGGCATTGCGGGCGGCATTGGCCCGATGATGGAACGCATCGATGCAAGCGCGCTGGGCACATGGGAACTGGACCGCAGCCGCTGGGCCGCGCTGACCGTGCTGTCGGCGGCGGCCTTCCTGTGCCTGCCGCGCATGTTTCAGGTGCTGGTGGTCGAGAATGACGACGAACGGCATGTGCAGATCGCAAGCTGGGCCTTTCCTGTCTACCTGATGCTGATGAGCCTCTTTGTGGTGCCCATCGCCGTTGTGGGCCTGAACCTGCTGCCTGCGGGGTCGAACCCGGATCTGTTTGTGGTCAGCATACCGCTGGCGCAGGGTCAGACCGGCCTTGCCGTGCTGTCGTTTCTGGGCGGCTTTTCATCGGCCACGTCGATGGTGATCGTGGCAACGCTGGCGCTGTCGACGATGGTGTCGAACCATGTGGTCATGCCCATCTACCTTAGCCTCAAGCCCGGCGGGGCCAGCATGTCGGGGGACGTGCGCAATGTGATCCTGCTGGCGCGGCGACTGTCGATCCTGCTGATCATCGCGCTGGGCTATGTCTATTACGTATTGTCCGGCGGCAGCGGCGCACTGGCGGCCATCGGCCTGATTTCATTCGCCGGCGTGGCACAGTTCCTGCCTGCGATGCTGGGCGGCATTTTCTGGCGGGGTGCGACCCGGATGGGGGCGTTGTCGGGCCTGTGCCTGGGGTTCGCGATCTGGGTCTATGCGTCGCTGTTGCCCAGCTTTGGTCAGGACGCGGTGTTGCCTGCGTCCTTCTTCGATGTCGGCCCCTTTGGCATCAACTGGTTGCGCCCCTATGCGTTTTTCGGGATCGACGGCATGGACCCGACCGTACACGCGGTCTTCTGGTCGTTGTTGCTGAACACGGGCGTGTTCATCGTGATGTCGTTGCTGACCTTCCCCAAGCCGTTGGAGCGGCTGCAGGGCGCGCAATTCGTCAACGTCTTTGATCATTCGGGGCAGGCGCGGGGCTGGCATGCGTCGGTTGCGGCCTCGGAGGATCTGATGATCATGGCGCAGCGCATCCTCGGCGCATCCGAGGCGCAGGCGCTGTTTCGCGCGGCAGCCCGCGCGCAAGGTATGACCGGCCATCTGCCCGAACCGACCCCTGCGTTTCTGGAGCGGTTGGAGCGCGAGCTGTCTGCCTCTGTGGGCACCGCCACCGCACATGCGATGGTCAGCCAGATGGTCGGCGCGGCATCGGTTTCGGTCGAGGATCTGCTGGCGGTGGCGGACGAATCCGCGCAGATGCTGGAGTATTCCAGCCAGCTGGAAGCAAAATCCGCCGAGTTGAGCCGCACCGCGGGCCAGCTGCGCGAGGCCAACGAAAAGCTGACGCAGCTTTCGGTGCAAAAGGATGCCTTTCTGGGACAGATCAGCCACGAGTTGCGCACGCCGATGACCTCGATCCGCGCCTTTTCAGAGATCATGCGCGACGCCGAGGGGCTGAGCGTTGCCGAGAAGACGAAATATGCCTCGATCATCCACGTCGAGGCGATCCGTCTGACCCGGCTTCTGGATGACCTGCTGGACCTCAGCGTGCTGGAAAACGGTCAGGTCAGCCTGAATTCGGCGACCGGACCGCTGGAGGCGGTTCTGGACCATGCCGTGATCACGGCACAGGCCAGCGGAGACGGACGCCTGCGGGTCACGCGCGATACGGCGGCAGGGGACACGATGGTGACCACCGATCTGGACCGGTTGGGGCAGGTCTTCATCAACTTGATCACCAACGCCCAGAAATATTGCCGCGCGGCCGCACCACATCTGGAGATTTCCGTGCACGCCGATGCGGAGAGGCTGGCGGTCGAGTTTCGGGACAACGGCACGCCGATCCCCGACGCTGCCCGTGCGCTGATCTTTGAAAAATTTGCGCGCGTGGCCGAGGGCGACGGGTCGGGTGCCGGGCTGGGGCTGGCGATCTGCCGCGAGATCATGGCGCGGTTGGGGGGCGACATCACCCATGTGCCACAGGCGGCTGGAAACGTCTTTGTGGTGCAGATCCCGCGCCGCCAGATGTCGGCGGGCCAGTAACGGGCAGGCTTCAGGCGCGGCGTGCATCTAAAGCCAATGGTAACCATTATTGCGCTAGGACGGAGTCATCCACATCCAGGGCAGGGGTGCCATGAGCGCAAGCGATCCGACTCCTTCGGTTCTGCGTCGCAAGACGGCGGCAGGACAACAGCAGCATCAGGCGCGGTCGGTGACCGTGGCCAAAGCAATGCGTCTGTCGATTGCCAAGGTGGGGCTGGATGTCTTTGACATGGCGATTCAGGCGATCGGCCTGCTGGTCGAGGACCGCAGCCAGGAGGCGTGCATCGACATGATGGATGCGGCCAACCTGTTGGTCCTTCTGGACGGACCACAGGGGCGCGTGGGTGCTGCGATGATCGACGCGGAATTGGTCGGCGGGCTGATCCAGCAACAGACGATGGGGCGCGTGGTGCCATCGGCGGGCGCGCCGCGTGCTATGACGGTGACAGACGCCGCCATGTGCGCACCGTTGCTGGACGCCCTGTTCGACAAGGCATCAGCCGCAGTCGAGGACGAGGCCGATCGTTTGCTGTTGCGCGGCTTTACCTTTGGCGCCCGCTCGGAAGAGCCGCGGCTGGTGGGCATGGCGTTGGAAAATGCGGAATATCGCGTCATCCGTCTGACGCTGGATCTGGCCAAGGGGGTGCGTCAGGGTGATCTGGTGCTGTTTCTGCCAGTTCTGCCCATGCATGATCCCGACGGTGGCGGGCTGGACGGCAGCGACGAGGAAGGGGAGGCTGAGGGCACTTCGCGCAGTATGACCGATGTCGTGATGCACCTTGAGGCGGAGCTGATGGTGCAACTGTGCCATGTGCGGATGAACCTGTCGGACCTGACCCGACTGGCACCCGGCGATGCGGTCCTGCTGCCGCCCGGTACGTTTCCTGCGACGCGGATCATGGCGCAGTCGGGCAAATGTCTGGGCACGGGGACGCTGGGGCAGGTGGATGGTCAGCGCGCATTGAAGATCGACCGCGAACCGGCCCATGCCAAACAGCCCCAACGCCGCCTGTCCGATCAGCCCGAGGTCGAAATGCCCGTCGTGGCGCGGATTGACATGGGACAGGGCGGGGTGCCAGCCTTGACCGACATGGCCCCGATGGAGATGCCGGGTACCGTGCCTGCGGCCCCTCCATTTGACAATGAGGATATGCCGTTGCCGCAGATGGACGACCTGCCGGATCTGAATGCCTTGCCCGAGCTTGACGATCTGCCAGATCTCGCGGACCTGCCGGATTTGGGCGACCTGCCAGAAATCAAATCGGCCTGATCGATGGTCCGGATCGCCAGACAGGTGGCTTTCAGGCCCCGGACATCGCCGTCAGCGTGGGCCGCAAACCTTCCAGATCGTAACCACCCTTGCGGGCGGTCTCCAGAATGTCATCGACGCTTTGCGTGCCGGCCTGACCCAGCGCCCAGATCACCGTGCATCGTGTGCCCGAGGCGCAATAGGCCAGAACCTTGCCCGGCGCATCGGCGACAAAGCCCATTTGCGCCGCGATATTGTCGGGGGTCATGGTCTGATGCGTCAGCGGGAGAACCTTGAAATCCAGCCCCGCCTCTTGCGCCGCGACAGCCATCGCGTCTGCCTGATGGCTGGGCGGGTTTTCCGCGTCGGGCCGGTTGCAGATCACACGGGTGAAGCCTGCCTCGGCGATGGCGGGCAGGTCTGCCGGATCAATCTGCGGCGATACAAAATAGGCGGGGGTGATTTGACGAATATCCATAGCGCAGGTCTAGGCCGATGCCGTCCGTCTGTCCAGTATCTGACTGACGCGGGGCGCTGCCGCCATGCCGACCATCATCGCCACCAGAAACACCACTCCCGGGATACCGCCATACCCCAGCGAGGCCATCGCAGGCCCGGGGCACAGACCAACCAGCCCCCAGCCAATGCCGAACAACACCGACCCGATCACCAGCCTGCGGGTGATCTCGGTCGAGGGGCGGGACGGGAACATGCTGCCGGCCAGAGGCTTGCGGCCCACGGTCAGCCGCCATGCCACGGCCATGGGTACAATCGCGCCACCCATGACAAAGGCCAGCGTCGGGTCCCATGCGCCGAAGATGTCCAGAAACCCCTGAACGCGGTTGGTGTCGGTCATGCCCGACAGATGCAGGCCCAGCCCGAACAGGCCGCCTGCGATCACTGCAATGATCAGCCGCATCTTACAGACCTCCCATCAGGGCGCGCAGACCGGCCACGGTGGCCACCCCTGCGCCGATGTAGATCAACGTGGCGATGATGCCGCGAACGCTCAGCCTTGAGATCCCGCAAACCCCGTGCCCCGAAGTGCAGCCGTTTGCCAGCCGCGTGCCCAAGCCAACGGCCAGACCGCCCGCGATCAACAGCACTGGCGAGGAGGTGGCATGGGTTTCGACGCGGGCGCTGCCCAGATAGTGAAACAGCGCAGGCACTGCGATCAGCGCGGCAATAAAGGCGACAGCCTCGGCCCAGCCGCGCCGTGTGGTGCCGTCCAGAAGCCCGCCCAGAATGCCGGACGCGCCCATGATCCGCCCGTTGCCAAGCAGCAAAATCGATGCAGCGGTGCCGATGACCAGCCCGCCGAACAGGCCCCAAAGCCAAGAGACTTCCATATAAGATCCTTAGCTATCAAAGTTTGTTGACGGGCAGTTTCAGCATCACGTCACCGTTGTCGTCCGCTGGTGGCAGGTGACCTGCGCGCATGTTCACCTGCAATGACGGCAGGATCAGCTTCGGCATGCCCAGCGTGGCATCGCGGTCCTGACGCAGTTGCACGAAATCGTCGCATTCCACGCCACCGCCGATGTGCACGTTGGCCGCTTTTTCCTCGGCGACGGTGGTTTCCCAAGCAAATTCCTCGCGTCCCGGTGCCTTGTAGTCGTGGCCCACGAAAATGCGGGTCTGATCGGGCAGCGACAGGATGCGCTGGATCGAGGCGTAAAGGTCGGTGGCCGAACCACCCGGAAAGTCGCACCGTGCGGTGCCGAAATCGGGCATGAACAGCGTATCGCCCACAAAGGCCGCATCGCCGATTACATAAGTCAGGCAGGCGGGCGTGTGTCCCGGCGTGTGCATCACATCGCCGCGCATCTGCCCGATGTGAAAGCTGTCGCCATCTGCGAACAACTGGTCAAACTGCGATCCGTCGCGCTGGAATTCGGTGCCTTCGTTAAAGACCTTGCCGAATGTGTCCTGCACCACGGTGATGTTCTTGCCGATGCCGATCTTGCCGCCGATGCGCTCCTGGATGTAGGGCGCTGCCGACAGGTGATCGGCGTGCACATGGCTTTCCAGGATCCACTGGCACTCAAGGTCATGTTCGCGGATATGCGTGATGATCCGGTCGGCGCTGGCGGTGGATGTGCGTCCGGCCGCATGGTCGAAATCCAGCACCGAGTCGACCACCGCACAGGCGCGGCCCGCCGGGTCCTTGACCACATAGCTGACGGTGTTGGTGGCCTGATCGAAAAAGGCTGTGACATCTGGGTGAAACATGGGGCTCTCCAGCGTTTGTGTATTCAACATATGAACACCAGGCGCCGGTTTGCAAGCTCCGGGCCTCAGCCGAGGAAAATACCCAAGACCACCAGCATCAGACCAAAGGCCGAAACAAACAGCGCGCCCAGATTCAGCGGCACCACCGATTGCAGCACGGCGCGCATGGCGTCGTCGTCCAGTTGCGACCGCTTGGCTCGGGCCACGCGGATGATGCACCAAACCAGCCCTGCAAGGCCGATAAGCGATATCGCCGCACCGGCCCAGATGAGCAGGTCGAAGATCGGGAATGAGGTCTGTTGTTCCATGCGCACCCGCTACTGCATTGTCGGGCGCTGGGCAAGTCAGCCGTTGAAATCCAGCGCGATGGTGAACGTATAGGCGGGCTTGGTCAGCCCGTTTGGCGCGCGGGCAAAGCGGCGGGCGCGTTTGACTGCGGAAATCGCGGCCTGATCCAGTGCCGCATTGCCAGAAGAGGCCACCACCCGCACCGATTGCAGCACGCCTGAAGGCGCGATGGACAGTGCCAGTTTTGTGCGGCCTGCACCCGCGCCGCGTGGGGATGCGGCGTTGCGGCGCACCTTGGACTGGATCGCGGCCCCCCATTGCGCTTGCAGGGCATTGGCACGGGCAGTGGACAGGCTTTGGGTTTGCGCCGCGCCGCCCGTGCCTGCGGTGGCGGATTTGGCAGCCTTGCCCTTTGCGGTCGATTTGGTTTGTGGGACCGATGCGGTGGCAGCGGGCCTGGGCTTGGCGGTCGGCTTGGCCTTGACGGGCGGTGACAGGTCGCGCGGGCGCAGCTTGGGGCGTTTCGACGTGCTGGCAGTGGTGTCCTGAAATTGCGGGAGGTCCGGCGTTGGCGTGACGGCAGCCAGTTGGTCCGGCGCTGCGGGGGCAGGGCGCGCGTCGGTGCGGGTTGTCGGGGTGTCCTGCGGCGACACTTCGGGTTGCGCCGGTTGGGCCACTTCGGTTTGCGGCTGCACTTTGGGCATGGGATCGGGGATCGCGGGCAGTGCGGGCGCCGCCATGTCGAACTGCGGCGCTTGCGGCAGGGCCGTGGTGGCTGCGGGCGCGTCGGTCACGGGGCGGGTGGGAGCGGTCTCCACAATGGCCTGCGCCTGCGGCATCGCGATTTCGGTGAGGGGCGCGGGGGGCTGCTCCCACGCCTCGGCCAGTGCGGCCATCGCGGCCGAGGCGGGGGCCACTGTCGCCGCCTCTGTGCCTGTATCACCCGCCGAGGATGCCCCTTGCGGTGCCGGAAACGCCGCCCACAGGCCGACGTGGGCGCCTGTAGCCAGTGACAGGAAAACGGCGGCTTCGATCAGGCGCATCACTTTGCCCCCGTGATCAGTTCGACCCCGTCGACCCCTGCTGCCGCCAGCTTAGGCAGAAGGGCGGCCAGCTGCGTCGCAGGCAGGGCTGCGTCGGCACGCAAGGGCAGCACACCTTGGTGGTCGGACAGCGCCGCCAGGGCCGCGTCGCCCGTCGCACCGCCATAGGCCAACGTGCCATCCGCCCCGATATATAGCGCGTTGGGGTCCAGCGGTGCAGCCTCGGAGGTGCTGTCGGGCACGGTGACGTCGATGGGGTCCGGCGGCGCGATCTGGGCGCTCATCAGGAAAAAGATCAACAGCAGGAACACCACGTTGATCATCGGCACGATGTTTTCAGCGGCGCGGCGCGGGGGCGTTGCGGGCGAGAAATCCAGCATGGCTATTCCACCACGATCAACTGCGACAGACCTGAGGCACGCAATTCGTCCAGCGTGCGGACCAGATCCTGTACCGTGGCGTCGCCGCGTGCCCGCAGCAGGACGGCATCGTCGGGCGCTGACATCAACGGTGCAAGGGCGGCGGGCAGGTCATCAACCGCTACGCCGTTCAGGGTGAGACCACCGGCGTCGATCCCAACCAGACGCGGCGGGCCTGTGTAGTCTGCCCCGCTGCCCGCCGTCTGCAAGGGCAGGGCAAAGTCGGTGCCAAAGCGCGCGGCCAGCATGAAGAACACCAGCAGCAGAAACACCACGTCGATCATCGGCGTGAGGCTGGGCCTGCGGGCGGGCCGTATGGGGCCAAAGCTGAACATCAGGGGGCCTTGGGGCCTCGGGTAAAGACACGGGTCGCGGCGGTTTCCATGTCCCCTTGCAGCCGTGCGGCGATGCTCTCGAACCACGTCAGCGCCACGCCTGCGGGGATGGCCACGGCCATGCCTGCGGCTGTGGTCAGCAGCGCCTCCCAGATGCCACCGGCAAGGGCTGCGGGATCGGCGCGGCTGCCGGCCTCTTGCAGCGCCTGAAAGGCGTCGATCATGCCGACCACCGTGCCCAGAAGCCCCAGCAACGGGGCGGTGGTGGCGATCAGTTCAAGCGCGCGCAGGCCGCTGCGGGTGTGGGCCAGGTCAATGCGGGCATGGGCGGTGGTTTCCTCGCGGGCCTGCGCCTCGGTCAGGGCGGGGTCGTGGCGGGCGGTCATCGCGGCCAGCGCCATGCGGGCGCGTATGGACCTGCGGCCCGCCAGCTTTGAACGGGCGCTGTCCACATTGCCTTGCGCCCAGTCGTCCAGTGCCGCCGCCGTGGCCGCGCCAGACCATGCGCCCAGCCGCGCCAGTTGCCACAGCTTCCACAGGATCAGCGCCATCGTCAACACCGACAGCGCCGCGATCAGCCACAGCACAGGGCCGCCGCGTTCCAGAAAGGCAATCATCGAGGGTGGCAAAATCATTGTGTCTCTCCCCAGAGTGCGGTCAGAATGGCGTCAAGCCCGTCAGTCAGTGCCGCAGGCCCCGGTTGCAGGATCAGCGGCGACTTGATTTCGACGATGCGCCCATTCGCCACCGCCGGAATGGTCTCCCACCCGGCGCGGGCGGCGATGCGTTCGGGGCGCACCTTTTTGCCGCACCACGATGCGATGATAACATCCGGTGCCGCGTCGATCACCTGTTGCGCGTCCAGAATGCGCGCGCGCGCGCCTTGTTCGGCTTGCAGATGGGCAAAGACATCCTCGCCGCCGGCGATCTCGATCAGCTCGGAGGCCCAGCGGATGCCGGAAATGGGCGGGTCGTCCCATTCTTCGAAATAAACGCGGGGGCGCGTGCTGCGTGGAGTTGCACGGATTGTTTCAATACGGGCGGCATAGCTGTCGGCCAGCGCACCGGCCTGTGCTGCGCAGCCCGTCAGCGCCCCCAGCGTGCGGATCATATCAAAAATGCCCGCGACCGAGCGTTGGTTGAACCCGTGCACCGCAATGCCTGAACGGATCAGGTCGGCGGCGATGTCGGCTTGCAGGTCGGAAAAGGTCAGCACCAGATCGGGCTGCAGGTCCAGTATCTTGGGCACATCCGCCGAGGTGAACGCCCCCACGCGCGGCTTTTCGCGGCGCACGCGGGCCGGGCGCACGGCGTATCCGGTGACGCCAACGATGCGGTCGGACTGGCCCAGCAGATAGAGCGTTTCGACCGTCTCTTCGGTCAGGCAGACGATGCGTTCGGGGGGGAAGGCCATCAGACCACCTCGGGCCTGCGCGTGGTGCGCATCCATTCCTGCGCGCCATCCAGCACGGCGGTGTAGACCGCACGGCCCACCGCTTCGCCAAGGTCGGTGTGCATCCCGGCAAAAGGCGCGTCGCCTTGAAGGGCAGCGACCGCGACGCAGTCGGTGCCGGTGCCCGTGGCAATGCCGGTGGGCAGGCGATGGTTCACTTCCATCACGGCCACGGTGCGGGCCTGCGTGGCAATTGCCATCATCTCGATCAGGGCGGACTGGGTCAGGGCCAGGTCGGTTTGCACGGCCACGTTGATCGTGCCCCAATCCTTGCCCGAACGGTCCAGCCGCGTGCCGATGCGTTCGGCGTTCGACAGACCCACAGTGGCAACGGCGCGGGCGTTGGCGGTGCCTGCGGTGGCCGTGTGCTCAGTCACGGCACGGATGTCGCGCGACGTCAGGAAGCACACGTCGCCAGGCGTTCCACGCGCCGCCAGCTGGCTCGTCAACCAGTCCAGCACATCCAACTCCGGCGTCAGATCGGCATTGCGCACCTCGCGCCACGAGATTGCACTGGCGGTCACAAAGCCAGGGCGGTTCAGTGCCCAGCTCAGCACCTGATGCGGCCCGCCCAGATCAAGGCGCAGCCACGGGCGGTCAAGGGACAGCGGCACGGTCATGCCAGCGTGTCCAGCGTCTGGAACACGGGGCCGCGCTCGGTCATTTCGTAATGGGCGAGGATGCCGAAAACCTCTGCAAGGTTCTCGGGCGTCATCACGTCCACCGGCGCACCGTCTGCGACAATCGCACCCCGGTGCAGCAGGATCACGCGCGTGCAGTGCCGCGCGGCCAGCCCGAGGTCATGCAGAGAGGTCAGCACCGTACGCCCAGAGGCCGCAAGGTCGGAAAACACCCGCATCGTGGCAATCTGTGCGGCGGGATCAAGGCCCGCGATCGGTTCGTCTGCCATCATCATGGGCGTGTCCTGCGCCAGCGCGCGGGCGATCAGCACGCGGGCCTGTTCGCCGCCCGACAGCTGTGTCGCCGTGCGTTGGGCATAGGCCTCCAGCCCCATCTGCGCCAGCGCGTCGGTGACGGCGGCGGCATCCTCGGCCTTGGTGCCGGAATGGGGCAGGCGTCCCAGCCGCACCAGCCGTTCCACGCTCACGGGCCAGGCGATTTCGCGGGCCTGCGGCAGCCACGCGCAGGCGCGGGCGCGGTCCATGCTGGTCATCTGCGCCAGCGAGGATGTGCCCTCGTGCGGCAACAACCCGAGGGCCGCGCGCATCAGGGTGGTCTTGCCCGCACCATTCGGGCCCAGCAGGCCGACGCATTCGCCGGGGTGCAGGGTCAGCGAAACACCGTCAATCACCGGACAGCTGCCGCGTTTGACAGACAGGTTTTGCAGGGTCAGCAGGCTCATTGCAGCGTCCCCCGCGTCTTGTAGATCAGGTGCAGGAACAGCGGCGCACCGACCAGCGCCATCAGCACGCCCAGCTTCAGATCCCGGTCGGGCAGGGCCACGCGCACGGCAATGTCCGCCGCCAGCACCATCGCCGCCCCGCCAAGTGCCGAGGCCCAGAGCAACCGCGATGGCTGTCCGCCGACAAAGGGGCGCAGCACATGGGGCACCACCAGTCCGACAAAGCCGATGGAGCCTGCCACAGCCGTACCAGCGCCCACACAGGCCGCCGTTCCGATGACCAGCGCCAGCCGCAGGCGGGGCAGGCGTACGCCCATCGCGGCGGCGGCGTCCTCGCCCAGCGTCAGCGCGTCCAGACCACGGCCCAGCGATCCCAGCAGAACCCAGCCCAGCACCATGAAGGGCAGCGCCAACCAGACGTGCGAAAACGACCGGTCCGCAAGCGACCCCAGCATCCAGAACACGATTTCGGCGGCGGCAAAGGGGTTGGGCGACAGGTTCAGCACCAGCGAGGTAAAGGCCGAAGCCAGCGCCGAAATCGCGATCCCCGCAAGGATCAACGTCAGCGCCGCACCGCCCGGTCCCGCCAGCGTCAGGATCATCGCCACGGCAATCAGTGCGGCCAGCAGCGCCGACAGCGGCAGCGCCAGCGCAAAGGCCGCCGCCAGCCCGGTTTGCAGCGCCAGCACCGCCCCCAGACCCGCCGCCGCCGACACGCCGATCAGCCCCGGCTCGGCCAGCGGGTTGCGCAGGTATCCCTGCATCGCGGCCCCCGAAACGCCCAGCGACGCGCCGATCATCACCGCCAGAAGCGCGCGCGGCAGGCGGATCTGCTGCATCACGACGCTCATCGGGGTGCCTTCGGTGGAAAACAGGCTGGCGAAGGAATGCCATGGCGACACGGGCGTGGTGCCGGTCACCAGTGAGATCACGAACAGCACAACGCAGAGGGTCGTCAGCACAACAGTCAGCTTCATTTGCGGGCCTCGACCTGTTTGCGAAGGTCCACCATGTTGCGCACGGCATTCAGGACCGCAGGCGTGCCGCAGACCCAATCGCGGTCGGTCAGTTCTCCGGCCATATAGGTGCCTTTCAGGGACGCCAGTGCGGGATGGTCCAGATTGTCTTCGGCGCGGGCAGCACCGGGATAGTTGCGGCCCTGGATGATCACATCGGGGGCCAGCAGCACCAGTTGTTCCAGTGGCAGCACGCCAACGGACCCAAGGCCCACCTCTTCGGCCACATTGTCGAAACCGGCGGCAAACAGCACGTCACCGGCAAGCGAATGACGGCCCGAGGAATAGTTGTTCACATAGGTCAGTGCTGCACGGGGGCGGTGTGCAGGAGCGGCGGACAGCTCTGCCAGCTCTGCGTTGAATTCATCGATCAATGCCTTGGCTTCACCCTCGCGGCCCAGAGCCTCGCCCATTTGCGTCAGCCGTTCGGGCACGTCCGACAGGGCACGGGCAGGGGCAAACTGTACGACCTCAATCCCAAGATTGCGCAGCATCGAGATGGTCGCCATCGACGTAAACGTGCCCGCCAGCACGAGATCGGGCTTCAGCAGGTAAATCTCTTCGGCACCGGAGCCGTTGGCGGGCAGGGCGCGGGCCTTTTCGGACATCACCGAATCCGTGTCCTCATGGGACAGGCGCGTGACAGAGATCAATTGACCGGGGGCCGCCATCAACAGCGCCAGCTGGTCGGTGCACAGGTTGATCGACACGACCCGCTGCGGCGGGGCTGCCAAAGCCGCAGCGGCGCTGACCAGCAGCGCCGCCAGGGATGTTATGAGATCAGAACGACGCACGGACGCCAAAGTAAATCGCACGGTCCGAAGTGCCGTAACCGTACGAGGTCTGATATTGCTCGTTCGTCAGGTTCTCCAGCCGCACATAGCCTTCGGTGGTTTCGTTGAAGTCATAGGTCATCGAGGCGTTGACCACGGTGTAGTCAGGCATTGCAACCTTCGTGGAAGGAAATGTGCTAAAGTCAGTTTCGTCTGCCCGGCCCGCGGCATAATTTAGCGTCAGTTGGCCCGATAGTTTATCCGTGATCTCAGTTTCTACGCCAATGACGAAGTCATGTTTGGGGACGCGCACCAGTTGGTTGCCTTTTGCGTCTTTGCCATCTGTATAAGTGTAAGACCCGAACAGATCGGTGCCCGCGCCCAACGCCATGCGGCCCGACAGTTCGAGGCCCTTGGTTGTTGACGTGCCCGACACTTGATTGTAGCCGCCGCCCGAGAATCCAATCAGATTGTCGATCTCGGTGTAAAAAACGGTGGCCTTGACCTGTGCGTCATTGGCAAAGCGATGCTCGACGCCAACCTCTGCACTGCGGCTTTCTTCCTGCTCAAGTCCGGGATTGCCATAAACGGGGTGGAACAGTTCATACAGCGATGGTGCACGAAAGCCGGTGCCGATGGACGCGCGCAGGGTGGTGTCCGAAGTGACACGCCAGTTGGCGGCCAGACGGCCCGTGGTGAACCCGCCAAAGGTCGAGTGGTCGTCGTGACGCAGGGCAAAGCTCAGGTCCACATTCTCGGAGGCGGCGTATTGCGCCTCGCCAAAGATTGAGGCGATCTCGTAAGTGTTCTTGACCCCATCCAAATCAGATTTTTCTTCGGTGTAGCTGGTGCCAAAGGCCAGATCTACCGCGCCCATCTGGGTCACGCCTTTGTAGCCGACCTCGGTGCGTCGGCCATTGAAATTGCGGTTGGCCCCAGAGTTATATTCGCGGTCGGTTTCTGAGTAGGCGAGCGACAGTGTGTGATCCACCGCGCCGCCCTCGATTTCGGCATAGATGCGCGCGCCCAAACGGGTGGCCAGTTCCTGATCGTTAGTATCGGTCAATGCAAACGCGGGTGCAGGGGAACCGTCCTGATCGGTTTCGCTGTCCAGATAGTTCAGCGCAAAGCCCAGCTTGACCGTTTCGGTCGCCTGATAAGCGCCTGTCAGGATCAGCGTCGTGCCGGTGTAGCCGTCGGCCTCGGGGTTGCCTGCATCCTCTTCCGCCGCGGAAAATCCATTGGTGGTGATATGGCTGAGGGTAAAGGCCAGTTCGCCCTGTTCCGACTTGGTGGTGACGCCAAAGGTCGCGGCATAGGTGTCGTAGCTGCCTGCTTCGACGCTATAGCGGTAATGGGTGCCCATTTCAGTCGCGCGCAGGGTGCTGATGTTGATCACACCGCCGATGGCTTCTGAGCCATAGATTGCCGATTGAGAGCCTTTCAGTACCTCGATGCGGCCTATGCCCGCCGTGGTCAGCGCGCCAAAGCTGTATTGGGTCTGAACGCTGGACGGATCGGTCATGTCGATCCCGTCGATATAGACAGGCACATATTTGCCCGACAGACCACGGATGCGCAGGACCGACGACGTGCCCAGACCGCCGTTGCCCGACAGCGAAATGCCCGGCAAGGTGTCCAGCGTTTCGGATACGCGCACGCTGCTGCTTTTCTCGATCTCATCCTGTTCGACCACCTCGACCACAGTGCCGGTGCGCTTGGTCTCAACCGGAGTCTGGCTGGCCGATACCGTGATCGTGCCCAGGTCAAAGGCGTCGTCCTGCGCCAATGCCACGCGGGGCAGGGTGGCCAGTGCTGCTACAGATGCCGAAGCAAGTAGATGTTTCATAAAATTGTCCCCTTACGGACGGGTCGGTTGGTTCCGCCCCTTTGGTCGTCGATATGGGAAAGACAAGGTCGCCTTCCGCCGGTGAAACGCCACCAAAGCGGTCAGGCCGCCGACACATGCGCACCCCGCGCCTGTATCCGGGTGATCCCTTTGGCAGGTCTCCTGACTTGCGGGTCAATGCGGGGCCGTGCCTTCCCGGGGTTGCTCCCCAGTGGCTTGTGACGGTCGCGCTCACCGCTTACAGTTGCGGGGGCAGTCACGGATTTGGGGATATTGCCCCGTACCGCGTTCCCTTTAACGACGAGTCACCCCGTCGAACCAAAGTATGCGTGGCTTAGCCTGCGGATCGTTGCCGATCAAGTCGCGAATGCGACGCAGCACGCGGGGCCTGCGTCAAATGGCGCCAAAGGTGACTTGCAGGCGGAAGGGCAGGACGGTATCGGTTGGGTCTTGCCAGACCAGCCCTGACCGAAGGACGCGCCTCATGACCGACACAGCCACGAACCTTGAAAGCTACCGCGTGACCGCCGACGAACTGCGCCAGTTCATCGAGCGGATCGAGCGTCTGGATGCCGAGAAGAAAGACCTCGCCGAGCAGCAAAAAGAGGTGATGGCCGAAGCCAAGGGGCGCGGTTACGACACCAAGGTGATCCGCAAGGTGATCGCCCTGCGCAAGCGCGAGCCCGACGACATCGCCGAAGAAGAGGCGGTTCTGGAAATGTACAAAGAAGCGCTGGGCATGTCCTGACGCAAGGCGCGGGGCGCGCGATTGCGTGCCTGGCACCTGCTGCACCCTGTCCGTACCGGGACGGTGCACCCCGCTACATGAACGCTTGCCGCCTTTGACCGGGCAGCGTAGCGTCATCGCCGTGGTCAATTGTCGGCCACGGGGGGATTTTCATGCGACAGACCACCGGCTTTGCCGCGTTGCTTTGCGTCCTGTCAGGGATGTCATCACCGGCCCTGGCCTCCGAGGCCTGTGAGGTTGTCGCAACCGTTGCAGGCGCGGCAAGCGTGCCACTACATGCTGAACCTGACCAGAGTTCGGACCTTCTTCACGTTGTGCCCGTGGGAGATATTGTTCTTTATCCTCAACAGGATCTGGCTCCGGCGCGGTCGGAAAGCTGGCTGTGGGTGCGCCACGACAGCACCCAACGCGACATATGGCAAAGCGGCATCGCGGGCTGGTTGCGCGTTGAGAATGTGACAGACTGCGGCTGAGCGCGGCTGCGCCTAACCTTGACCGTTCTCAAGAAACTGAAATGCTTCAAGAATGGTTTCCGCCAACCCGTCAAAGAAATGCGGCGACATGACATCAATCAAACCCGAGGGCGCGCCCTCGGCTCTGGCCGGGCCTTCCGCGGCCTGTATCACGGCAAACGTCGGTTTCTTGGCGCTCAGCAACTCACGATGGCTCGCGCCTGTGCCGTGCTTCAGGACATTGATCGCCAGGTAGTATTGGTGAAGCCTGTGGGCAAGGTCAGCATGTCCGGCGGCCGACAACCGGGCTTCGACTTTGCGTGACAGCGGGCCGCGTTTGAAATGGCGCTGCATGCGTGCTTCGAACACGGTGAAGATATCGACGGCCGCCAATTCGATTGCGACAGTTTCAGATGTCACTTCTTCGATTTGCGCATCCGACAGAGGCTGACCCTGCGCATGTTCCCGGATTGCCGAAATCCGGTCTTGAGACGCTTTCGCAGCGGTCTGTGCGGCGTTAACCAGTTCCGGCAGGGTCTGTGAGGATGTCATGGTGCGTCCTTGATAAGATTTGATCCCCCAATAAGCTAAAATGTCGCCGAGGGTAGGTCCAAATCTACCCGCCGGCCCTGCACGCCTCGCGGCTTTGGCAAGAGAAGAGGGACTTGGCGATTCTCCCGCAAGCTTGGGCTGTGGCCACGTCAGGAGGCACATTTCGAACGGCAACCGCCTTTAGCCAGGTTGATGATAACATGCGCAAGTATCAGAGCGTCCTGATTGCGCAACAAGTCACTAAACTTAAAGGAAAAATGGTGCCCCCACACGGACTCGAACCGCGGACCTACTGATTTCAAAGAACTTACTCGGCAAACCAGCTTCACCGGAACACGCTATAAAAACTAGGTAAAGCACAGCTCTACAACGAAAAACAGGCGGTCAACCTGTGATTGTATGCCGTAGTATGCCGTTACTGAATGTTGCAGAGGATGTTGTAGAGCAATGCCAAACCATAACCTGACCAGCCGCCCGGAAGTCGAAAAGATCAAACCGACACCCGGCAAGACAACAATGTATTCTGATCTCACGATCAAGGCCGACCCTGATGCTCGCGGCATCCGCCTCACTGTTGGGGCGACCACAAAGACGTGGATTCTTTCGAAGCGCATCAACGGCAAGGTGCGCTCCATCACTTTCGGCTATTGGCCTGACATGATCACCGTGTTCGCCGCGCGTGCCAAGGCCAAGGAAAAGATCCCGGAAATGACCACCCGCACAGACGTTGCATCGACGGGCATCCACATGCTGGGCGATTGAGAATAGGGCCGAGTTTGCCGAGGTTCGGTTTGAGGGCGAACGGCAATGTTCCCGTGTCTTCGTCGCGGGCTGGCATGGTTGGGATGCGCTGGAACGGCTGGGCATGGTTGATCAGCGCGTGCCGAAGCTGCGCAAGGATGACGACGAGGCGAAGTTCACGGCGCTGATCGAGCAGAACAGATGGCTGGTTGAGCCGGATGCTGTGAACGTGCTGCGCGAGGCCTTCGGGCGTGAAGCATGGATCGACGACGAAGGCGTGATGCCTGAGGGGCATGTGACGCTTGAGCCGGGGGATGATGCCATCGACATAGTGCAATTGGCACGGGACACACGGCCAGTGTGGCCGTGGCAGATTTAAACGTGCGATACAGTTTAAACAGTTTATAGTATAGCTCTATATTAACGAGTTCGCACGTTTAACTTGCTGCCTGCGTTGGCGTGCTGCGACTGTCACTCGCGGCGGTCTATCCGAGATGCATCAACATTGCTGACATGCTTTGCGTCTGACCAATTGATTGGCGATCAAATCCACCGGGGAATTGCCGTTTCTCATCAAGCGGTTGGGCAGGCTCTGCAATAACGCTGCAACAGTCAGTTGCGACCGTGTCGCATATACATACCGCACCTTTTGGAAGCCCCTGCCGTTGACGTGGAAACCCGGCCCCACTCCCGGAAATATCTCGGCAAGGTATTAGGAGTCGCTACCGCACTGTACCATTTGGACTTACAGTCGTTCAAGAGTTGGCCGGGAATCAATTGAAAGACGAACACGATGGCAGAGATCACCCTGAATAGTATTCGTTCCGAACTAATTGCGGCGTTTCCCAACACCCCCGCGCTTCAAAGACTCCCCATACTTCGACCAATTGATGAAGCTACGCTGTATGGATGGTATGCGGACAACTGGGCTGCATCCCAGCCAAAGCGCCAAAGGGATCTGAGCCTACTCGGAAAGCTAAAGAACAGCACCTCGCGACTATTTTCGGTGATTAGTAGGGAAGTTGCCACACCGGTAGAAGCGATGATCTCAGCCATCTTGGCTGCTGTAAATCAGGCTCCAGTAACGGTGGGTGGGGATGGATCGGTCGGATCGCAAGGCGTACCCGATATAGCAGATACGTCGGTTGAACGAAGTGGAGAGCCAACCACAGCTTTGCTTAGCAATGAATTAGACAAATGTATATCCGTTCTAAAAAAGGCAGAAGGCGCGGATTGTGTTTTGCAATCAGTACTTTCATCCGATGAATTAGGGCGATACCTCGCCCGGCTTCATGTGCGCAAAAACACACCAGTCGAAATGCTTTCCGCACTGCAACCAGTTTCTGAAAGAGTTGCCAGGAGCCAAGTCAAAAAAGAGGGGCTGAAATGGAACGAAAAAGCCATTCTGGCACTTTCATTTATACAAACAATGGTATCCGTGATTTCGTTAGTCGCCGTTGTTTCTTCTAGTGACGCTTCAGAAAATACGCCTTCTCCTGGGGCAGTTATGGAACCGATACCTCCCCGGGTTGTAGTAATTGTAAATGAACAGAAGCCACAGCTAACGGTTCCTCAACTGGTAGAGGTTGAGGTCTTCAATTCAATATCCGCCGAAAGTCGCGGGGTTATCATTCGAGCCGATAACGATCCAAGTTCTGAAAGACTTGGTGCTCTTGACGAAGGTGCCAGAGCACATCTGGTCCACACTGGAGGGTCAACCGAACCTTACTCATTAGTTCGCTATTCGAATGAGTCAGGTGAGTTTTGCTTTGGGTGGGTGCTAACTGAAAAGCTCCGCCGGGTGAACTAAGGATTTGTTTCGACACACCCAATTTTTGTTGAAATAGCTACTTCTGCACCTGCTTTCGTGCTCACGCCGTCCTGCGAGTTCCACTTATGTGCGCATTGCGCGGCTCGGCTCATCTGAACGGCCATCCTCGCGCGCCAATCCTTTCGGATGGCCGTTCATCACATACGAAAGCGAAACCCCATGCGCATCACCTTCACCGAAAACGGCGACGAGACCTGCACCCTGTCGCAAAAGTCAAACTCGTCCTCGACTGCCTTTTCCATCAGCACCAGAACCGCGTCGATGTGGGCGAGATCAACATACCATCGAGCAAATTGACGCTCTCCGCCGCCGCCCTGTCGCAGCGAAGATATGAACCGCCTAATGTTGTAGAGTTGTTGCAGAGCGATGAAAACACGAAGGTCGCCATGCGAGGCGGCCTTCAACATAATGATATTATTAAGTAAAATGGTGCCCCCACACGGACTCGAACCGCGGACCTACTGATTACAAATAGATATGATATTGTTTATTTTCAATACGTTAAGTGTTTTAAGCTTATATTTCTGTTTGTTTGTTTTCAATAGGTTACGATTAACAGAAAACAGCTAAAGCGCCCCCGTCTTCCCAACATACTGGACAATTGTGTCAGCCCCTACAGCCCCACACGCCGCGCATTTGGCGCGATCTCGGAGCGTTGACAAAGGAATGCTACCGCCGAACTGTTCAATCGCCTCGGAGCGCGTGAGATGTACAGCCCTTTTGCATCGCAGGTTCTGGCAGTAGATAGCTAGATCGTGGTATTCAAGCAGATCCGCAATGACCATGCCGCCCTCCGGTGAAACCGGAACAGATGTAGAACAGCTTCGAAATACTGTCACCAGAAAATATCAGTCCTCGCACTCGCGTTCATAGGTCAAATTGGTCTTGTAATCGCGGCGCAGGTTCCATGGTGCATGTTTCGCACGCCATTCGATTTCTTCTTTGCTGAAACGGCGCTTTTCCTCGACATCGCAGAAAGCGGCATCAGTAGATGCCACCGGCACCAACTTCGGGGAGCAACCAGCTATCAGGCACGCTCCGCAGATCAGGCATGTTATCAATCCTTGCATCGCTTTCTTTGTCCTCTGTGAGATTGGTGGAGCGGGCATTGCAGCCCGACAGTTGCAGTGTCAGCCGTGCGTTGTCGGCCAGCAGGGATGCGTTGTCAGCCCGCAGGTGCATGACCCACCAGACGCATAGCCCTGCGGCTATCGCGACGAGTACAGCGGGCAGGTTGCGTATGATGAGGCTGATCATGTCAGCCGCCAGATCAGGAAGCCGATGACGACCAGCGCCAGAACGATCAGGCTGGTTGCCCCAAAGAAGCACCACGCGAGGGCCACAACGGCGGCGACCAGAACAGCGATGATCAGCGCCACCGAGCCGTAGGAGATCCATTGCATTTTGTCGTGGTCGGTCATGCCGCCACCCGCCAATCTTCGACATAGGCCGTGATCTTGCGGCGCAGCCGGTCACCCACGGTCACCGGATCGCCGGGACCATCCATGCCAGGCAACCATGTGATGTCCCATTTGAACCGTTGCCGGATGCCCAGCGTCGGCTGGATCTCGGCATGGGTCAGGATCGAGGTGCGGGCGACGGGGATGTCGTAGAGGATCGCATAGTGTGCGGCGCGTTCGCACAACGCGTCAATCTGGCGTTCGGTGATCGGGGAAAGGCCCGGGTTAAACGGCCGTTCCACAGCCCCCGCCATCGCATCCACCGACAGACCGATTGCGCCGGTGTTGGCATTAAGGGTGTGGCTGGCGGCATGGCCGACGCGGTAGGTCGCCTGCGCCTCGGGTCGGAACACGCCTTGATGCACGTTGCCGTCCTGGTCGATCAGCTCATTGTATGCCCGGCGCTCCATGTCGATCACGCCATATGCACCAGCTGTCCAATGCAGGTGGATGCGATGCAGGCCGGACAGGTGGAACAGATCGGAGACTGAACGCCCACCACGGGTACGCAGGGCGGCGCTGGTGGCCTCTCGCGTCTTGGGGCCAAGCATCCCGTCGATGGGGCCGGGGTTGAAGCCCAGGGCGGCGCAGCGCGCCTGTTGGTCACGGATTGAATAGCTCATTGCATTATCCTCGGGTCATGCGGTTCAGAACAATAAGGGCCGAAATCAGCGGGCACCCCGCGCGCTGTATTCACGTCATAGGAAACGCAGACCCGATAGGTTTGGATGGGCACCGGCACATCTGCCTCGAAGAACGCCTGCCAACCCCAACTGCGAGACACTGCCGTGCGTGGGCCGTATGTGCCGTTTCCGCTGCCACCACGACCACGCAACCAGAATTCAGGGGCAACGCGGGTTTCCACCCATGCCTTCCATGTTCCGACCACATAGCTGGGCGCGTGAACCGCATAGACGACATCTGGAGGACCGCCTTCGCGGCGTGGCTGTATCGCGATGTCAGCGGTCAGCCATGGACGTGGGCGGATATGCTCGTCGTAGAGCTTCAATGCCGGGTCGATGCCAACGAGAATGAACAGCGAGATGACTACCCCCAGCAGGAGCGTTCGCACCGCATTTTGGTTCGGCGTGCCCTTTTCAGCGCGTATCATTTGTCACCTTCCTCTTGGGCCTTATCGACCCATTTCTCGATCATGGTCACAGCAATAAGCCCGGTCAGGAATGCGGCCGCACAGAGCGTCCCAAGTGCCCCGTGCACACCTTCAGGCAATTCCCCTATCCACGGCTTCATCAAATACGGGGCCAGTGTTCCGACACCGAAGCTGGTAGCCCCGCCGACGAACACCACGCGCAGGCCTTCCCTCCACGTCGTTTTCAGGGCGGCGGATCGCACGGCTCCGCCCAACGCCCCGAAGAACGCCAGAAGCGCGCCCCGCTCGTTGAATATCTCGGACCAGACGTTTGGGTCGTTTGGGGCCATATCAGGTGCCTTTCTGTCCGTTGGTCTCAAAGGCCACCGGAGCGGCCCTTTATTCAGTTTCGTTAAATCAGCGAAGCTTCCAGGACGGCGCTTGCCACATCGGTTCCGGCCTTGGTCGCGCTGATCAGGAACGGCGTGTGCGGCGTGTTATTGATGAGGGTTTGCGGATCGGCCCACAGGATCGACGCCTTGCGCTCACCTTCCACCACCCGAAGAAGGACGCCAGTCGCACCTGCAGGGACAGACCCTGTTTCCAGGGCTTCCCAATGGATCGTGCCGTAAGCAGGCCCGCGAGAGTTTTGTGTGAACCAGTTCGGCAGGTCAAAAGAGAGCTGGTTTGTCGTCACCACGTCTGTCACGCCCACCATGTTGAGGTTGCCGATCCGGTTCAGCTCAAACCGCGCGACCCCGTCTGTCACCACCCAGCGCATCGTTCCTTTCGTCAGTGTGTGCGCAGCCTGGTCCGACCACACCACGCTTTGCGACCCGACATATTTAAAATCGCGGTCGATGTTGCCGTTGGTCCAGTAGGTCCCAATAACGTTGCCCGCCGAGATGTTCTTGTAGATCAGACCGTCAAAGTTCGCGTCGACAGCGCCTGTGCCTTTCTGGAACTTGATGTTCGTGGCGGTGACGCTGTTGACCGCGCCTTCGATGTAAATCGGATGCCGGGGCATCGAGGCTTGCAAGCCATCCTCGGGGACCAGCGACAGGCCATCAATGTCAACCTGGTGAAAGAAGGTAGCTTGCGACCCCGACACGATCCGCAGGAAATTCTCCAGGCGTTTGCCCGAGACACCACCGGTCTGGCCGGCGGTGCATTTCATGATCCCACTGCGGATCGAACAGACCCCGCCACCCTTGGTCAGAACGATTTGCGCCAGACCGTTGCACTTGTCCGCCTCGAAGCCGACCAGGATCAAGCTTGCAACCGTCGCGCTGTGGCATTCGACCAGCGCCGCCGTGCTCCAATCTGCCGCCGTCGTCGCGCCCACGCCGTTCAGCTTGTCCGCATAGAAGGCCACTTTGATGTTGGCATCAGACTTGGTGTAGCCCTTATCGATGATGCGCAGGCAGCACAGGCTGCGCGTGTTCTGACCATCGCCAAAGCCGACAGAGACGATGATGTTTGTGCACGCCAACCCGGGATGTTGCTGATCGATTTCCAGAAATACATCGTTGAACGCAATGTTGTGACAGTTCGTCATCTGGAAGCCGTCGCATGCCCGAATGACAATCGATTTGGCTTTGGCGTCCTTGCCGTTTCTGAACTCGACGCCTTCCAGGAACAGCATCGCGGTGGTGCAAAAGTTGTGCCCTGGGTAAGTGATGTTCGCAGAACCCTCATTGACCGGCGCGGCTTCTACGACCAGGTGGCGGCCGCCACCTGTGCCTGTGTCGGTTGGCACTTCGGCACCGCTGAAAAAGCTACATTCCGTGATGAAACCCGGTTCGTTGGCGCCAGAGATGACCAGGTCATCGTAGAAGCCGTCGAACTCGCAACGCGTGACGTAGTAGTGCTTGACGATCCTGATGTTGATCCCGACAGAAAGCGGGTTCGTCGGATCTGTGCCGCGCCAGCTGATGCCCTGGATCACCGCGCGATGGATGATCCCGTCATTCATTTCGTCGGGGTGCGCGACTTTCAAAAGCAAGCCCGCGGTCGAAAGCTTGACCTCGACACTTTCCGGTCCCGAGCCAAAGATGTTCACGCCGCCCAGCGACGGGTTCCAGATGTAGGGGGCGATCACGTACTGGCCATCTGGCACAACCAGCTGGATGCCGTTGCGCTCGTTGATCTCGGCTGATGATGGCGACCCCGCCTTGAAATTGAAATACTCCGCAGGATCCGCATTCAGGTCGTTCGGGTATTTGGCCGCGTTGGCCGGATCGTTCCGCCAGGCAAGATCCTGAGCGGCGGTCGGCTTGGTCTTGGTGACGTTGACCCACGAACAATATGTCTGGCAGTCCTGAAAGCATTGCGCGCGCTGGGTGGCGTTGCTGGCTGTGCTTCTGACGCCCCAATGCCGTGGGGTCGCGATATTCAGCGGCACAAAGTTGCGGCCCAACACCCGGATACAGGCCAAGGCATCGGGCACGTTTGTATCCTCGATGACCGTGCACAGATAGTCGCCGTCCATATAGCTGAACCGCGTGATGATGGACGGCAGCGTCGCGCCCTGGGCAATGGTCCTGGTCAGGAAGAACGGGTCGTTGACAAGATCTCGGGCCTCTTCGGCAGCCGCTTGCGCCGCCAATGCGGCTGTCTTTGCAGCCTCAGCCTGTTCTTTGTAGGCTTTTGCAAAGGCTTCTGAAGCCGCTGCTGCGGCTGCATTGGCCCCGGCGTCTGCGATTGCTTCAGTGCTGGGGCCGGGCACGAACCGGCCTTGATCGTCCATGACGATGGTCTGACCCGCCTTTGGCACCATTGGCGGCAATACGGTGTCGGTGCGCAGCGTCTTCCGCATCTGGAACGACAGATCCTGAATAGCCTCTCCAAGCCAATCCAGCTGTCCCTCAAGCCCGTTCTCTCGGGCTGACTGGCCTACCCAGCCTTGTTCGATTTCAGTGGCGCGCTGAATGTAAAGCGTGCCCCCCTCATAGTCGGTTGCCGCTTGGGTCGTGAGCGTAACCTCACCCGTCGACGTGCTTTGTTCCGGCGATACCGTGTACTCGGTGTCTGCCAGCTCCACGCGGTCACCGTCGAGGACAACCGCGACGGTCAACGACCCGGATTTGTACGGGTGCATGACTTGGAAGGGTCCGACGTCGTTGATCGGATAGCTCGGGCTGGGGGTGAAAGCTTCGCGTGTCATGGGCCACCTGTGACGTTGGAGAGATCAGGGGCGCGATCTGGGAGGGAGGTGCCACGAGACCACCACGAGGCGTTCCCACGGTTGCGGATCTGGTTCTGCTCGGCGCGGCGCATCTGTGCATCCGCTTCGGGATCCAGCATCATCTGGAGCTGGTCGAAGACCAGGCGATCGAATGCCAGACGCGTGGGCCAGAAACTGGACGCGACGGGCGTGTTGTAGCGCAGGAAATTTGCGGCATCGCGTCCGAACTTTGTGTCCTTGCCTTCGATGGCCAGGTTAAAGTTCGATACCGGAATGCGAATTGCATCTGCCGCAAGGCCTGCAACCGGCCCGGCCAGTGTTTCGGCCAGCCCGCTGCCAAAGCGGTTCTTTTCCGAAAATACAAAGTCGCCGAAGATCCCCAGGCCACCGCCCTGGAGCTGAGCGGCCAGCCAAAACTTGGGCGTGTCCATCGGCTGGGGATCGCGGCCTTTGACCATCTCCTTCAGCTGCACGGCCAGCGCACCCATGATCAACGTCGAGCTGGCCATGGTCACCAGATACGCGGCTTTGGTTTGTGGCGTGGGAAGCGCGTTGAACAGATGGATCTGGCCCATGGTCAGGGACACAGCGTAATTCTTAAAGCCTGCGGTTGACCGCAACAATTCGCCTGAGAAAGTTCCAGGTCTGCTATCTCCAATCCAGAAACGCGATCCTCGCACCCGCTTGGATGGCACGAACAATTCAACCTGGTCCTGGATGGACGCCTGAAGGCGCAAGGCAAGCCCTTCCGCTTCGCCACGGGGCAGGGTGGTCTGATGTTCCAGCCACCAGAACGGGGTCAGAAAGTCCCCTTTGCCCTCGTTGAACAGGGCGGCGGGGTCTGACAGGTGTTGCCAGTCGCTGGCGGTGATCCCGTGCCGCTCGATCTGCTGGCGGATCATCGGGTCCAGGTCGTCAAAGCTGCGGCCGACATTGTCGGCAAGGTGCCCTGCGTTCTCCATCTGGACGGCCAGGCGCATCCCATCTGTCCAACGGCCCAAGCCAGATGCGCGAATGGTGAAGCCGGACAGCTGTGACGCCCAGTCATTGGCGACCTCGTCGTTGGTCAGACGCGCCGAGCTGGACATCATGGTCAACAGGGTTTCGGCGGTGAAGCCCATCCGTGCGGCGCTCTCGCGTGTGGCGTTGGCAAAGACCATCGACACTGCATTGCCCAGCATGTTCGCGGGATTGCGCCCCATCGCAACGGACCCGGCCGTCAGCGTGGCCAGATCGCTGACGGCGGACACGACGGCCGATCCCAGTTTGGTTGAGACGTTGACGTGCCGGACAGTGGAGAACGCCCGGCCCCAGAATTCATCTTCAGCCTGATTGATGGCACCGGTGGCGTGGTTCATCTGAACACGTGCTTTCTTGGCGCTTTTTTCGACGCTTGCACGTAGCTTGGGGTTGCCGCTGGTGCTGACCCGCTTCTGAAGGACTTGGATCGCAAATTCCAAGCCGGCGGTCGGGTTCGGACCGAACACTTTCATCAGCGAAATGTCTCGCGCCATCGCATCCATGCCGCCGACCAGGGCCGTGAAGGGATCGGTGGTGCCGAATTCGGCATTGTATTCCATCCAGGCATCGCCGTCGTTGAAATGCAGCTGGCGCGGTTCGGCGTGACGGTTGTACAGCGCCTTACCGCCAAAGCGCATGGCCGGTTCACGCCCCTCCCAACCGTTGCTGGTGATGTTGTCATAGATCCGCTGAAGGAACGCTTCGGCTTCGGCCCGGTAGGGGCGCGCGCCCTTCGCCACGGCAAAGGCCTTGCCGGTGGACAGATCGATGATCCGGCTCCAGTCGAGCCGATCATAGATCGCATCTTTCCAGGCGTTGAAACCAGCTTCTTCGATTTTGCGACCGTCATGGCTGTGGCGGACGCCGTGGTCGGCAATCTCCCCGATGTCGCCGCCATGTGCGTTAAAGGTCTGGCGCAGCCATGTTTTCACCTTCAGGACGGCAGCGGCATATTCCTTGGCGGTCGCACTCTGGGTGCTTTGCCCGTGCAGTTCGCGCATCACGTCACGCATCATCGCGGGGTCTTTGCTCTTGCCCAAGACGCCGACGCCGGTCTGTTCCAGAAATTCGCGCATGTCGTTGCGGATCCGGGCTTGGATGGCTTCTTGGATGAAGCGGACGTTCTCACCCTTGAAGCCGCTCCCGGGTGTCGTCTCGAACATATCGAGGATGGCTTTCGACGGATCCGTTGCCTCTGTCAGCAATGCCTTGATCCGCTGCAAGGTCTGCAACTGGTTCAAGACCATATGTCTGCGTGAGCGGCGGGCCTTTGAAGTTGCCTCTTTCAAATCGGCCCGCGCGCTCACTTCAGCCTGGTGGCGTGGCATCGCCTGTTCGTACCGTGCCACCAGCTGATCGAATTCCGAGGCGGCAGCCTCGGCATGGTCCTGTTTCAATTCTCCTGCATCGACGGCGCGCGCCAGACAGTCATGGATGTTGGCCATCAGGCGGCTCCCTTCGCAGTGCAGAGATCGATGATTGTTTCCAGCACCTCGTCCTGATCGAGGTCATCCAGCACCTGGCGGGTGGAAAACGTGGTGCCGTCGGCCAGGGGGATCGACAGATCCGCATCACCGGCGACGTCGTTGACGAGCGCACGGATCCTGGCATCATCGACCGAAGCATCCTCGGCCTTGATTTCAGGGGCGTTGGGGTCTACATTCTGATCAGAGGTATTTCCAATGACATCATCTGCATTTTGTGACTGGGACGGGCGACCGGCCGTGTTGTTTTCGGCGGCGCGTGGCGAAGCACTCGCTGTGCTGGAACCGGGCGGACCCTGGACACCGGTGGACGCTGCTGACGTGTTCGAGACGGCCCGCGTGCTGCCCGACGAAGCGTCGTTCAAATCGACATTCGAAAGCACCTTCGGAACACTGGTCGCACCGACTGCATTTCGGAATGAAGCGTCCTCGCGCGCCAGCGCGTCGGCATAAAGCTGGGTCATCTGCTTTTGCAGATTTTCCTTCGCCTCTACATCAGTCGCGCTGCGAAAAGCTTGGTAAAGTTCGTGTCCTGCTGTCTCTTTGGCTTTCAGCAGTTCTGGCGACCAGATCTGGAACTCGGAAACCAAACCGGTTTTGCCTCGGAATGTGATCTTGCGATCTGCATATCCTGCGGGCGTGACTGACCAGCCTTCATCCAAAAGCTCACCATTGCCAGCCAGCATCTGAACAATCTGATCCGCTTGTTCCGTGGTCTCGACCAGAAAACCCGCACGCGAAATGTCGGTCACCTGACGTGCTGAACTGTAGCTTTTGCGCGTCATCTTCTCTTCCGTCGCGCTACGGAGCTTCAATCCCGCCGATTTGAACGTGGCACCGACCTGCCCAGCGATTTGTTTGCCCAGATCTTCGATCTCAAGCTGGGCTGTTTTCGCGATGCGATACAATTCATCCAGGTCATCTGTCGGCTGCATCCCTGCCAGACGGCCCTGAATTGCGCGGGCATCTTTGACCTCGCGCAGTGCGCTATAGATTAGATCATCGGCCTCTTGCGCCTCGGGCGACAGCGCACCCTCGGCAAAGGCATTCTGCGGGATCGCATCGGCCGGCATATCGCTGGCACGCGGGGCGTTGGTATCGGGGACGCGCGCCTTGCCAGTTTCGGTCAGATCGCCAAAGGCGCTTTTGTCGATCGACTTCAGAACTTCCAGCACGCCCACGGTGTCATCGAACAGGGCAGCATCAGTTTTTCCGACTTTGTGCGCCTCGGCCGCAAAACGGTCCAGGAAGGCTGTGACCTTGGGCGCGGCGAGCGCACGGCCGTCAGAATACAGTTTGCGCACCAGGGCCGCCGTGAGGGGCGGCAGCGCACCATCCAGCAGGTCCACGTCGGCCAGCAGTTCCTCGACGATCTGTGCCGACGCCTTGTTCTCGCGTGTGGCGATGCGCCGGGCATCGGCAATCGTGCGCACGGCTTCCATCAAGAACGGGGTCACATCCATCTCGGATCGCAAGCGGCCTTCGCTGACGGCCGACCGCATCGCGGCCCAGCTGGGGGCTGCACCTTCCAGCGCATCCATCAGGCCGCGTAGCTCGCCCGCGTCAGCCTCGGCAAAGCGTGCCAGGATGTCCGGGGCATCAAAGGCGCGGGCGAACATGGCCTGGCGCACGCGGGTGACGCCTTCAGCGTTCAACCGGCCCGAGGCGTCCACCAGGGCGTTGCGCTCGGACTGTGGCAATCCATTCAGCACCCGCTGGGTGAAGGGCACATTGCCGCGCGCGGTCAGCGGCTGCGCAGGATCGAACAGCGCAACCGTGTCGGCATCCAGGCGGCGGGCATCGACAGCGGCCCGCTCGGTGGCAGACATGCGCGCGGTGGCAGAAAAGTTGGCCTGGCGCACAAAGTCCTGCCGCTGGGCATCTGTCAGCTCGGATCTGCGACGGCCGACAAGGACGGGCTGCGCGATCCCCTCCGGGATGTCATAGCCTGCGGCCTCGATCTCCTTGCGGTAAGCGTCGGCGCGATCCGGGTGCCGGTCATAGGCGCGCTGCACAGCCATCACCCGGCCGTTGCCGCTTTCGATCGTGCCGTCCGGTCCCACGATGGGCGCACCCCGATCCGCTTCCGGCGCGGGCATCAGGCGGGCAGGGTCCAGGGACGCGGCAATTTCAGCCACCTGTTCATCGCTGGACGCGCGGCCGCGATCGCGCGGTTGCAGATCTCCGCTGGCGCGGGTCAGCGTGCTGGCGTCCACGACCTCGTAATCGACATCGATGCGGAAATCGCGACCAGCCGTGACCTGACCCGATCCGGTGTAACCGCGGCTGGTGGAATAGCTGCCAGATCCCGCTGGTGGGGCATCGCCCGTTGTGGGCACGGGACGGGTGCTGCGCGGGCCTTTGTAGCCCTCCCATGCGCCGGTGCCCTGCTGGCGGTAGATCCAGATGCCCAGCTGGTCCTGAAGCTCTTCCGTCATCAGCTCGTCACCGCGTAGGCCCAATCCTTTTTTGGCCTTGCGCAGCGTTGTGCCGACGATTTGGTATGCGCCCATAGGCGTGGCAACACGGCCCACTTTGCCCTTGACCCACTGGCCATAGGCACCGCGCGGGTTGGAAAAGGCAATTGCCTGGTCGACGGTCATTTGCGTCAGCTTGACGTCGGAAAACTTGCCACCCGGGCGGTTTTGGAACCCGAACAATGCGTCGTAATCACCGCCGCTTTCACCGGCAAAGATACCGTTTCGGATCGGCTCCCAGTTCGGCGGCGTTTCGATATATTGTGGTGTCTGCGGGCGGGCAGGAAGGTCGGCCGCAGGATCTTCCCCGCGCGCAAGCGCATCTTCGGCAGCATCAACGGCGTCGCCAAACTCCAGCTGCGGCGCATCTGCAGGACGGCGCAGCCCTGTGGTGCGCGCGCGGTTGATCCCGTAGCTCAAGGCGTGACCGCCGCCTGCAAGAATGCCCGCAAAGCCCGCGCCGGTCAGGCCCGCAATGCCCACCTGCTGAAAGGCGTTTGGGCCATCAATGCCAAGCTGGTCGGCGACCTGCTGCTGTGTCGAGATCGTGCGCGCTTCGTCGAGTGCAGCAAGGCCACCCTCAACAGCCATTGTAACCCCCAGGCGCGCAGCACCGGTCAAGCCTGTGCCCAGCATAACCGCGCCTTCTGGTGTGGTAGCTTCCGCCCAGATGTCACCCAGCAACTCTGGAACAAAACCATCCGACTGGGACAGCACGTCCTGTGCCTCGTCCAGCTGGGCGCGGCGGCGTCGATCAACCTCTGCGTCAAACTCTTCGATTGTGGTTGGAAGATTACCGAATTTTGGGTTGGCGGCTTTCGCGCGCTCGATGCTGGCGAACAAGCGGTCATGGCGCTGCATGGGAGTTGGTATGCGTTCCGACGGGTCGGGTGCCACGATGTACTCGCTCGGGATCTGGCTGGTGATCTCGCGAACGAATGCCGCCTCGACCTTCGCGCTCTCCCCGTTCAGATCCTTGAGGATCCGGGTTTCCTTGGTTTGCGCCTGAAGACGCTCGCCAAAAGATGGCAGGCCCTCGAACATCAGCTGGTCGACCTGCTGCTGTTCGTCCTCGGTGCGTTTTTTCAGGAAAAAGGTCATTGCCCGTATCCCTGCAGAAGCGCCGAAAGGCTGAATTCATATGCCCGTCCGGTCAATGTGTCGCTAACAGGGCGGCCATTGTAGACAAACTGGTATTCATCAGGGCCAACAGCCTTGATCTGCATTTGCGACAGCGCATCAGGCGTCAGCACTTCACCGTTGACGCCTGGCTGACCGCCCGAAAGGCTTGCGGCCTGCCAGATGGCATCCGCGCGGGCTTGCGCTTCCGCTCCGGAGATGAAATCGCGCGGCGGCAACGCACCGCCCGCCGTCGCCATTTTGCGGAATTCGTCGTCAAACCGGTCGTAGGTCGGGGATTTTCGGCCTTCCATGTCCAGCTGAAGCTGGCCAAGGGCGCGTTCGACATCGCGCGCTTTGGCTGACAACGGCAAGGGGACCAGCGCCCCACGCACGATCTGCATGCCACCAGTGGCATTCTTCGTGCCATATTTTCCAGTGCCACCCATGACCTCGTGCAGTGCCTGGCGATAAACGTTCTCATCGATGGGCGCAGTGGGGTCCGTGCGTCGTACACGCGCGGCATAAAGCGCATCAGCAGATGCACGGATCGCCTCTTCGGTTTGCTCCCCTTGAGGTTCGTCAGCAAAGTATCCTTGCAACGCAGTGAACGCGGCACCGGTCCGATCGGCAACCGGTGGCATTTTCACGCTGCCGGTTTCAATGACTTGCTGTCCGCGCAGTACTTCAGCAGCCAAACCAGCCCGGCCGCCTGCGGCCTGTAGCCCACCGATATGGGTCATCACCGGATCGTCAATCAGATCGTCCATGGTGACAGACCCGTCGGCGGGCAGGGCTTGTGTCACCGCATAGGCCAGTTTGGCGCGGGCGGCAGGATCTGCATCGACCGATGCGGCCTCTTTCAGATCGTCCAGCTCGTCCTCGTCCAAGTACACCGGTTCGCGGACATAGCCCTGCTCGACCAACTCCGCGCCCATCTTGACCCGCGCCTGCAAGGCTTTGGCATATGCCGCCGGATCATCGGGATCAAATTGGGGCAGATCCGGCACGTAGACACCAACGCCCCGCACATAGGCCACCGCATCGCGTTTCAGCTCGGTTTCCGCGACCTTCAGACGATCTTTGAGAAGTTCCACGCGTTCGGTCTGGTACTTGTGTTTGACCGGGCGGCTTTCCTCGGCCGCGATCGAGGCGCGCAATTGCGCAGGCGTCATCATATCCAGCTTGGGCTGTTCGTTCGACAAGCCGATGGCGGCCATTGTCTTGGGGTAGTCGGGGTGCGCCTTGGCGTCTTCACTGGCCAGCCAGACTTCATCGACCGATTTCAGACCGCCCTCCCGCACATCGCGAATTTCACCAAGACGGTCGCCCACGACCTTGGCCTGTTCTTTGGCGGCCTTTTCGGCGGCGGTCTGAGCGGCGGCCTCGGCGCGGTCGATGTTGCCTTGGGCCTGCACGCGATAGCGCGCCTGCACATCAGCCGGCAGACCGGAGAATTCGCCTTCGCCGCTCGATGCCAGAAAACCCTCGGGATCGTTGGCGACCATCGAGATCGCACGCGCATTGTCAAAGTCCTGCGCCAGGGCCTGCTTTCTGCGTTCACCTTCAGCCGCGTCGAACACGCCAGCAGCGACGTTCTGGTCGATCATGTCGAAGCCGTCGGCAAGGGACGCCGCGCGCATTTCCGGATCTGCGGTTGCAGCCACCTGTGTGGCCGTATTCGCGTATTGCAGGTAAGTGGCTTCTCGTTGGGCCTGGCGTGCGCCCAAGGTTTGCTTGCCCAGGGAAAAGGCGTTGCGGTTATACAGCTCGTCGAAGGTCAGCCCAAACTTTTCGGCATTCTTCTTGCTGACGCGCGGGCGGCCGTCCTCGGTCTGACCTTCCAGATAGGTTTGGCGCAACGTGGCGGTCCCGTTCTTCCACGCCGCTTCGGCCTGATCCGGATCGCCGATGGCCGAAACCTCCAGGCGCAGGTTGTTCATGTCGCCAGTCAGATCGGTCTGGAACCGCTGAGCCTCGCGGTCCAGATAGTCATTTTCCAGTCTTTCGCCGACGACGCGCATCTGGTCGCCGAACTGGGCGAGCATATCGCCGCCTTGCGGGGTCTCGACGCGAACTTGGGCGGCGCGCCCCCCATCACTGCCAGCTTTGGGAACAGTCAGTGTCATGCGGCAAGCCCCGGCCAGTCATCCGGCTCCCGGTTAAGCCAACTGCCTGCGGCGGACAAACCACCCTTCAGCAGGGCCATCTTGCCGCGTGCGCTGTAGGCCCGCTGCTGGCCAGTCAGTTCTGCTTGGGTGGCCTCGCCGCCGGAACGGATCGCTTGGGCCTGGAAGGACATTTCCTGCGCAGCCGTCTGACCAAGGAAAACAGCGGTCGGGCTGTCGAGCTGTACGCCGCGCCCCGCCAGCTCCGCCGCCTGTTTGGCGATTGCGGATTTGAAACGCGCGACCTCACGCTGTTCCTTGACCGCCGTCAGCTGTGCCTCGGTCTTCTTTTGCTGCTCGATCAAGGCGACGTTCTCTTTGGCAGCACGGTTGGCAGCGATGCCTTGATACAATGACCCGCCGATCGACAGGTATGTGCCAAGTTGTGCCAGGCTCGCACCGGCTGTTGCTGCGGTGGCTGTGGCACCGGCTGCCGTTGCGCCGCCAGCTCCTAACGCTGCCAACATGGGGGTGACGATGAAATCGCACATTAGGGGCCTGTCTCCTCGATGCTGGGGATCACGGACAACAGCGTCATGGGCGCGCCGCCGACAGGTTTGAACCGCATCGACACTTCATCCGCATAGCCCGAATTCGCTTCCAGCTCCGCGACGCCCGAGTAGGCCGTGACCAGGTCCGCCGCGATGCCCTGTGGCACCAGAGCTTGGGGGGCGCTGACGTGTTCGGGTTGCATGAAATTGCGCTCGACGGTGCTGACGGTGCCCGCCGCTGTCTTGTGCAGCATGATGCCGCTGCCCGACGACAGTTTCTTCTTGCGGCCGATTGAAGATCCGTCTTTGGCCTGGGCGGGGATGTCCAGAAGTTCGGCTTCGTGGGTGTTGTCCAGAAGACCGATCGAGGCGACAGATACCTCAACATCCAGCACCACATCACCCGAGGGCGGCACCACGAACGGGCCATATTGACCCTTGTCGGTCCAAGCATAGACCGTTTCGCCGACCAGGTGCGGGACCGAAAACGTGTCGCTGGCGGGATCTGGTGTGAACTGACTTGCTGCAAAAAAGTGGTTCGCATAGGCGATGGGCTGAAAATCGGAAATGATACCGAACACCACCGACTGCTCTTCGATCATGCGCACCGTCGCGCCGTTGATCGTGCGGCGCACGGACATCGTCAGGATGTCGTTCTTACTGTCGGCGCTGCTGGACACCGAGATTGCTTCGACAAAGCCGTCCGCTACCGTACATCGTGCCCAGCCCAGAACCTGTTCGTCCGGGTCATACAGCATCACGATCAAATCGCCGTTGCCGCGCCGGATCCAGCCAAGGCGTTGGGGTGCCGATTGCCATGCCAGTTCCTGGAAGCCAGGCGCGCCCAGGTGCTGGGACGGCAACGTCAATTCGACGGGCTTGCCCCCGTCCTCTTCCAAAGAATACCGGATTTCCTGAAGACGGGCACCGTCCTTGGTAACCAGCACCGGATAACCGTATGGCGTGATCGGACGCACGGAGTTCGAACCGTCGTCGGCCTCGACTGAGGTGTCGAACGTTGTGGGGCCAATGCGTTGTCCTTGCGCATTCGAGAAGCCCCGGAAAACTTCGCCAAGCGCCCCGATGTAAATCCCGCGACGGGCACGGCGCAGCCAGGTGCCCGAGTTTTGCGTGTCGCTGCCGGAAATCGTGTAGGCAAAGGCCCCATCCGCTTCGGCACTGGGCGAGAAATCGAGGAAATCTCCCAAAGCAGAGGCCCAAACGCCCCGTGGTTCGGTTGGGGTAAACCCAGCAAACAGGCTTTGATCGAAAATCTCCAGGCTGCGCGGATAGCCGTATAGTTCCGACCAGGCCCCTTCGGACCAGCGATAGGTTGGCTCATCGATGACAGGTTGCGGCAATGCGCGCAGCACATCGGCTGTCGCGTGGAAGCCATCAGCAACGGCCGTGATGCGGACCACACCCACCAGGTCGCTGACGTGCAGCCATTTGGTGCCCTTTGTCTTGTCCAGCAACTGTTCGCCCGCGTCGTGCACCGGCGGATTGATCCCCGTGTTGGTCCCTTCGGTCAGCTTGTAGATGTTGTCACCATAGCGCATCAGGTCGCCGACACTGATGGCGGTGTCGCCGGTCCAGAGCGGCACGGTGCTGAAGCTGACCGGTTCGATCCGCATCAACGTGCCGACATAGTCGGAATTGAAAATATCAGTGTTCGACGTCAGGTCGACGCTTCCGGTCGCTACAGACGTGTAAAGGTACAACCAATAGGCACGAAAGGTTTCTGGATCTGGCCCAGTGGTGGACCAGGTATACATTTCTTCGCCACTCTCATGGTCAGGTGGATTTGGCCCGCAGGATCCCGATAGACGGCTGCTACTATAGCCCTTGAATTCGTAGGTGCGATTGCCGGACCGGCGCAGATCTCCAACATCCAGAACTTCGTTGGCCTCCCACAAGCTCACGGCGCCAAAGACGCTGGAACATTGGATCGTGTGAACTTCATCGAGGTTCTGAACGCGAAACGGACCTGCATCGAAAGGCACGGGTCCGATGGTCCAATTGTCCAGGGCAAACCGCGACAGCTTCTGCACCGGTTGCGCACCGTCCGCGATATAGATCACATCCGCCGATTGCACCCATTGCAGGTTGTCAAGTGCGGCCTCCGAATAGGGCGTGGTCAACTCGAAGGGGCTACCGCCATCCATGATCAACGCACCGTACCGCCAGACACGCATGCGCATGTCGGTGAATTCCAGCGTCAGCGCGTCGTTCTCGGCAAATTCGAAATTGATCAGCCGGGCCTTGGCGTTGCCGCGCGTGTAGCCGCGAAACAGGGTGCCGGGCGCACGGGTCAAACCGCCCTGACGCAACGGGATGAAACCGTTGCAGCTCCGAAGGCCGGTCTGGTTGCGCTGATAGTCGGGACGCGAATACAGAAGGGGCGAGATCTCGCCCGACGAAAAAGCAAACTGTGGTGGGCGCGACGCGGTCATCGGGTGGCCTCGTTGGCCCAGTCGCCTGTACCTGGTTCGCCGTCCCAACGGGCGTGGCTGGCAGAGTTAGCATCGTTTTCGATCGCCTTGCGCAGGGCCGTCATGCCATCAGACACCAGGTCGGCCCGCTTGGTGCGCGACCCGACATAGGTTGGCGCCAACAACACGGCCAGCTGATAGCTGACTGCGGTCTGGAACATCGCGGGCAGACGCTTTTCGTCTGTGATCAACCGGGTATACATGACCTCGACCGCTGACGCCTGATCGGACAGCAGATAAAGGCCATCGATGCGCCATTTGATTGTCTTGTCACGCACACCCCGCAGTTTGATGCAATCGCCCGGAAGGGGGTGAAAATTGGGCAGGTCGGGATCGGGCTTTTCGCCTTCAGGCGTGTCAGACAAGGCCAACGTGGTGAACCGGCGGGCAAAGCTGAAGTCTTCTTGCTCAAGGCAGGTTTTCAGTGCGATGCCATATTGCTCGCTGGCATCAGCGGCCTTTTGCGAACCGTCTGCCAAGGAGCTGGGCGCGGTCACTTCCATGAAGCGAAAGGTTTGCCGGACAATCGTGGATGTCGCTGTAGGAGTGACCATGCAGTGCCTCGATCTGGGTGGGCAGGGCGGCCATCACCGCCCCGCGCTGTGCGTGGATCGCCCGGATCAGGCAGTGATGTAGTGGATCTGGAACGGCATCGAACCAGCCCCGGCCGCGTCAGCCTCGGCGTGTTTCCACAGACCGATGTTCCCGCCGGGATCTTTGGCAAGGCCCAGCACTTCCCACAGCCGTTTGCCATGGTTCGCATCACCCTTGGCGATTGGAGTGATCGTGTTGCCGCCGGATTTGGCGACGTCGACCAGGGCGTCTGTATCGCTCTCGGTGCCGATCACGATCTGGGCAAAGCCATCGTTTTCCACATCGAAGAACGTATCGGGATGCAGGATGCAGGACGACGGCAGGTCAACCAGGTGATACTTTGACGTGTTCAGGTCGGTGGACAGGTTGGTGACAGTGCCGGTGGCGACCACGACGCGGCCACGGGCCTGAACTGGATCGGCAGGGTAGGCGTCCATGTCAAAGTAGTCATGGATCAGATCAGAGGTGGAATTAACAATAGGGGGCATCTCGCGCTTCCTTTGTCAGAGATTTGGGAAACGACAGGGCGGCGATCCCGCCCCGTCAGGGTTCAGGATCAGGATCAGGCTTCGGCGCAGCGGATGATGCGGACACCCAGATCCTCGACGCGCACGCAGTCGATATAGGCGTCGGTGTAGATGTACGGCAGGTTCTTGGCCGAGGTATCGTTCCACATGTCGCCCTCGACATCCTGCCAGACGCCCGCAACCACGTTTGCCTTGGACCAGATCGGGATCAGGCGGTTACCGCTGCTGTCTTTGGGCACCCGGTTGGAAAACAGCCAGTTCACGCCCAGCAACATGCCGGGCTTGCCGTTGCGGATGTTTTCGACTTCGAACGGGTTCAGGTTTTTGCCCGTCTCGATCGCCAGGTTGATCAGATCCGTTTTTTGCACAGGCGTGATGAGGCCGTAGATTTCGTCTTCTGTTTCCAGACCGAAATCTTCCAGCTCCATACCCTCACAGGCGGCACGGATTTTCTTCAGGCTCAAGCCCAACGGGGTGCCGGGCGTATCCAGATCAGCGCCGATATAGTTGCCCCCTGGAAGAGCGGTGGGTGTTCCGCCGGGGCGTTTGCCCTCGGTGGCGCGGCCCATGATGCCGCCGCCCAGGGCCTGAAAGCCCGAGCTGGTTTTCTTGACGCCCAGGATGCGGTCGAAAACACCGCGCTCGACGGTTTTGACCGAGTTCCGCACCAGCGGCGACGTGGGGTCCATCGCGGCGTCGAACTTGGTTTCTTTGTCGATGTACTCGCCGTCTTCGATGACGCCGGGCCGGATCAGCCAGCGACGGCTGCGCGGGGTCGGGTTGTCGGGGTTGCGGCGGGAATAGTCCTCGCCCTCGATGTAGTCTTTCTTGCCCAGCAGATCGGCGGCGTCTTGCGCCTCGCCGGTGGCGGGCACCATCGTCACGGCGGCACGCAGCGGGTTTTCCAGCTGCTGGGCGACCATCTTGATGTTGTTGGAATAGGTAAGTTTGTGGTGGGCTTCCACCAATTGAGCGTAGGACATAATGCCCTCTCCTTCGAAAAATCAACGTTGCTTTGGTGAGTTTTCGGAGTGGGCACCCGGGCGAAGCCGGACCAGACCTGAGCGTAACGCTGCTTCGGCGCAAGGAATTGACCCTGATCAGACGGACAACGCTTAGCGATGGCACCCGTCGTGCAGGAATGTCATCGCGAATTCTGGCGTGAAGTCAAGAAAAAACGCAAAATGTGCCCCGACAACTGCGTCGGGGCACTGATCTTGGTGTCAGGCGCTGATCTGCCTGTCAGAGCGCGAAATCTCTTCGGCGATCCGGGCCGCCTGCCTGCGGTGCAGCGAACAGGCGTTGATCAGGGCCATGATGGTGCATTCCTTGTCCGGTCCGGCCTTTGCCAGCAGCGGGTCAAGCTCGTGGATCAGGGCCAGTTCCAGCCCCTTGATGGAATGCAGCGCCTCGGCAATGCCCTCGGAACGGTCGAAGTTTGCTTGCGAAAGTTCAGCCATTGGCCTGCACCTCCTCGCATGTGGCCCAGGGCACGATCACGCCCCGCATCCTGACACCCGCCATCGTCAGCGGATTGCGGGACGGGTGCGCACCGGGGATTGAAAGCAACGCCAGCCGCTGCAATCCACTGGCCCACCGCGTGCCTTCGAAGATCGGCAGCGACCCATTGCCCACGAACAGGCCGTCATTGACGACACGCAGTCCAGCACTCGATAGTTCGTTGTTTGCATCTTCGTCATGTGTACGGGCAGCGGCGACGCGATCAGCAGCCTTGGCCATGATGTGGGCCAGGCAGTCGCTTCCCTCGGCGGGGTCAACCGCGGCTGTGCTGACAGGGGTCAGGCGGGGCAGGGGCGAACGGTCCCAGATCGACACGGCGGCACGGGTGCCGCGCGACAGCCGCGCCTCGCGGACCATCTGCAACCACAGTTCCGCCTCGCGGATCGGCACGCCCGCGATGTCGCCGGTGCTGCTGGTGGGTTCGGGCAACTGGTGATCGTACCGCCCGAATTTGCGGATCGCGGGCAGAACCTCGGCCGTGATCCATTTGCGGAACCGTTTGGCCTGTTCCTTGCGGCTGGTCAGCACGAGGGCGTAGAGGCCGCTTTCGTTGATGACGTTGGTGGGGCGATGGTTACCCTCATTAGTAATGAGGGTAACTTCGTCTTCATCGAGACGCGTCAATGCTTGGGACGGATTTCCAAGTTCCAGAACACGGCACACATCTGCGGCCACAAACCATGGGTCATCATCGCGCATCACCACGCGCACGGCTTGTTCTTCAAAATCAAATGGGATTACTTCGGCGCTCATAGCGGCCTCCTACGGGTTCGAATGAACCTGACCGCACCGCTGTCAACCGGGTGGCCAGGCAACAGCGGGTTGACAGACCGCCCGTAGGAAGCGGCAGGCCCGAAGACCTCCCACTGCGCCTGACCATAGAAAAAGCCGCACGAAAACGGTGCGGCTGGCGGCACCTACGATGGACGGGCTGTCAATCCCGGCAGATCGATTTGGCGACCTGCACAGAAACAATTGCGCATGGACCTAGCCGATGTCAAGCTTGGTTAATGAAACCGATTCTTGTTCTAATGAGTATTTTCTTTGGCTGGACAGTCGAGTTGGGTGCACAGACTAATCCACATAACCCCTATGTTTTAGCCGAAACCTTGATTGGTGAGTTCTACGACCTCGACAAAATTTGCCAGAAGTACTCTGAAACGGGCTACAGCGAAACCTTCGCATGCGGCGCTCGGTATGGCGTCGCAATTGCATTATACCGGATTGGATGGTGCTTTGGAGAGAGTGGGCAAGAGTATCAATTCTTTGAATGGGATATATGTGGCCCTATTTCACTTTCACCAGCAGAAATGATCTTGGTTCCTTATTAACAGCGCTGGCAATTAAGCCAGCGCTATCAACGGTCACCCCGCAGCGATCTTCGTCAACCGATCAATCTGCGGCTTCAGCCGCGCGATCGTCGCGCGATCCTTTTTGCTGGTCGCCTCAAAATATTCCCCGCCTGGGGCTTGCAGCTTTTGCAGCTCGGCCCGCGCCTCGGCGGGTGTTGTATTCAGCGATGTGCCGCCGTCGCCCATGACCATCTGGTCATCGCTCATCATTTCACCGATGGCTGCAAAAATGCGCATGGTGCCAGCGTCGCCGATCTTGGGTTTCAGGCTTTCAGCAAGGTTTTGCATCCCCGTCGCATCCAGCCCCGCCTTTTCCGCAATCACCGATGCGGCCTGACTGGCCAGCGCCAGTTTCGCCTCGGTCTGCGGCCCCCAGTCCTTCTGCAGATCTGCCATCATTTCGGTGTTCGCGCGGGCCAGCTCGTCCGCCGACCCTTTGTCCAGGGCCATGATGTTCTCGGCATAGAGGCCGACCATGGCGTTGACCGCCTCGTTCGACATGCCCTTTGCGTGGCCCAGTTCGCGCACCTTGCCTTCCAGATCCTCGTCCCACTTGGCGTCCTTGGGCCAATTGTCCGGCTTCTTGATGTCGTATTTGTCGGCGCTCTCGGGGATACCGAACATTTCGCCGTTGGTTTTCATCCAGTCGGCGACTGTTTCGTCCTTGCCGGGTTTGGTCAGCAGCTGGTCGGCGGGCTTGCCCAGCTTCAGCTGCGCCGCCTTTTCCGACTTCGCCAGCTTGGCGATCACGTCGTCTTTGTCATCGAGGGTCAGGCCCTTGGCTTCCAGCAGGTCGCGGTGTTCCTTGAACTTATCGCCTTCCCACCATTTGGCCGTAGCAGGATCGGCGCCCGAGGCGACAGTGTCAGCGCCAGCACCGGCGGCAAGCGTATCGGCACCTGCACCGGCGCTGATGGTGTCAGCGCCTGCGCCAGCAGCCACCGTATCAGCACCGGCACCACCGCCGCCTGCGCCTTCACCTTCAAAACAGATCATGGGTTTCAGAAAAAAGTTAACGTACATCGAGGCTCTCCATCATTTGGCTCAATTCGAAGTGGGAAATGTTGCCCTGCGCCAGCAACAGCAGCGCAAAGTCGCGCCGCCCGGCCTCATAGGCCAGACGGTAAGGGTCGATCGGCGACGGCTGGGGGTAGCCGTCTTTCATGTCGATCGGCTGGACGACCATGAGGCCGGACAGCCGGATCAGATCTTCGGACAGCTCCGGATCGCGCGTGAACGCGCGCTGCCAGCGTGCTGCGACATCGGCGGCTGCGTGGTCAACGTTGGCGGCACCGACGGGATCGAGATCCGGGCTGGGGGCGCCGAAGAAGCTGCGGATGATGGGCAAACGTTGCCAGATCATTGGATACCCCCCGCGCCCAGCGTCACACCCAGATCCTTGGCGACGCCACTGGCGTCCTGCGCCATCTGCATCTGCTGGGCCTGCTGTTCCCTTTCGGCGCGCTGCTGCGCAATTTGGTCGGCATCTTCACGCGACCGCAGAATTCGTGCGGGCAGCGACGGGCTTGCATCGTGCAGCGCCTCTGCAATGGCATCCGGTTCGAGCCGGTCCAGGTAACGCGGGTTCATCTGCGCCAGTGGCCCTAAGTCGCCGATAAACATGCGGATCGCTGCGCCTTCGCGTGCACGCAACGCCATGGCAGCTGCGGATTGATACCGCACACGCAACGGCTGTCCGGCTGCTTCAGGCGGGGGCGGCCGCAACTGGCCTGCGCGCCACAACAGGCGGAAGCGCCGCTCGAACTTGCGGGCCGCATATTCTTCCATGATGCGATCGGCGTTCGGTGCCCAGTTGCGCAGGCGCGCTTCTTCCTGGATCCGCGTTTCTTCCTCGGTCACGCCCGTGCGGCCGGTTAGCGACATCACCGCGTAGTGAAATGCCTCTTTCACGGCCTCTGTCTTGGCGCGTTTCTCTTCGATGGTCAGGCCGATGTTTCCGGCCTGCTCAAGGTTGCGGATCAGCGGGTTGCCCTGCATGTTGACTGCACCGTAAACGACCGAACCAGGGCGGAACGTCCCGTTGAGCGGAATGGCTTGACGATCGGGGGCAAGGCGCGTCGGATCTGCGGCCTGCTGGGCGGCGCGGATCGTGGCGCCATCCATCAGATTGACCATCCGCGCAGAGGGCAGGGCGATCATGCCAGGCCCGGTGCCATAGGTCATACCGCTGTCCACGTCCCAGCGCGGGTAATAGGCGGGCATGTCTTCATGCCCCGCAACCTTGACCAGGGCGCGGCCCTCTTCGCTGGCTGTGATGGCCAGCCATGGCTTCCCGCGCGGCCCCAGTTTGCCTTTGACGAACTGGTCATTTGGCAGGATGTGGTAGTAGAACGTCACATCGTCCGAGGTGCCCTTGTCCGCCATCTCGTTGATCTTGGCAGGCAGCATTTTCGCGCCGTATTCGCGCACGGCCGCGCGCGGTTTCAGGGTGAACTTGCGCACCATTTCGACAACACGCCCATGGGCATCGATGTCCACCACGACCTCGGCCAGTGACATGGTCACATCGATGAACTTGCGGTTTACCGTGTCGATCTGGTCATAGCCTGCCGCGTTGCCAAAGCCTGCAAGGTCCGAATAGGCCTGAAACGTCGCGCCATAGAAACCGGACACAGAGGGGCTGAAGCTGGCCAGCACCTTGTTGGTGACATGGTCGTTCCATTCCGCCATCGGTTGCCAGCGGTTCAGATCCTGGTCGGGTGTTTCGAACCCACCCCAACGGTTGGCCGGGTTGGTGAGGGCCGCATACATGCCTGCCGCAAAACTGCCCAGGGCCATGATCGGCTCACTGGACAGCGGTTTCTCTTGCTGCCGCCGCTTGTGGTCATACAAACCAAAGCCGCCCCGTTGCGGGCGCATCAGGCCCGCGATGTCCTCCCAGTCCTGTTCGTGCCGGGTACGGCGGCCCTTCAGCTCGTCCCAGCGCCGGATCGCCTCTTCGGCGCGCGGGTCGTTCTCGATAACGATGTCGGCCTTCATGCTGGTTTCCCCAACTGGGACGTGGACGGGATCCCGACAGGGCTGGTCAGCACGTTGGCGGCAGCTCCTGCACGCCGTTTGCGCAGGCGCGCCATGATGTCCGCCTGCTGGGTCGCTTCACGGTTGTCTGTTGCCGCGATACGCGGGGCGGCGATGCTTGGGGATTTGGGTGCAAAGCACATGGTTCAGATTTCCTTTTCTGTGGTGGCTTGGGTCCAGGCGAATTGGTGAAACGTGGTGCCGGATGCCCCGCCAAAGCCGGGCATTTCGATTTCGTGTTGAAAGCCGCACAGCGTCAGGAAACGGGCTGCGCGTGGATGCCCCCCCCAGCTGCGCACTTCGATGCGGTAGATGTTGTTTTCTTCGCAGAACGCAGGCAACCGGCCGCGTATTTCAGCGCCAGCGGTGATCAAGGGGCGGCGGAACTTGACGTGGTTGCGGGCCAGCAGGGCAGCCTGGGCCACGCCCGCCTGCCCTGTAAGTGACAGCCCCAACACCGCAAAGGGGATCGGGGCAGCTTCAGAGCCTGTGCACAACACCAGCGACACCACCCGTGCTGCATTCATGGCACGCCAGTCGGCAAACAGTTCCAGACGGTCCACATGGCGCCCCCGGAACTGCTCTGCCTCGATGTGGTCCATTGGATCCAGCCGGGACAGAACCAGCATGGCGCTGCTGTCGCTATAGGGCTGGATCAGCACGGGTGGTGTTACAGCCATAGGTCAGGCCGCCTTCAGCAGCGCGCGACGAGCCGCGTTGGCCCAGTTTTGAAGCGCAACAGCTTCACCGCCGCGTGAACCGCCTTCGATACCAGCCATTCTGGCATAGACGCGGCCTTCTGAAGTCTCGCGAAATTTCAGGCCTTCTTCAGCTTCCAAACGATGACGGATGTTGGTGAAATTGCGATCGGCATTGGCGCTGATCAAATCAGACAGCTCCCGCAGCTTTTCAACATCCAGTTTCGCCTCGGCATCTGTCGCCGCCTGGTCTTCCGCCGCCTTGGCATCAGCTGCCGCCTTTTCCTCGGCGGCTTTGGCGTCAGCTGCCGCCTGGTCTTCCGCCGCCTTGGCGTCAGCTGCCGCCTTTTCCTCGGCCGCCTTGGCATCAGCTGCCGCCTGTTCTTCATCGGCTTTGGCATCAACCGCCTTTTGGTCCTCGGCAGCCTTGTCGACTGCCGCCTTGATGTCGGTCGATTTCGGATCTGTCTTGCTCATATTCTCACGCTCCGTAGGGGTTGGTGATGTCCCAACCTGTTTGCAGGCCGCCGGTATTCCCCGACAGGGGCGGCCCTCCGTTGTGGCCGATCTGGCCGCGCTTGTCGGTGTCGGGCATTCTCTTGGCGTAGGGGCTGGTTCCGTCGCCCAGGTGTTCACTCAGCAGCAGGTACTGAAGCGCGTCGTGCACGTTGGCCTCGGTAAAGCTTTTGTCGGGCACCTTGCGTTTGTCGCCGCTCTTGTTCGTCTCTTCGGTCCAGACATACCGGGCCGCAAAACCACGGATCAGGAACTTGCAGGACGGATCGATCAACAGACCAGGCTCGCCGCGTGTCAGGGGGGCCTCGAGCGCCGCCCGGACCGCTTCCAGCCGTGGTGTGATACGGTTGGTGCCGATGCGCTGCGGCCGCACGTAGAAGCCCGCGGCCTTGCCAACCATCAGGTTCCAGGTCGCATTCTCGTCCGCCGCCTGGGACGCACCGTGCTCGCCCGCCATATCGCCCCAACCTGCCTCGACACGGAACCCGTTGAACCGATCATCCAGCAGATCCGCGAGGCGGTTGCCAAAGACGGCCGCCATCAGGCGTTCTTCGGGAAAATGCAGCTCGGCATAGACACGCCAGCGATAGTCATCGAGGCATTGGGCGATGACTGCCGCCCCTTTGAAGCCCTGGTCAAGCCCAACGCGCAGAGGAACGCCATGAACCGGCTGCAACGGCGTGTCACTGACATGGACGCGGCGGTTGAACTCTCGTTTCCAGACAGGATCGCCCACGCGCAGATAGGTGACCTTGTTGTACACTAGGCGATCGACCATATCGCCACGCCCGGCCAGGCGCTGGGTCGCGATCTGGCGTTGGTAGTAGGTGGGCGACAGGTTCTGCATGTTCTCGCAACCGTCCTGGCCATAGCCGGGCTGGTTGAAGAACAGGATCTCGATTTGCCTGGCGCCCTCTGGCAGGTCGGCGGACAGCGCGTCCAGAAGCAGCCGGCGCTTTTCCTCGTCGTGGAACACTTCAAAAGTCCAGTTGTCTTCGTCGGGCGCGTTGAAGTCGCCCACGATCTGGCCGTACCCGCGCAGGTGGATTGGCAAACCTTCGAAATGCTGACGTGCGGGCCAGCGGTCGATCCGCCCGATGCCCACGGTCAGGATCTCGACCGGCATCGTGTCGCTTTCGTTCAGAACGATGTCCGTGGTCTGGACGCCGCGCATCGATGCCACGATGTCATCGCCGAACGCCATGAACTCGGCCACGAACTCGATCGGGCCGTGTTCGTCCTCGAAGTGGATGATGTGCGTCACCGGATCGCCACGACCACCCGACCACTTGCCCAGCTCTTTGGGGAAGGTTTCGAGATAGGACGGGATCGAGGTGGACCACAGCTGGCGGTAGGTTTCGCGGATGAACAGCACCTTGTAGCGCCGCACCCCGTCAATCGTGGATCTCGGCATCTCGATCGCACGGCGCAGGCGCGATTTCATCAGCGTTGTGGTTTTGCCGGACCCGACCGGTCCCTGGATGCCGCAGACATCCGCATTCGACCAATAGAACGCTTCAGCGATGGGGCCCGGAAAAGTGACCTCTTCGACATTTGGCAGATTGCCAGTCGCGAAATCGCCCTCTAGGCTGTCGATTGCCTCTTTCGCCGATTGCGCCCGTAGCGCGTCAATCTGTTCATCTGTCAGTTCGAGCTTTGCACCCGTCAGAGGCGCATTCCCCCCCGACCCTTCTTGGGCAGGGGAAAGCAATCTCCCCCAACCCCATCCATGCAATCCTGAAATCGCGCTCATTCTGAAACCTCCGGCATGGCCAAAAGGCTGAATGGGGTCGGACAGAGGGGCATGGAGAAAGAGCGCGAGACCACCCCCCGGGGGGTCACGGCGGCATCGACCACCAGCGCGACGGCCTTGCGTCCAGGGCGGATCGGGCGGCGAACCAACTGATTTTCAATCAGTGCGACGTGGCGAATTTTGCCTTGCGTTTCCAATGCCTTAGTCATTCCGTCCGACTTTCTGCGTCCGAACTGTCCGCGTTCGCTTCTGTAACGTCTTGTTTTTGTTGATCTTTGTAGGCGACATCGGCGGGCACCATCCGACCGCTTGTCCGACCGCTGATCACCCGCGCCGTATCGCCTGGTTGGGCCGTGCTGGGGGCGGATGGCACGTTCACGAACACCGACTGCTGCACGCTGACATCCGGTGTCGCCTTGGGCGCGCCATAGGGCATCAGGGCATCGGCGGCGCGCAGCTGGATCGTGTAGATCTGCATGAACACCGCCAGACGCTGGCCACCCGATGGCACAGCGGGCTTTGTTCCGCCGCCCTTCACCTTGGTGGTCGCGCCGTCATAGGCCCACGCCAGCACCATTTCGGTGCGCTCCAGGGCAGCCATCATCGCATCGCCACCGTTGGCCAGCCCAGCCATCTGCGCCAGGACATCCTCGGGCATCGCATAGCCCTTGGCCGCCAGCCAGTCGCGCATCTGGTTGTTGACCTTGCCCTTGGCACCCTTCGGGCGACCAGGTGCCTTGCCCTCGACCGCCTCGACCACGCTGCCAGCCTCGTCCGGCAACCACGTCAGCTGCTTGCCACCATCGTGCAGCTTGCGCAGACGCAGAGCGGCGGCGGCGGCCATGTCTTCAAAGGAGTTCTTGGCCTTAGCCATGCGCAAAACCCCCTTTTTTATTGTTTTTCAAAGGGTTGAGCAGTACCCACAACGGCGCACACAACGGTTTTTGGCCCTTTTGGCCCTGCGTTGTGGGGAGTGTTGTGCCTCTTTCTCTATATATATCAGTGACATAAGAGATAGACACAACGGCACAACGGAAAAACAGGAATGCCCACGCGCGCGCGCACGCATGCATGCACATACGTGAGGGGAGGCCGATTTGGCGTTGTGGCGTTGTGGGTGGCGGGTAAGCCTTTGTTCCTGAACGCCTTTTGCCCACAACAGAGGGCACAACGCCGGAACTTCCACTTTGTGCGCCGTTGTGCCCCTGACCCATAGCCGCAGGCACCCGTCGCGCGTAGATAATGGCATCCCAGAGGGTGCGGGGGAAGCGCAAAGAGTGGCGCGATTTCAATATGTTGACGTATGCGCGCATGACTTTAAGCAAAATCGTCCACGTCGCTGCTCTTGGCGGGCGCATCCACAACGCTGTCGCTGCGCTCGCGGTCCATAGGAAAGCCCATGAGGCCGGGAATGGACCTGACTGGCATCAGGTAGCCGCGTGAGCGAATACCGGCCAATGTCAGGGGGTGGGGGGTAGGCGTCGCACCTGGTACGCGCGCAGCGGATTGCTTCCACACGCCACCGGCCCAGTCAGAGTTTCGGAACAGATCCTTCAGCTGCTGGATCTGCTGGTTCGCGATGAACAGCTGGGCGCTCTCGCCTACACCGTTCACGCGCAACCCGATGCTCGCCAGCATGGTGTTGGCCTTCTCCTGGGCGCGCTTCGTGCTTGAACCAAAGCCGTCATCATCGACCGACTTCAGGCCGTCCGGCGCTCCTGGCAGGCCTGCGGCCGTCATGACCCATTGCGCGACGTTGTACTGCTGTCCTCGTCTGAACGGGTCGTACTGCTGGCCCATCAAGTGCAGCAACATCGCGTCGGCGTCGTTCACGGTCTCTTCGCGATCCGCGTTGGCGATAAAGGCGATCTTCTTTGACCAGCTGGCCATAACATCCTCGGTTGCGATGTCGTCCTGGCTGGCCATGTCGGCCATCGCCAGCACCGTGCCCCAGTTGTCGGCGTCGCGGCCGGTCACACCGGCCAGCTCAAGCGCGTGACGCCATGCGGCCATCCGGTCGGGCCATGTATCCCAGCGATCCATCAAGAGCCGCTTCAGCCGAGCGCCGCGCGCGCGCCAGGTGCGGGGCTGCAGGCTCAACTTGGCCGCGCCCTTGTCCAGGGGCTTCAGCTCTAACCGGATCAAACGCTGCACGTCCTGCGTCTTCATCACGCCGGGTATCAGGATCGAGCTGAAGAAGAACGCGGAATAGACCTTGCCGCCCACGCCGGTTTGGTCAGCGGATCCGCGAAACCACTCGCCACCGGACGCAGCAACGCGCGCCAGGGCGATGATGTCGCGCTCTTTGGTCGATCGCTCATCGCCCGGCTCCAGCTCGTCGACGGCCACGGGCAGGCTGGACTGGCCCAGCTTGGACGTGATGCCGGATTTGGTGGCGTCCGTCGTCTGCACCAGGCCATCATCGCCGTGCAGCATCTTCACCAGCTTCTGAAATTCGGACTTGCCGGATCCGGCAGGGGCCACAAGCCAGAACACTGGCCGCCAGTCGAGCGCACCGCACAGCATCTGCGTGGCGATCATGCCCAGGGCAATGAACGGGTGCACATCCGGCACCGCCCAGTTCCACGTCTCGACAGTCTTCAGTATCTCGGGCACCGGATCTGGGCCGTCTGCCTTTTCATCAGGGTGCGGGATGGGCGGTTGCGCGGGATAGATGTACTTGCCAACCTTGCCCGGTCGATCCTTCTTGCCATCGACCAGGACGGCATCGCCCGCGTGATAGATCAACCGCCCGTCGTCGTCGGTCCAGGCACCAACGCCACGCACGTCGTGCAGCGGGTTGAACACGCCCAGCTCGGACGATGCTTCGTACATCGCCATGCTGGCCTTGTAGGCATCGAACCGGCCGGGCTTGCGCACCCAGTCGTCGCCCTTCGTTTCCCATTGGGCAAAATTGTAGCAGAGCTTCGGGATCTGATGCCCGAACAGCGACTGCATAAACTGGCCTTCCAGCTTCTTGGCACCGCGCATCTGGCCCAGCACATCAAGGAAATAGTGATAATCGCCGCGCACACCCAAGGGTGTGACAGGGCAACCATCATAGATCTGGCCCTTTGGCCGCCCGCGATAGCTGCGATCGCCGTCTTCAGGCGGGGCTGCTGGGGGTGGGGGGCGATCACCACCACCGGCGCTGTCGTCGGGGCGGGCCACCTCGGGCGCATTGTCCAGGGCGTCGCGCAGCTCTTCCTGCGTGAGCGGTGTCACGCGGCGCCGGTTTTCGCGGTCCTGGTCCAGCCAGTCGTCGTTGTTGGGCTGTTCGCTCATGGTTGGGTTGCCTCCAGGTCGTTGGCGATCGAGGCAACGCGATCACAAAATTTGCGCCGTCTGACGCTGTTCTTTTTTCCGTATGGTCCAGGCTCGCAGGTACGGGCCGATTGCAGCGCCTTGTTCAACAGGCTGATGGCGCTGGCGTAGAATTGACGATCGAGGGTGTCCTTCTCCCTGAACTCCGGGTGTAACAGGCCCAGATGATCGATGCCGACCCAGCTGCCGCTGCCGAAGGCGACGCCCTGGCGGTCGTGGCGGATCTCGGTGCGAAAATTCATCCCAACCGCCCCTCGTGCTTCAGCTGGCTGGCCTCGACAACATCGGCAGACTTCTGAAGATCAGCAGCGATCTCTCGGGCGATTACCGGAGACATCGAGGCGATGGCAAAGGCGTCACCCTCGCCATCGCGCATCAGCAGATGAACTTGGTGGCATTTGCAGTCTGGGCTGCACATTTCGACCACGATGCTAGTGGCTGGGATCGCGGCGCTCATGACTGCGTCGCTAAGCTGCTTTTAGCCCGCCACTGCGCTTCACTGTCGCCAAGGCGAAAGTCGAGATCAGCTTCGGTTTCCGGAGCAAGGTGCATGTCATGCACCAGCTCGAGATAGACGTAATGCCACCAATCGCGGATGGTCGGATCGAGGTGCTTGTATCCGACGATCTCGGCCGCGTGCATGAAATGCAACTGGAAATGGTGTGGCAGTTCATCCAGTGACTGCAGATAGCCGTCGAAGACCTTTTGCATAGGCCCATGCCAGCCGGGGCTGTCGTTGCCTGGAAACGATTTCATGCAGATCCCTCGCGGATCATCAAAGCTCGGGCCGGTGAAGCTCCCGCCGCGTGGGTCATAGGGGTTGTCGAACACGTTATGGTCCAGCGCACCCAACAGAACGCACCGCCGGTACCAGCGCAGCATGAACTTCGAAGGGTGATACTTTGCGACCCCATCTGGACCGCGTATGGCCGTCAAAAGCACAGTTTGCTGCATACAGGTCAACTTGTGCGTCCACTCTTGTGTAACGATCATCCGGCTTCCTTTCCTTGGTGCTGCGCCTCGGCCGTGGCGCGCAGCGCGTCGTTCAGATCCTTGCCGCCCCAGCGGTTCTGGAACAATTTCACCCGGCGGCCAGCCTTCTGGTGCTGCGCCACGGCGCGCTCCAGCTGCTCGCGGGCGGTGTCGTTGTCATCGAGGTCGGCAACCAGCGTCAGATCGGTCACCGCTGGCGGCAACTGCACGAAACCAAGGTTGCCCAGCGAGATTGCAGCCAGCACCCGCGCCTCCGGCTTCAACATGACGATCGACAGCGCGTCCTCGATGCCCTCGGCCATGAACAGGTGCGTGCCCTGGGGCGCAACGCGCAGGCTGCCAGGCTTGCCGCCACGTAGGCCGATGCCCTTCCAGATGTGGATGGCGGCACCGTGATATTCGCCCAGCACCTTCTTGGCGGCGGGGACGGGGGCTTTGTTCCAGCGGCCGTCGGCATCGCGCGCCAGATAGGTGCGGTGCACCGCGACATTGTCGCCTCGGTGGTTCGTGATGATCGCGACCATCGCGGGATAGGTGCCCTCGAACACCTCGCCGGTCTGCGGATCCTCGTGGTAATAAAAACACTCGGGCACATAGCGCAGCACACGCGGCTGGCGGCCCAGCGTCCGCAGATCGATGCACCGCTGGTCGCGCAGGTAGAATTCCACGGGCGTATCTTTGATGCGCTCCTGCCCACCCAGCCAGATCGCCTGCGCTTGTTTGGCTCGCGCGTTCTTGCGTTTGCGATCGTCGGCTTCGGCCTGGGCGCGGCGGGCGGCGGCCTTTCGTGCCGCTTCCTTGCGGCGCTCGATGTCTTGGGGGCTGTCCGATTGCAGACCCAGATAGGATCGGGCTTCGCGCACCGCTTGCGACAGATCGCAGTCCAACGCCAGGGCGATCAGATCCAGCACGTCGCCATATCCCTTGCCTGGCACGCTGCCGACGGCGTAATCGTTCCAACGCCCCGCGTCCGGCCCGGTCATGGTGACGCAGAAGCTGCCGACAGATCTGTCGGCGCGGCCGGGGTTCAGGGTGAAATACTTGCCAAAGGCCGTGTACGATCCCTTGGCGGGCGGCGCGTATTGCGCCACCACGCCATCCAGCTGGGCGACCAGCATGGATTTGATTTCATCCAGGGAATATGTGGGGCGCTGGGACATGGGTCAGTCGGGTACGATCTGCCAGTCGTCAGCCAGCATGTCGGTTTGGGACGCCAGCCAGCCCACAACCATGCTGCCATCGGCGGCGCGCATGTCGATATGGGGCAAGAGAACGACTTGAGATTTGCTTGTGGGCAACTCATTGGCGCGGTGTACAGCAGCATGACCAGCCTTTGCATGAATAGCATCAAAGGAAGATCCCGGCGTCAGCGCAACCCACATGCCTTTGCCGTTCCAGCCGGTGCGCGCGACCTTGTGGCCCAGCTTCATCGCCTCGATCGCGTGGCCGAATGACAGGGCATCTTGTGGCTGATACGCGCGCTCGAACACCTCCGCCGGTGACCAGCTGATGTAGCCTGCATGATCGGGGTGGTTTGACGCACCGCCGTCGATGTACTCAACCAAGAAACCTTCATCAGCCCCGTCTTCATCTAAGGGCAGTTCCCAGCCGCGATAGTCGTTATAGGCCAGCCGCGTCATTGCGGTTGCCTTGATCTGTTTCGTCCCGAAAAACGTCTGCATGTCTTTCTCCTTGGGTTTGGGTGGTGGGGATGCGTCAGGCGCCCGCGCGCAGCTTCAGCACGCGGACCAGTCGGGTCTGGTGGTCGATGGACGCGGGATCGGTGTTCAGCGCCTTCCAACGGGCGATGATGGTGTCTTTGTTTTCGTCCAGCAGCTCGCCGACAAATGCCGCGCCATCACCCCGGGCCATCGCCTTCACCAGGTTGTAGTCACGCTCGGCCGACCAGCTGTCGGCATAGCCCAAGGCGTTCAGATGGGCGTCGATCTTGCGTTCGTCCAAAGACAGTTGGCCCAGGTTGGCGTCCTTATCAGTGGCGGCCGCGCCGGTTGCCCGTGGCGCGGCCTGGGGCGCTGCTGGGGCCGCGACGGCCGACGGGGGAGGAGTTGCGGGTGTCGCGGTGGAGGCAGGCCCGTTTTTCGGGGCCACAGCGGGGCGGCGCACCGGATTGTCTCTGGCAATCTGCGCCGCTTCGATGCGGTCGCGGATGCGCGTTTTCTTGTTGTGAACGTCCTTGGGCTTGCGGTTCAGACGCGCGGCGATGTCTTTGGGCAGATAACCGTCCAACGTCAAGCTGATGAACTCTTGGATCTCGTCCTCAGACCATGGTCCGGTCACCAGCTCCGCTTTTGGGGTGGTGGCAGCAGACTTTGTTGGTTTCGGCGTGGGTGCAGGCTCGGACGGCTCGGGGGTGGTTTCAGGCTTTGGCTGCGCGGCCTCCATTGCGTGTCGAAAAACGTCGCGCATCGATTTTGGTGCAGGCAGTTGCAGACCCTCTGGCAACACGATCACCTGGTCCGCAGTGGTCCCATCCGCGCCAATATGCACGCGTGCCTCGATGTCGTTCTGGGCCAGCACTTCGAGCGCATTTTCAACGGTTTCGATGATGAACCTGCCACAACTGGCGAGCGTTTCCATGTCGGCCACCTGTTCTTTGAATGTCTTCATCGCGTTCATGCCCCGCCACTCCGTTGCTGTTGGAAAACCTCGTGCGACCGGCCCGCGCGCCAGGCAGCGAATTTGCGAACCGCATTGCTGGCGTCAAAGTGCATCCACATCGACAGCGACCCGCCATTTTCGATGGTGCTGACAATCTGTTTCGAGATCTCGACCATAGGGGCCACGATCGGGTGATCCTCGGTCACGAAAGGCAACACATCGCCCAGGATGCCGGCGTAAAGCCTGTGATCCTTCTCGGACATGGTCCGGTCGGTGGCGAACCAGCACAGCGTAAAGGCCAGCGTCTGATCGGCGGCGCTAAACTTGGTGTCGATATTGACGGGTTCAGCCATAGATGTCGGCCCTTCCTGCATCGACGGGATCGGGCTGGGACAGCCTGCGCACCGCGTTGGTCAGCGTTTCGCCGATTTCGGCCAGGCGTTCGGGATCGAACCGGCATTCTTCGAATTGGACCGCAAAGGCCGTGATGCTGCGGAACATCAGATCATCTGACGGCATCGCCTCTTCAGCGCGGGTCACCATCGCGTCCACATCGCCTTGGCTCAGCCCGTTGCAACGCGCCTTCATGCCAACCGCCAAGGCATCCAGGTAAACGGCGCGGACGGGGTCAAAGCTCATGACGCACCCCCCGGAATAAAAGGCGCGCAGGCCAATCGCGCCCACAACGGCCTGCGCGCAAGTGCGGATCGCGGCGGCTCTAGTTCCGCTGTGCCTCTGGGGCCAATAGCGATCCGGGGATCTCGTGTAAGGGGTGAGCTGGCGGCGTTCATTCGGCGGCCAACTTGCTTGTCTTGTCGCGGGCGGCCTGGCGCATTTCGTCCAGCAATGCGTCGACCTCGGCGCGGCTGGCGCCAAAGATCAGATGCGTGGCGGTCAGGGGGATCCCGCGATGCTTGGCGAATTTCAGAAGGCGGCGGTTGACGCGGGGCGGCATATCGCCCGCGTCTCGCCATTCAGAAGCGCGCCGCCAGCCGTAGGCCGCCTTTTCCTTCATCCCGGCAATGGTGCCAAGTTTCGAGATCGGGGCGATCAAATGCTCGCATACTTCAAGTGGTGTCAGGTTGCTACTCATGACGCAATATCTAGCGGGGCGGCACATGATTTGGCAACTGTAAAAAACAGAAATTCTGTCGTGTAATGTCAGTTACGAGTAGCTACCTGCTAACGCATGGATGACAAGTGGTTCAAAGAACAGCAAAAGCGCGTCGGTGTGACGGCCGACGATATTGCAAAAAAGATGGGCCGCACCCGCGCCAACGTCTCGAATATCTACACCGGCAGGCAGCGCATGTCGTTGGAGTGGGCGCAAGCCTTCGCTGATGTGCTTGAGGTCCCCATAGATGAGGTGCTGAAGCGTGCTGGTGTGATGGCGGAAGATCGCGCACGCCCGCTTGCCCCCGGTTTTTCCGAAAGCGATGCAATGCCTTGGCAGGGCGAGGGCAAGCGCGCCAGCGACACCCAGGCGATTGCATTGCCTTTAGGGGGCGGCCGCCCTGGCATCGATGTCTGGCAGATTAAGTCAAGCGCCCTTTCTTTTATGGGGTATATGTCCGGTGATTTTATGCTGGTCGACACCCATTCAGCAGATCGCTGTGTTGCTGGTGACATCGTGATCGCCCAGAAGTACAACGCCCAAAGCGGCAGTGCCGCAACGCTCTTGCGCCGATACGAACCGCCGGTTCTTGTAGCGGCAAGCCCGGATCCTGATTGCCGTCGGGTGGACTTTGTTGATGGCAACAACGTCCTGATACGCGGAAAGGTCATCGCCAGCTGGCGTGTCTGACCTGGTCTGCCCTGCTGGCGCCAAATTCCCCAGCTCTTTGCTCAAGCGAGGCTCGTGATGCAGCACGCGACGGGTGTCCTGTTGCTGCATGTGCATCCATAAGGGGAAAAACACGTATTGCGGGAAATACAGAGATTGATCAAAATATCTACGCTGTTCGATAAATTACAGCAAAACTATAAAAGACAGTTGACAGTCAGGGGTGGCAACTCTTAACTCCGGTGTGAGGTCATCACACAGGAGCTGACATGACACAGGTTGCCCACCTTCCCACCATCCCCAACGCTATGGCGGGGCCAATATCAGACAACGTGCTCGAACACATCATTCGTGCCGGAACCGCTGGACAGATTGAAACTGAGCTGTCTGAAGCCAACGCCGCACTGATCCTTCTGACAGTTCCCCAGATCGCCCGCGAACTGCTGCACCGGCGCCGCGCCATGGGCGTGATAGCCGACATGACCGATCTGGAAAATGTCACCTTCCTCGATGCGGCGCGCGACAATGGCTGAGTGCAGCCTTGCCGCCACCACAATCCAGTCTCTGGATCCTGCAGAACGCCGCGGCTTCATTTATGCCTGCGAAGTTCTGCAGACCTGGGCGGGCCAGATCGAGCAACAGGCCCCACTCCTGCGCGGCGCGGATCTCGACATCCCGCTTAGCCTGCAAATGTCAAATTCCGCCCGCTTTGCCCAAGGGCTGGCCGAGGCGATGAAGCGACAGGCACAGAAATAGGTTAGCTGCTGGAGGTCGCCTGCGGGTCTGCTCGACCGCCTCCACCACTCACGCGCCGGACAGGCAGGCGACACTGTCCGGCAAACCAACAGGCAAGATCATGAGCATCATTCCAACAATCCTGATGGCCATCGGCGGGCTTACAGTGATGTCGTTCTGCGTTGTCGCTGCCATCCTGCTGCTGCCGTCGCGCCGTCCTAAGCCTCCGAACCATCCAGAGACACAAAACGACTTCGCGGCGTCCCTCGCACGCTGGGCTGATGTTCAGGAAAGGAAAGGCGAATGACCTTTATCACCGCAAATGACGTGGCTGAACTGATTGGGTTTTCCGACGGGGCGGCCTTCCTTCTGTCCCGCCAAAGGCTTGAGCGGGACCACGACTTCCCAACGCCGATGCCGACCTGTCAGCGCCCGCTGAAATGGCGCAAAGACGCCATCGAGGCGTGGTGCGACCTGCAATGCCGCGCAGCATCCGACACCGTGTTCGTCGGCGGTCCCAATGTGGTGCTTCTGGAAGAGGCGCGGCGGGCATGAGTGCGACACCCCCCATCACAGCCAAGATCACAAGCCTGCGGCAGCGCCGTCGGGCCGATGGGGGATGGCGCGTCTGGTGGGAACCAAACAGATCTGCACGCGAACTTGGATTTCAACCGGTCGAATTGGATGGGGACCGGCCGACCTGGTCGGCTCGCGAAGCCAAGCGGCTGAACGATGATGTTGATCGCAAGCGCGGGGGGGACACCGCCCCGCCGCGCAGCAGCGGCGGCCGTACCATCGACGCGCTGATCGCTGACTATCGCCGGTCGGTCTCTTTCAAAGAACTGTCTGACTACACGCGGCGCAGCTACGGTATCAACCTTGCGGTGATCGAGGCGAAATGGGGCCCGCGCAATGTTGTGGACTTCTCCAAGCCTGTCCTGCGCACCTGGTACGAAGCGATCTACAGCGCATCCGGTCCAGCCAACGCGCTGGCCTTGGTCCGCATGTTCTCAATCCTTATGAGCCACGCCGAAGTGCGGGGTTGGCGCGCGGAGAATACGAACCCCTGTTTCAAGCTGAAGATGAAGGCGGTGCGCAAACGTCACCGCTCGGCCAGCTGGGGCGAGTTCGACGCCCTGGTGCAGGCAGCGCAGACGCTGGGCCACCAAGCACTGGCGTGCGGTATCGTGCTGGCCACCCTGCAGGCACAGCGCCAGACAGATGTGATCAACGCCAAGGTCGCGCACTTCCGCACGATCGAGCTGCCCGACAGCAACCAGCCCGTGCTGGTCTGGGAGTTGATCCGATCCAAGCGCGAAAATTATGGCGTAATGCCCATTCACCCCGAGGCGCGGCCATACCTTCAGATGCAATTGCCCGAGGCAGGGACTGAACAGACGTTCCTGTTGATCGATGAAGCCACCGGCAAACCCTATTCAGGGGATCTGTTCCGAAAACGCTGGGCCGCGATCCGTGCGCTGGCCGCCAAGACAACGCCCAGTGTTGCCACCCTCCAGTTCCGGGATCTGCGCCGCACCTTCGGTGTTTGGTCGCGGGCAGGGGGCAGCACCAAGGAAGACGTGGGCGATGTCCTGGGCAACTCGGCCGCGCTGGATCCGCAGCTGGGCGAAACCTACATGCCACCCTCGTTCTACACGGCCGCGCGCGCGGTGGCGTCTGTTCAGCGGCCGACAGAGAAGAAGAGGAAGAAGGCGTGAGCGATACCAAGCCACCAACACCTGATCAAGAAGGCCACTATTGGGCAAAACTGGTTCACCCGCATGAAATGCCCGAAGGCGAAGATTGGGCATCCCCGGATTGGGAGGTCGTTCAGGTCAATGACAATAACGGAACCGGCGACGATCAGTGGCGCGTCCACGTGCCGGGAATAGAGCAGGGGCAATTGCTCGACGCATTTATCTGGGGACCAAAAATCCCCCATTATCAACCATCCAAATAACCCCGGAGGCACCATGACCCCTGACATTTGTATCTACCACGCCAACTGCGACGACGGTTTTGCCGCCGCCTATGCTGTTTGGAAGCGATTTGGCGACGCCGTGAAATACGTTGCCTGCAACTATGGCAACGACGCGCCAGACGTAACCGGAAAGGACGTTCTAATTGTCGACTTCTCGTTCAAGAAAGATGTGATGGAAGCGCTGGCGCAAAAAGCCAAGCGCATCATAGTGCTAGATCATCACAAGACTGCCGAAGCGGAATTGTCCAATTTCATCAAGCTGGAGTGCGTCGGTGGGCCTTTTGAAAAACGCTACGCTGATCGGATGATTGGTGGCGTTGGCGTGTGTTTCAATATGGAAAAGTCCGGCTGTCGCCTTGCATGGGAATACTGCTTCGGCAGCGATCCGATGCCGGAATGGATGGAGCATGTAGAAGACCGCGACCTTTGGCGCTTTAATCTTCGTGGCACGAAGGAAGTCTGCATCGCGATCCGTTCGCTTCCCCGTGAATTTGGCCTCTGGGATATGTTCACAACTGAACGCCTTGCCAATGACGGTGTAGCGATCCGTCGCTATGTCGACATGATCGTCAGCAATATCTGCGATACAGCCTTCGAGGAAAAAATTGCAGGTCACAAGGTCCCGGTCGCGGCCTGCTCATACGACTTTGTGTCGGAGACAGCCCACGAACTTCTGAACCGCAACCCGTCAGCGCCATTCGCCGCGTGCGTTATACGATCATTTGACGGAACGACATACTCTTTGCGGTCCATGGATGACCGGATGGACGTGTCCGAGATTGCAAAGGCGAATGGTGGCGGTGGGCATCGGAATGCCGCCGGTTTTCGTGTCGCGGTCTAATAGTAGATCAATCTCCAGGAGGCCAAGATGTTTGACGTGATCCCATCCAGAGAGGGCTGGCAGGCCCGCAAGAA
>TARA_R110000765_G_scaffold117424_2_pt1 | contig 164026 bp, 149 predicted proteins | sample TARA_R110000765 | Tara Oceans TARA_R110000765 (sample SAMEA4398168) | marine metagenome | biome: Polar Biome; feature: [MES] marine water layer (ENVO:01000295) within the mesopelagic zone...; material: water (ENVO:00002006), including particulate matter (ENVO:01000060) such... | reverse complement strand
CCCGAGGGTCCGCCCTTTTTGTTTGCTCAGCAGATTGGTGAGGGCTAGGCCAGCGTCTTGCGCAGGGCCGTGGCCCAGCCCTGGCGGAGCCGGGCGGAGGCGGTCTTTTCCATCTTGGGCTCGAAGCGTGTGCCCGGCACGGTGCGGCGAGCCCAGTCATCGGCGTCCAGCCAGCCGAGCTGCATCGCCGCCAGCGCGGCTGCGCCGAGCGCCGTCATTTCGCGATAGTCCGGCCGCAGGATCGGGCGCTCGCAAATGTCGGCTATGAATTGCATCAGCCAGTCATTTGCCACCATGCCCCCATCGACGCGCAATTCCTTGATGGCAACGCCATCTGCCTCGAATGCATCAAGCAGGTCACGTGTCTGGTAAGCCACCGATTCCAGCCCCGCCCGAACAAGGTGTTCAGCCTTGGTGGCGCGGGTGATGCCCGTGATCGTACCGCGCGCATCAGCCGCCCAATGCGGCGCGCCGAGCCCGGTGAAGGCTGGCACGATATAGACCCCACCATTGCCCTTGAGGCCGGCCGCCACTTCAGCGCTTTCCGCCGCATCCTCGATCAGCCGCAGGTCATCGCGCAGCCATTGCACGATCGTGCCCGCATTGAAGATCGAGCCTTCCAGCGCCATCGCGCCCCTGCCCGCGGCCTCATACCCGACCGTGCCGAGCAAGCGATTGGCCGAGTCCGGACGGTCACTGCCGCAATTGGCGACAAGGAACGCCCCGGTGCCATAAGTGATCTTGGCTCTGCCGGGCTCCAGGCAGGCCTGCCCTACAAGCGCCGATTGCTGGTCGCCCGCCGCGGACAGGATCGGCAGCGCCTTGGCGAAGAGGCTTGCCTCGCTCGTGCCGAAATCGTCCGCATTCTGCCGAATCTCCGGCAGCATGCTTTTCGGGACGCCCAGCAGCGCGCACATCTTGTCGCTCCACCCGCCATCCTCTCCAAGCCCCAGCCGATAGAGCAGCGTGCGCGATGCATTGGTCACATCGGTGACGTGGGACGCGCCGCCCGTCAGCTTCCAGATCAGGAAGCTCTCGATGGTGCCGAAGGCCAGTTCGCCCGCCTCGGCCCGCGCCTTTGCGCCCTTCACATTCTCCAGGACCCAGCCAATCTTGGTGCCGGAGAAATAAGGATCGATCAGCAGGCCGGTTTCGCCCTGAACCGCGGCCTCGTGTCCCGCCTTCCTCAGGCGCTCACAGGTCTCGGCGGTGCGCCGGTCCTGCCAGATGATGGCCGGGGCAATCGGCTTGCCGGTCGCCCGGTCCCAGACCAGCGTCGTCTCGCGCTGGTTGGTGATGCCGATGCCGGCGATCCGGTCCACGCCGCCCGCTTGCTCAATGGCGGCGCGGCAGACCTCGACCGTCTTGTCCCAGATCTCCTCACCATCCTGCTCGACCCAGCCATCATTCGGATAGGCCAGCGGCACTTCTTTCTGCGCCAGCGCCACCTGGTTCAGCTCGCGGTCGAACACGATCGCCCGCGTGGATGTGGTGCCCTCATCAATGACGAGAATATAGTCGCCCATGTCGCCTGCCCTTCAATGTTTCGGGCAGGATGGACCGGCGCGAGGCGGAACGTCAACGCGCCGTGCGCTGCGCCCCGCGATCCCCGAACCACCACAGCGTCGCCGCCGTCGCAGCGAAGGTGGCCGTTTCCACGATCTTGACCTGTTCGGCCTCCGGCGACGCCACGAACACAAGCCAGGTGATGAGCCAGAGCAACAGGGTCAGCACGGGCCGGGTCAGCGCCCGCACCGCATTGACCCAGGCATAACTGGCCCCAATTGCGGCTTCGGCCTGAAGGGAGGCGGCGAGCCCCGCCCAGCTGCCGCTCGTCTCGGCGAGCCGCTCCGCCGCCTGGCTCTCTTCGCGCTGGGCCTGTCTCTGCAAACCGATCAGCTCTGCCTCATGCTGCCAGCGCGCGCGCTCATGCGCCTGTGACTGACGCTGCTCGAAATAGCCCGCCGCCCGGCCGATCACCGTGCCGAGCAGGCCGAAGACGCCGCCCCCGGCTGCGCTCGCCGCCAATCCGACTATGTCCGCCATAGCGCGCGGCTCCTTTTATAATACCACCGGGCCGGGCTGGCCCGCCGGTCTAGATGGAGGAAAGTCCGGCCAAGCCCGATGCCGGTGAAGCCCAGCGATTCCGCCGCTGCCAGCAAGGCGAACCGGTCATGGCCGTTCAGGGCGAGATCGACCGCGATCTGCCTGTGCATGGAATGCTCAGCGCCGCCAATTTCGGCATTCCAACGGTCACAGCGATGCCCGGAATTGACGATCAGCGGCCGCCCTACCGCTGCTCTCAGGGATTCCAGCGCATCGAGAAAGTCCGGATCATGCCAGTACGCGCCATCGCAGAATTTGCCGCCGCACTTGCAGGCAAGCTCTCGCGGCGAGAAATGCGGCCAGCGCCAGCCACGCGTATCGAACAGGGAAACAGATCGTATCAGCATGTCCCAAGGCTGACACGCCTCCGGCCCTGTCGGATTCGGATCGGCGCTCAAAAGAAAATGCCCCTGAAGTCACGGGGACTTCAGGGGCATTATCAAACTTTCAGTCGGGGAGAAGCCCAGCCTACTCCGCCGCAACCGGGGCCACACCGAAGGCCTGGCGCTTGGCGAGCGCTGCGCGGGCCTCGTCATATTCACGGGCCAGCTTGTCCACAAACTCAGCCGTCGACATGCGCTTCTCGATAGCGCCGATGCCCTGGCCACAGCCCCAGATGTCTTTCCAGGCCTTGGCTTCCTGATTGCCGCCGGAGCCGAAATTCATCGCGCTCGGGTCGCTTTCGGGCAAGCTGTTCGGGTCGAGCCCCGCTCTGGCAATCGACGGTGCGAGATAATTTCCGTGAACGCCGGTGAACAGATTTGAATAGACAATGTCGCCCGCCTTGGAGTCGACGATCATGTCCTTGTAGCCATCGACCGCATTGGCCTCGTCACAGGAGATGAAGGCCGAGCCGATATAGGCAAGGTCGGCGCCGAGCGCCTGCGCCGCCGCAATCGCGCCCCCATTGGCGATGGAGCCGGACAGGGCCAGCGGGCCGTCGAAGAACTGGCGGATTTCCTGGATCAGCGCGAAGGGCGACAGCGTACCAGCATGGCCGCCCGCGCCTGTGCACACAGCGATCAGGCCATCCGCGCCCTTTTCCAGCGCCTTGTGCGCAAAAACGACATTGATGATGTCGTGCAGCACGATGCCGCCATAGGAATGGATCGCGTCATTCACTTCCTGCCGCGCGCCGAGCGAGGTAATCACGATCGGCACCTTGTGCTTCACGCACATCTCCACATCGTGATCGAGGCGGTTGTTGGTCTTGTGGACGATCTGGTTGACGGCAAAAGGCGCGGCCTTGCGGTCCGGATTCTTCTCATCCCATTCGGCCAGTTCCGTGGTGATCCTGTCCAGCCACTCGTCCAGTACCGGGCCGGGCCGCGCGTTCAGCGCCGGGAAGCTGCCGACGACGCCGGCCTTGCACTGGGCGATCACGAGATCCGGATTGGAGATGATGAAGAGCGGCGATCCGATGACCGGGAGACGCAGATTCTGGAGAATGGGGGGCAGTGCCATGAGAAATTACCTCAAACGGAAAAGGATGCAGTTTACGTAAACGGAAACTAGCGATTGATCCATGTTGGGCAAGGCGTGACGTTGCGGACACCTCTTGCCCTGAACTGTGGTTCAGGCCAGACTGACGCGCATCCACCATAGTTACAAAATAAAACGTCCGAGGGAGAAAACGGAATGCGAAAAACCAGCCTGATGAATGGTAGCGCTATCATGCTTGCCGCTGCTCTGGCGGCCTGCTCTGGCGATGCGCCAACGACGAGCGCCGAAACAGAAGTCGCCGCGCCGCCGGTCGAAACTGCCGAGGCTGAGCCAACGGAGTCGAAGTATTTAAATGAGCCGCTGGTCAGCGAGATCTTCACCGCAGACCCGAGCGTCCATGTCTGGGAGGACGGTCGCATCTATGTCTATCCGAGCCATGATTATGATGCCGGCATTCCGGAAGACGATCTCGGCAGCCAGTATGCCATGCGCGACTATATTGTCCTGTCCATGGACGAAGTCGGCGGTGAGGTGACCATTCATGACGTCGCGCTGGACGTCGATGATGTGGCCTGGGCCGCCCAGCAGATGTGGGCCCCGGACGCCGCCCACAAGGATGGCAAATACTACCTCTATTTCCCGGCCAAGGATGCTGACGGCGTCTTCCATATCGGCGCGGCCGTTTCCGACAGCCCGACCGGCCCGTTCGCGGCAGAACCGGAACCGATTGAAGGCTCCTTCTCCATGGACCCGACCGTCTATGAGGATACTGACGGCGAATACTATATGTATTTCGGCGGTATCTGGGGCGGTCAGCTCCAGCGCTGGGCGACCGGCGAATATGATGCTGACCCGAACCTCAACACGGACCTCGTCAATGATGACCCACTGACCAGTGACGATGAAGCCGGCCAGCCTGACGATGTCGCGCTGATGCCGAAGATCGCCAAAATGGGCGACGACATGGTTTCCTTCGCCGAAGCGCCGAAGGACGTGATGATCCTCGACGAAAATGGCGAGCCCATCAAAGCCAAGGATCATGACCGCCGCTTCTTCGAAGCCGCCTGGGTCAACAAGATCGATGATACCTACTATCTGTCCTATTCGACGGGCGACACGCATCTGATTGTCTACGCCACAGGCGACAATCCGTACGGCCCGTTCACTTATCAGGGCGTCATCAACCAGCCGGTCGAAGGCTGGACCAACCACCATTCGATCTTCGAGCATGATGGCAAATACTATCTCGCCTATCATGACGTTCAGCTGTCCGGGAAAAGCCACCTTCGCAATGTGAAGATTACCGAACTGACGCTGAATGACGACGGCACGATCGAACCCGTCGATCCGATGCCGGGCGAGTAACCGCGCCCAGTCTCCTCAATGAAAAGCCGGTGCGGGTTGCCCTGCACCGGCTTTTGTTGGCGCGGAAAGAATTTCCGGCTGGCCGAGGATCCCTCATCCCCCAACCAGCCGGTCCTGCATCATTGCCAGCCAGCTTTGCTGGCGATGAAGCATGGATACGATGTCTTCCGAATCGCCGTCCTCGATGAGGCGGTCCATCCAGAAGCCCAGAATACGCGTGTGCGTTTCCATCCAGTCCCTCAGCGCTTCGTGCCGCATCCCTTCAGCCAGTTCGGACTGGGCGGCGGCCTGAAACTTCAAGAGCTTGGCGGACATGACTCACTCCTTGAATTGCGAATTATTCTCATTCTCATGCGATATTCGGAGAGAGTCAAGCGACCAAACGTCCCTGACCTTCAGTCAGCAGTTCACAAGGCCACCCGTATCAGACTAAATCCCCCGCATGGCAGACGATCTCCTTCCGCTGAGCAGCGGGTTTCCCGACGCGACCGAAGCCGAATGGCTCGCAAGCGTCGACAAGGTCCTGAAGGGCCGCGGCATAGATTCGATCACACGCAAGACCGTGGACGGGCTGGCGATTCACCCGCTCTATCGGGAAAGCGACTTTGCGGCCGCAACCGATCCACTCGGTACGCCGGGCAAGGCGCCCTATCTGCGCGGGGCCACAGCTGCGCCCGACCGGTTCATGCCTTGGGACATTCGCCAGGCCTTTGCGCATCCCTCACTCGAGGTGACGAATGAAGAACTGCTGCGCGATCTTGAGCGCGGCGTGATGTCCGTCGAACTCAAACTCGACTGCACGGGCCAGCACGGCATCCAGATCTCGACGCTGGACGATCTGCGAACCGCGCTGAAAGGCCTGCGCGCCGACATCGCCACAATCGCGCTAGATCATGGCGCGGGCTCCGGCGTGACAGCCGCGACGCTGCTTGGCCTGTGGGGACAGGAGCAGGATACGCCCGCAAGCCTGAAATTCGATTTCAACATGGACCCGCTCGGCTGCCTTGCGCGCACCGGCAATCTGAAGGGCGGCCTGAACGCCGCCTTTGCGCGCCTGTCTGCGGCGGCGACCAGCCTTGGCGAAGCCTATCCCGAAGCGGGGCTGGTCCGCATTGATGCGCGCATGGTGCATGAGGCCGGCGGTTCCGATGCACAGGAACTGGCCGCGCTGATCGCCAGCGCCGTGGACACGCTGCGTCGGCTGGACAACCGGACAGACATTTCCGCCCTCATTCCACGCATGAGTTTTGCGCTCGCGCTGGATGGCAATTACGGGCTCGGCGTGGCAAAACTGCGCGCGGCCCGGCGTCTCTGGGCGCGCATTCTGGATGCCATGGATCATCAGGCCGTCCCAATGCGGTTGCAGGCCGTTTCATCCGCTCGCATTCTGTCCCGCTATGACGCGTGGACCAACATGCTGCGCAATACGGCGGCCGCCTTTGCCGGCGCGGTCGGCGGCGCAGACATCATGACCATCCGCCCCTTCAACGAGGCACTCGGCATTCCGGAAGAGCTGGGCCGGCGCATCGCGCGTAATACCCAGATCATCGCGATGGAAGAAAGCCAGCTCGGCCGCGTGGCCGACCCGACTGGCGGCGCCTGGTTTACTGAGACCTTCGCAGACGACCTCGCCGAAGCCGCGTGGAAAGAGTTCCAGACCATCGAAGCCGAAGGCGGCTATGCCGAGGCGCTAATCTCTGGCGCGTTTCAGAAACGTATCGCGGATGTGCGCGAGGCGCGCGCCAAGGACATTGCGAAACGCAAGGTGCCGATCACGGGGGTCAGCGAATTCCCGCTGCTGGACGAGATCACCGCGCCCGTGGCCGACATGCCTGCGGTCACCCCGAAGGATGGCGTTTCCGCGGAAGGCTTCGCCCATTTCGTGAAAGTGGACCTGCCCGCCGAGGAGGGTGACACCACCGCTGAATCGCTGCCGCGCATCCGGCTGGCCGAAGATTTCGAAGCCCTACGGGATGCAGCGAGCGCTGCGCCCAAGCGCCCGAGCATTTTCCTCGCGACGCTCGGGCCGATTGCCGAGCACAATGCGCGTACGGATTTCGCCCGCAACCTGTTTGCCGCGGGCGGCCTTGAGGCCACCCAGCCACCTGTCCCGCCGCAATCGGTCGCCGAAGCGGTCGCCGCCTTCAAGGCCTCCGGCACAAGGATCGCCTGCATCTGCGGCTCGGATGCGCGCTATGAGGACGAAGCTGCCGAGACCGCCAAGGCGCTCAAAGCGGCTGGCGCAGACCATGTCTGGCTGGCCGGCAAGTTCGAGGGCGACGGCATCGATTCCAACATCTTCATGGGCTGCGATGTGCTGCACACGCTGAAACTTGCCCACGCAACTTTGGGAGTGGCCCAATGACCAATTTCCCCGACTTCACGAAACTCGATCTCGGCACACCGGACGCCAAGGCGAAATCGCCTGAGCTGGGCGAAGCCTGGGAAACGCCCGAAGGCGTCGCCGTCAAATCCGCCTATACGGCGGACGACACCAAGGGCCTCGACTTCCTTGACGATTATCCGGGCCTTGCCCCGTTTGGCCGCGGGCCCTACCCGACCATGTATACGAACCAGCCCTGGACGGTTCGTCAGTATGCGGGCTTTTCCACGGCGGAAGACTCCAACGCCTTCTATCGTCGTAACCTTGCCGCCGGTCAAAAGGGCCTGTCGGTCGCTTTCGACCTCGCCACACACCGGGGCTATGATTCCGACCATGTCCGCGTCTCCGGCGATGTCGGCATGGCCGGCGTCGCCATCGACTCCATCCTCGACATGCGCACGCTGTTTTCCGGCATTCCGCTCGACAAGATGTCCGTCTCCATGACGATGAATGGCGCGGTTCTGCCGATCCTCGCGCTCTATATTGCCGCCGCCGAGGAACAGGGCGTCACGCCAGACAAGCTGGCCGGGACGATCCAGAACGACATCCTCAAAGAGTTCATGGTGCGGAACACTTACATCTATCCGCCCAAACCCTCGATGCGGATCATTTCGGACATTTTCGCCTACACGTCGCAGAACATGCCGAAATACAATTCGATCTCGATTTCCGGCTATCACATGCAGGAAGCGGGCGCCTCGGCAGACCTTGAACTGGCCTACACGCTGGCCGACGGCATCGAATATATCCGCGCCGGGGTCGCCGCCGGGCTGGATGTGGACGCCTTCGCGCCGCGCCTGTCTTTCTTCTGGGCCATCGGCATGAACACGTTCATGGAAGTCGCCAAGATGCGGGCCGCGCGCCTGCTCTGGGCAAAGCTCGTGAAGGAAGAGTTCAACCCGAAGAACCCGAAATCCCTCAGCCTGCGGACGCACTCGCAGACTTCCGGCTGGTCACTGACCGCGCAGGACGTCTACAACAATGTCATCCGCACCTGCCTTGAGGCCATCGCGGCCACCGGCGGCCAGACCCAGTCGCTGCACACAAACAGCTTCGACGAGGCGCTTGCCCTGCCGACGGATTTCTCCGCCCGGATCAGCCGCAACACGCAGCTCTTCCTGCAACAGGAAGGCGGCGCGTGCCAGACGATCGATATGTGGGGCGGGTCCTACTATGTCGAACGCCTGACGCATGACCTTGCCGAAAAGGCGCTCGCTCATATCGCCGAAGTCGAGAAGATGGGCGGCATGCGCAAGGCCATCGAGGAAGGCCTGCCCAAGCTGCGTATCGAGGAAGCCGCCGCGAACACCCAGGCGCGCATCGACAGCGGCACGCAGACCGTGGTCGGCGTGAACAAGTTCCTGCTCGACGAGGACGAGGATGTGCCGGTGCTGAAGGTGGACAATGCCGCCGTGCGCCGCATGCAGCTGGACAAGCTGGCCCGCCTGAAATCCGAACGCGACGAGGCCGAAGTCACTGCCAAGCTGGACGCGATCGCCAAGGCCGCCGCAGGCACCGAGGGCAATTTGCTCGCGCTTGCTGTGGACGCCGCCCGCGCGAAAGCCACGGTGGGTGAGATCTCCGAGGCGGTCGAGCGCAGCCAGGGCCGCCACCAGGCCGTGATCCGCTCCATCAAGGGCGTCTATGGCGGCGGCGTGAAGGGCGACGACAAGGCTCAGGCCGCCGCGACGCTCGCCTCCGACTTCGAGAAGAAGAATGGTCGACGTCCGAAAATCTACATCGCCAAGATGGGACAGGACGGACATGACCGCGGCCAGAAGGTCGTCGCCTCGGCGCTGATGGATCTGGGCTGGGATGTCGAGATCGGTCCCCTGTTCCAGACACCCGAAGAGGCCGCCGCTGACGCCCGCAAGGCCGGGGTCGACATTGTTGCCGCCTCCTCGCTCGCCGCCGGACACCTGACGCTGGTTCCGGAACTGAAACGCGCGCTCGGCAATGAAGGCGCAGCCCACACGCAGATCATCGTCGGCGGGGTAATCCCACCACAGGATTTCGACGCGCTCTACGCCGCCGGCGCCACCGCCATCTTCCCGCCGGGCACAGTGATCGCCGACAGCGCCATCAAGATGCTGGAAGTATTGGACGGTGACGACGGCGCGAAAACGGCGGCGGAATGACCGGCCCGGCTTCCACTGCTGGCTATGCGGAGGAAGCCGCTGACCTTTTCATACGTTATGAGTCGCGCGACCCTGCGGCAGTTCATACGCCGTGGGCGGAGTTCATTCCGGCGCCGCCTGCCCGCATTCTCGATATTGGTGCAGGCACCGGTCGCGACGCAGGCTGGTTCGCCCGGCTGGGTCATACGGTGCTGGCGGTTGAGCCCGTTGAGGAATTGCGCACCGGCGCGGCAAAGCTCCACCCCGAGCCTGAGATCACATGGCTGGAGGATGCCCTGCCAGATCTCACCGCCACCCGCGCGCGCGGCGAGACGTTCGACATGATCCTGATGCATGCCGTCTGGATGCATATGACCGAAGCCGAGCGCGCCACCGGCATGGCGCATATCGCCAACCTGCTGAAACCCGGTGGTCGCCTGTTCATGAGCCAACGGCATGGGCCGATCCCGGAAGGCCGGCGCATGTTCGATATTTCCGGTGAGGAGACCATCGCCCTCGCCGCCCCGCTCGGCCTGACCAATTTGTTCCACGAACGCACCGGCTCGATCCAGGCCGAGAACATGGCGAGGGGCATCGAATGGACCAAGCTGGTTTTTGAGAAGGCCTCTTGAAAGCCCGGTCGGCTCACCCCAATTATTATTGATAATCAATAATAATGGAGCAAGAGATGATCGTATCGACCACCCCGACCCTGCAGGGCCATGAGATCACCGAATATCGCGGCATTGTCTGTGGGGAAGTCGTGATTGGCGCGCACCTTGGCAAGGACATCCTTGCCAGCTTCACCAATCTCGTTGGCGGACGGTCCAATGCCTATGAGAGTACGCTGCGGGAAACCCGCGATGGCGCTATGGACGAGATGATCGAAGAAGCCCGCAAGCTTGGCGCGAATGCGATTGTCGGCGCGAAATTCGACTACACGGTCATCGGCCAGAATGGCTCCATGATGATGGTCGCCGTCTCCGGCACCGCCGTCACCGCTGACTAGGCCTTCGACTTGTGGGCCAGTGCTCCGGCATTGGCCTCCCAATTCTGGCCATCGAATTTGTTGATGGTCACGTCCAGCGCCTGCCAGTCATCCAGACAACGCCAGGTCACGGCATAGCCATCCTGATTTGAGCGGGGCACATAGAAACTCTTGATGCCACAAATCTTGCAGAAGCGATGCTTGGCGCCGCCAGTATTGAATGTGTATTCGGTGAGGGTCTCTGCCCCCTGAAGAAGGCGGAACCGGCTGGCCGGGACGATGACATGAATATTGCCACTCATCGCGCAGATGGAGCAATTGCAGTCCTCGACCTCGAAGGTCGGCGGCAGGTCCACCTCGAACCGCACCGCGCCGCAATGGCATCCGCCTGCCTGCGGCAGGGCCTCACTCACTCTCAGCCTCTTCAGACATGTGGCTGACATATGATGTGAGAATGTCCTCGAACAGCACCACATCCTCACCATCGAAATTATGTTCGTTGCTGAGATCCAGGCTGTAATCGATCCCTACGCTATAACTGGTGTCGTCCGAGCCCGGCAGGATGAAAGCGCGCCCAAAGGGATAGTTGTCATTATAGAGATTGGTTTTTTCATACACGGCCAGATTGGGTGTCCCGACCATATCAAACACCGCAAAGAACATGACGGACGAGCACGCTTTCGTCTCGTCGCAACGCATCATGCGCACAGAATAATTATACGAATCCAGTTTCGCATCTATCCGGGCGACCTCATCGTCCAGCCAGACGACTTCCACATTCTCGCTGTCCGCGCGAGTCAGGACTTTTGCGGCGTTTTCCGGGGAGATGGGCCATGCCATGACCGGTAAAGCCATTCCGGCCGCCATGGCCATACTGATCGCAACTCTCAGCATGTTCCGTCATCCTTCTTGAGCCTGACAGGCACTATACTGACATGCCCGCGCAGAAATAATCAATATTTTTCAACTCATAGACAAGATGTCAGCCCACCCATACCGGGGGCACCCGGTCGATCCACGGATCGGCGCGCTCCAGCTGCCCGGCCAGCGAAAAGAGCAGACCTTCGCTGCCGCACCTTCCGCCGAACATCATGCCGATGGGCAGGCCCTGCGGCGCAGTTTCGGTCGGGTTTGTCCAGTGCAACGGCACGGACATGGCGGGCGCGCCCATCTGGTTGAACAAGGGGCAGAGCGGCGCAAAGCTCGCCACCGCCGCGCCCATCGCGTCGGGGTCAGCGGTCAGGGCCAGGACGCCAAGTTTCTCAGGCGGGCGGGCGATGGTCGGCGTCAGGATCAAATCGATTCCCTGCTCATCGAGGAAGTGTTCGAAGGTGATCGCCGCCGCATTGAAGAGATTGTTCGCCTTGGCGAGTTCCACCATCGGCACGGTCCGGCCAAGATTGGCCATCGAATAGGTGATCGGTTCCAGTTCATCCTCGCGCACCGGGCGGCCCAGCATCGCCGAGCGCGCATCGATCATGGCGGCAATATTGGCGGAAATCGTGAACAGGGCCGCCTTGCCCAGCGCTTCGCCATCAAGCCTTGGCGCAGCCTCCACCACATTATGGCCGAGGCTTTCCAGCAGGCGGCCGGTCTTCTCCATGCCCTCGACCGCTTCCGGGCTCAGTTCGGTGCCATTCGGCGCGGTGCGCCAGAGCGCGATCTTCAAGGGCACCGGGTCTCGCGACACGGCCTCCAGGAAGGAGCCCTCCGGCGCGGGAGCGACATAGCGGCTGCCGGTCTCGCGGCCATGTGTGGCATCCAGCAAGGCGGCATTGTCGCGCACGGTGCGGCTGACGGCGTGAACGGTGGACATGCCATTCCAGCCCTCGGTCTGGAAAGGTCCCATCGGCGTGCGTCCACGCGACGGCTTCATGCCGAACAGGCCCGTACAGGCCGCCGGGATACGGATCGAGCCGCCGCCATCACTCGCCTGCGCAAGCGGGACCACTCCCGCCGCCACAGCAGCCGACGCGCCTCCGGACGAGCCGCCGGAGGTGCGCGTCACATCCCACGGATTGCGGGTCTGGCCATAGAGGGTGGATTCCGTCGTCGTGGTCAGGCCGAATTCCGGGCTGGTGGTCTGGCCGAACATGACGAGCCCGGCCTTGCGATAGCGTTCTGTGAGGGTGGAATCCTGCGCCGCGACATGGCCCTTCCAGCTGACCGATCCATTGGTCAGCGGCGCGCCTTTGATCATGACGCCAAGATCCTTGGTGATGAAGGGAACGCCCGCAAACGGGCCCTCCTTCGGAAGGTCCGCCAGTTGGGCTTCGGCGATATCGGGATAGAGGGCGGAGAAACAGTTCAGGTCGCCCTGCGCCGTATTCGCGCGGGAGACCGCCTCGTCCAGCAATTCCTTTGAGGAAACCTCGCCCGTGCGGACCAGTTCCGCCAACCCCATCGCGTCAAACGCCGCATATTCCTTCATCCTGCCCTCCTGATTTGAGACCAGTCTGGTACGCGGGGGCGGAGAAGAAAACCCCTAGTCTTTCGGCGGAGGCGAATTGCGACGATTGCGCTCGCCGCGCTCAGGCCCTCGGGCCAGCAGGTCCGCCATCGCTGCGCGCTGCTCAGGCGGGAGGGCTTCCAGACGGGCGATCATGGCCGCGTGGGTGGCGGCATGTACAGATTCATCTGCGGCGCGCAGACTTGCAAACGCCGTGCGGACACGTTCCGGATCGAACGGCTCGGCCTTCAGCGCATCCGCCAGTGCGGTGCGCGCCTGGTCGCGAACATCCCGCTCGGAGAGGGATTCCCGGTAGGACTCCCGCATCAGGCCAAACATGGCGCGACGCGTTTCGGGCGCAATGCTCTGCGCAAAGCGAGGACGCTCGGCCTGGTGGCCGCGATCCGGGATCTGGCGAACTAGCATGCCGACAACCAGCCCCAGCAGGAGCAAATTGAACAACAGCGAAATGGTCATCCAGAAGGAGATACGGCGCGGGGATCGCACGGGGGTGTCACTCATTGCAGCGCCTCTTCTTCCAGATCCAGCGTGTACGTATCAAACCCAAGCGATGCATAGACCGCCGCTTCGGCCTGCTCATCCTGCGTGGCGGCCGGCTGCGCAACGCTCATGCCGGCAAACACGCCAACGGTGAGCGAGGCAAGCGCCCCGGCAGGAATCCACACCGGCAGCTTCCAGCTGAATCTGCGCACGGGCGCAGGCGGCGGCGCCGAAGCGATCAACGCACTGCGCAAGGAGTCAGGCGTGACAATCTCGGGCATGCCGCCCAGCAGCGCATCCATCTGGCGCGCAGTTTCAAGGGCCGCCGCAAAGCGCTCGGGATGATCCGTCATTCGCGCGCGCGCGGCCACGCGTTCCGCCTCCGGGAACATGTCCGGATCGGCCCCATAGGCCTCGATCAGGGCCAGGACCCGCGCGTCTGAAATCATCTGTCCGCTCATGATGCGGCCCTCTCCAACAGGCTGGCGCGAAGCGTGCGACGTGCACGGGCCAGCAAACTTTCCAGTGCGTCCACGCTGACATCCATGATGTCGGCCGCTTCGGCTTGAGAATGTCCCTGCAGCGCACACAGCGTCAAAGCTGCGGCCTGGCGTTCCGGCAAGTGGGAGATGGCGTCTTCCACCGCGCGGACCCGCTGGGACTGATCCAGCAATTCTGCCGGGTTCATGGCCGGATCGGTACGCTCCGGCAAAATTTCCATCGTCACTTCGCGGCGCTTGCGCAGCCGGTCGTAACAGAGATTCAGCGCGACCCGGTGCAGCCAGGTCGAAAATTTCGCGCGCGGTTCCCATCCCGGCAGCGCCTTCCAGGCGCGGAGGAAGGTTTCCTGCGTCACGTCCTCGGCCTCCGAGGCATCGCCCAGCATCCGTGTGGCGAGCGCGAGGACACCGCTGCTGTAGCGGTCGACAAGGCTGGAGACGGCAGCGGGATCGCCCGCTGCCGCTCGTGTGATCCGGTCGAGGTCTGAACTGAAAGCCAAGACAGATTGCTTAACCGAAAACGGGCCGGAGGAGTATCGTCATATCGTCGTGAGTCACTCTGATACATCACACGCATCCGGCCCAATCAGCAAGGCTGGCCTTACTCAGACCGGGGGCCATCGCCCCGCTTGTGCCAGCCGCCACGACGGTCTTTCATCTTGTCGCGCATGGCGTCCATTTCTTCCTTCGTCACCGTGCCATCACCATCGGCGTCGGCCTTGTCAAAGCCCGGATGCTCCCGGCTGTTGAACTCTTCGGCACTGATCGTGCCATTGCCGTCGGTGTCCAGCTTGGCAAACATCTTGGCCTTCATTTCGGCCATGCGCTTGGCGCGCTCGGCTTCGTGATGTGCTTCCATTTCGGCTTGCGTCACAGCGCCGTCGCCATTGGCGTCGACTTCAGCAAATTTCGCAGCACGATGTGCATCGACTTCTTCCTTGGAAAGGTTGCCATCTCCATTGGTGTCGATTTCTGCAATCATGGCGGTCATGTCGCCACGTGGGCCGTGATGCCCCTTGCCGCGATGACCGTCACCCGGCTGGGCAATAGCAATCATTGGCAGGGCTAGGGCCGCAATGGCAGCAATCGAGGCAGTTGCGAGAGTAGTACGTTTCATTGAGAAAACTCCATTTGTTTTACTCACCCATCGCATATTGAACGGGTCGGCTCGGATTATCCGTCGCCTAGAGCTGAAGTTTTTTCACGGCCAGTGCGTGCACCCTTGATTTCACGGCGGAAATTTCTGTTTCCAGTGCCTCGAACCCGTCCACATTCACAGACCGGCAAAGCCTGTCCTTCAGGCCTTCGGGAAGGTTTCCATCCGGCATTTCGCTTCCCAGCGCCAGCCTTTGCACCTGTTGCAGCGACTGGAGGAAGGTGACGCCCTCTTCGAGAAATGTCCGCTCGTCATCCGAAAGGGAAGAGTGCGCGATGGCCTCGCGCGTATTGGACCGGATGGCGTCCGGCTTGCCGACCAGCAGCATGTCACGCTGGATGATGAATTCCGCATCGACCAGCCCACCCTCGGACGTCTTCATATCCCACAGGCCGGTCCCCGGCTTCTCGCGATAAAGTCTCCGGCGCATGTCGCGAACGGCCTGCGAGATCGCCTCGCCATCCTTGCCCGCGCGGGCGACAATGGCTTCGCAGGCAATCTCCATGATCCGATAACAGAGCGCCTCGTCTCCCGTAACGGGCCGCAAGCGCGTTAGCGCCATATGCTCCCAAGTCCAGGCGTCTTGATGCTGGTAGCGCTCGAAGGCCGGCACGCTGACCGCCACCGGGCCTGCGCCACCAGATGGCCGCAGGCGCATGTCGACTTCATAGAGGTCGCCCTCTGCGGTCGGCGCCGTCAGCGCCGTAATCAGGCGCTGCGTGAACCGCGTATACCAGGTCTGCGCCACCATCGGGTCTGCGTCATAGATCACGATGATGTCGAGGTCAGACCCGGCGGTCAGTTCGCGCCCGCCCAGCTTGCCCATGGCAAAGATCGCCCATGTACCGGGCCGCGGACCATAGCGGTCTTCGGTTTCCCGCTCGGCAGCGGCGGCCATTTCGCGGATCGTCTCGTCGGCAAGATCAGACCAGTGCTCGCCTGCATCGCGCGCCTGGATCAGGCCGTGCAACAGACGATGACCGATCAGGAAATTCTGTTCCCGGTGATAGCGCCGCCACGCGTCCAGCGCGCCATCGAAACTGAGCGTCTCGTCGATGACCGGGCGCGGCGGTTCCTGCCGGCTGACAAGCGCTTCCAGCAGGTCCGGGCGACGCGACAGGATCTGCGCAAGGCGCGGCGCCAATGCCAGCGTGGAGACAAGATCATCCAGCAAGGTCTGTTCGGCCAGCAGCATGGACAGGGTCTGCACGCCCGAAGACATGCCTTCAAAGAAGCGCGAGAACCAGCGGAAGGCTTCGTCCGGTTCGCCGGTCTTGCCCATCGCGGCAAGCATGCCCGGCAGCAGCGCGGTCAGCAATTCCCGCCCGCGGGCCGTCCGCGTGGCGGGCACGCGCCCGCGGTGCCAGGTCCGGATCGTCTCGATCGCCGCACTCGGATCGCTGAAGCCGAGCGAAGCCAGCGTTTCGATCGTGCCCGGATCATCATCCACACCCGTAAAGACAAGATTGCCCAGCGGGCTCTCCTCCAGCGCGCGATCCTCATGCGCGAACAGGTCATCATAATGGCCCTGCACACAGCGGCGTGTGGCCTGCAGGTCGCGATCGAAGGCGGCAAGATCCTCATACCCGCACAGCATGGCGACATCCCGGCGGTCTTCCTCGCTCGCGGGCACCGTATGGGTCTGCTCATCGCGGCGCATCTGGACGCGGTGTTCAAGGTTCCTGAGCGCAAGATAAGCTGTCTCCAACTCTTCCGCCGTGGAGCGCTCCACCACGCCGGCCCCGGTCAACGCCGCCAGCGCGCCGAGCGTGGAATTGTCCCGCAATTCCGGCTGGCGCCCGCCAAGGATCAATTGCTGGGTCTGGGCGAAGAATTCAATCTCGCGAATACCGCCCGGCCCGAGCTTCACATCCGGCGACACGGTTTCAAGATCCGCGCTGCCGACCTTGCTGTTGATCATGCGCTTGATGGCCTGAATGTCCCCAAGCGCCCAATAGTCGAGGTTCCGGCGCCAGACGAAGGGCTGCAAGATTTTCAGGAAGCGATCTGCACACGCATGATCTCCAGCGGTGGGGCGTGCCTTGATCCAGACCATGCGCTCCCAGTTCTGCCCGACGCTTTCATAATAGAGGTCCGCCATCTTGGTCGAGACGGCCAGCGGTGTTGAGGACGGGTCCGGCCTGAGGCGAAGATCGGTGCGGAAGACATAGCCGTCGCCGGTCGCCTCCTGCATCATCCGGACAAGGTCGCGGGCGATGCGCTGGGCGGTCTCTCCGGCGGAGAAATCCCCGTCCATGAACACACCCGGCTCATAGAAGACACAGATATCAATATCGCTGGAATAGTTCAGCTCATAGGCGCCCATCTTGCCGAGCGCGACCGCGAAGATGCCCGCCCCCTCCAGCTCGCGCCTGGCCAGCGACACACGCAGCGCCGCTTCGAGGCTCTCCTCGGCAAACTCGCTGAGTGCCCGCGTCACCCCCATCACCGGCAGCACGCCGGACAGGTCTTCGGCGGCGAGCGATAAATGCAGCTGGGCCTTGGCTTTGCGCATCACCGTCATGGCGTCGGCGTCTGGCAGGTCGGCGGGAATTTCCCGTACCGCCTGCAGCGCGTCGCGCCAATGACCGCGCACGCCGGTCTCGTGCAGACGCCTCAGATAGGGCGCCGCTGGCAAGGCCCGTACCAGCGCGGCTTCGGGCGTCTCGGCAATCGGCGCAATCGTCAGCATACGCGCATCACACCCTCGGCAGGCGCAGCGTTGCCTTCAGGCCGGGCGTGTCAGGCGGGCCGCCTGCATCGCTCAGGAGAAGCTCGCCGCCATGCATGTCCGCCACCGAATCGACCAGGGCAAGGCCGAGGCCGGAGCCCGGATGCGTGCGCGCCGAATCCATGCGCTGGAAGCGTTGCACCACCCGCTCCCGGGCATCCTCCGGCACACCGGGCCCGGAATCCACCACGGTCATGTCGACCGTCCCGTTCGGTCCACGCGTGATCGAGAAGGTGATCGCGCCGCCTTCGGGCGTGTATTTCACCGCATTGTCGAGCAAATTGGAGAGCGCCTGCCCCACAAGGTCGCGGTCGGCCAGAATGGTCAGATTCCGGGAAATCTGGCTCTTGAAGGACAGACCCGCTTCCTCGCAGGCCGGGTCGAAGAGTTCAGCCAGCTCCTCACCGAGTTCCGAGACGTCCATGCGCACGCGCTCGCCTTCGGCGCCGGCCTCCAGCCGAGCAAGGCGCAGGATCGCGTTGAACGTGCCCAGCACCCGGTCGACTTCCTCGACGGTCTCTTCCAGCGTCGCCTCCGCGCTTTCGCGCGACATCGGCTCGGACAAGGCGATCTCCAGCCGGTTGCGCAGACGTGACAGGGGCGAGCGCAAATCGTGCGCAATCGCATTGCCGGTATGGCGCGTGGAATCCACCAGCTTCTCGATCTGGTCGAGCATGGCGTTGAGCCGCGAAGCGAGCCGGTCGAATTCATCGCCCGATCCGCGCACGGGCGCACGTCGTCCTAGTTCCCCGCCCATGACGGCCTCGGCCGTTCGGGCCAGCTCATCGGCGCGCCGGGCTGCGCCCCGTGAAATCAGGATGCCACCCAGCAGGGACAGGACGAGGCCGATCGGCGCCGCAATGAAGATGGCCCGCTGGATGCGGCCAACAATCGCGGTCTGCTGTTCAGTGTCGAACGCGACCAGAAGTGCGCCGCCATTGTCGCGCAGGCGCACGATGCGGCCCGCCGCCGGCCGCAGGATCTCCGTACCGTCGGGCTCCTGCTGGCGGAATTCGAAATAGACTGTCTGAATGTCGGCCGTGGGCGGCGTGGTGGGCATCCGCCCGAAATGGCCGGCAATCTTCCGGCCCGAGGAGTCTTCGAGATAATAGAAATAAGTCGAGCCGGTGCGCGTCATCCGCTCCAGCACGGACTGACTCAGACGCTCCATCCCGCCGGTGAAATAGGCATTGCCCAATTGCTCGAATTCGAGATCCAGCCGGCGCTCGCTTTCGGCGCGGATATAATAGACCGTCGAATAATAGAGGTAGACCAGCAGCGCAGCCGAAAACGCCGCAAACATGGCGCTGTAGATCAGCGCCAGTTTAAACGTTGTCGTCTTCAGGAAGGTCGGCAGGGCGAGTCTCATGCCGTGCTAGGTGCCAGCCGACTGCCCGGCCGTCTAGCCCTGCAGGCGATAGCCTGCCCCCCGCACTGTATGCAGCAGGGGCTCCTCGAATTCCTTGTCGATCTTGGCGCGCAGGCGGGAGATGTGGACATCGATCACATTGGTCTGGGGGTCGAAATTATAATCCCACACCTTCTCCAGCAACATGGTGCGCGTCACGACCTGTCCGGCATGACGCATGAGGTATTCCAGCAGGCGGAATTCGCGCGGCTGCAGGTCGATCTTCTGGCCGGCCCGCGTCACCTTGCGGGTCAGCAGATTCATTTCCAGATCACCGGCCTTCAGCACCGTAACCTGCTGCTCCACCGGCAGGCGCCGGCCGAGGGCCTCGACGCGCGCCGCCAGTTCGGCCGGGGCAAACGGCTTGGCCAGATAATCATCCGCGCCGACTTTCAGCCCCTGCACCCGGTTCTGGACATCGCCCAGAGCTGAGAGGAACAGGGTCGGCGTCTTGCCGCCGGCTTCCCGGTATTCCTTGACCAGGGTCAGGCCATCCTTTTCAGGCAGCATCCGGTCCACGACAAGGGCGTCGAATTCCGACGCCCGCGCCATGGCGAGTCCCTTGTCGCCGTCGGTGGCCATGTCCACGCGGTGACCCGCTTCGACCAGCACCTTCTCGATGAAGCTGGCCATTTCGATATCATCTTCAATTACGAGCACATGCATGGTGTCTTCCTGAACGGTATCCAGCATCGGAATCTCCTATTCGGCGTCCGACAGATCAATGGTGCGATAATTCGTGATCTGCCCGATACGGACCGCGACCAGAATTTTCGTGCGCTTGGCTTTTTTCGCGTCAGCAATCGCCTTGCGGAAAGACTCAACGGACGTGGCAGGCTTATTGTTCACTTCCAGGATGACCATGCCTTCCTGAATGCCGGCCTCTTCCATGACGCCATCCTTGGCGACGTTCGTCACGAGCAGGCCATTCTCGCCTGCGCGCAGGCCAAGACGGGTGCGCAGCGCGTCATCCATCTTCTCGAAGGTCGCGCCCACTTCCGTCACTTCCTGCCCATTGTCCGGCGCGTCGGAAGACGAGGAGGACACGGCCGGCTCGACAATCGCATTCGGATTGCTCGGGCGCTCGCCAACGGTGACATTCAAGGTCTGCTTCTTGCCGCCGCGAATGATCTCGAACTTGTTCTGCGTATTTGCGATCAGCTTTCCGACCAGGCGTGTTGTCGAGGTGGCATCGGTGACCTTGTCACCATTCACCGACAGGATGATGTCGCCACGCTCGAGGCCGCCCTTTTCAGCCGGGCTGCCATTGGTGACGTCCGCGATGATCGCGCCCTTGGCATCCTTGATGCCTTGCGCTTCCGCCATGTCTTCCGTCAGGTCCTGGATCGCGACGCCCAGCCACCCGCGGGAGACCTTGCCGTCCTTGATCAGGGATTTGGTGACTTCATTGGCGAGCTCCGCCGGGATCGCAAAGCCGATCCCGACAGAACCGCCCGTCGGCGAAAAGATCGCCGTGTTCACACCGACCACATTGCCATTCAGGTCAAAGGTCGGACCGCCGGAATTGCCCCGGTTGATTGAGGCGTCGATCTGGAGGAAATCTGTATACGGGCTGTCCGGACCAATCTCGCGGCCATCGGCCGACAGGATACCGGCGGTGGCGGTGCCGCCGAGGCCGAACGGGTTGCCCAGCGCCACGACCCAGTCACCCTTGCGCATGGTATGGGAGTCGCCAAAGCTGACGAAGGGATACTGGCCCGCTTCCTTGACCCGCAGGACGGCGAGATCGGTCTGCACATCCGTGCCGACCAGTTCGGCGTCCAACTCTCTGCCGTCTTTCAGGACCACCTGAATGGCGGTGGCGCCTTCAACGACGTGATTATTGGTGACGATATACCCGTCCCTGGAGATGAAGAAGCCGGAGCCCAGCGAGCGGCCTTCGCGCGTTTCGGGCTCTTCTTCCTCTTCCTGACGGCGTTCTTCCATGAACTCATCAAGGCCCGGCATGCCGCGGAATTGCTCGAAGAATTGCTGCATGTCGGCCAGGCGACCGACTTCCCGTTCCGTGGTCACGTTGACACTGACGACTGCCGGCTCAACTTGCTCGATCAAATCGGCAAAACTGAGCGGCGCACCCTGCGGAGCTTCAATCTGGATCGGCTGGGCACCCGCCTCTGGGCTGAAGACCTGTGGGGCGAGGGAGAAAGAGCCCACCATCGCCACGCCCACCAGCGCGGCTACCACGGCCTGTCTCGATATGCCGATTGTCTTCATTCCTGTCTCCAAGTCACTGAAAAAATTACCTGTATTGGGCATGTGGGCCAGCATAAGCCTGCCACAAGCATTGTGGTCATTAAAAGACAGTAAGGCGTTTTTCACCGTCGGGTAAGGCAAACCGGCCTGATTTTTCGCGGATTGACGCGGTGGCGGCGGGACACACCGGCCAGACAGGGTAAATCTGAAGGTAACGCTACAGATACCTGATTTTCAAACAAGTTTACGCGGCTTGGGCCAAAAGCCTCTTGTAAGCCTCGCCTTTTGCGATCATTCTGGAAATGGAACAAGGCTCTGGGGCTAAAGCGAGGGTCAGGTCACCATCCCAACCGGCGTAAACATGCCGGCGGCGGGATGGCTTGGCCTGCCTTTCAACATGCAGCGGCCCCATACCCCTTGCCGGCGTCGCACAGGCCCTGTTTTCAGGAACTGCGGCATTCGCCTCCGGAGGCAATGTGTCCCTGCCAAGACGTCATCTCCGGACCATTGCAATCGTCAAGCGCGTCCCCACCCAGCTGACGAGTGCTATGGAGCGGCGTCGGCATCTCTTCCCCGACAGTCTCGTTGCCCGGCAGTTTCAGGCAGGACCCTGAAAAGGCGGGCATTGATTTCTCGCTGCGCCGGTGGTCTTCAACGAAGTGCCCTTCGGTGGGGCAGAAGGAATAGCCATTGCATAATAAGCTGACATTCTGGCTGACTGGGCTTGGCGCCTGTCTTGTCGTCGCGAGCGGCCTGCTGTTTGCGCCGCCGGGCACGCTCATCCTGACGCTCTGCCTCGGCGGCCTGCTGCTCGCGCTCAGCGTTATTGATGCCCGCACGCTGACCCTGCCCGACCCACTCACGGCATCCACCGCCCTGCTCGGCATCCTGATGGTCTGGCTGGTCCGGCCGGAGGTGTGGCGCGCGCACATGATTGGCGGCCTGGTCGGGTATGGCGTGCTGGTGGCTGTCGAGATCGGCTATCGCCATTTGCGCGGCCGCGACGGGCTGGGGCGCGGGGATGCGAAACTGCTTGGCGCGCTCGGCATCTGGACCGGCTGGGCGGGGCTTGCGCCAATCATGCTCGTTGCGTCCATGTCGGCCCTGCTCGGCGTGCTGGGCCTGACCCTTCTGGGCCAGCGCAAGACGGGTGCCGACACACCGATCCCGTTCGGGCCGTTCATCGCCTTTGGGGGATGGGTTGTCTGGCTGGGCGGACGATTCTTCCTGCCGGCGGACCTCTACTAAGCCGGTCCTAGACCTCTTCAGGCGCCACCGGTTCAGCCGGGGCCTTGCGCGCGCGGGCAATCCGGATGCCGATGAGCGCGCCGACCAGCAGCAACAGGAACGGCCCGCCCCAGAGCAGCCACCCGGTCACACCATCCGCTTTCGGACGAAACAGGACGAACTCGCCATACCGGTCCTCGAACCAGCCGCGCACATCTTCATCGCTCGCGCCGTCCTCGATCATCACGCGCACCCGCGCGCGCATGTCTTCGGCAATCGGCGCGGCGGACTGGGAGATCGGCTCATTCTCGCAGGCGACACAGCGCAACTCGCGCATCAGGGATTGCGCGCGGGCCTCCTGTTGCGGGTTCTCCAGCGCGACATCTTCCGCCGCCGCGAACCCGGCGAGAACGAGACTGATCAGGATCACAACGAGCTGTTTCATGCTTTCCGCCTCGGCCACAGGCTGAAGGCGCCGCCCAGCGCCATCAGGATCACCCCGAAATATACCATGTCGATCAGCGGATTATAGTAGACGCGGAACACCCAGCGCGGCTCGCCATCGACGATGCGCTGCTCGCCAAGCGCCGCATAGAGATCGCCCGTGCCGGTCTTGTGGATCGCGGTTTCGGTCGTCGGCATCTGCGCCGCCGGATAATAGCGTTTCGTCGGGGCCAGCACTGCTTTTGCGCCCCCGCGTGTGGCCGTCAGTTGCGCCCGGTCGGCATACCAGTTCGGACCTTCGATCGCACGCACCTGGTCCAGCGTCAGGGTCCAGCCCGCCACCGTGCCCGATCCGCCTTCCGCCAGCGCCACCGTGGTTTCATAGCGGCCGGTCGTCTCGACCACCGCGCCAATCACAAACAGGCCGAGGCCCATATGTGCCAGCGTCATACCCCAGACCCGCGGCGGCAGGCGGAAGATGCGCCCCGGCGTGATCGCCCGGCGCTTTACTTCCCAGAGCGCGCCAAAGACAAGCCACACGCCCAGCGCCAGGCCGAGCGCCGCGCCGATGGAAATGTCCCAGAGCCCCACGCCGAGGGCGAGGAACACCAGCGCCAGCGCTGCGCCGCCGATGGCCCATTTCGACCAGTTCTTCAGGTCCGCCTTGCCCCAAGCCCAAGCCTGGACCACGGGAAGGATAACAAGCAGGAGCGCCAGCATCGGCGTGAAGGTGAGATTGAAATAGGGCTCGCCGACCGAAATCGTCCGGCCGACCGCTTCCGCCATCAGCGGGAACAGCGTACCGAGCAGGACGGTCAACGCCGCGACGATCAGCACGATATTATTCGCCATCAGCGCACCTTCCCGGCTGAGCAGCACCCACGGTTTGCCGCCGGCGAGTTTCGGCGCGCGGAGCGCAAACAGGCCCAGCGCAAACCCGCCATAGGTGAGCAGGCCGAACAGCAGGAGCGTGCCCCGTTCCGGGTCCACCGCGAAAGCGTGCACTGATGTCAGGATGCCGGAGCGCACGAGAAAGGCGCCCATGATCGAGAACAGGAAGGCGAGCACCGCCAGCAGCGCCGACCAGGCCCCGAAACCTTCGCGCTTTTCCGTCACCACGACCGAGTGCAGCAGCGCCGCCCCGATCAGCCACGGCATCAGTGAGGCGTTCTCCACCGGGTCCCAGAACCACCAGCCGCCCCAGCCAAGCTCGTAATAGGCCCAATAGGAGCCGAGCGCGATGCCGAGCGAGAGCGGGATGAAGGCCGCAAGCGACCAGCGCCGCGCCTCTCTGGCCCAGACAGAATCGACACGGGCCTCCATCATGCCGGCGGCTGCCAGCGCGAAGACGAAGGAATAGCCGACATAGCCGAGATAGAGCATGGGCGGGTGAAAGCTGAGCGCCGGGTCCTGCAGCAGCGGGTTCAGCCCCGCGCCCTGGAACGGCGCCGGGTCGAGCCGCAGAAAGGGAGAGGACGCAAACAACAGGTAAGCCAGCGCGCCCACCGCCAGCAGGCCCTGAATGCCCAGCGCGCGCGCCTCGAACAGGCCGCGCCCCGTGCGCATCCACAGCGCCCCTGCGGCGCCAAAGCCCAGGGTCACGAGGCACCAGAGCGCCATCGAGCCTTCATGGTTTCCCCACGCGCCAGCGACCTTGTAGAGCATCGGCTTCAGCGTATGGGAATTGTTCGCCACAAGCGCGACCGAAAAATCCGACCGGGCAAAGGCGACGACCAGCGTCAGGAAAGACATGGTCATCAGGGCAAAGCCGCCATAGGCCGCCAGGCCCGCAAGCCGCCGCTGGCCGGTCAGGCCGAACAGGCCCTGCGCCAGCGCTGCCGCCAGCGCAAGAAAGGCCGCGAAATGGCCGAGTTCGATCATCCGGCGACGTCCAGCGGCTTCAGTTCCCGCGGCTGGTAGTTTTCGTCATGCTTGGCGAGGATCTGCCGCGCGGTGAACGCCCCCTTCGGTCCGAACTGGCCGGTCGCCACCACGCCCTGTCCTTCGCGGAACAGGTCTGGCGCGATGCCGGTATAGCTGACGCGGATCGTGTGGGGGCTGTTGTCGATGACGGTGAAGATCATGGTCGCGCCGTCTTCGGAATAAGCCAGCGAGCCGGGCTCGACCCAGCCGCCGACCTTCACAACCTTGCCGTCTTCGGGCTGGCCTTTTTCCGCGAGGATTTCCGGCGTGTAGAACAGATTGGCATTCTCGCGCAGCGCAAAGAATGCCAATACCGCCGCCGCGAGAAGCAGCAGCGCCGCAATGCCGAATGTGTAGAGCCGTCGTGTCCGTGCGCGCATGGCCAGACTTATAGGGGGACTTGCACCGAAAAGGGAGTGCGGCAGATGCAGCCGGGCTATTCCGCCTCGGGCACGGGCGTTTCCGGCTGGCTCAGCGCCTCGATCATCGGGGCAAACCGCTCGCGGCGCGGGTCATCCTCCGGCAGGCGGGAATAGATGTAGCGCATTGCCTGTTCGGCCTTTTCCTGGTCGCCTGCCTGCGCCGCGCCCATCGCGGCCCACATGCCTGCCCGCACCTGCGTCTCGTCCAATTCATAGGCCTTGGCAAAGAGGCGGGTCGCCTCCGGCGAGACGGCGCCATTGTTCAGCTCGACCAGGGAATCTGCCAGCGCCAGCAAGGCCGGAACGAACTCATTGTCCCGGCGCAGGGCCGACTGATAGGCCCGCGCGGCATCGGCGGTGCGCCCCTGTGAGTATAGGATTTCCCCGATGAAATAATGCGGCTGGGGGTCGTCCGGGCGTTCCTTAACGGTCGCTTCAAGGCGCGACAGGGTTTCGGCCGGGGTCAGCGATTGCGGATTGGTCCGGACCTTTTCCATCAGGCCCGCCTGCCGGTCTGCCATGGGCTGGTCACCCATGCCCGGCTTGCCGACCAGCAGATAGCCGCCCACCGCCACAGCGAGACAGAGCGCGAGAATAATGCCGTTCCGCAATGTCATGATTTCGGGAACCTCAGCCGCGCCTGCAGGCCGCCCATGCTGGAATCCCCCAGATCCAGGCTGCCCCTGTGCAATTCTGCCAGTTCCTTGACGATGGAGAGGCCAAGCCCGGTGCCGGGAATGGTTTCATCCAGCCGCACGCCGCGCTTCAGGGCGCCTGCGCGCTCTTCCGGCGTCAGGCCCCTGCCGTCATCCTCGACCTCGATCGTCAGGGCCTCGGCATCATCATGGATGTGCACCAGCACTTCGCTGCCAGCCCATTTGCAGGCGTTTTCCATCAGATTGCCGACCATTTCCTCGAGATCCTGTTTCTCCCCCCGGAACACGGCCCCGGCCCCGCCGTCAACGGACACGTTGACGCCCCTTGCATCGTAGAGCCGGTTCAACATGCGGGCGATCCCGTCCACGACCGGGCGCAATTCGGTGCGGGCCCCCAGCGTCTGGGCACGGGCCACCATCTGCGCCCGCTTCAGGTAATGTTCGACATTGGTCTGCATGCTTTCCGACTGGCGGCGCACCACATCATCCAGCAACGTGTCGCCCGTTGCCTCATTGCGGAGCACGGCGAGCGGCGTTTTCAGGGCATGGGCAAGGTTACCGACATGCGTCCGCGCCCGTTCGACGACTTGCCGGTTATGATCGAGCAGCTTGTTGAGTTCGTCCGCCAGCGGGCGCACTTCCGCCGGATAGTCTTCGGACAGTTTCTGCCGGATACCTTCCCGGACTTCGGCAACATCATCGCCAATACGCCGTAACGGCCGGAGCGAAAAAGAAATGCCCGCCACCATCGCGGCGAACACGCCGCCGAACAGGGCAATCATCGTGCCCAGCAACAAATTCCGGAAGCGCGTCGCCGCCGCATCATTGGCCGCGCGGTCAGCCGCCGCCACCAGAACAAGGGGGGTGTCACGATTGGCGATCAGGATCGCGCGAGACGCCACGCGCACATGCTGTCCGGCCGGACCAACAAGGTCAAAGTCCCCGAACTGTGTCATCCCGGTATTGGCCAGCGTGCGATCCAATTGACCGTCGCTGATGGGAACAGGTTCATCCCAAAGGCTGCGCGAGCGAATGTCTCCCGCGATTTCGCCTTCGGAGCTGACCCCCACAATGGCCCAGTAGCGCCCGGAATATTGCGTGCGAAAGCGCACATCTCCGAGAAAGAATTCGCGCTGGGCATCGGTGACCTGGCCATCCTCAAGAAACGCCCCTTCGCGAGTCATCTCCCGGGTCAGGCCAACAAGGTTCTGTTCCAGATCCTCTTCCAGCAAGCTAAGCGTCTGCGCACGATAGACCGCTGACAAGGCGAGCGCGCCGCCGACCAGCACGACCAGTCCCCACACCGCCGCCGCCAGCATGATGCGGCGCGCCAATGACAAGCGCGTCCAGCGGTCCAGCAGGGTCGGGTTTGAGGGGGCGCTGTCGCTCATGGTCCGGGCTCCGGCGCGGTGCAGGCCTTATCCGACGACGCGGGTTTCGGCATCCGGCACGACAAGGCGGTAGCCAAGGCCCCGCTCGGTCTGGATACGGTCCTGGCCGATCTTGCGGCGCAGGCGGCCGATGAAGACTTCGATCGTGTTCGAGTCGCGATCGAAATCCTGATCATAGATATGCTCGACCAGTTCCGTGCGCGGCACGACGCGGCCCATATGATGCATCAAATAGGACAGGACGCGGTATTCATGCGCGGTCAGTTTCACCGGTTCGCCGTTGACGCTGGCACGGGCGGCGCGGGTGTCGACCACCAGCTTGCCGGCTTCAAGCGTTGCGGCGGAGTGGCCAGCAGCGCGGCGCAGCAGGGCGCGCAGGCGGGCCAGCAATTCTTCGGTGATGAAGGGTTTGGTGAGGTAATCATCGGCGCCGGCATCAAAGCCCGCCACCTTCTCGCTCCACGAATCGCGGGCGGTCAGGATCAGGACCGGGAAGGATTTGCCGTCCGCGCGCCATTTCTTCAGGACGCTGACCCCATCCATCTTGGGCAGGCCCAGATCCAGGATCACCGCATCATAGGGTTCGGTATCGCCAAGGAAGTGGCCGTCCTCACCATCGGCAGCCAGGTCGACCGCATAGCCCGATTGCGAGAGCACGTCCGCCAGTTGGCGGCGCAGGTCAGAATCATCTTCAACTACCAGGATACGCATGGACGCGTCCCTCCGATCTAAAAAATCAATGTCGGGTCAAGCACCCTGCCGGTCAAGGACCGCGCCGGTCCGGGCGTCCACCGTGAAGCGCATCTTGCGGCCGTCGCCGGTGATCCAGTCGATCTTGTATTGCGGCTTCCCGCCATTGTCGTACAGGTCCGCACCGAGCTGGTAGCCGCCATATTGCCGCTTCAGAGTCTGGAAAATCTGGCTGAGCGGCACCGTCTTCCCTTCGCGCACCGAATCGCGCGCCTGGCCCGGCGACCATTGGTTACGCCAGTCCTGGGCGAGCGCCGGCGGCGTCACCACAAGGCCGAGGGCCAGAAGAAGGGCAGGAATCCGTTTCATGACATCGCTGTATAGGCATCAAGCTCTGAATACCAAGTGAACACTTCTCCTCAGTTGTATTCAGGCGGCTGTGGTCGCTTTCCGGGCAGTTCGATCATGCCCGGTTCCGGCGCGCCCGGCGGGCCTGCGCGGCGGCTTCGACGTTCGGATCGGAAGCGATCACGAGACCGCGCATGACCCCCTTCATCACAGCCGACGTGCGGTCAAACACGTCCAGCTTGGCAAAGATCCGCTTCACATAGGTGCCGACCGTCTCCTGGCTGAGGTTCAGCATCTCCGCGATGCCGGCATTGCTGCGGCCCTGTGCCATCCAGTGCAGCACGTCGAGTTCGCGGCTGGACAGGTTCATTTCATATTGCAGCTCCGCCGAGATCAGCTGGCAATAGCGAACATAGGAAATCTCCGCGACGATCTGGAACACGGAGAGATCAACCTCGTCCAGATCCTCTTCCCCGGATTCCGAACTGGCCCCGAAAAACCCGACCCGCGCCGCCGATCCATAGGTGGCGACGCAGATGCCCTTGGCCATGCCCCAGCTGGCCATGTCTTCGAGGTATTGGGTCTCTTCCTGATTGAGCACGACATCCCCTGGCAGACGGTGCCAGTGAAACGCCGTGCCGATCCGCACGGAAATATCCGGCAACGGGTCGTCCATGTGGCGGGTCTCGCGATAGGCCGTTTCCCAGCTCATGGGGAAGCCTGCATTGGTCACTGACCGGCCGACCGAGCGGTCATGCCCGACAGGCGACAGGCAAAATACCCGCGGCATGCCCATCTCGCCAAAAGCCGAGATCGTTGTCTCGCGCAGATCAAGCAGGGACCGCGCCTCCAGTATGGCCTTTAATTTCTCGAGCATGTCTGCGCCTCTTCCCCAGACCGCCATGATGTGGCGGCTTCGCGCCAGTTACAAGTGGAATTCTGGCCGGGTCAGCTTCCTGTGGGGCGTTTCTCCCGCATCTGCTCCGCCACCAGTTCGGAAATCGGGTCGGAAACAATGACGAGGCCGTGTTGCACGCCTTTCATGACGGCCGAAGTCCGGTCGAACACGTTCATCTTGGCGAAGACCCGCTTTACATATGTATTAACCGTATCCTGACTGATGCCGAGCACTTCGGCGATGGCGCCATTGCTGCGTCCCTGCGCCATCCAGTACAGGACGTCCAGCTCCCGGCCAGACAGGGCCACCGGCAATTCCGGGTCCATGGTCACCAATTGGCAATATCGCGCGAAGGCCGCCATGCTGATGAACTGGAACAATTCCCGGTCCACGGTTTCGACCGTCGGCCCATCCGGACCGGGACTGGCGCCGAGAAACCCGACACGGGTCGCATTGCCATACAAGAGTATGCAAAGCCCCTGTTCCATCCCGTTCTGTTTCAGGAAGTCGAGATAGGCCAGTTCGTCCGCATTCAGGACAATGGATGATGGCAGGCGATGCCAGTAGAGCGGCCCCGGATACCGGGCGGCCGCATCAGGAAACGGATCATGCACCTGCCAGCGCGCTTCATAGGTTTGCGCCCAGATCTCGGGAAAGCCATAACTGTACGTGTTCCGCGTCAGCGAACGATCAGACCCGATCGGCCCCTGGAAGTAGACCCGGCTCAGCCCGATCTCCGTCAGGGCCGCCACAGATCGCTCGAACATCTCCTCGACAGTCCGTGCACGCGCGATTTGGCGTAGATGGCCGAGCATGTTCTCCTCCCTGACCATATCTTGTGAAGCGCAAGATAGGCCGGTCAGGGCGCGGGGCAAAGGAAATCCTGCCCTTCAGAGTAGAAAGTGATCACGCCTTTGCTGGCCGCGCAGATGCGTAATTCCGCCTGTCCTGTCGTACCCGCGACAGGCCTAGCCGCCCAGCAACAGCAATGTGGTCGCATCCGAGGAAATGCCCGCCTGCAGCGCATAGAGATGATCCAGCAGGTTCAGCGTCTCTTTCGCATCATGGCAGCGGTCATCGACATAGAACCAATAGTCCCGGTACTCGACCGCAATCGACGCGGTTTCGGGGCGCGCCTCGGCCGACTGCACGGCGAACAGGCCGCCATTCACATCCTGCCATCCGCCCGGCGCGCGGCAGGGATCTGCGGACGCCTCCACCGCCATTTGTGACGCGCGGGCGATGTCCTTGTGCGCGTCCGGAACATGGACGGACTGGGACAGGGCCGACATCACGCCAAGCAGGGAGCGGCCACGGGCCGCATAGTCCCCGAGCGAATTGCCCCGCGTCGAAATCTCGGTGATGTAGCGGTCGCCCGAAATCACGCTGACATCGGACACCCAGTAGCGGCGGAAGAAGTCAGCCAATTGCTGGCCGAGGTCGGTCGTGCGCTGCCATTTCAGGATCACGCGCGGCTTGCCGTCCCCATTCTCCTCGGTCTCGTCAGGATCGATCACCTGCACCAGCAATTGCCCGCGCTCCTGCAGCGACCGCATCAGCGCGGCCAGTTCCCGAAAGTGCGCATTGTCGGGCATTGTGGGCGGCGTCGGCCCGGCCGCCGCGCGGGCATTCTCCAGATCCCCGATCCGGGACACACAGCACAGCATCAGCCGTTCCACGCTCCAGCCCGACTGGCTCATCAGGAAGATGGTCGCCGGCGGCAGCGGCTGGAGGATCTGCTGGGCATAGTCCGATCCGCGCAGCGCCGAATAGGCGATGGAAGGCTGGCTGCTCATATTGGTGCCGAAATTGCCGTTCAGCACCTGGTCGAGATCCTGCCCGCTGAGCGCAAAGGCAGAGGCCAGCGCACCATTCACCATCGTGTTCTCAGTCGTCGTGATCCGCTCGGCATCCACGAAGGTCACCGGGTCGTTGTAGCGCAAACGGACAATGTTCAGCAGCAATTGCTCCTGGCGGGCATCGGAAATTGCCGAGGAATAGGCCAGCGTATCGGACTCGATCGGCGACACGGGCCGGGCCGGATGCATGCATCCCGCCAGACAGGCCATACCGCAGAGCGCCAGTTTCATGTTTCGAAGGCGCCGCGTTCGCGTTTGAGTTGCCGTCATCATTGCCCCTGCCATAAATTTTTTACCAACATTTGTCCCGGTGCGAGGCGGCTCGGTCTGCCCAGCCTGGACTGTAGTGTGTTCTACACAATGACGGTTTCCGGGTGATTACCATTCCCGCAAAATCGAACTGCTTTCCCCCCAGGGATGTGCCGTTTCTGCGCAGTTGGGTTTGTTTTTTGGTAACGCAATGACCGCCATGACCTCCTGAAAAATGGAACTTCGCTCACATGTATGACGTGTTGAATTGCATAACGACGGAGCATGACTGGCAGCATGTCCTGGCGGCATTGTTTGTTCTCGCATTCAGTAATTGCTGCTCGCTGGTCATCTACTACCGCAGCCAGGCCGCCCGGCGCGAACGCAACAAGATCTTGTGGGCGATCGCTGCCGGCATGGTTGTTGGCCTGGGCGTCTGGGCCACGCACTTCATCGCGCTGCTCGGCTACAAGCCCGGATTCGAAGTCCTGTTCTCCGGCGGCCGAACCGTCATCTCTGCCGCAATTTCCGTGTCCGGCTTCATCCTTACCGCCCTGCTGTTGCGCCTCAATTCCGATGCGCCCTTGAGACTGATCTGTGCGGGCATCGCCACCCTGTCTGTGACAGGAATGCACTTCTACGGCATGACCGCGCTACAGGCCTCCGCCGTGATCGAATATGACAGCGTGTCGGTCACAGTCGCGCTCGTGCTCGGCTTTCTCGCCTATACCGGCACCTATCTGATCGGGGGCAATCCGAATGTCCGCTGGAGCACGGCCTTCGCCACGACCACCAGCGTGATCGCGGTCCTCTCCATTCACTTCATCAGCGCGTCCGGCACCACAATGATCCCGATCAAGGGTCTGGAGGCTCCGCTCATTCCGCTCCACACCGGCGGGATCAGCCTCATCATCGGTATCGCCATGCTGGTGATCATCTTCCTGTCCGCCATGGCCGCAGGTCTGGATTCCCGCTTCCAGCGGCTGCGCAGCACAGAGCAGCGCAAACTGTCCGTACTGGCCGATTCCAGCAGCGAAGGCCTGTTCATGGTTTCGCCTGAAGGCGCCGTGCTGCACACCAATGTCTCCGCACAGATCATGTTCAGTGACCGGAAAAGCGACCTCGATAATTTGCGCGACCTCGGTCAGATATCGGACCGCAGCCGCCTGCCCGATCTTCGCGGTCGCGCCATCCAGACCTTGCTGCAGATCGAGGATGACGTGGTCACGCTAAAGGACGACCGGGACTATGGCGAACGCCGCATCCGCTTCGAGGACGGCCGGGAAATGATCGCCATGATCTCCAGTCGCTGCGTCGAGGAAAAGGACGAGGTCTTCATTGTCTTCGCGGTCCACGACATCACCCAGCGCGTTCGCGCCGAAGCCCGGGTACGCACGCTGGCCTATCGCGACTCGATGACCGGTCTTCCAAACCGCATCTCCTTCAACATGGAGCTGGAATCCTCTGTCGGACGCGAGACGCGGCGTCCCAATGATCTCGCCGTCATGATCATCGACCTGGATGAGTTCAAGGAAATCAACGACCAGTATGGCCACGGCGCGGGCGACACGCTGCTGAAGGCCATGGGCCGCCGCATTTCCAACCAGCTCATGGACACGGATATGGTCGCCCGCCTCGGCGGAGATGAATTCGCGGTCCTGCTACGCGACCGCATCACGGCTGAAGAGGTGGCCGAGGTGGCCAATCGAATCCTGGTCGTCCTTTCGGAGCCCTTGTCCATGGGGCGCCGCATGGTGAAGTGCGGCGGCAGCATCGGGGTTGTGAACGTCCCGCCCGGCGCGTCCAGCCCGGCGCGCATCCTGACCTTTGCCGACCGGGCGCTCTATTCTGCCAAGTCCGACGGCCGGGGCTGTATCCGTTTCTATGATGCGGACCTGCACAAGCAACAGATCGAGACCCGCAATCTCGAACGCGCCTTGCACAAGGCGATCGAGAATGACGAATTCGTCCTGCACTTCCAGCCAAAGGTCAGCGCGTCCACCCGGGCTGTTGTCGGCCGCGAAGCCCTGATCCGCTGGAATCGTCCGACCGTGGGCCTCGTCAGTCCCGACGAGTTCATCCCGCTGGCGGAACAGAGCATGCTGATCTGCGACATTGGCCGGTGGACCATCTATGCCGCCTGCAACGCCGCCAGCCGGTGGTCCGGCGGGGAATCCGTCTCCGTCAATCTGTCGGCGCGCCAGCTGCTGGACCCGGAGATTGTCCTCCACGTCGAAACGGCCCTGCAACAATCCGGACTGGACCCGGCCCGCTTCGAACTGGAGATCACCGAAACGGCGATCATCAACAACACCCAGCTGGCAACCAGCATCCTGCTCGACCTCAAGGCGCTCGGCATCAAGATCTCGCTCGATGATTTCGGGACCGGCTATTCCTCGATGAGCTATATTCAGGAATTCCCGTTCGACCGGATCAAGATCGACCGGTCCTTCGTCATGTCGATGAATGCCAATGTGAAATCCCGCGCCATCGTCGAGGCGATCATCCATCTTGCCCATTCGCTGAACATCGCGGTCGTGGCCGAAGGGGTCGAGACCGAGGACCAGGCGGAAGCCCTGGCCCTGCTGTCATGTGAGGAATTGCAAGGCTTTCTGATCGCGGCGCCTGCGCCGTTCGAGGATATGGTGGCCCGCGTCATGGCCGACAGTCTGCTCTTTGAATCAGAAAGCGCCTAGCGGCCTTCCGCCCAGGCCTTCAATCCGTCGTCCTTCGGATCGTCGAGCACGATTTCCAGCCGCGTATACAGATTGCCCGGCGTGGAGGTCTGAACGCCCTTGCCGCGCAGGCGCAGCTGGGAGCCCGTATTCGATCCCGCCGGCACTTTCAGCGTCACCGGGCCGGAGGGCGTCTTCACCTCGATACTGCCGCCGAGCACCGCGATCTTCAGGTCAATCGGGACGGTCATGCGCAAATCCTTGCCGTCGCGTTCCCATACCTTGCTCGCCGTCACTTCGACTTCGAGCAGCGCATCGCCCGGAGGGCCGCCATTCGGCGAAGCCTGGCCCTGGCTTTTCAGGCGCAAGGTCTGGCCGCTTTCGATCCCCGCCGGAATGTTCACATCCAGCGCGGTGCCGTCGGCCATGGTCATGCGACGACGCGCGCCGGTCACGGCGTCGGCAAAATCGATGGTCACGCGATAGCGCACGTCCCGGCCCTTGACCGGTCCGCTGCGCCGGGACCGGCCGCCGCCGAACATGCCGGACAGGATATCTTCAAAGGGGTCGCCTTGCGCGCCGCCAAACGGATTGCCCGCGCCGCGCGATTCCCAGCGCTGGCCTCCGCCACCCGGAAAGCCCCCGCCGCCGCCCGGATATCCGCCGGCTCCGAACCCTGTCGGATTGCCATCGCCGTCTATCTCACCGCGGTCGAACTTGGCTCTCTTTTCCTTGTCGCCAAGAATGTCCCACGCCTGCGAGACCTGCTTGAAAGCCTCCAGCTTTTTGGGATCGTCCGGATTCTGGTCGGGATGCAAATCCTTCGCTTTCCGGCGATGCGCCTTCTTGATTTCGGCCTCGCTGGCCGAGCGGTCAACGCCGAGCACTTTATAGGGGTCGAGGGCCAAGGGCGGAAAATCCTTCCAGTCACGAATCTGATATCCGATCACAGTTAGGATGTCCCGACCCGTAATGAAACCCGGATATTACCTTACCGGATCGAGCGGCGCCGCAATGCATTCCTGTTTGGCAGCCTGCTCATCCTCAAATGACGGCCCAATAGCCTGTCCGCCCATCCTGCCCGATCTCCGCCACCCGCGCCGCCATTGCGCCCTCCACCCAGTCTGCAAAGGGGGTCTCCACCACGCTCTGCGCGCCAAACCCGCTGCCCATGTCGAATTCCACGGCAAACCGGCCCGCATTCTCCGCCTCCGGCATGGCCCAGCTTTGCGGCACATCTGCCCCGCGCCGGGTCCAGCTGAGCTGGCCCGCCCGCACGCGCAGATGCGCCACAGGCCAGGGCAGACCCGCGCGATCCTCGAACATGGCCGTCTGTGGGGTATCATCCGTCGCGGTCCGCCAGACCAGCTCCGCCCCATAGGCCTCCCCGTGGAGGCTCGCCCGCGCCACCGCCGCATCCAGTATCACCAGCCGCGCCCCAATCGCCGCCTCGCCGGACAGACTCCCTCGCTGTCCCCGCAACAGCCCGGTCAGCCGCCATGTGTCCGGCGCGATCAGGTCGGCCTGTTCAAACTGCACGCATTCCCAGCCCGCCACCGTCTCCAGCAGCGCCGCATTGCCGCCGGAAAAGACCAGCGCTTCCGGCAGGCTCGCAAACTCCCCACCCGGACAATATACGCTCAGCGCATTTGCGCGGCCCCACCGACCGACCGGCCCGGCGCCACATGCCTCAACCAGCCGCCCGATCACCGCGGGCCGGTCGAGCCGCACCGCCTCGCTGAGCGCATCTTCGGCCAGGCCGGCTGACACGACCACCTCGCCCGGCCACGGATCGGCCCATGCCGCCACCAGTGGCCCAACGCCTTCGCCAAACTCCGGCAGGCTCGGCGCATCCATGACGACAAGGTCCACCCCGCCGAATACAGGCGCGGGCGGCGGCGCGCTGCCCGCCTCGCCAGCCCGCACGCGCGGCATCGCGGCGATCTCCTCCCGGCAGGTCAGCGCCCGCACGCTGCCCCGGTCGACAACATCCGTGACACGCCAGACCTGCCCGCCCTCCACGCGCAACCCATCCCCCGGCTCCAGTGCCAAAGCCGAGAGCGACACAGCACAGGTCGCGCTCTCCCCGCTTGCCGCCGATTCCAGCAGCGCGGCTGCAACAGCTTCTGCCCGGCTCGCCCCAAGCGCCAGCGGCAAGGCCACATCCTGCACCAACCTCGGGTCGCCGCCGTCAATTCGCGCCTCCGCCATGCCCGGCTGGTAGTCCGCCTCCAGATCAACATGCGTCAGCCTGAGCCGCGCCGGCGCCTTGTCGAGCAGGGCGCGGGTTTTCTTCAGTCCGCCTTCCACCAACGCGCCGGCTGCCACATCCAGAACGCCCCCTTCGCCCGCCATGCGGAACACCAGCGCCCCGCCGCGCTCCACGCACTCGAAGCCATACGCCGCCCTGAGCGGCTCCAACGCTGCCCGCACCGAATGCACCCCGTCGAGCCCATAGCCTTCGACAATCCCATCCAGCCCGGACACATCCACGGCGTCCACGCCGCCCCGCGCGCAGATGTCGCTCACCACATCCGCCAGCGGCGCAAGGCCCGAGCGCCCATTCAGCCAGTGCCCGCGCGCCCAGTTGCCACCATCGCTCCAGACCTCTTCTTTCAGCGGCCAGGCCGGAAAGGGCCGCCCGTCCCACGCCCAGACATAAGCCGCCTCGACCAGCGGGCTCGTCTCCCAATACGGCAACACCGCCGCCAGTGCCCGGCGCTGGAACACTTCGTCCCGCGCCCCGCTCGAATAGGGCGGCAGCGCGCTCTCGCTGCTCTTGGGATCAACGAACACATTCGGGGCATTGCCGCCCTTGTCGACCGCCGCAAAGCCGATCTCGGTCAGGCGAACCGGCTTCGCCCCCGGCACCCAGCCAGTCGGCGTAGCCTCCCGCACCCCGCCCGGACGTTCGTGATGATACGCGCCCGCCCAGCCGGCAATGTCCTTTTGCCGGAACACAAAATGCTCGCCATGCGCCGTGTCGATGATCGGTGTACGGTCCTGCGCGTCGCGCGCCGCCTGGTCCGCATAATACCAGTCAAACGCCTCCCCGCCCGCGATCTGTGATGCCAGATAGGCCGGGTCATCTGCCGCCATATATCCTGCCTGCGCATCGAGATGATCGTTCCCGTCGCGCCAGTCCCCCAGCGGCGGATACCAGTCGACGCCGACGAAATCGACAGATGCACTGGCCCACAGCGCATCCAGCGGGAACAGCACGTCGCCGGTTCCATCCCCTGGCGCATAGGCGCCATATTCGGTCCAGTCCGCGCCATAGGACACCTCCGCGCCCGGCAGGATCGCCTTCACCTCCGCCGCCAGAGACACCAACCCCTCAACGAACGGGAACGCGCCCGCCGCGTCCCGCACCCGGCTGAGCCCCACCATCTCGCTGCCAATCAGGAACGCTTCGACGCCGCCTGCGTCTGCGGCCAGCTGCGCATGATGCAGGATGAAATTCCGGAACCCGTTCGCGCCGTTCACGAAGTTCTCAATCTCACTGCGCGCCGCCGCAGTGCCATCTGCCGCTACGCCGATCCGCCCCCGCCACGGAAAGCCGGGCGTATCCATGAACAGGAAGGGCGACAGCGTGACAGACAGGCCCCACGCATTCATCTCCTGTATCGCCCCGATGACGCACCGATCCGCAGGCGTGCCCCCATAATTCGGCTGGCCGTCCTCATCGCGGGAAATGACATAGGCATTGCCCCGCGTGACGCCCGCCACCTCCCACGCATAGGGCACCGTCACCCGCTCGCGCGTCTCCACGCCGGGATGGATTTCGCACGCCCCCGCCTCGATGCTCGTCCCGAACCAGCCCACGGTCAGCGCCGCGCGCGACACGTTCGGCAGAGCACTCTCCAACTGGTTCAGCGACACAAGGAAATCCGCCCGCGCCTCGCCGGACCACGCATTCAATGCCCGCTCATGCCCCGGAAAGGCCTGCTCACGCACGATCTCCGTCGCATAGACGAATTCGCCCGAGGCCGGGATGATGTTCACGCCCGTCACGACATCGCCCAGTCCCGGCTCAGAGCCGCCCGGCGGCACGCGCCCCACTTCAAAGGAGAGCTGCGGCAACCGGTTGCCGAACGTATCCAGCGGCAGATCCTCGAACACGATATAGGCCGTGCCACGATAGGCAGGTGCGTTGCCTCCGCCTTCGATCATCTCGATGAGCGGGTCGGGAAGTTGCGTTTCATCGCCCCGATAGACCCGGTGCACCACGCCCGACAGGTCAAACGCCTCGCCATTCGCCCACGCCCGCCGCACGCCCAGGATCACTCCTTCGCCGAGCCCCACGGCAAAACTGACCGAATAGTCGTATTCGGTCAGCTTCGGCCCGCCCTTGCTGCTCGCCCGCCGCGTCGTCTTTGTCTCCTTGAAGCGCGCGGCCCATATCACCTGACCGCCGACCCGCATCCGGCCGTAAACAGAGGGCAGGCCCGCCCCCTCCCGCGCTTCCATCACGGGAAGCGATTTGACGCGTGGGCCTTCCTGCGCCGGGGCGAAATACGCGCCCACCGCATGCCCGGCCAAACTGCCGAGCGACTTGCCGATCGCTGCGCCGGACAATTGCCGCCCCAGCAGGGTCAGCCCCTGCGGCAGCGCCTGCTGTCCGATCACCTGCCCGACACTCGAAAACACGATCTGCGCCATGCCTAATCCTCCACACCGGGAAAGGCGAACGCCGCCACCGCCCGCCTCCGCCACCACGGCACCAGCCGCGTCTCCACCACCGCCCGCCCCCAATAGGCATGCACCAGCGCGCCCTCACCGCTCAGCACACCGCAATGCTTGGCCGGCACACCTGTCGCCATCCGGAAGACCACCACATCGCCCGCCTGCGCCCCGCCCAGCGGAACCTCTTCCAGATGCGCCCGCGCCGCCGCCAGCAGCATCTCCTCACCCGTCACTTCGGCCCAGTCCGGCGTATAGGGCGGCAGGCGCGCGGGCTCCGGCCCGACCATTTCCCGCCAGACCCCGCGCACGAGGCCAAGACAGTCACAGCCCGCGCCCTTGCGGCTCGCCTGATGCCGATAGGGCGTGCCCAGCCAGCCGCGCGCCGCCGCCACGATCTCCTCCCGCCTCATCGCCGGCCTCCATCATTGCCGCTCGCCGCCGGGCCGAGCAGCACGAAATCCGCCCCCGGCAAATGCGGGAAGCCTCGAAAACTCTCCGCATTGCCGAAAACCTCCGAACACGTCTCGAACCGGTGATCGCAGGCCATGCCCGGAAACGCGCCGACATCCACGCCGCAGCGCGCATCGCCCAGCACGGCGTCGCACTGGCGCGCATAGACCCGGCCCAGAGGCCGCTCGAATTCCGCCTTCCGGCTCACCAGCTGCGCCTCGAACCCGGTCTCACTGCGCGTCACTTCGCTCAGCCGTCCGCTCCAGACCGTTACGAACAGATCCGGGTGCTGCCAGTCGGCGCGGAGCACCTCGACCCGCGCGCCATCCCACAGGCCCGCCGCCAGATCCGTTTCCGTAATCGCCGCATGCGCCAGCGCCCCACCCGCCGCCGCATGGCCGGGGCGCAGATCCGCCGACTGGGCAAAGCTCGCCCCCTCCAGCGCCGCGCCGGGCTCGTAGAGAATGCCGTCCACCTCCAGCGCCCAATCATGCTCGGTCACCGCCAACACAAACCCGTCCGACCGCTCCAGCCGCCAGCAGAGGCACGTCGTCGCCGCGCCGCCCGCCAGTCGCTCCGCAAATTCCTGTTCGATGATCCGCATAGTGCCTATCCCACCAGTTCGATGAGCGGCACACGCAACGCCTTGCCTGCCCCAAAGCCTTCCAGCGTGATATTGAGCCGGTCCGCATCGAACCGCACCGGGCAATCGAACCGGAAGCCCGCACTCACCACGGCGCCCGGCTCCGGCGCGCTGTCCAGCGTGACCTCGCCGGTGGTTTCATCCACGTTGAATTCAGCCGCCACGCCATTCACGGCGACCAGAACGCTGCCCGCCACCGGCTTCAATATCCGCCGCGCATAATCCCCATACGCCTTCACAAGCCGGAACTGCGTCTCCGCGCCATCGCCCGCCCCAATCATCTGGTCCGTTGCCGCCGGCATCTCGCCGACCGCGCACGACCGATCATCCAGCGCGTCCCGGAACCGGAACCCGTGCAGCCGCCCACCGCGCGCCTCGAAAAAGGTGACGAGATCCTGCAGCGCGTCCAGCTTCAGCGCCGCGCTGCCAACATCCCAGCGCCTCCGCGAGCCGGCCCAGACCGCATTGCGCACTTCCGCTCCGCTCGCCAGCGCCACCACATCCGTGCGCCGCTCCGGCCCACCCGTCGCTGCCAGTGCCAGCGGCACCGGAAAGCTCACCTCATGGAAATTCGCCAAGCTCACAGGAACCGCCCCCCGCCCGCCACGAGCCGCGCCAGCATCGCGCCCATTGCCGCCTCGCTCTCTCGCCCGGATGGCTCCATCCCCGGCGCATAATTCATGTTCAGCGTCACCGCCTGCTGCGCGCCGGTCTGCGCGCCTGCCATCGCTGCAACGCTTTCGGCGGCGACGCGCGCCAGATCTTTCAGGATGCTTTCCGCCATACGCTCGAAGTCCAGTTCGCCCGACCGCGCCGCCTGTCCCAGCGCTGTCTCGATGCTCTGCCCGGCCCGCCCGAAGGCGGTCTCCAGCGCCTCAGCCGCCTGCACGCCCGGCCCCTCGGCCAGACTGCGCAGCGCATCCCCGGCGGCGTTCAGTTCATTGTCGAAGTCATTCATTGAGTCTCCTCCTCATCCGGGAATGCGGCCATCAATTCCTGCAGCCGCCCCGCCTTCAGCCCCGCCCCGCGCGCCGCAAGCCATCGCCATTCTTTCAGCGACAATCGCCAGAATGGTTCCGGCCCGATCCCGGCCGCCAATGCCGACCGCATCATCTCCGCCCACGGCAGCATCACCCCGCCAGCCCCAGCCGGAACGCTTCGGCCACGGCCCGCGCCGCGGCCCCCGGCGCCACATCCTGCTCGCCCAGACGTTCTGCCAGTTCGCCCTCACCGCCGCCCCGCAAAAGGGCCGCCAGCACCACCAGCAAATCCGCCGCCGACAGCGCCCGCATCCGGACTTCCAGTTCGCTCATCCGCGCGCAGCCGAACGCCGCCTCGATCTCGGCCAGCGCGCCAAGCGTCAGGCAGAGCCGGCGCGCCACGCCGCCAATCACCAGTCCGGTCTCGCCCCGCGCCGCATTCATGGCAGCACCTCAAAGGCGAGCAGGCCCGCGCTCTCCAGCGTCACGGAAAATTCCGCCTCGCCATCATGCGCCCCGCTCCAGCTGAGTTCGCTGATCTGGAACGCGCCTTCCAGCGTGCCGAAATCCGGCAGGACGAGCTGCCAGTCCGGCGCCTCTCCGCCAAAGAACACGGTCCGCATCCGCGCATCCGAAGCCGCATCCTTGAACACGCCGCGCCCGGTCACGCGGGCAGACTTGATGCCCGCCCCCTCGACCAGTTCGCGCCAGGCCTCGGCGCTGTCGGCGCTGGTGCCATCCACCGAGCCCGCCGACAGCTGGATACGGCTGGCCCGCATGCCCGCCAGCGTCGTGAAGCCGCCCGTGCCATCTGAAATCTTCAGCAGGATATCCCTGCCCCTCTGGCCCGCCATCAGCCTGCCTCCTCCGATATGATCCGAATGCGAATAATTCCGCGAAAGGCGCGCTTGTCGGCGGTGCGCATCACATCGCCATAGACGATATGCGCCGTCACAACATGCACACCCGGCACGCTCCAGTCCGCGCCCTCGACCGCCGCGCGCAGCGTCGCCACCGCCGCCTTTGCGGCTTTCAGCCCCTCCTCCCGGCTGAACACGGCCAGCGTCAGCCTGTGCTCATGCCCGTCCACCAAGGCCGCCCCGGCGGGCGTCACTTCATGGCGCTCCAGCTGCGCATAGGGAAAGATCGGCGCATCGCTCTCCGCATCGAACACGCGCGCCGGTGCGCCGAACACGGCCTGCACGCCGGCATCGGCCCGCAGCAGCGCCATCAGCGCGTCCTGGATGGCGGCCTCGGCGCTCATATCCGCCGCTCCCGCCGCCCGGCGAGAATGTCCCGGACCTCGTCCGGCAGGGCCTCGCCCGCCTCGCGCCGATAGGCCGCCAGCACCAGCCGCTTCAGCGCCTGCACCAGATCCTCCGGCACATCTGCCGCCGCGCCATAGCCCGTGACATAGGTCACGTCCGCATGACCACCCGGCGGAATGGGCGGCAGCGCCACGAACGGCTTCAACCTCAGCCGCCCGCCGCTGAGCGTAAACCGCGCGGTATGGAGCTGCGCCGCGCCGACCGCATCCACGGTCTCGACCGAGACCAGCGCCGAGGCTGGCCCCGGCACAAGCCGCAGGCCCGTCCGCGTCACGCCCGATGGCCAGCGGTCAAACCGCCGCGTCACCGTCCGCCCGATCAGGGCCAGCCCCGTCTCCACCTCCAGCCGCGCCCGCGCCGACGCGATCAGGCCGGTGACGAGATCATCCTCGCCCGCATGGCCGATGCGCAGATAGGCCTTCGCCGCATCGAGAGACAAAGCCTCCCCGTCCGGCGGTGAGATCACCGTCAGATTGTTCATCGTCTAATCCTTTGAAATCAGGTCCGTATCCCCGGCGGATGCCGGGGTCTCCAGCGGCATGAGGTCCCGGCGTTCGCCGGGACTGCGGAGAGGTGGACCTAAACCATCCCCTCCAGTTTCTCGATCAGCGTGCCGCCGATGGGCAGGGCGACGCTGCGGACGAGTTCATTGTCGATCTCGGTCTCGGTCGAATTGATCAGGGTCGAGAGCGCCTCGGCGATCTTCGTGGTGAATTCCTCCTGCTGCGGGCCGGTCAGCAGCGCGGCCTGGCGGATGAGGGTGGTGAGAATGGATTCGAACATGTCTGGTTTCCTTTGATTGGTTTGAGATTGATTTTTCAGGGAAGCGTCACCCCCGACGGGCCCCGCCCGTCTGGGGGGCCATCTCCTGAACGCGCCCCAAGTATGCGAGGCAGCCTCCGGAGATGGGTCCCCAGACCGCTACGCGGTCGGGGATGACGCAGGAAAGCGGCGCCTTAAAAAACCATCACCTTCGCAGCGTCGAAATTCTGGACGCCACCGCCGACGCGCTTGGTTGTGTAGAACAGGACGAAGGGCTTGGCGGAGTACGGATCGCGCAACACACGCGCGCCCTGCCGGTCGGCGATCAGGTAGAAGCGGCGGAAATCCCCGAAGGCGATGGCCGCATTGCCCGTGCCAATGTCCGGCATGTCCTCGGCCTCGGTCACTGGATAGCCCATGATCGTGGCGGGCTCGCCGCCTGTGCCGGGCTGCCAGATATACCGCCCGTCCACATCCTTCAGCTTGCGGACGGCTGCAACGGTGCGCCGGTTCATCACGAAACGGCCATTGGCGCGGAACTGCGCTTTCGGCGTGTAGATCAGATCGATCAACTGGTCGGCCGCATCGGCGGCGGTAAAGTCCCCGGCCACCGAGCCCACCTTGCCCCAGACATGGCTCGCCTCGGCGACAATGTCATAATCGAGAAAGCCCTTCGGCTTGCCATCGCCATCGCCACTGATGAAGGCCGCCGATTCCTGCGCCGCAAAGGCGGCCTCCACCTCATCGGCCAGCCAGGCATCGATGTCGGCATAGGAATCTTCCAGCAGGGTCTGCGTCGCCGCCGGCATGGCGTACAACTCACCCGCCGGGAATTCGAGCAGGGACAGCCCCGACTGCGCCGTCTCGGTCCGCGCCACCTGTTCGCCGACCCAGCTCGCCGCCGCGCCAAGCCCGACCGGCTTCTTGTAGGTGCCCGCAGAGGTCTGCCGCACAGTCGCAATCTGGCGCACCGGGCTCGCGGCCAGCAGGCGCGACTCGATCAGCCGGTCCAGCTCAGGCGGCGCAATATATCCGCCCTGCTCATCCGTACCGGTGTTCAGCGCCTTCACGTCGAGCCGCGACAGCCCGCTATCATCGCCGCCACGCAAATAGCGCCCCCAGGCCGCGCTGCGCGCATCCTCGTCGGCGGTCTTCCCCTCGCCTGCCTCCGGCCGGGCCATTTTCAAACTCAGCGCTTCGAGCCGCCGGTCAATACGCGACAGCCGCTCATCCGTCAACGGATCGCTTGCGCCCTTGGCTTCGATCTCCGCAAGCCGGGCATCATTCGCCTCGGTATAGGCGGCGAAGGCCGCCATCAGCTCGGCATCGCCGCCGCCTGCCATCTTGGTTTCCTTGGTCATATCGTCTCCTGTTTGGTTATTCAGTTTGTCATCCCGGAAAGTGCGCAGCACTTATCCGGGACCCATGCTAGCGTGGCGAAATCTGGGTCCCGGCGCTTCGGCCGGGATGACAGGTTGAAAGTCTCACGCCGCTTTCGCCTCCGCCCCCAGCAGGGCAAACCGCGCCCGTGCCTGCATCGGGCTGGTCACGAGGGAGACCTCGACAAGGTCCACTTCGACCAGTTCCCGCCCATCCGGGCGCCGTGCATTCCAGAGGCGCGGGCGAAACCCGATGGAGAGACCGCTGAGCCCCTGCGTCACAAGGGATCGCGCCGCGACGCCCTCGACGAGGCCGCGCACATAGAGCCCGCGCCCATCCTCGATCATCCGCACCCAGCGCCCGGCCATCGCGCCGGGCCTGTGCTGCAACAGCATGGGCAATTGCGTGCCCCGTTGCAGGCTGCGCGCAAAGGCGCCCGCCCGCACCACATCCCCGCTCGCATCCGGCACGCCGAACAGCGAGGCATAGCCTTCGATGAGGAGGGGCGTGTCCCTATTCATCCCCGCCCTCCAGTCTCCGCTCGATCCGGTCCAGCTGGCTTTCCATCCGGTCCACGCCCTCTTCGAGGCGCGCCAGCCGCTCGACCACGCTGCGGCGCTCGCGCACCGTGTCTTCCAGCGTGGAAATCCGCTCCGCTGCCGCGCCCGCCCAGACCAGCGCTCCGCCAGTCTGCACCAGCACGGCCACGAGGAATCCGATCGTCACTTTCCGGTCGAGCTTCATGGCTGCAGCCCCGCAAGCTTTCGCTTCTCTTCGCCCGTCGCAAAGCTCGCGCCCTCAAGCCGCGCCCAGAGCGCATCGCGTTCGGCCGACAGGGCGGGCACACGGTCAATGTCCGCGCGCACCTCCACCTCCGCCCCAAACGGCACATCCAGCCAGGCCGACAGCGCCGCCGCCATCTTCTGCACCAGCGGCAAGACGGTCATCCGCCAGAAGGCGAGGTTCGCCTCCTTGTAGTTCGAATACGTATTATCCCCCGGAATCCCGAGCAGCATGGGCGGCACGCCCAGCGCCAGCGCGATCTCCCGCGCCGCGCCATGCCGCGCCTGAAGGAAATCCATCTCGGCCGGCGACAGCGACATTGGCCGCCAGTCGAGCCCGCCTTCCAGCAAGAGCGGCCGCCCCGCATTCGCCGCGCCGGAATACATGCCTTCCAACTCGGCCTTCAGCGCGTCGAACTGGTCCGGCGGCATCCGCCCATGCCCGCCATAGACCAGCGCGCCGGAGGGCTTGGCCGAATTGTCGATCAGGGCCTTGGCCCAGTCGGCGCTCGCATTGTGCAAATCCAGCGCCCGCCTTGCGGCGCCAAGCGGGGGAAGCCCCAGCGTGTCGCTGACCTGGTTGAACAGTTTCAGGTGCAACACCGGGCTCCAGCCCGTCTCGGCATCGCGCCGGATCAGCCGCTCGCCGTGGCGCTCGCGCACCGCCCAGGCCTCGACCCAGCCCCGCGCATCCGACACCGGCCGCATCGCCGAGGGGCTGAGCGCGTAGAGCGCCGAGACACCGGCCCCGTCTTCCGCCTCCAGCCGCACGCCTTCCAGGAACGCATTCCCGGTCAGCTGCAGCTGCGAATAGACCGCCTCGAACACTTCCGCCGCCACGCCATCGGGCTGTGGCCGACGGATCAGGCGCGCTGCCCCCTCATGGGCCGTGACCAGCGGCACCGAGGCCGCCGCCTCCGCCACCATGCGCACCGCGCGATAGGCGATAGCATTGGCGAGGTAGCCGTCCCGCGTCAGCGCCGCGCCGTCCCGGCTGCCCCAGCGGGCCGCCCCGACGTCAGAGAGCGCGACCAGGGGCGGCGCAGATTTCGCCTCGCGGGGGCGGCGGCTGAAGGGCCAGATCGGGTTCATGAGGGGCGCTGCTCCATTTGCGTTGATGAGCAGAAATTAAATCCCCATCGGCCCCATCGGATTCAGCCGAAAAAACTCGCAGGAAATCAGCCCGCTAAAGAGAGAAAGCTGAGGATTGGAGCAAAATTTTCCCTGTATTTTATTCCCCCGCAGCCATAGCCAGACCCGCCCAAATCTGCTTTTTCGCCATTCGATCAGGGGCGAAGGAGCTAACAGAATGTCGGCACGTGTCATTTCCGTCGCCAACTCCAAAGGCGGCGTTGGTAAAACCACCACTTGTGTCAGTCTGGCTGAGGCTTTTGCCGCCAATGGCTTCCGCACACTGGTCGTGGATCTCGACACGCAGGCCAACGCCTCCCTGCTCGTCTATGGCCATGAGGGCGACGAGCACCTGTTCCAGGCGATCAATGACTACGTCACGATTTCCGACTGGCTGCTGGAGAATTTCTTCGCCGGCGAGCACAAGCGCCTGTCAGACTTCATCGTCACCGATGCCTCCGACGTCACCTATAATGGCAAGCCGCTGGAACTGGACCTGATCCCGTCCTCGCCGCGCCTGCGCAAGACCGAGCGCGAGCTGATCTATGAGCTGACCGCCAAGGGCTATTCGATGGAAGCGCTGCAAGGCCAGGTCGGCCGCCGCATGCGCGACGATTTCGAGAAGCTGAAGGCCGATTATGACGTCATCATCTGCGACTGCCCTCCGGGCATTTCGGTGATGACCGAAACCGTGCTGGCCGCCAGCCATTTGATCATTGTGCCGACGATTCCGGACTTCATGTCCACGCTCGGCCTCGACCTGTTCACCGGCGACATCATGCGCAATCTGCGCGGCCGGGACATCGAGAATTTGCCCTGCGTCCTCGCCACCCGCTATGATGGCACCCCGCACCAGCAAGTCGTGCTGAACGCCATGCGCGAAGCGGCCAGCGCCAAGGAAACCGAATTCGACATGTTCAACACGGTCGTCCCGATGAAGCAGGGCTTTGCCACCAACCCGATCGAGCTCGGCCCGGAGCCGACGCTGCAGGCCAAATGGCCCGGCGACGCGCTCGGCATTGTCGAGAGCCTTCTCAAGGAAGTGCGGGAGAAGATTCAATGAGCGACACGGCCACCCCTCCAAGCGCCAAGGCGCTGGAATCCCTGCTGGGCCAGCGCGACCGGTTTGCCAGGCTTGGCGAGAAGGATTTCGCCGCCGCGACCATGCTGCTGGTCAAGAAGCTGATGATCTCGGCCGGTCAGACGACGGACGACATGAAGGCCCTGCGCGAAACGGTCGGCCGCGACCTGTTCGAGACCACACTGAAATCCCTCACCGCTCATCAGGCCCGCCAGCTGGCGCGCCGCATGGACCGATCGGTGCCGGATCTCGAAGTCTCCACCGCCGGGGCTGCCTGCGCCTGGATCCGCGGCCTGATGAACGGCACCAATCCCGTGCCCGCCGAACCGGCCAAGGCCGCCGAGGACACGGGCCCGGACGACACGCCCCCCGCCCCCAAGAACGCCTATTTCGGCCGCAAGGCCTTCCGCACGGGCGGCTGAGCCCCTCTATTCCAGCAGGAAATTCCGGATCGCCTCATAACAGACCGCCCAGGCGGGATCTGTGCTGGGGATGACATGATTGTCGGTCTCGAGCGTCATGAAGCGCGCGCCCTTGATGCCACTGGCCAGTTCCCTGCCGCCGCCCATCGGCACCCGCATGTCGCGTCGCGCATGGATCACCAGCGTCGGCGCCTGCACCGCCCCGAGATCGTCGCGCACATCGACATCGCCCAACGCGTCCAGCAGGGCCGCGGCACTTTGCGGCGAGGCGGTGATGCGCTGCAATTCATTGAACGCGGCCTGGTTCTCGGCGGGCGCGGTTGGCATGAACAGGCCGGTGAATATCTGCCGGAACACCGGATTGTTGCGGCCCCAACCCGTGCGGATCAGGGTTATCAGCGCGTCGGTCTCTGCCACCATCTTGTGCCCGCCATGCCGCCAGCCCCGGGCATACCCGCCGACAAGGACCAGTTTCGTCACCTTTTCGGGATAGCGGGCCGCATACGCAACGCTGACGGCGCAGCCCTGCGACAGGCCAAGCAAGGGAAAGCGGGTCAGCCCCGTCGCGTCGATCACGGCTTCCAGGTCTTCCACCTGCCGGTCGACCGAAAAATCGCTGACATCCCAATCGGACAGGCCATTGCCCCGTGCATCATAGCGCACCAATTGCTGGCCCTGCATCAAATCCCCGAAAATATGTGTCCAGACCGGGCTCTTCCAGTCAAACTCCAGATGGTTCAGCCAGTTCGCGGTCTTCACCAAGGGCCGGCCTTCGCCGGCGGTCGCATAGGCGATCTGCGTGCCGTCTGCGCTCTGGCAGAAGCGGATATCCTGCTGGACCCCCTGCACGCGCAAGGCCGGGCCTGCCGCGCCCGGTTCAGCCGCTTCGACCGGCGCCACGAACCGCACACCCTTGCCATGCACGGTCTTGATCACGGCCTGCGTGCGGCCATCATCGCCCAGCGCCTTGCGGGCAGATTTCACCCGGCTGGAGATCGCGGAGTCCGACACGAACCGCCCGCCCCACACGGCCTCGATCAGTTCATCGCGAGAGATCACGCGCTCCCGGTGTTCGATCAGATACTAGATCAGCGCAAACACTTGCGGCTCGATCGCGACAATATTTGCGCCGCGGCGCAATTCGATCGTGTCGGGATCAAGCGCATACTCTCCAAAAACATGTGTCATATCAGGGGCTTCCCTCCTGTCCGGACATATCCCTGAAATCTACAGAATATCTCCACACCCTCTCCAAGCATGGAGACGCCGGTTCTGTCAGTCTTGTTCCATCGGCCAAGGCCGTTTTGGACAAATACCAATCAACCCAAGGAGAGTCACATGTATTCAATCTACAAATTCATCGAGACGACCGCGCTGATCATCATGATCGCGATCATCGCGTTCGGTCCGGCGGCCTATACCGCGATCGCCATCACCTGAAACCGGCGGTGGACGGAACAGGTTTCCGGCCACCGCCTTCAGACGGATTTTCCGCTCACCCTGCGGGCCTCAGGCCCCCAGCCCACCCACAAACAGGCGCCGGTTCGCGGCGAGAATGGCGGCGGTGTCGGCATCATCCGGCGCGAGCGACCAATTATGGTGCTGGAACGTCCCGCCCAGCACGATGCCGTCACGCCGGCCGAACATATAGGCCGATCCGCCCGTGATGATATTGTAGTCGATCTCGGCCTGCGGCTCCAGGATGACCAACTGGCCGCGCACCGGATGGATTTCGGTATCCCCGAACAGCTGCCCCGCGCCGAGCCCGGTGCAATTGAACACCACCGCCTCGTCCAGCGCCGCTACTTCAGCGGCGTCCTGAAATGCGCGCACAATGATCCGCCCACCCCGTTCCCGTATGTTCTCTTCCAGCTTGCGGAGGTAATGCGGCGTATCCACCATCATCGTGTCGAAGCTGCGCGCATGGGCGGTCGTGAAGGGCAATTCCCCCGGCGCATAATCGACGACATTGACCGCAAACTCCTCCATCGGATGGCCCGCCCGCGCCGGATGGTTTGTCACCGGCCGGTCCGACAGGACATAATTCACCTCCCAGCTGACGCCATAGTCCGGCCCGGTCAGCAGCTGGAACCGCCGGAAGGAATGACGCGCCGCCGCGACATGCCGGGCCATGTATCCGGGGGCGATGGCCGCACTGTCATAGACCGAGGCCGGCCACCACTGCCCGCCGGCAATATTGGAGGTCGTATTCGGGCTGAGCGCCTTGGCATAGAGCGTCACCTTCGCGCCGCGCTCCAGCAACAGCATTGCGGTCGACAGGCCCAGCGCCCCCGCGCCGAGCACCGCATAGTCCTGCACATCCGGATCGAAGCCTTCCTCCACGGCCAGCTGCGCCGAGCCCCAGGACAGGGTGATCCCGCCGCCGCCATGCCCGTAATTGTGGATCACGGCCGTCTCGCCCAGCATCTCCCGCTCGACCCGGAAGCCGGACGCCCGGTAGGGCCGGAGCCCGACATCGACGCGCACGATGCGTTCCGCTGAGACCAGCACCGGCGGCACTGGCTTCATCACAATGCCCCGCGCCTGCGGACCGGTCGCGCATCCGGCCACAGCTGCGGTAAGGCCTGTCGCGGCAAAGGCCCGGCGTGTCATCTGGCTCATGTGAAATCCCTCGCTTCCGGCCCGCACCTTCGATCACAGGTCTGGCGAGATCAAGGCAGATCAGAGCACACGCACCCAAGGCCCGCTGCCCTGCCGCAAAAGTGCCCAGATGGCCCAGACCAGCGCATCGACGCGGTCGGGAGAGCCACGAAAGCCCTCGGCGCCGAACTGGCACATCTGATCTTCCAGCGTCGGCAACAGGCCGACATGCGCGACGCGCCCTTGCTCATACAGCGTCGCCACCGGCGCTGCCCGCGCCCGCTTGCCCAGCTGCGCATGGACCAGCCGCACCGGCACATCCGCCCCGGCGCTTTCCAGCACCTGCCGCACCATCTCCCCGCCCTGGTTCGACTCCGCGATGATCTCCCGCGCGCCCACCTCGCGGCAGACCGCCACCGCCCGCCTTGCCCAGTCGAGCGGCTTCAGCCCCGGCGCCGACGCATCGGCCAGCACATAGGCGACCCCTTCGCGCACCCCTGCCGCAATAATCCCGCAGGCATCCGCCGCAGGCCCGCTCGTTGCGGGCGGGTCCACTGCCACGATCACATCCTCCAGCATGGGCGGTTCGCTCACCCGTGCCGCGTCAATCATCTGCCGACGGAACAGCGCGCCTTCGGCATCTTCCAGCAATTCGCCATGAATTTCCTGCCGCGCCAGCGCGCTGCCTCCATAGGCGGCCTGCATCGCGGCCACGAACCCGTCCGACAAATTCTCCGCATTCTCCGCCATGCTGGCCTGCCGCACGAGCGTGCCAGGCCCGGCCAGCAATCCCTTGAAGAAGAGGGTCGGTCGCGGCGTGGTCGTCGCCATCACGCGCGGGTCCGCGCCCAGCCTCAGCCCCATCTGCAACGTGTCCCACACGGCCTGCCCGCGCATCCAGGCGGCGATCTCGTCACACCAGGCCACATCGAATTGCGGCCCCCGCAAACTGTCCGGGTCTTCGGCGGAGAAGACGTGCGCCTCGGCGCCATTGTCAAAACTCAGGATACGCCGGCTCGGTGAGTAGGACGGGCGGCGGCATTTCAGTGGCTCGATCCATTTCAGCCCGCTCGGCCCGTCGATCATCACTTCGCGTACATCGTGCAGCGCCGGACCCACCAGCGCCGCCCGGCGACAGCGACCGTGCAATATCGACCAGCGGAGCCATTCGGCCCCCGCCCGCGTCTTCCCAGCGCCGCGTCCGCCCATGAACACGAAGCTCCGCCATCCGTCCGGCGGCGGAACCTGTATATCGCGGGCGTGCAGAATCCACGGATTCTGGCTGACCAGCTTTTTCGCATTCTCCGGCAACCCGCTCCAGTCCGACGTCTGGTTCGCCGCTTGCGCCTTTTGTCTGAAGTCGCCCTGCAAAGGCGTCCAGCCGACGTTGCTCAGCGGCTGGCGAGAGTTCGTCTTCGGCGTCGCTCCCGGCGTCGTCTTCGCTATCAGATCCGGCATCCCGTACACATGCATCCCTTTCCCAAGTCGCCACCGCCATTTCCATCCGCCGGATTTCCGCCGCCAGCCGCATGATCAGGCCACTCAGCGCGCGCAGCTCCTCCGGCGTCACATCCGCCGCCATCATCCGGTCCACCGCCTTGTCGTGTGCCTCGCTCAGCGACAGGCGCTGACGCTCCAGCGGCATCTCCGGAGCGTCGAGCCCATTGTCCCGGATTACACGCCAGACCGTACTGCGGCTTCGGCCGACCTGCGCCGCGATCTCCGCCAGGCTCCGCCCCAGCAGGCGCTGGAGCCGGACCTGCCGGATCAGGCGTTGACGATGGGGCTGTCGGGTCATGCGGGCCTCCTGCGATGAGAGGGGCAGTGTCGCATGGGGGCGGACCCCGTCGGATTCAGGCTCCGAAAACCCTCTAGATTTCGGGATGATTCGCCCGCTCAACCTGAGAGCGACGCCAATAAGTGTTGCAGGAAAAGCACGAATTTTTCCCCGCATGGCAGGCACTTGCCCCATTTTCCTCAGAATTCCGGGGACGTCATAAAAACATTACGCATCTGTCATCCAGCCGTAACTCTGGCGTGGGACGGGGCCGCAGTTTTCGAAGCGTAGACTTCTTAATACGGATTCCCAGAGCAAGGACGACCTCCCATGACCTTTACCTCCCGCAAGCTACTCCTGATCGGAGCTGCCACTGCCGTGTTGGCGCAGGCGGCTGCCGCCGACATCCTGAAAGGGACCGTGACCGATGCATCCGGCGAAGCTGCGCTGCAGGGCGCGATTGTCACGATCGAGGAACTGGGCCGCACCGCCTCGTCCGACCGGTTCGGCAAGTATCGCTTCGCCAGCGTCCCGGCCGGCGACTACACGGTCAGCGTCTCCTATGTCGGCGCGGACATGGTCACCGACACAGTGTCGGTCTCTGGCGACACCGATTTCAGCATCCAGCTCGGCGGCGATGTGCGCTATCTCGACAACATCCTGGTCGTTGGCTCGGCCGCGGCCCAGGCCGGCGCGATCAACCAGCAGCGCGCCTCCGATGCCATCATCAGCGTCATCGACTCTGACGGCCTCGGCAACTTCCCCGACACGACCGTGGCCGACTCGCTCGCCCGCGTGGCTGGCCTGTCGATTGAGAATGACCAGGGCGAAGGCCGCTATGTCTCGATCCGCGGCATCAACTCCGACCTGATCTCCGCCACCATCAACGGCGTGCGTACGCCGTCCCCGGAAGACCGCCGCGGCGTCCTGCTGGATGGGGTTCCGTCCGACCTTCTCGACGGCATCGAAGTCCAGAAATCCCTGACCCCGGATGTCGATGCCGACACAATTGGCGGCGTCATCAACCTCAAGACCATTTCCGCCTTTGACCGCGACGGCCAGTTCATCCGCGCCAAGGTCGAAGGCTCCTACAATGAGCTGACCGAAGACGTCTCCCCGAAAGCCACGCTGACCTATTCCAACGTGTTCGGCGACAAGTTCGGCATTGCCGCCTCGGTGAACTATCAGAGCCTCGGCATTCAGGCCCACAACAACGAAACCGGCGGCTGGGGCTTCAATGACGATCTGGGCGTCTTCGTCCCGGAAGATGATTATGAAATGCGCTGGTACGACCTGACGCGCGAACGCCTCGGCTTCGTCTTCAATGTCGACTACCGCATGACCGAGAACACCGAGCTCTACCTGCGCACGCTGCTCAACGAGTACACGGATGACGAAGTCCGCAACAAGTTCGAGTTCCGCAGCCTCGACGAGGAAGATCCGTCGCTGACGCCTGAAGGCTACGCGTTCGACTATGCCGAAGCTGACGTCGAAGTGCGCCAGCGCGAAGAGACCCGCAAGATCCAGACCTATGCGCTGGGCGGCAAGACCTTCGCCGGCAACTGGACCCTCGATTACGAAGTCTCCTACGCCTATGCCGAAGAAGACGATTCCAACAATCACGACGTGGCCTTCCGCTCTGACGACATGGAAGGCGTCGGCATCATCGTCTGGGACAATTCCGACCCGAAAAAGCCCCGCCTGTCCGGTGCCGGCATCGATTTCCTGTATGATCCGGCCAATTATGAAATGGACGCCTACGAGCAGGAATTCACGGTCAACGAAGACACCGAATGGGCCTACAAGCTCGACGTGACCAATGACACCGTCCTCGGCAACACGCCTGTGACCTGGAAAATGGGTGTGAAGGTCCGCGACCGCGAAAAGGTCCGTGACCAGAACCTCTTCATCTGGGAACGCGACGATGTTGCCCTCACCGATTTCATCTCCGCCAACAGTCAGGTCTCCGGCTGGCGCATGAACAACCCGATGTTCGAATGGCCGAGTGCCGGCCTGACCCGGGCCCTGCGCGGCACCTTCACCGCCGATGAACTGGACGAGGAAGGCACGAATTTCGACAGCCTCGCCGAAGACTACACGATCGACGAGATGATCATCGCCGGCTACGGCATGGGCACCTTCCAGATCAACGACCTCACCGTCGTTGCCGGGGCGCGTATCGAAGCCACGGACATTTCGACCACGGGCAACGTCTTCTATGAGGGCGGCGATCCGGACCAGGTCGGCACACGCCAGTTCGACGATGAATATGTCCACGTCCTGCCGAGCGTGAACCTGAAATATACCTTTTCCGACAATGTCGTCGGCCGCGCCGCCTATTATGCCTCGCTGGTGCGTCCGGCCTTCGGCGAGATGCGTCCGACAGCAGCCATGAATGATGACCGCGACGAAGTCGAAATGGGCAACCCCAACCTCGACCCGTACGAGGCCAACAATTTCGACCTGTCGATCGAATACTACCCGACCAAGCTGTCGGTCCTGTCGGCCGGCGTGTTCTACAAGGACATCCGCAACCCGATCTTCGGCGCCACCTATGATATCGACCAGCTGCCAGGCTCGATCGATCTGGGCTTCCTTGGCGATGCCGGTGCGGACATCGAAGAAGTCGCCACCTACATTAATGGCGAGACCGCCACGGTGCAGGGCCTCGAACTCAACTATGTCCAGCAGCTCGACTTCCTGGGCGGCTTCTGGGAGGGCTTCCTCGCCTCCGCCAACGTCACCATCGTTGAATCCGAAGCGTCCGTCCCGGACGAAGAGGATGTGGCCCAGACCCGCGACGTGCCGCTGCTCAAGCAGAACGACCTCATCTGGAACGCCTCCATCGGCTATGACAAGGGCCCGTGGGATCTGCGCATCTCGGCCAATTTCCGCGATGACTATCTCGACGAATTGTTCGGCGCCGATCTGGACCGCTACACCAGCGATCACCTCAGCGTCGAAGCGTCAGCCAAGTACGACGTCAACGACAACCTCCAGATCTATGTCGAAGGCAAGAACCTCACCGACGAGCCGGAATACTACTATCACGGCGCCGAAAGCCGCCTGTCGCAGTATGACGAATACGGCGCCCGTTACGTCTTCGGGGCCCGCCTGACCTACTAGGCTGGAGCAACCGGATTTACAGTCCAGGGCCGGGCGGGGAGCGATCCTCGCCCGGCTTTTGCGTAAACGGGCAACGCTCAGGCAAATCCATGTGCACCAGCAATCGTTTGGGCACATTTTTCTTGCATTCGGGGATGCACTCGGGCTTTTTCCTGTTAGAAGGATGCAATTAGCGGGAGAAATTTTCATGAAAGCACCAATACTGGCCCTGGCCGCCCTGATCGCGGTATCCGGCTGCGCCCTCAAGAAGAAAGAGGGATATGCCCTCGCCGATGCGTCCGATGATGCGAACATGATCTGTGAGCGCGTCGCAATTCCGGGCAAGGTCTATCCGGGCAAGATCTGCATGACGGCCGAACAATGGGCCCGTCACGAGGCCGAAGGCGAGAGAATGGCTGGCGAAGCCCAGCGCCGTGCATTGTCCACGGCTGCGCCGGGTCAAGGTGGCTGAGCCATCTCTGGCACAACGAACATGCGGAAAAAGCAGGCCAATCGGCCTGCTTTTTTCATGCCCGGACTCTCCGCTACGTGGCAGAAATATGAAAATACGCTCTGAAGCCTTGATCTTGCCGCGCGCACACGGAATACCGGCCCGAACCGAATTGGCTCCAGCCCCTGAGGAGTGTTCATGAAACGCTATCTTCCCGTCGCCGCCCTGCTTCTGTCTGCCTGCGCCACAGAGCCCGTGCAGCAGATTTACGCCATCGACACTGCCCCGATCCCGGCGTCCGTCGAAACCGCGCCCATGACCGGCACAGGCGACAAGGCGGACGATCCGGCTGTCTGGGTCAATCTCGCAAATCCTGCTGCCAGCCTGGTCCTCGGCACAAACAAGGATGAAGGTCTCCACGTCTACAACCTTGCGGGTGAAGAGCTTCAATTCCTCGATGTCGGCCGCGTCAACAATGTCGATCTGCGCGGCGATGTTGCGGTCGCGTCGAATGACGAAACCAATGCCATCAGCTGGTTCACCATCGATTCCGCCACCGCCACGGTCAGCCATATCGGCGACACGCCCACCCTCAAGGATGAGCCCTATGGCATCTGCGCCGGGCGGGTCGGCACCACCTATTATGCCATGCCGACCTACAAGGATGGCATGGCCCAAATCTGGTCCGTTCAGACCGACATGCTCAGCGAAGGCCCGGAACTGGTCGCCGAGATCCAGGTTGGCCAGTTCGGCCAGCTCCAGCTCGAAGGCTGCGTCTTTGACGAAGCCAATGGTCAGGTTTTCCTCGGTGAGGAAGAGCATGGCGTCTGGAAGCTCGACCTGACCGACTGGACCGTGGCCCCCATCAGCGTCGACACGATCGCCGCGCAGAACGGCCTCGTGGCCGATGTCGAAGGCATGGACATCTGGGCCGGCCAGAATGGCGAAGGCTATCTCGTTGTCTCGTCCCAGGCCGCCGACCGATTCGTCGTCTATGATCTGAAAGCGCCCCATGCGCCGCGCGGCGTGTTCACCGTCACCGCCAATGCCGATGGCAGCATCGATGCGGTGACGCACACGGACGGTCTTGATGTGAGCTCCGCGCCGCTGCCGGGCTTCCCGAAAGGCATTCTCGTCGTGCAGGATGATGGCAACCCGGCCTCCGGCGTCGACCAGAACTTCAAGCTGGTCGACTGGTCCCTGATCGAAGCCGCCCTCGGGCTCGACTAGGCCCGCGCCTTCCCTCCAGAATCACAAAGCCCGCTCTCCGGCGCATGGAGGAGCGGGCTTTTTCGTTTGCGACGCACAGGGCGTGTCAGGCAGCCCGGGCAGCGGGGATGGCCTCTTCCACGTCGCGCAGCCTGTCCTTGCCGAACCACATCCTGTCATTCAGGAAGAAGGTGGGCGAGCCGAAATTGCCGCGCTCGACAGAGGCCGTGGTGTTGTCCACCAATTCCTGCTTGATCCCGGAATCCTGCGCCCTGGCCATCAAGGCGTCCGCGGGCAAATCTGCTGCGGCCAGAACCCGTCCGATTGTTTCAGGATCATCCATCTTTTGTGCGTCCTGCCACATCGCATCATAGACCGCATTCACATAGGGCTTGAACACGTCCAGATGCTGCGCCGCCACCGCGCCGCGCATGATCGCCAGCGTGTTGACCGGAAAATGCGGGTTCATCGCGAAAGCCTGCGTCAGGCCATGCCGCTCAATGAACCGCATCATTTCGAGCCGCTCATATTCCGGTTTGTTTCGAATACCCGCAAACGCCATCACCGGGGACTGATTGCCTGTCGCCTTGAACACACCGCCGAGCAGAACCGGCACATAGGTGAAGGTCACTCCGGTGCGCGCCTCAACATCCGGGATCACCTTGTGGCTGAGATAGGCATTCGGGCTGCCAAAATCGAAATGGAATTCCACGCTCATATCACTCATCACCATGTCTCCCCATAGGGACGGATTTCCTGTTCAAACGTCCAGGCCGTCTCCGGCTGCTGGAACAATTGCCAATAGGCGTCGGCGATGGCCTCGGGCGGCATCAGGCCCTGCGGGTCGTCCGGGCCGCCGCGTTGCCGGATCAGCTCGCGCACCCATTCGGTGTCGACGCCGGCATCAATGATCAGATGCGCCACATGGATATGCTGCGGCCACAATTCCCGCGCCATGGATTCCGCCACAGCGCGCAGGCCGAACTTGGCCGAGGCAAAGGCCGCGTATCCCTTGCCGCCTCGCCGCCCGGCCGTGGCGCCGGTGAAGAAGATCTTGCCCTGTCCGCGTTCCAGCATCAGCCGCGCGGATTCGCGGCCCGTCACGAAGCCGGCAAAGCAGGCCATCTCCCAGACCTTGCGGAAGACACGGTCGGTGGTTTCCAGGATCGGGAAATTCACATTGGCGCCGACATTGAACACGGTCAGGGCCAGCGGGGCGAGCGCGTCCGCTTCGGCCAGGAAGGCCGTCACATCGTCCGGCTCGCGCGCATCCAGCGACCGCGCGGAGATCTTGCCGCCCGCCGCCTCGATTTCTTCAACCAGCGGCGCCAGCTTGTCGCCATTTCGGCGGCCGGCCACCACAGTATAGCCCTCGGCTGCGAATTTCTTCGCAATCGCCGCGCCGATGTAATCCCCCGCGCCGACAATTGCGACGCTCTTGTCCTGTTGCGCCATGCCGCGCCTCCTCTTTGCCCTATGGCCTTTACACATATTTATGTGTATATGCACATTTATGCGCGACGAGGTAAATCCCCTAAATTTACCGAACCCCGGAAATCAGTGTATGGAAGCGCCATGACGACGGACACATCAAACAGGATCCCCCTGCTGGAGGATCTCCGCCACAGCCCGCATGTTTGCATGGCCGAGGCTGCCCGCGCCGCCAATCGCGCGCTGTCGCGTCACTATGGGGCGTATCTGGATGGCGCCGGCATTGCGCCCGGCCAGGCCTCCCTGCTGATGCAGCTCTATTATCTGAATGACATCAGTGTTGCGGACTTTGCGGCGCGAATGCGCACCGAGCGCACCACCATGATCCGCAATATCGCCGCGCTGGAACGTGCCGGCCGGGTCGAGACCTTTACTCCCGAGGGCAGCCGCACGCGCCATGTCCGCCTGACAGACGCGGGCCGGTCCCTCCTGGCGGACATCGTGACGAAATGGGATGCCGCCCAGCAGGCCCTGAAGGCCCAGCTTGGAGCCGAACAATGGGCCACGCTGATCTCCGCGCTGAACGCATTGGCCGATTTGCCGGCTCCCTTGCCGGCTCCGGACGCGACACGCTGATCGTCATACACGGTTCAGAACGGGCGTCATGACGGCCTCACTTGATCTCAAATCATCCATATTCTGAACTTAGCAAATACTCAGCCCCCTATATTCGGGCCGAATGCTTCCGGAATGAACATTTCTGGTCGGGAAAAGACGAAAATCTTGTTGTGCAGCGCGAAGAAGATTTGCTCGCTTTTCAGGCGTAATTTGTCCTGAGTTCTTTGTGAGCGGCGTAGCCTGCTTGAGCGGGCCGGCCTCTCTTCTTTGATGCATTGTGCACCGCACACTCAGAAATATGTTTCGGCGGGCCCTGCACATCCAACTACGGATTGCATGAATGCCTGCGGGGAAGCGTTCACATTCTGGATAAGGGGCGAAGCGGGGCCTGATCCCGCCAGTTACACCTCAGTACACGGATTCGTTCCGCATGCGTAATCACGGGGCTCACTCGCCCTCGAGGGGTTTCCGCCGCCTCTCAAGACCCCGTTTGTAATAATTTGGGTGTTGAGAATACCTGAAAGGGGCGTTAATAATCAGTTAACCTCCGATTGTATCGGAATGTCGGGGGGTAAATTCGGGGACGCATCTTTCAGTACTTACGCAATACTGGAAGCATGAAACGAATTTTTAGACATAGAACATGGCAAGGGATCGGAGACGAGAATCTTGGGGACAGCAAAGAAGCGATAAAAATTCGGGCGCACTCAGTTCGAAATCATCATGACATCAGAGATCACTTACGAATCTAACAGGGTTCGGGGTGTGGTCACGGGACAGCTATGCCCCGTGACCTGAATTGGCGGATTCCCGCCACTCCTACCCACTCGCGTGGGATGCACTGTCCAGCCAATGGTGGCGGGGCAGAACACCCCGGCTATGGCTTGCACCCATGCCGGGAAAATCGAGGGTACCACAATGAAGCGTACACTTACAGCTATTGCGGCAGCAGTCGCACTCACAGCGGGTTCGGCATCCGCTCTGGACTCCGAAAGTCTGGTCATCAACCTCACCGGCGAAGTCGAAAGCAATTGCGAACTCATTCCAGAAGGTTCGGCTTCCTACAATGTCGACATGCTGGACGATGGCGATCAGGGCTTCCTGGCCGTCGCCTATTCCTGCAACTCGCCCTACACGGTGACCCTGCAGTCGGCGAATGGCGGCATGGAACACGTCGAAAGCTTCGGCGCTGTGAACATCGACTATGATGTCGACACCCGGTGGTGGATCTTCCCGACTGGGACGTACAATTCGCAGACCGATCTTTCCGGTGCGGGTACAGTGATCGTCACGGACAATGACTGGGAAAACATCCTGACCAATGGCGGAAGCCGCAACGGCAATCTCGACCTGTCGTTCGATTCGCTGGCTGAATATGCCGTGGCTGGTACGTATGAAGATACGCTGACCATCACGCTGGCTGCCAACTACTAAGTCAGTTCCTCCAGCGTCAGGCGGGGTCTGATCCTTTCAGACCCCGCCTGACCCCTTTCTTTTCATTGTAGATTTCTCTGAGGACGGGAAACATGTTTTTTCGATCATTGCTCGTATTGGCTGCCTGTATTGTTACCGCCATATCGCCGACGGCTGCCGCTTACGAATTCGCACCGATTGTCGCGCAATTCTCTCCTACCGGATCGGGCACGGCCAAGACGTTTGTCGTCAGGAATACTCACAAGGAACCCATTGCCCTTCAGATTGAAGTCTATCGGCGGTCGGCCGATGAGATGGGAAATGAAACCCGCGAAGCGGAATATGATGATTTCATCGTGACCCCGCCGCAAATGGTCCTGGCCCCAGGGCAGAGCCAGTCCATCCGCGTCCAATGGGTTGGCGAATCCAGTCCTGACACAGAGCTTGCCTACCGGCTCGTGGTCGAACAGCTGCCAATTCCCTACAAGGGCGATGGAAGTACGCCTCAAGGTGTGGCCGTCGATGTGAAACTCGGCTTTCGATATGAAGCCGCGCTGTATGTGGTACCGGCCAAGGGAGCGCCCGACGCCAGAATTTCCCATGGCGAGATCGTGAAATCCGAGAGTGGTGAAAACCTTCTCCGCTTGACCGTACAAAATGTCGGTCAGCGCCGGGCCATCCTGATGCACCCTGTCGTTACGGTTCAGGCTGGCGGTCAAACTCTGGAACTCGCCGAAGACGCCGTGGAGGCACTCAACAATCGCAACATCATTGCCGGAACGCAGGCCATTGTGGACGTGCCCGTCGCCGACACCCTGACGGTTGGGCCAGTGTCAGCCTCGCTCAAAACCGACTATTTCCGCAACTGACGGGTTTGCTGACGGGTGCGCAAGTCAACCTCAATCCAGGCGAACCGCCAAACCGTCACACGCCGTCGACAGGACGGTAGCTCGCGATACAACACCCTGCTGCAAAAACTGCTCCTGTTTGCAGGCTCGGCGGCGGTCTTCAAATTTACCGGCCAATGGGCGCACGCCGACACGCCAACCCGGCCCTCCGACGAACCTGAACTGTCAACGGACGCGTCGCCGGATGAGATTTTTGGCGCGGTGTTCGGCAGCAAGATGCAAAACGCCGTCAGTCTGCCTTATCCTGTCATCATCTCGGGCCTGAACAAGGGCGATGTCGTGATGACCCCGAGTACAGTTCCGGGCGAGACGCGTGTCGATCGCAAGGCGCTGGTCGATCTTTTGCTTCCCTTCCTGATCGACGAGAAACAGCTCGAACTGCTGGAAGCGTTTTCGGCACGCGACGAGATCACAGTCGCCGATCTGCAGGGTCTGGGCCTGCTCGCCGAGTTCGACCATACGAATCTTTATCTCGATATCCATGTACCTCTGGAAATGCGCTCGGTGGTGCCCGTGCCGGTACAGCCACGCTTCAAGGTCAACAACCTCAATACCGTGAAACAGGCGCGGACCAGCGGCATCGTCAACATCGCGGCGGGCACGCAATATGTTCACGCCAGTGAATATGTGCCGACTGGATTTACGGCAACGCAGGTCAATATGGGTGTGGCCGTCAATGCGCTGGGCCTGGTGCTCGAAACGGGCGCTCGCTACAGTGACACATCAGATTCAGGCCTTGTCCGAAATGACACACGCCTGACCAAGGATCTCGTCGACAAGCGAATCCGTCTCGAAGCCGGTGACCTGTCCGTTCCGACCACCGGCCTGCAGGGCAATCCGGACATCCTCGGCATTGCAGGGTTCCGAAGCTTTGGGCTCCAGCCCTACAAGGAATACCGGACCAATCCCTCTCAGCAATTCGAATTGCAACGCTCCGCCCGCGTACTTGTGTACATCAATGGACAGTATATTCGTGAGTTCCGCCTGCAGCCAGGCCGGTACAATCTGACCGATCTTCCGCTTCAAAGTGCAGCCGGAAATGATGTGGTCCTGGAGATCGAATATGACAGCGGCGATGTGGACCGGGTCGTGTTTTCCGCGTTCTACGACTTCAGCCTGCTGAAGAAAGGCACGACCGATTTTGCGCTAAGTGTTGGCCCGACATCCGAGCTCAATGAGGGCGAGCGCGAATACGACATGGACAATCCCGCAGCCAGCGGATTCTATCGCAAAGGCTGGACCGACCGCTTTACCTCGGGAGTCAATTTCCAGGCCGACACCCACCTCGTCAATCTGGGCGCCGAGGCTTTTTATTCCACGGGTATCGGGACGTTCGGCCTGTTGACCAGCTATAGCGATCATGACGATGGAAAGGGGGGCGCCGTGACCGGCCTGTATCGCTGGAACGATACAGACATAGCCCATCAGACCCGTTTCGACCTGCAGCTACGTTACCAGGACGAAGACTTCATGGCCCTCGGAGGGTCTCGGACCCTGTACAAATACGATGTCTCGGCGCGGGCCTCGCGGACCCTTAATTCCGCTGTCCGCGTTCAACTTGGCTCCCGATTCAGCCAGCGGCATAATACCAGTGATCTCGAGCAATCCCACTCCTTTAACATAACTTGGGCCACACGGTACGGAACGCTGGGCACAGTCATTCGCTACGAAGACGCGCTAGGACGCAGCGGTTGGTCCGCTGGGCTGTCCTTCAATGTCCGCTTGGGCGACGGCTTCGGCCAAGTCTATCACGACTCACGCACCCCTTCGACCCGGGCAACATACGCGTCGCGTCAGGATCGCAGTGTAGGAAGCTATGGCTGGGATACGACTTATACGCACCAAAGTGACTCCGATGAGCTGCGGGCCGGGGCCACCTATGTCGGTAACCGGTTCGAGGCCCGCGTGGAACAGGTATTGGGCGCAGCGGCGCCGCAAGAGGATTTCGGCTCCGAAAATGCAACGGAGCTGGCTTTTGGCTCCGCCATCGTTTTTGCCGACGGCGCCATGGCCCTCTCGCGGCCCGTCTATGACAGCTTTGCGATCTTCGCCAAGAACGACGCCGTAAAGGGATTTGACATCGCGGTGGATCCGCAGGGATCGGTCTTTGACACCCAGCCATCCTACGCTGCGCATTCCTCCGCGTTGGGGGCCGCTGTCGTGCCGGATCTCAATTCCTACTATCTTCGTACGATCGAGGTGAATGCCCCGGATGCTCCGGCTGGGACATCTCTGGGCGGACAGGCCCTGAGCTTCCTCCCCAGCTATCGATCCGGATATATCGTGAAGATCGGGGATGATCGGAACGTGGCGGTGATGTCTGTGCTCGTTGACCAACTGGGGGAGCCGATTTCCTTCGCTGCAGGCTATGCGATCACCAGCGACGGGGAACGCCACCAGATGTTCACCAATCGGGGCGGCCGCTTCTACATCGACGGATTGCAGCATGGCGAGACTGTAACGCTGGAGTTCGACTCCCCCGAAGGAGCGACGGCCTCCTTCCAGGTGCCGGAAGGGGATATTGGCGTTATTCGCCTGCCAAACCCGGTGAAAATAAAAACCAACACGACGACTGCACCTTACAATGTAACGGTGCGTGTGATGAACAAGGATGGAGCGTGATATGTTGCCCGCAAGAATCTGGCTGGCCGCATTGGCCCTGATCTTCGCTGATGCCGCCTGGGCGCAGGATGACATGAGCCTGTCTCCGGTCAGCATGGCCGCGCCAGGCGCGCAATCAGCAGCGGACTCCTGCCAGCTGAGATTGGCCCCGACGCCCGCCATCTGGTATCGGGGTGCGCGCAGCCGCGGCTATGAGGGGAACAGTGATCGGTTCCACACCGAACTCGGCGCGGTCGCGATTGAGCATAGGGGGGAGTCCTGCACCTATATCGTCCGTATCGAGCCGGATACAGGCGCCGGTCAAGCGGTTCTCCGCTCAGGATCGAACACGCTCAATTTTCAGATTGACCCTGCCGGGCGTGACACCGTCCAGTCAGTCAATGTTGTTGAAGTGCCAGGCTCCATCCCCCGAGGCCAACCCCAGAGGCAGGCGAACTTCCAGATTTCCATCCCGCCGGGCCAGCATGTGCCGGCGGGCCAGTATACCGGACGGCTGATGGTCTCCCTGTTCGACAGCCGGGATGGCGGACAGGAACTGGTGACCCGGCAGACGGTGGATGTTGTGACCCAGGTTGCGCCGAGCGTGGTGGCGTCCTTCGGCAGCGATGCGCAGGCCGGGATCAAATCCATGGATGTGGGTTTCGGGACCCTGATGAAAGGACAGGAAAAGTCTCTGGATTTTTCCGTCACCGCCAACACGCCCTATTCCATCGACCTGTTGTCCGAAAATGCCGGGCAGTTGCGGCACGAATTCACCTCGAACGGCATAGCCTATGATCTGCGCATCGATGGCCAGCTCGTCCAGCCCGCTGCCGGAACAGAGACAACCATCCTGCAAGGGCACACCAGTTCACAGCACAGGCTTGATTTCATGATCCGCACCCAGACGGCGCTGGCCCTCGCCGGCAAGTATTCCGACCGGCTCACGCTGATCATCGCCGCCGACTAGATCAGCCTTGAGGCGCGTCAGGCCACCTTGTCCGCGGACGAGGCCATGCGTCCCCGCGTAACGCGGTTACGGCCATTGGCCTTGGATTCGTAAAGGGCGGCGTCCGCCGTCGGGACCAGCCGCGTATCCGGGCAGATGTCCGGCGAGGTCGACACCCCGAAAGACGCCGTGACCCCGTCAATCACGATGCCATCATGATGAAAGCGATGCGCGGCAATATCGCTGCGAATGGCCTCCGCGCGCAGCAGCGCATCTTCGGTTTCCACACCGGGCAGCAGGATGACGAACTCCTCGCCCCCATAGCGGAAAGCTAGCCCGTCCTCGCGTGTGTGCGACTGCAGGATCCTGGCGATCTCCCGGAGTACGTCATCGCCCTTGTCATGGCCATAGGTGTCATTGAGCAATTTGAAATGGTCGACATCCATCATGATACAGCTGACCCGGCGGTCCGTATGCTGTGAATCGCCCAGCAATGCGCCCAGGCGCTGTTCCAACTGGCGCCGGTTGGCAAGGCCCGTCAGGGAATCCGCCATTGCCTGTTCCTGCAATTCTTCCCGCAGGCCCATATTGGAGAGCGACAGCGAGATGTTCTCGGCCAGCATGACAATATAGTGCTCATGGGCCCGATAGGCCGGCCCATCCGGCATCTCGCAATAAAGCAGCCCAATGACTTCCCTTTGCGCCGTCAGAGGGACGCAGACGGAAGAGACGGCGTTTGCACCCTCCCTCCCACTCTCTGGCCCGCCCTCGGCGGACCGCAAATGCTCACAGGGCATGTCGGGTTGATCGGCCCCATGCTGGTGCAAGGTGCCCCGGCGCAGGGCCCAGCAATCCATCGGCCCGAAGCGTGCGGCGGAATCGGCAGGCGCCAGCCATTCGCTGGCCTGCCGCATGATGTTGTCGGTCTTCTCGAACAGATAGAGTCGGCCGGGGCATCCCGGCAGGATGGCCGGCAGGAACAGACGGACCACATCGGCCACTTCATCCTTGCCCTCGCAGGCCTGCATGCGGTGGGTCATGCGGGACAAGACCGTCTTGAGCTTCAGGTCGCGCTCCAACTTTTCTTCAAGGCGGCGACGTTCCAGCCCGTTCTCCCGGAATATCCGCACGGCCTTCGCCATGTCGCCGATCTCGTCCCTGTTATGGAAATTCGACAGGTCGACATCATAGTCCTGATCGGCAAGCCGCGTGACGACATCGCTCAGTCGGCTGACCGGCCGCAGGATGCGGCGCTTGAGCACGAAATAAAGCACGCCCAGGAACATGAGGGCCGTCAGCCCCAGCACAATTTCGGAAATGGTTTTCCATACCCGCGAGGCGCGTATGGCCTGCTCGATCTCGGTGGCGGTCCGCTGGTCCAGCAGGGCCTGGAAGCGCAGCACGTCACTGTTGATGAGATCGAGTTCCGCTTCGTAATGATCGCTGAAGAGGATGTCGCGCGCCGTCTGGGCGTCTCCACTCTGGTACGCTTCGATCGCCTGGCGCTGGTCATTGGTCAGGCGATTGGCCTGGTCGATGGCCTCCGTCAGGGTCGCGAGTTCGACCTCCGTGGCGCCGGCATCCTCCATGTGCTGCAGGCGGTCTTCGGTGTCCTGCAGGGCGGCGGCCACGACGCCGTAATCCTCCAGATATTCTTCATTGCCCGTGATGACATATTCCCGCGCCTTGTCGGACATGTGGAAAATCTCGACATCAAGCTCGAAGGAGGCCTTGTCGAACGCGTAGCGATTGGCAACGGCGGCCCGTTCCTCATCCAGCGCGGCGGACGCCATCAACATGGTCGCCCCCGTAATCATGGAGAGCACAACGGTTGTCACATAGGCGGTGTGGGTAATGGTAGATAAACGCATGGCCGCAGCATGGCCGAACATGGTTAAGACCCCAGCCCCGCCCTGCTGAGCAATTCAAGTGCTCCCGAAAAGCTTCTGTTTACCAGTTCAGCCGACGCACCCGCCGCACGGCACAGGCAAGACCGGCCCCCTGCCCTCAAAATATTCCAGACAATAAAAAACCGCCCCGAAGAGCGGTTGTATAATTGGTGCCAGAAGAGGACTCACGATTAAAATATAAATGGTTGTTTTTACTTACTTTTGCTTTTCTCTAAAAATTGTGTACCAACAATAGTACCAACAATTTCCCGTCCTGCTTCGATGAAATTTCGTGCTGGCTGCAGAAACCACTGAGTGGCCTCTGGGATGAGTTCGGGTTGCACCTCGTTTACCACGCTGTTTAATGGAAACAAGTTGGACCGAACGTCCCGGATATCTGGAAGTTTAGAGTGCCAAGAACACCAAGCGACGGAATTTCCGAGATGATTGAGTATCCCGAACTATTCTACGCTGCGGATCGCAACGCCACCAAAGCACAACGCCTCCACTTCAATCTGATCCGTCTTGAATACTTGCTCTTGGTAGCAACCGGTTTGGTGGCATGGCTAGGCGAGCATTACAATGTGGCGTCTGGAATCTTTGGAATTGCATTCATTTTTCTGGCGGCGATCGCGACGGTTTCTCACTTTCGACAAGCAGATGCTGAATGGTATTTGTCTCGAGCAATGGCGGAATCCGTCAAGACAATTTCCTGGCAGTTCATGATGCGAGCAGTTCCCTATGAAAATACGGAAGGGACGGAAGCCACGGAGCAATTTACAAGCCGCTTGCGTGAAATACTGAGCAATGGCGCGAACTTGCCCATTCCCAATTCTGCAAATCCGAAATCTCAAGTGACTGAAGCGATGCTACATATTCGCCGGTCAAATATTGAAGAACGTCTGAATACCTATCTTGAGCAACGAGTATCAGAACAACAGAATTGGTACATTGAAAAGGCCAAGTCCAATGCCAATCGCGCAACCATCTGGTACTTTGTGGTCTGCCTGACATACTTCACTCCACTCGTACTTCTCGTATTCAATGCGATTGATATGCGGGGTTCATGGGCGCTCGTTTCGGTATTTCTGCTTATCGGCTCAGGTCTTTTGGGCTGGACCCGCTCAAAACGGTATCGTGAGCTTTCAGCTTCGTACGCCCTTACCGCACGTGAGATCGCATTGTTGAGGTCCTCCGTTTCAGACGTGACAACAGACGAAAAGTTATCCGACTTCGTAAATTCTGGAGAACTAGTGTTCTCTCGCGAGCACACCCAATGGGTGGCCCGCAAATTTTCCAAGCCGGCGCTTGATTCATAGGGTCATCGATAACACTCGTCTGCAATTGGTGAGCGCTGTTCTGGCGAGGAAATCCGTGTTGCCAAATTCTCGAGTTCGTCGATTGAATTTTTTTCGGTGCATATGTGAAGACCGAAAAGTTCTGATAGTAACGAACCGGGAGCCACCGGTATTGCACCTACGTTGGGGGACGTAACATGACATCGGAACAACTAGAGTTCGTCGATCGCAAGCAGCGCGTGTTTATAAGCTACTCACGTGCCGACGCAGATATAGCAGACTCGGTAGCCAACGAACTGAAAAATGAAGGGTATGAAGTATTAATCGATCGACGAGATTTACCCTATGCCGAAGCGTGGATGACGGAGCTCACTCACTTAATACGCTCAAGCGATTCCGTTGTGTGGCTGGTTAGCTCCCATTCCTCAAAGTCACAGTGGGTTCGCTGGGAACTGGATCTTGTCTCGAAATTACGGAAACGCCTTATACCCGTTCGTATCGGCATCGATGAAAAGTCACTCCAGCCGGAAGAGATCAGTCACCTCCAGATTCTTCCAAGCGTCGGCATTTTCGAATTTTCTCACCACTTCGAAACCCTTGTCGAAATTCTTGAAACGGACAATGCTTGGGTCAAGGCTCACACAAGATATGCCGATAGAGCGCTTGAATGGTCCAATCAGCACCAGTCAAAAGACTTGCTGCTCTCGGGGGCCGCTCTCAAGCGGGGTCAGAATTGGATAGAGGAAGCGAACAATCGCGGTCTGGACATCGATCCCGAGGTTTCCGCACTTGTTCAAATTTCCGCAAATGCAGCGCGCACTCGGCGCAAACGGTCAGCAGCTATCATCACCGCTACGGCTCTCATTGTTGCGCTGGGCTCCTGGGCCGGATTCTCTCAGTTCCAGCTCGCCCAGAGCAACGCAATTGTCGCTGATCAGGAAAGAATTACCCGCATACTGGACTCCGCTAAAGAAGCCCAAAATGCCGGATCTGCTTTAAAGGCTCTGGCGCTGAATGCTGAAGCGGTACTGTTGTCCGGGCCGAAAAAAACCAGCATCCAAACGCGAGCTGTTCGCCAACTGATGGAGTCGAAGTTCGAACTCCGCGAACTCGCTCATTTCAGATCCAATCCGGACACCTTTTTTGCCCCGCCGCTCTTCAGGAACGCGGGAACACAAGTAATTCTTCCGCAATATGACGGACTGATACAAATCAGATCGATTCCCGATGAAAAAATCTTGGCGTCGTTCTCTCTGGAGAACGAATTGCTCCCCCCCATCTACATGACATCAGACGAATCACAATTGATCGCCACCGACAGAAAAGGAAAAATTTATACTTGGGATATCGACACTCAGACTGAGATATGCCGCTTCCAAGGGCAGAAACCCTCAAATGCAATTCAGCAGGTTTTCGAAGATAAAATTCTCACCACCCAATATAATATCTACAATCCACTGTACTACTACGATTTGGAGTCCTGCGCCTATGTCGATACCATGGACCCGGAAGAGTTCGGCCTGAACAGATATTTCTTGGCGATCGCGGATGAGGGGAGCATCCATTTCCTTGCCTCGAATGATTTCGCCTCCTTCGTGAATCCGAGAGAAGAAACAAGTTCGGTTTTCGAGTTTGAAGACCATCTCAGAATACAACATGTCAATATTGATGAAGAGAGAGACCTTGCCATCCTGAGTCTCTCCGACGGCGCCACGCAAGTACAAAAGATATCCGATGGCTCATTGATGCACTCGTTCAAGGGCAGCTATTTATGGGATCTTGAAACAGCATTGAGCAAGGAGACCCTGTCAATGCTCGCCCTGAAAGATGAGGGCCTCTTGTTTCACTGGAGCATTGACGGCAAAGCCGGGAACCGAGTGCCAACAGACCCTACTGATCCGATAACTTCCATCAATATCCTGCGCTTCGGATGGAATTTCGCTACCGGCTCGATAAATGGTAAACTCCAGATTTGGTCAGGCCGAGATGAGCTTCTCGCGACCGTGCAAGCGCACGATGGTGCAGTTGATAGCGTGACGACTGATGCCAGTCAGACGCGCTTTCTAACGATGTCCAGAGATGGGTCTGTAAAAGTCTGGTCGAGATACCCTTACTTTGCCAGCAGAACCTTGACCCGCTCAGGCGGATATTACGCTGACCCTGTACCGATCCCTGACAGCCAGCTTGTTCTAGTCAAGAATATTACTTGGATGGTGTATCCCGATGGAAACGGATTTGGAGATTCGGTCGGACTGGAATTGCGCTCCTTGGTGGACGGATCATTAGTCAAAAAATATCCGAATATAGATGCCGCGCAGACATGGGACGTCTCGAGCGATGGGAAACAGTTCCTTACCGTGCACAAAAGCGGTCACCTTAGGGTATGGGATCGCACTACCGGAGAGCTCATCAAGGAAATTTATTTCGACGAACCCCGGATTTTCACTGCACTATTCGGACCTTTGGACCAATTTGTGCTGACATCCCATTCGGATGAGAAACTGAGAAAATGGAACACCCGAAATTGGGAACTTCAGAAGACATTGGATATCGGAAAGCATCATGCCGATTCCATGGAAGTAGACGTCAGTAGTCGTTTTGTCATTGCAAACAACAATACATATGGCGCGAGCATCTGGGACTTGAACACCGGAGAAGCGATAGGAACAGGAACAAACATGTTCGACATCGCCGCAATCAGCCCCGACGGACTCATTTATGCAGGAGCAGATCGCTACAGTGCCGGAATATATCGAGTTTCAGATGAGGAAAAGATCGCGGAACTTGATGGTCCGAGCGGAGCGATCATCTCTCTAGCGTTCAGCAAAGATGGCAAAAAACTCCTCACCGGCTCAAGAAGCAATTCTGCGCGTGTTTGGAATACTGAAACCGGCGCGCTGGAATTGACGCTTCGTGGGCACGAAGATCGAGTAAGCAGCGTTCGATTCATGAACAATGATTCCCAAGCCATGACCTCTTCGCGGGGACAGGTGATTGTCTGGGACATTTCCGAAAGTGACGCACAGCTAACGGCTCACAGCACCCTGGACGCAATAGAACACATATATCCCCTGACGGAGGAGGAAGCGTGCGACTACGGTCTGCCAAGGTGTTCGATCGCCGAAGAAATGGATTAACCAGAGCGGCACACCCCAATTCCAACAACGCGGCAATTTCTGCATTTACCTTCGTCATTTCCCGTGTCACGCTGTTCAGGTTGCAGGAACCAGTGACCTGAGCCCCGATTGGTCCCGCATTTGAATGGAGAGTCTGTCGCAACGGAGATAGACAATGCGCAAAAGCAAATTCGCCAAGGAGCAGATCATCTGCGATCCTGGCTGATGTTACAAGATCCTAGAATTTTGTTTGGCGACTGGTCACTGCGACAACGCATAATCTGAATGGGTTACCAACTCTTCGTCCGCAAAAAGCAACGCCCTGACCCGATCCAGCATCCCATGTCCGTTGGCCAAATCAATACTCGCTGTCTCCAAAATTGTCTGACGGCCAGTTATCTGGTTCCGAGCATGTACGCACTCGTCATCGCCTAGCCCACGATGATGCGGATACAGAAGCGTTATGCGCTGTGCTTGGTATAGATGAGCATAAGCCATCATTTGATAAACATCGCTTTGTGAAACGCCCTGCTTGGGGTCATCAATGCTGGACGAAATGCGCTTCCATTTTGTATCGATCACATGCGTTACTTTTCCTGCTCGACGTATCAGAATATCAGGCTTTGTTTGGAATAGCCCTCGCTCCGTCGTCTCGGCAGAAAGGCAAAAAAGACGCCCCCCTTGCAAGGACACGGTCGCTCCGGTTCCGGCCAAGGCTCTGGAAATAAGTCGACCAACATATTCCTCAAACAGCGAGTTCATTTCAAACAACAAGGCGGTCCCCTGCACAGCCCCTCCCGTTGTTGTCTGATATCGCCCGTCTAGGAATAGTTGCGCCATGCTTAATAGCTCATGCCACCTTCGATTGGTTCGATCGATCACGACCTGGTCCCATCGCAATGCGGAGGGCGGCACATCTGAAATATCGGAATAGACAAAAGCTAACTCGCGCAAGCGTTGCTGATTTGCGGAACTCCGAGACGTAATGGAGAGATGCCGCACCACAGCCTTCATGACCCGATTTAGCGCAATATCTTCCGATAGCGCATCAAATTGGCAAGCTAACCGCGATACATTTACCACATGGCATGTAAACTGCCGAACAACATCAAGCCTGCCGCGCAAAGCGGGTAAATCATCCTGTTGCTCGACATATCGACGCGGCATTCCATGACGGACCGCATCTGTTAGCTTATCGCAAAATATTTTAACCAGAATTTCCAGAAGCGTTTCTCTCTGCCAGGCTAAGTCTGTGATCGCCCCGATATCCAGCTTTAGGTTCCGTGCCACTGCCAGCATATGGATTAGATGCTTGCGGATAGCGGCATTCTGTTGTTCTGCGCCTTCGCCCGGCAGCACGTCGATCTTTGGAAGAATTTCCAAGCTGCAGTCTTTGGTCGCAAGAATTCCCACAATCCCACGAGCCCTCAGGGCATGTCTTCCATGCTCCAAAACACTACTCCCACCTTTGCCGGCAAGGGGTGAGCTTTGCGCTAAAGCCGCCAGTCGGTCGGCATGGAAAGAGGGGATCTGTTCCTTACCTTCACCGTAAGGAATTCTGTTCCACTCGCGAACCGTGTAATTATGCTTCAACTTTCGAACTCCGAAAAATTGAACTTCTCCTTCTCTTTCACGAGCCAGCGCAACTTCTTGTCTGCCAGTTCGTCTTCGGAGATGCCTGTTGGAGCGCTCAGAACTTGCGCTTCAAGGAAATGACCCGGACCACTTTCACCATCCCCGAGCACTGCGGCGACCTTCGACCAATCCTCATAAAAATATTCCGCCAAGAGTGGGATCACCTTGTGGCGCATTACTTCTGCAACGTCCGCTTCCGACGAACAGTCCGTGAAATAGGCATGACCGATCTGATGCTCCCGATCGAAGAAATATTCGATGCGATTGTTGATGGTGGTAAGCAACTTCTGCAGATCGATACCGCCCACCGATTTTTTTAAAACGGAGGCATCGGGCATCAACTCACGGAAATCAAACCGTCTACGCAATGCTGTATCGAGAAGAGCAATCGAACGATCTGCGGTATTCATTGTCCCAATAATGTGCAAATTGGAAGGCACGCCAAAGTGCTTCTTGGAATAAGGCAACCGCAGGCGAATTTCGTTTGTCTTCCCCAATCTCTTGTCAGGTTCCAACAACGTGATGAGCTCTCCGAATACCTTTGAAATGTTCGCGCGATTGATCTCATCGATGATCAACACGTACGGTCGAGCATTCGTTGACTGCGTGGACAAATCAGAGCCATAGACCAGTCGATCTACACCATCCCAATGCAATTGCTCTTCAAGGAGCGGATAAGCGGTGTGGAATGCCGTGAAATTTGAATCGTATATTCCATCGCGCTCCACGCCCTCCGCGCTGTTCCAGATCCATTTGACCGACCGTGTGTGCCGTGCTGCTCCGGTGTCCGTGGCAGCCTCATACGTATAATCACCCTCTAGTCGCCCCAGCGCCACGACCCTCTTCGTTCCCACTGTCAACGCTACGTAGTCGCCTACTTCTGCGTCAGCCCTAAACAGCCACGTTCCGTATATGGCAGGCTGACTACCCAGAACACTCGGATCGTCCTTTTTGCGCTCACTCTTAATCGCCTCCCAACTCTCATATTCAGGCGCCGACCAATCCGTATCCCCACCGTGCGGCCACTCCACTTCTCCCGCTGAAATAAACCGATTGAACTTTTCAAGCCAATTCTCACCGGTTAGGCCAAGCCGGATAATCCGGCGAGTACGGTCCAACCGTCTCTCCGACTCTCCCTCGCCTAGGTCGCGCTCAGCTCTCTCACTGATACGTTTGAAAATACCGCTATGAGGCTTCAGCTGAAAACCAACATCGGCGCCGACCTCATCGGGCATTTGTCCCGTTTCTTCCCCAGTACTGGGACGAAGCCCCTCAACAAACTCCTCGTACGACATGGATTGATGGAAAGTAACAAACTCAATTCGCTTCGCTTCCGCCAGCTTCCGATACTCGGCCATCAAATCTTTCCGCCGATCCGGTTGATGGAGCGCGGCGGCCACGGCCTCCCCCAGGCATAGTCGAACAGCCTCCCACGCAGTTTGATACGTTTTACCGGTACCCGGGGGACCATAAAGTATCAGGTTAGTTGGTCTGGCTGCTTTGGCACCACTATCTTCGCTCACTGCGTCTGTCTCCGCTTCTGGACCAAGCCTAAATGTAAATGTAGTTGTGCTACTTGGATTAGGAGTCGTGTGTGTGGGAGCTGTCAGACCCGCTATCTCCTGCAGCTTCACTCCACCAAGCACCTGACAAATATTCGGTAGCGCGTCATTGATCCCCATAGCAACAGCCAGATCGCCCGCGCGGATCGACACGATCGTCGCTTCGCTTTCACGAGCAGGTTCAATATAATAATTGAGCGCACATAGCCGAATTCGGTCTGCATCACGTATCAGGTGCTCATACCTCTCTGGCGGGAATACAGGCACGTCATCCGTATCTACAATGATATAGCCAGCGTTGTGCAAAAGCGCTGCAGCATCATGCTTCTGTCCCCAGCCGCCATTCAGCTTTGTCTTTCTTTGAATGAACCCAACTATGGGTTTGGTTGGGTAAACCCGGTTCTTTCGCGAACGCGAGGAACGAACCCAATAGTCGCGCGGATCCCCAAATCCTTTAAATATTTCTGCGTGCTCCTCGCTTTCAACAAATTGGTCGAATGCATCCATCGCCGCTTCGATATCATTGCGACCCAGATTGCTTTCCATGGTTCGGTTACTCTCTTGCTTATAATTGTGCACCACCCACAAGGCACCCTGAACATCGATCATATCTCTTGGGGCGAGACCTCGATCTTTGAAGGCTTGCCGAATTGCCTCCATAAATCGCAGTTCGTCTTTATACATATCGGATACAGATGTATGTTTCGGGAAGTTTTTACCGACGGCTTCTCGCCATAGATCCTGGCGAACCGAATGACGAATATATACTCCCTCATCGGGATTTAGATGCATAAAGAGAAACTCACCAATTTGACGCACTTCGTCGTCGGTACCTATTGGTGAATTTTCTCTCCATGCTGACGAGAATCTCTCTAATGCGGATGGGTGCCCACCTGCTGGTCCGAGCCCGGCTTCAACAAGATCGCGAATTGCCGGGATAAGCTTTGAGCGATCCGCATCTATGCCTTCCTTTAAGTGAAGAGACGTGCGCCAATCAAGAACATTGCTGTCCGACGCTGCGGCTATAACTGCGTCTACAATCACTTCATCTGTTTTGGCGTTTTCTATTACTTCGTACAATTTCCTAGCTGTGGCGAGCTTGTAGGCTCGTTCCGCTTGGTCAAACTCTGCATCCGGTGCGTCAAAGCGCACAAACGACGAAAAATGGCTGCTCAGCTTGGAAACCCACCGATCAATCACTTCTGGGGCAAGGGACAATTCCGACTTTGATTCCGACAGAACGCCCAAAAGTCGCCTAAGGTCATCAGGCTCTTCGATACGAACGAACACGCAATCGTCGTGGTAAAAAGCGGACTTTTTATTGAGCGCACCAAACCTACTTCCATGATTATAGGCACGTGTCTCCACGAACCATCCGGCTTCTTGTAGTGGCTTTCGCCAATCAACCCCGAGATAGAAGTTCGTAGCTGCGGAACGCAGCTCCCAGAACAGATTTTCTTCTCCGAACTTCAACCCGACCAGATACTGTGTATCATCACCCGGCAAAAGTCCGGACGCCTTGATTAATTCGAACAGTTCTCGGCGAAGAGGTACCTCCTTTCTGCCGTTTTTCTTATCATTTTCCTCATTGTCGCTTATGCGCTTCTCAATGCCTCTCCACATAACGTGCTCTTCCGAATTTACGACTCTCTCTAAATGCAAGGCAACGCGCACAGCGTATTGACCAACCTCATCTGCTCTACGGTGTCACATTTCGCCTCCAGCAGCCGGGGGCTTCCAAATACAAGCGCAAGCCCCTTTGCGCGCGAAACAGCAACATTGATTCGGTTCAGCGAAAATAGAAACTCCATTCCGCGAGATGTCTCTTCAGCAGATGACGCAGTCATCGATACAAGGCAGATCGGAGCTTCCTGGCCTTGAAATTTATCGACTGTCCCAACACGGACGTCATCCGGCAAGGCATCAGTGAGCGCGTTCACCTGCGCATTGTAAGGCGCTACGACAATAATATCGGAGTTCTCAACCCCGCGGACATTCCCGTCTTTTTCTGTCCACGCGCCTCTGGTCAAGTTCTCGATGGCAGACCGTATCGCCTCAACTTCCTCCAATGCGACTTGCGCATTCCCTTCATGAACCACCGGCACCCAGAAGGCGCCGGATTCCGGAAAAGAACTTCCTGAAACTTTTTGCCTGGCCGCATCTTCGTGGCTCTGCAAACGCCCTTCATAAACTTGGTTGGAAATGAAATGACAGACATCTGGATGCATACGGCGCGTCGTGGTCAGGAATATTCCCCGATCCGGGGAAATTGTTGCATGATCCCCCAACATCCATTCGAGACACGACAAATCGGCGGGGTGAGGGTGGACTCCCTGAATGACCTGGGGGAGCTGTTGCGGATCACCAACAAGGACGATGTTTCGAGCCGCTGCACCCATCGCGACCATGTTGGCGAGTCCCACTTGTCCTGCCTCATCGACAAAGAGCCAATCATATGCCTGAGTATTTTCACCTCGAGCAAAGAAGTATGCGGTCCCGCCGACCAAGTGGAGCCCATCCGTAGCCTCATCATTGCTTGTCGTTCGGATCACTCTGGAATCTGACGGATACCCCTCATCCTCACCGGAAATCTTGTGCACGATCTGGAGGGGAAATTCCTCAGCTTGCTCTTTGAAGGCCTTTTCACAGCCCAGCAAAACGTTCCGAATGGCCTCATGGCTGTTGGAAGCAACACCCACCCGATACCCGGCTTTGATCAAAGAAAGGATGGCCCTAGCCGATATATGCGTTTTACCTGTTCCGGGCGGTCCCTGAATTGGCAGAAGTGACTCTTGCATAGCATGAACCGCTGCGATCGATCCCGCGACAGGATCCGCATTCCCGAGTATGTCATCCGTGAGCGTATAGAGGCGAGGCGGAGACCGGCTCAACAAATCAGCGATAGCGCTATACCGACGAGGCCCACATTGATCCTCAATCACGTCCCGGACCGCAGCGACGATCACTTTGCTATCAATCGGCTTGTCAGGGTGAAGCGTCAGCCGATCAGCAAGCAAATGGGCCTTGGCCTTACCCGTTTTCAGGGTGATGCATCGTTTGACCCTATCCAGTTTCTCAATGTTCACAGAGACAAAGCCATCATTGGCAGGAATGGTCGCCTTTTTTCCTTTCCGGAGTTTGGTTTCTTGGGGAGGATAGGTATACGTGCGCATGTCTGACCGCTTGATGGGCACAGCAGGCCCGACGGCAATCAGTCCCCCTAATGCATCGAGATCCTCAATCAGTTCGTCAAACTCACGACCGAGACTATCAAAGATCGCCCACCAGGCAGGCTTCGCTTCCCGCTTGTGAAACTGGCCGAGATTGAACAGAAGTGCCTGGTTGTCTTCGGACAAGCCAGACTTTAAAAGACGTGCGTTTAGAGCGAGTGCGTCCTGACCGTCTTCCACCTCTTTCTCGGCCGCGTCCTCCCCCAATATCGGCCAGGGCATTTCGGGACGGATTCCAACAAGCCAATCTCGCAAGAGCTCAGTCGAGACACAGTCGAGACGGTTATACTCCTCAATCTCGTCAAGGATCGTCTGGTCTCTGGATTCGCGCCAGTTTTCATAAGCAACAACGGACCCGCCCGCAGTTTTGACCTCCCCCTCTCGTTTCAGACCGTAGAACGCCTCCATGGACTTGATGGAGTAGTTTGGTTCAGAGGCGATCACAGCGCCGCGGACCACGGAGAACAGGTCAACAAACCGACGTTCACGCAACAATCGATCTAGAAAGACTTCACCGATCCCATACCTCGAGGTCAGGCGACGAAGCGCAATGATCTCGTAGGGGGCGTAGTGATAGATACGGGCCTTCGGATATCGGGCCAGACGGTCCCGAAAGAACTCCAGCAAGTCCTTCAGAGCATCCGCTTCTTCCTTATGGTCGTGCGCCCAGAATGCTTTGAACCCTCGATCATGCCAGATGCCATGGAGGTATTCGAGACCGCCTTCGTAGTGCGGATCACCTTCTATGTCGTAGAATAGATCGCCTACCTCTGCCTCCGGCAGCAAGTTGAATCCCTTCCCCTGCTCGATAGGGCGCAATTCGTAGCTCGGGTCACCTGTCTTGCGCGCCTGCTGCAAACGCGCCTGAGCGCGCAGCCTGTCCAACGTTGGCGTCGCCATGCCCCGAATTTCAGCTTCCGAGATCGCGAGATCTGACAGGCTTTCAATGCCTGCCGCCTCGAGCTTCTTCACCTGCCCGCGTGTGATGTTTGCGACATTGAACAAGCTGTCTCTTTCCATCCACTCTGCCTCACAGTGATCCGACCACCGACACAGCGCACAATCGGGACAAGGGATCGGACGGGTCGGCGTAGGCGCCTCGACAAAATCCTCGAGGCGCTGTCTGGCACCTCGCGCATAGTGCGCGTAATCTGCGAGTCGGAAACTCGCCCGACTGCTGTCTCCGAGCTCTACATGCGCATGCTCGGGTGCCGTGCCCTGAACCTCCGCGAGTAGATCAGAATACAGGGTCAATTGCAGGACGTGATTGGGATGTGGCCGGCGTTTGAGCTTCGTATCGGTCACTTCGTAGCTGAAATTGCCCAAGCCCGAGGGAGTTTCCACGCGTTCGAGAAAATCGAACCGCCCTCCCCAAGAACCAGATAGGAAGGCGCCTTGGAAAATGATGTCGGGGCCGCCAGCTAGGGCCAGTATCGTGGCGTCTGCGTTGACTGCCAACTTCCCGCGGGGGATCTCGACAACGGACTTGCCGGTCTCTTTCAGTGATTGAAGATGACTAGCTTCATGCGCATCGCCTTGCTTCTGAAGGAGTTCAGCATCTTCCGTATCTTTACGCGGCTGTAGGTCGGCCCCGCGAAGATAAGCTAGGTCCAGCTGGGTCGCGTGCTGACACCCCATGAAACGCATTAAATCGGATGCAGATAGAAGCACACCTTTTTCGAGTAATCTCACGCCCCGTCTTCCCCCCGTTCTCTGATTTCACCCTATTATGATGGCTTGATTGACGTTTCGTTCAGCGCTCTTGGTAAACCCCAGCTACTTCCTGCTTGTCTCATTTGCAGAGATGCTCACTCATGCTTTCCCCCGCCATTCTTTCGATCTTCCACCTTCGCTCAGGTCGGCTTGTGTTCCAGTAAGTCCGCAACCCGTTTCAAAATATCATGTACGTCTTCAGGCTTGAACGCGACGCCTGACACCCACTGCCCGAACTTTCCGTTCTGGTTGACGGCGTTGATCCACTCTTCCATGGCATCGCGCTTTGCCTGATTTTGCTCCGAGTCCTGCCCTTTTATCTCAAGCAGGAGCGTCTTTCCATTGCTCAGCTTCACGATGAAATCCGGAACATACCGACGTTTGGAACCTTTCCACAAATAGTAAACATGAAGGTTCAGGTGATCATTTTTCGCATAGGAAATGACAGATTCTGATTTCTCGAAAATGTTTGCCGCGTACTGTTCCCAGGCGGAATCACCGACGACGTGGCTGATCTGAGATTTGACAGTCGGTTGAAGCGGTTTGGTCGTGAACCAGGTCCGCATTTGAGAGGTGGATCCGATCGGATGATCTTCATCGAAAACCGGTTCGAGACTTTCATAATTGTTCTGACGAATATGCCGAAGAAGATTCTGAACAATCCTGTCCATGTTCAGCGCGTAAAGTAGTCGGCGCCGGATGGGGTCATTGTAAAAGAGAGACGGCATCTCGATACGATTGGACCTCAGGTACTCCTCGACAATGTTGACCAATTGCACCAACAGGTATTCCGGAGTTCCCGGATAGGTGCGCTGCATTTCAAGAAATCCCTTACGCGCCGCCGCAAAGATCGTTCGCTGAAGCCTGAACCCATCTTCAACGATCTTTTCGAGATCGATCTGCGTGAGTTTCGACAGGTCCGCCGCGCCACCGATGGCCGGCGCAAGTTCTGCTGATACGATCGTGCGTGACGGATCGAGCGCCAGCGGCTCGACATTCCCCCAGTCAACCTCCAATGACTGGCGAATTACTGTCTCGACACGTACGATATTGGGCCAGCGCAGTTCATGCTCCGAACGTTCCGGCAATGACTCGACTTGCGTGCTTGGCTTCGCCGGTGGCAAGGCCTCTCCACCCTCACCAACCTGGTCATGGATCGATAGAGGTACGCCAAACACATTTACGTACTCAGGAACGAACAGCCCGTTTTCATCGGTATCGTAGGAAACTCGACGCAACCCCCGACCAATCACCTGCTCGCAAAGCAGCTGTGACGTGAACGCCCGCAGGCCCATGATATGAGTGACGTTTTTCGCATCCCATCCCTCGGACAGCATGGCCACAGAGATGACGCTTTGAAGGTTCTGACCAGCCTGCCCCCGCTTGCCGACATTGTCGACGATCTCTCGCAGCAACTCTTCCTTCTTCGCCTTCGCCAGGTCCGCTTTACGCGTCGGAGACAGGCCCGATTCTTCGATGATCTTTTGAAGATGCCCCTCGTAGGCTTTCAGCGATTCTCTGTTATTCCTGTTGGCGCTGACTGTCTCGCCTGTTTCCGCCTTCTCCAGAACCTTTGAATCGACGCGCAGAGTTTTTGTAGGTGCGTGCATTTCCGGCAAAACTGTATTGCCGCTATTGAGATAGTGCTCTATTCGCGCGGCGGTTTCGGTACGGTTACACACGGTCAGCATGACGGGGGGCGAATGGTGCCCGGCCTTCTGCCATTGCTCCCGAGTGGTCCGCCAGTCCGCTCCCAACAGCGTGTAGGCATCTTTCACCAGCTTCGGCAGGTCTTCATGAGGCTGGGCACCGGATCGATTGAGGTCTTCGGATACTTCGGGGTCTCGGTAGATGTGGTACAGCTTTGAACGCATCGTCCTTGCGTCTGGCAGCGCATCGTCCCGCACTACCACGCGAGGTGTCTTCACCAGCCCTGCCTCAATGGCATCGTTCAATCCGAAATCTGATACGATCCAGTCAAACAACGACGTATCCGTGCTTTTCTTGCCAGTTGGTGCAAAGGGGGTCGCGGACAGATCAAAACAGCGGAGAATGCGTCGTGTCTTGTGCAGCCTGTCCAGGCCCTCGATCCATCGTGTCGCCTCATCAAGATCGATCCCAGCTTCTTCGGCCCGCGCCCTACTGATCTTCAATTCTGCTGGCTTGCGATAGGCGTGGTGGGCCTCATCGTTGATAACAACGAGATCCTTCGCATTGGCGAGAGGTCCAAGAACCCTCCGGGCAAAAGCCTCGTCCGACTCCACGCCCTTCTTCACTACAGACCTGGATTGCTCCTTGAGCGGCATGAGCGTGTGCCAATTTTCAATCCGCACCTCCGCCTGGTTCAGCTTTTGCCGAGAGGCTTCGTTCGGACAGATATTGAACTCGTCGAAATAGCTGCCCTCTGTCGGCACCAAAACTTGCAGTCGTCCCTTCACGGTCAAGCCAGGCGCAACGATGAAAAAGCTCTTGCTGAAATCCTTTCGCCGCTTTGGATACGTCAGAGCGTTCAGCGCCTGCCAGGCGATGATCATCGCCATCACCGTGGTCTTGCCCGCCCCCGTCGCCATCTTGTTGCAAATGCGCTCCCAAGGGCCGCCATCACCCTGAAGCGCTATGCCTTGGCGATACTCGGCTGATGCCTCAACCCACCAGATCAGGGTCTCGATGGCCTCGAGCTGGCAGAAATAGAACGGATACTGTCGCGCTGTCTCATCATGCCAGTGTTCGAGCAGCCGGCGCGTCACGATCGTCACACCAGGCCATTCGGCTTCGCGCCACTGATCCACCCGCTCCCGAATCTTGTTCACGAAGTCCAGCGTCTCGACTCGTTTTGTATTGTTGGTGACGTCGAACACTTCATAACTTGCCGGACGACGGCCGGTCACGACTTCCAGCGCGCCGCCCTTGCCTTCGGACCAGTGTTGCTCAGGCCGCACATAGGGCGAGTTGATGATCAGGGATTTCGGTTTGTCCGCCATGGCCTATGCCTCCAGCGGAATGATCTTCAGGGATTCAATTCCCCGGTCATCGACAATCTTGACCGCGATCCGCGCATTTTCGCCGGCTGGAAATGGTAAGGAAACCGTCCCGGCATATTGCTCCAGCAAGTCTTCATTCAGTTCGGCACGGATTGTGCGCTTCAACCGGTTCCATCCTGTCTTGCTGTCCGTCATCGGAAAGAAAACCTGGTGCGGCATCAGCGACCGCCCATCATAGTCTGTGTCGAGCGACCACATGGCGATCTTCTTCTTTCCGCCCGAAATCAACTCGCCCTGTTTCGGATCGAAATAGTCGAAACCATTTACCTCGACCTCCCAGTTGCCATCTGTCCTTTTGCGCAGCTCCACATCCGGCTGCCCCATCAGCCAGAAGGATTCGTTCGATGCGCGCTTGGATTTCAGGTCTTCGGTCAACAGGTCCGTATTCATCTGCGCCTTCAGGAGCGTCACACCAGGCCATACCATTTCATCGATGTCCTTGGCGGCCTCAGGGTCGAACGTGAACGCACAGAACAGGACAAATTTTGGTTTGGGAACTAGCTTTCCTGCCTCTTCGATCGCCAGTTCCACCTGGCGCTGCTCCAGCGCGGCGTGCTCCGGCCCGAAGCTCACAACGACACGTTCGCCCGTTTCCGTCATGTTGCCGCTGGCATGGATGTAGCGGAGCCCCGGCACCGTCTCGAAATCGGAGAAGCGCATGATCGCCCCGCCTTTGGCGCGGACGCCGGTTTTCAGCAGCTCTTCCCGCCAGAGGCTTTGCCGGGAGGTTTCACCTGACCGGCCAATTGATGCGTCCGGCTCGCCTGGCGAGCCTGGCGCATCCTCCAAGGAGAGAACCGTCGGCGCTGGCACCGCCTCGACAGAAAAAGGCCCCGTAATGCGCAGCTTGTCCTTGTCGATCCGGGGCTTGTCGTAGCGCGTTTCCTGATCGGCATGGTCGGCGATGGACTGGTCCATGCGCTTTTGCATCGCCTGGCGAGCGGTGTGGAAGGCGTCGAAGGGCGCGCGGGCGGTGTCGGGCCAATCGTCCAGCAGATCAAACGGCACTTCCCATTCATGCAAAGTCTCGCCCTTGGTGAAGTCCACCGGCTTGCCCTTGCGCACGCCCTGAGTGGGCTTGAGCGTCTTCGGTGGAGCATCGACCAACGCGGTGTTCAGAGCCTCCAGTGCCGCCGCGATCTTCGGATGCTCCTCGTCATAGATCGTATCGATGTCGGGGTTGTTGGCGATGCTCTTCAGCGTGATATGCGGCACGGTTTCGTAATCGAACCCGCCCTTCAGCCCCTCATGGGGATAGCGCAGGGCGTAATAGTCGAAACTGGCGGTCATCAGCCGCTGCTTGGCCAGCGTGATCGCCACGCGAGAGGTATCGCAGGTGATCCAGCGCCGCCCCCATTTCTCGGCGACAAAGGCGGTGGTGCCGGAGCCGCATGTGGGATCGAGCACCAGATCGCCGGGGTCGGTGGTCATATGGAGGCAGCGTTCAATTACTTTTGCGGAGGTCTCAACTACATACTGTTTGTCAGAGGCGAAACCGGCGATGCCTGTATCAGTCCAACTGCTATTAATTGGGAAAACAGGGAAATCATCGAAGTAGCGCTTGTAGCGAATGTTTTTTCCGACGTTCACTAACCGGCCGCAAAGCGACAGGCGCGACAAACCATCTTTATCACTTTTGAAAGTTCCTTTTCCAGGCGTTGCGGTCACACCCATATGCAGAAACTGTTGCAAGTCACCCTCTCCAGCAGGTCTCGAACTGGTTAGGTCTCCTGTGGTCAAAGACCGTTCACCTTCCTTGGTAGGATATCCTCGAAGGATTCGGCCTTTCGCATCCTCGTAGGAGGTGTAGCCAGAAGCGCCTTGGCCACCGATTTCCTTCATGTTGTAGATTTGCCGATACTTCATTTGGACGCGATCTTTAGCGAACCAAACTAAATAATCTGAGATACTCGACAGCGTGCCAGAAGTGGCGCTACTGGTTTTTGCGAAGGTGACCAGGCTGATAAAGTTCTCATCGCCAAATATTTCTGACAGCAACTCCGTTACGTGGTGAAGATTTTCATCCGAAATCTGCACAAATACTGACCCGCTCTCGGTCAGCAATTCCCGCGACAGCATCAGCCGGTCGCGCAGATATGTGAGGTAGGAATGAATGCCGAGCTCCCAAGTGTCGCGGAACGCCTTGATCATCTCGGGCTCTTGCGTCAGGTCGGCGTCTGACCGGTCCTTCACGTCGCGCTTATGGGTGAAGGGCTGAAAGTTCGACCCGTATTTGATGCCGTAGGGCGGGTCGATATAGATCATCTGCACCTTGCCGCCCATGCTCTCCTTGGTCAGCAGTGAGTTCATCACCAGCAAGCTGTCGCCCGCCACCAGCCGGTTCGACCAGCCCTTTTCGTGACGATAAAAGTCAATCGCCTGGCGAAGCGGGACATTCTCCCAGTGCGGCGCAAACAGGTCTGTCTGCTGCCACTTCGCCGCAGCGTCTTTCCCTTTCAGTTTGCGTGCTACGCTCGACAGGATGGTTGCCGGATCAATCCGCTCATGCACGTGTAGCGAAACCGTATCCACCTCAAAGCTCGTACGCTCCGCCTTGCCGGTCCAGTTCAGATAGGGTTGCTGCAAGCGCTTCAGTTCGAGCAGCGCGTCACGCATTTGCTCTTCATCGCCGCTGGCGAGCGCATCATCGATCAGCGCCTCGATCTGCGCGCGGGCCGAGTCGAAGTTCAGGACAGGATCCAGGTGCGGATCATACTGCCAGTCGGTCTTCGGTTGCGCCGGGTCGCTGGCGGCGTCCACCATGCCTACTTCGGGATTGTTGACGCGTGTTTCCGTGTGTCTGTAACTCAGGATCTTCTTGGAGTCGCTCTTGGCTGAACGCTTCTTTTTGCGCTTCTTTCCGGTCGTGAGTTTCGGGGCTCCGGGCTCCGGGGCTGTCAGCTCGAAATCTTCCTCGTCGTCAGCCTCTTCTTCATCGTCCGCTTCGTCTTCTTCGACCATCTCGACAAACAACACACCGTCGTCTTCTTCGAGCTCAACGATGCCTTCATCTTCCAGGGCCTCCAGGATTGACTTCAAGTCTCCGTCTGAACAGTCCAAGGCCCCCTGGATTTGTGCCGCACGGGATCGCCCACCCAGGCCAGCCAGCACGTTGATCGCCTTCGCCTTCAATTGTTCGATCGGCATATTGCCCCCTGCTCAGTCTCGAATTTGTGGCCAGCATGATCAGCGATTGAGTCGAGTCAATCAGCCCATGTCGGAGCAGATCGGACTAACATCAGTTTATCAACCTGCGAAACCAAAAGTTGATCGCAAGGGTAGCAACGCGCGAATTTCCTTAGGTCTATTTCCACCGAGTTGGCTCACGTGCCTTACAAGATATAATTTCAGCGTGAGAGCTGCGACAACGCTTGTTTCTCGTCCTAAGGAAGCACCCCAGATAGTTCGAGATCGCTCAAAATTTCTAGTTCAACTTGTTTAGCCATCCAATACATTTACAATATGTCACCTTCTTGCGAATTCAGTGAAGCCCCGTCCGCCGGTCGATTTGGTAGCCCCCTTTTCGAAGCAATAAGTATCGCCAACCGCATCAACATCGGTTGGGGTTTCGACGTCCAGGAGGTGGCAGAGATCGACAAAATGGGATTGCGCAGAGGCACTTTCCTTGAGTTCAGAACGTTCCCATTTCCGGATGAAATCTGCTGGAGTCATGAACTACCCAATAGCCTTTTGCGGTTGCGGAAAAGACCTCCAAAAGGTAACCAGAAGTTCTTTATAGAGCTACTTTTTCCATCATACCCAATGGCATTAATGCCTTGGGCAACAGTAATTTTCCTTGTCAGATTTCGTGTCCGTCAAGGGCCTGCGGCCGCTTCGCGGCGCGCTTCAGCGCGCCTTTGACGGACACGAAATCTGGCGACACGCACTAATCGAGCCAGCGAAAGGGGGAAATAGACCCGAAAGGGTTACTAGAGTCCCGGAGGGCAAGATAAAGGCGCTGTCACAGAGCGGCGCCTAACCCACTGTCTGCATATCTCTTTTTTATGTGACACGCCGCCGGAGCCTTGTCCCACGATTCTCCCCCTGTTTAAGCCGCAACGCATCCGAGACCAACATCCCGGGTATTCCCGGCAAACTCGATGGCTGTAGGGCTAGAAATCCGAGATACTTCCGGCATGATGAAACGCCAATTCACCGACTTAGATTTTCCGCTAGATTCCAATAGCGCTGACCGTATTCCTGCAAATAAATCGATCCGCTTTCTGAGCCTCAATCAGGTACTCGACCGCCTAAGCGTCGGACGTTCAACGTTGTACGTGCAACTGAAACATCCCTCCCACCCATTTCCTGCTCCCGTCCACATTGGGCGGAGAAGTGTCTGGGTCGAAAGCGAAGTAGAAGCTTTTATGGCCTCGCTGGTCAAATCTGAACGAAATTTGTGAACTTCGACAGACGCAAAATGAGGACGAAATACTTCTCGAATTATAAGTTCCGCTTCGGCGACTTCTTAATCATACGAGACTGTTACCTTTTAACGAAACTGGAACAATATTCACCGCAGGCTCTTCACGATGCCACACAAAACTTCCACTGACGCACTTGATCAGATAAATGTGACAGGTCCTTGGCATGCCGCTCCTTCCATTCTATCGTAAGTGGAGTATTGGATAGACGCGAAGAGAGAGGCATGTTCACGGCCAGCGCGTAGCACAAAGGGGATGCGTTATTACCGCGCCGAAAGCAGCCACGATTTCTACAACCGAAGTTCTTGCTCTTTTGGACGGTGAGTTCAATGGGTTCGCCCAAGGTGTTGCTAGTGGGCGTTATGCCTTCTGGTTGGGGTCCGGTATCTCACTCTTTCGGTTTCCGGGACTAAAAAAGATTGTGATTAAAGCGCTGGAGTATTTAAGGGCCCATGTCGACCCCGCCCAAGTCGCTTGCCCCTTCAAGGTTGCGCTCGAGCGGGCATTAGGAATTGCCAGCCTGACCGATGATGAAAAGGCCTTAGTAAATGTGAACGTCCCTGTTGTGGACTGGGCTATCGTCAAACTCCTTGAGGAGCGTTTGAGCGGTAAGTACGCGGAGTTTCTTAATATCGACATTGACGGCCAGCCGCTTGACGTCATGGTGTGGGAAGCGGTCGATGTGGTAGGGACATATGCTGATGAAACTGTTGCGCCAGATGCTGAGCACTATGTGATTGCCGCCATGATCAAGGAGGGCCTTGTCACCGAGTTGCCATCGGCCAATTGGGACGGCCTGATTGAAAAGGCGGTTGACGAGCTTGGCAATGGCAACGGGCTCAAAGTCTGTGTGCGCTCAGAAGACCTCCAGGCCGCCGATCAAAAGGCAACACTCACCAAGTTTCACGGCTGCGCCGTGCGCGCTCGCGACGACGAGGGTGCCTTTCGGCCATATCTAGTTGGCGCCCAACGTCAGATCGATGGCTGGAGTATCGACGCCAAAGTCGCCGGATTGGTCCAGCATTTGATCGACGTGGCAATTTCGAAGCCAACACTGCTTCTTGGCTTCTCGGCTCAGGATGCAAATATTAGGACTGTGTTCGCACTCGCGGCGGAGAAACAAAATTGGGAATGGCCTGGCGAGTTGCCGGCTTATGTAATCGCCGAAGACATAATGGGAGAAGCTCAGACCACGCTTCTTGCTAATGTTTATCGCAATCAATTCGCCGGAGGTTCTCGAGTCGAGATCAAGAAAAGCGCTCATTTACAGGCTTATGCCAAGCCCTTGCTCACCGCTCTTCTTCTGTGGACCTATGCCGCAAAACTTCAGCGAATGGCGAGGCTAGGAGATTTTGACTTGTCAGAGGAACTCGCGGCCTGGGTGGATGATGGTATTGTTTCCCTTCGCGACCAGATGGCTGAGGCTAACACAGGCGATCATTTAGCATTTGTGGAACACTTGATCTGCGGTCTATCGCGCGGAAAGCGCCTGTTTCTTTCAGGCCGAAACGATGCGAAGCCAACTCGGTATGAGCCACTCACCACGGCTCCTGTAAGCCAGATGGTTCAAGACGTTGAAACGGAAACCAATGGGACGCCTCAAGCCGCGGTGATTGGAGCCACTCTAGCCAAGGGTGTGAATGCCGGAGACTGGATCTTGAAACCTTCGGCCGATATGGGCGATCGGGCCGGCGTCGCCGCCCTCGAAAGCAACGGACGATGCGACCGGGTCTTTATCATAGGAAGACCCGAGGCTGAACTTGCACTGTATGAGAGCGAGGCGGTGCTCGACGACGATGAGGACGCCATTCTTATCCACGCCCGGCCAATCCATGAGAGGCTAGTGCGGTCGCCCAGCCGCGCGCCCGGGCGAACGGGCGCGGTGGCGCCGCGCCGCGTCAGTATGTCTGCCCTTGTTGCCGACGTTAACGAGCCCTCGGAATTGATGGAGCGGTTCAAACAGGAGGCGGGACTGTGACAAATAGCGACCCAGTTGAAAGAGTGGTAGCGTTTTTGGTAGGCGCCGGATTCCGGAAACTTCCTTCGCCCTTGTTGATTCGTCAAAGCAGATTTGAATTCGCCGCGGTGATGATGGGACCGGACAACTCGAGCGACATTGTGCTCGTATCCGACACCGTCAACGCGAAAGACGCCGAGATAGTGAGAAAGATCCAGGGGGTGGCCCGCGCGCTTGATCTGGCGCGTTCGCGCAACCCGCTCACATCGGTACTAGTTGGCCCAAGGCCGACCGCCGACAATCTGACAAAATTGATGCAAGTATGCCGAGTATTGCCGGTCGGCACTATTCCTTCTGAAGGGGAGGAAAGCGAAAAACATCTTTCCAATTGGCTCGCCGTTTTGACGCCACTGGATCAGATTGATACCGAAGGCGTTGTCGCAGATCCCATGGCGGAACTAATTTGCCGCATCGATGATCTGAGCTCAGAAGTTCAAGCACTTTGTGAGCACGTCGCTGCCGGTTCGGTCGCCGTGGAGGAAGCAGTCAACTCGATCTTGGCTGAAAAACTTCGCCCCGCTTGGGAGGACGAGGCGTGAGCGTACGTCTGACCCAGATGCAAGTCAGCAATTTCCGGAGTATTCGTGGAACGATCACGGTACCCCTCGACGCGCCTGTGGTCTTGGTCCACGGTCCAAATGGCAGCGGGAAGACCAGCTTATTGTCCGCGATTGAACTCGGCCTGACAGGTGCTGTGAGCTCGCTCGCGCGGTTTGATCCAAGTTATGCCAGCAATCTCGTTCACTACGATGCGTCGGAGGCGGCGGTGTCGATCGCCGCACGACATCCGGAAGTTTCGGGCGCGACTGCTGAGATCCAAGTGGAGGGAGGCGAAATCAGCGGCGCGCCACTCCTGTCACGGGAGCAATGCCGTTTCTTCACAGAGCGATCACTGCTCGCCCAGGCGACTTTGAGCCGCCTCCTAGAGATTTACGAAGCCAGTGATGCGCGTGAAACGGCGAGCCCACTAACAAGGTTCGTCAATGACCTGCTTGGCTTGCATCAGCTGGATGCGCTCGTCGAGGGACTGCACCCCACCGGTGATAAACGGCGGCTTGTCAAGAGTCTGCCTCTTTATGGTGAAACAAGTGAGGAATTGACGGCGCACGATAAGGACGTCGAGCAGCTGACACATTCTGTCGTGGAGGCGAAGACCGCGCTGGATGAGAAGTATTCAGAGCTAACCGATGCGTTGGTCCCCTTCAGCTTGACGTCTATAGATGAGCTGGACAAGGACCGCTCCCAGCTTGGTGACGGCGAGGCTGAAGGCGGTTTAGCGGTGGAAAGAGCCGCGCTTCGACGCGATATGCAGGCGGCCTTATCGGTGTGGAAACGGATTGAGCAGGAGCCAGGCCGGGAGGCGAGGGAAGCCGCCGAGAGCGATCTCCGAGATAGCCAAAAAGCGTTCACAGAGTGGGATGTCGAAACAAGGCACCCGCTTGACGCCGCTCTGACAGCCGCAGCGGTATTGTTCGTCAATCAGCCGTCAGCAGAGTCGGTGGGTTGGGTTAAGGCGCATAAGGAAGCGGTTGTCGCACTGTCTGAGGAACTCGCAAAGGTCGACGAAAGACTCAAGCGGGATGAGTCGGCTCGAAATGAACTCGCTGGTTTTCAAGAGAGCCTAAACAAGGCGGTAGCCCGTGAAGGCCGGCTCGACGAGAGCCTTGGGGCGCTGGCGGTCAATAGCGGGGACATGGCGCAGGCTCTTTCAAACATTGCACCGCTTGTGGAGGATGATATTTGTCCTGTTTGCCAACGGGATTTCTCCGACGTGAGTGCGACCTCTCTCCGGACGCATATCGCAACCCACATCTCCTCATTGTCGCAAACAGCGAGCCGTCTGCGGTCGGTGGCCGATGAACGCCAAATGGTACGAAAACAGATTGCGCAGCATCGGAAAGATATCGATCGCATTCAGGGTCACATGTTAGAAAATGTTGCGCTAGCTGCGCTCCGAGAGCGTCGAGCGAGTCTTGGCGATGTGCTTCGTCAGCTGAATGATACGAAACATGTGGCACTACAGGGCGAGACCTTATCCCGGCAAGTCGGGCAAGCGTCCGAACGTTTAGCCGTGTTGCGACGCAGCGAGGAAGCGCTTGTAGGTGTACGTCGCTCAGTTGCGATTTATACCCAGCAACTCGGGCTGGAACCGCCCGCTGAAAGCGAGGCGCTCGGATCCGTTCTTGAGCGATCTCTGGCCGCAGTCGAGCAAGGACTTGCCGCCGCTGCGCGACGCGAACAAGAGCGCAAGCGCGTTGAAGCTTCGCTCAAGATATACACCAATGAGAAAGTTCGTCTAAGTCAACTAGAAGGCAATCTACGGGCCGCGCAAGCGCGACAAACTAGAGTCAAAGACGCGATCAAAGCCGCCGATGGCGTTAGGAGTGAAGTCCGAAAACTATCCGATCGCGCACTAGAGGCGCGAACAGCTGTTGTGCGCGAGGTGTTCAACGAATCTCTCAATCGAGTCTGGAACAATCTCTTCATCCGCTTAGCGCCAGAAGAGCCTTTTCTTCCAGTATTCGAATTGCCTGATAAGACAAAGGGACCAGTCGAGGCGAAGCTCAGCACGCGGTATCGCGGCGCGGGTCAAGGCGGGAACCCAAAGGCTATGCTCAGCGCTGGCAATCTCAACACCGCGGCGCTTACCCTATTCCTTTCGCTCCATCTATCCGTAAAGCCACTCTTGCCATGGCTTGTGATCGACGACCCTGTTCAGAGTATGGATGAAATCCATATTGCTCAGTTTGCTGCACTGCTGCGAACACTAACGAAACAGCGGGATCGTCAAGTCATCATTGCTGTGCACGAGCGTCCTCTATTTGAGTACCTCGCATTGGAGCTAAGTCCCGCCTCTCCTGGCGACAAGCTCATCACCGTAGAACTCTCGAAGGGGGCCGATGGGCAAACTATCTGCGATCCGGAGCCGATCATGTGGGACGCGGATTCAGTTTATCGTGCAGCGCCTGGTTAAACTGATAACACCCACACGTTGCCATGAATGACGAGAGTTTCTTGTCGTTCACCTGTGGTGCTACGTCTCCTCGTGCAGCTGCATCCGTTGAAAATATGTGTCTTATTCAGACGAAGGAGCCTTTTCGGTTATTACTTCGAAAGGAGTGCTTTGTGATTACTCTTTTAGTCTAACGCCTACCCCGCCATCAGCGCTTTCTTTCGGTCCCAAGAATAAGACTCCCCCCCGTTCCAAAGCTACGCGTACGGCCTCGACATTGGCCTCAGTACTTGCCGACGGGCCGCGGTCACCCTCCATCCGTCTTATTGTAGGGACAGATAGTTTCGCTGCTTCTGCAAGTTTTGGCTGCGTCCAATCAAGCAGGGCGCGAGCGGCTCGGAGTTGCGCAGCAGTGAGACTCATAATTTTCTTTTTCTGATCATATTTACACAAAACGATCACGCTGATATGTTGCGTGATATTAAACGACTCATATGTACCATAAAGGCAACCTCATGTCTCGATGCCGTATTGGCGTGGAGGATACCCTCTCACGCACTTCATCTAACGTTTCTCGCCGCCAACTCGTGATGGGCGCAGCCCTCGGGTCAATGGCATTAGAACTTCTTCCCCTACCGGACCCAGCGGTCGGGGCTTGCAGAGCCTGGCTTGGGCTAGAGGCACAATACGTTACTTTAGTTGATGCTTGGCAGATAACTGAAACTCATTTGATCCGAGCGGGCTACTGGCGCGATCACAATGACCAGACGAGCACGAACATTCCTGAGCCTAGTGCATTGCAAGACATTGGCCGTCGGTTGCATATGTTGGAAAAAAAGAAGCAACAGATTTTATTCGTCCTGCCTAAGATAGCCGCGACAACTGTTCGCGGCATTGAATTGAAGTTAGATGTTCTCGCGAAAGTGATCAGCCCGGATGAAAATCAGACTACCCATGACCTTGCTGTGAGCATCCGACGCGATCTTATTCAACCAAAATTCTAGAGCGGTTGTATTATTAAACTCGACGATACAGTTTGCCGATCCTGTACGACACCAATGTGGCAGGCAGCTGCTCCCGTTTTCCGCACGCCTTCCGCACTCGCACACTACCACAGTCAGCTTGCGGCGAAATTCATAATTTCTGCAGCCCACCACTCCGCCATTTCAACGCGTTGATCCCAATACGTGGCTCGGTGATATGCTTTGCGAACCTGATCTGCCCCCATATGAGCCAACTCGGCTTCGATGGCATCTGGGTGCCATTTGCCGCTTTCATTCAGCAGGCTTGAGGCGCTTGCGCGGAAGCCGTGGGAGGTCATCTCATTGGCGCTGAAACCGAGACGACGGAGAGCCCCGTTTAGCGTGTTCTCGCTGATCGGTTTGCCGCGCGAGAGTTGGGAGACAAAAACCCACGGCTCATGGCCAGTGACCGATTCAAGCCGCTTCAGAATTTTCACCGCAGGTTCTGACAGCGGCTTGCGATGCTCCCGGCGCATCTTCGTGCGCTCTGCCGGAATGGTCCATATGCGCTTCTGAAGATTGAATTCATTCCATTTCGACAGGCGGAGCTCGCCAGGACGTGGATAAAGTAATGCCATGAGCTGAAGGCCGGCTTGAGTTTCTATTGCCCCATCATAGCCCCAGATGGCACGCACGAGGCCAGCAAAGCCATCTCGGTCAACGATAGCCGGGCGATGGCGAACTTTTGGAACGATCAGCGCTCCGCGAAGCCCGGCAGTCGGATCATGTTCGCAGCGTGCAGTGGCGACGGCATACCTGAAGACCTGGCTTATGACTGCGCGTAGACGCCGGGCTGTTTCATAATTGCCGTCTGCTTCGACTTTGCGAAGCGGCACGAGAACGTGCGCTGGCTTCACCTGAGTGACCGACATGTTGGCCAAATCGGCATTTGCAATTCCGATCAGCCACGCTTTCTTGGAGAGCGTCGTTTCGGCTAGACCTTCCTTGCGGTTCTTCTCCAGAAGCTCCTTAGCGATGGCCGAGAAAGTATGCTCTGTGAGGGCTTGCCGTTCGAGTTTATCGATTTTGGCCTGCTGCATGGGATCAATCCCTTCGAACAGCAGAGCGCGGGCTTCCGCACGCTTCTCGCGCGCTTTGGCGAGCGAGATCTCGGGATAGGAACCCAAAGCCATCAGCTTCTGTTTACCGTCAAACTTGTAAGCGAAGCGCCAGAGTTTCGACCCCGTGGGACGCACTTCAACGAACAGGTTTCCACCATCTGTATAGCGGCGGGGTTTGTCCTCAGGCTTGAGACTGCGGATCTTCAAATCGGTCAGAGACATAGTATGGTACCGGCAGCTTTTCGACTGCTAATTGATACCATACTACCAGCGGGCGTACCATATCGAGATCTGGATCCCAGCGGGCCACGACGGACGCCAGCGAACAGCAGATCCCTATAAGTCCCTGATTATATAGAAATTTGGAGGCTTTCTCGGACGCTGAAGGATGCACTCGAAAAGCTTCCTGGTGCCCAGAAGAGGACTCGAACCTCCACTCCCTTGCGAGAACTACGACCTGAACGTAGCGCGTCTACCAATTCCGCCATCTGGGCACGGGGTAGGAAGGCAGCGATGTATAGGCTGATCCCCGGCCCGTCAACGGTAAAACTGCCCAATTTGAGCGCCGAACTGCGCGTTCTGCGGCCCCTCCCCGGAGAGAGACGCGCTGGCCTTTCTGCCAGCTCCTCTGAGCCCCTGTGGAGGCGGCGCGCCAGCCAGTATTATGGCTTCAGGGTGGAGTCTGACAGCCCGGGCGGAAACGCCGGAAACAAGCACCCAAACGGGCATGAATCTGTTGGAATTGCTGGGGAGTTCGGTTGGAGCGGGTAGACGGAATCGAACCGACATACACAGCTTGGAAGGCTGGTGCATTACCATTATGCTATACCCGCCCGATCAGGGCTTCCGAAAGCACCTTACACCATCTGGTGCGGGTGGTGGAGGGGACAGGATTCGAACCTGTGTACGCTATGCGGGCAGATTTACAGTCTGCTGCCTTTAACCACTCGGCCACCCCTCCACGGGACCCGCGACCACACGCCGTTTGACGCCGTCGCAGCAGCGCTTCACATAGGCGCCGAAGCACCGCCGATCCACACCGGAAGCGGCCTTATAAGGAAACCCGAAATGGCGCGCAACCATTCTAAACCGCGAAAAGCACACGCCGGCGCAGATAATCCCCGTCGGGGCCCTGCCAGACCGCCGCGCCGCAGCGGCAAGGCGCGTGATGCAGGCGGCGCCGAGGGCGGCCCGCTCTGGATCTGGGGCACGCACGCCGTGATCGCTGCGCTGGCCAATCCCACGCGCACCTGTCACGAATTGCTGGCGACCGAAAACGCGGCCCAGCGCCTGCCCGCAACCGGGCCGATTGCACCGGTTCTTGTGACGGCCAGGGACATTGACGCCCGCCTGCCCGAGGGCGCGGTGCACCAGGGCATCGCCGTGAAAGTGGACCCGCTGGAGCCGGTCGCGCTGGAAGACCTGATCGATGCCGGGATCAGCCATATTGCAGTGCTGGACCAGGTCTCAGACCCGCATAATCTGGGCGCCGTCTATCGCTCTGCGGCGGCCTTCGGTTTTGGCGGGCTGGTGCTGCAGACGCGCAATGCGCCAAACGTCACCGGGGTCGCCGCGAAGGCGGCTGTCGGTGCCATTGAGGTGGTGCGGGAGGCCCGCGTTGTCAATATTGCCCGCGCGCTGGAGCAGCTCGGCGAGGCCGGCTACCACACGGTGGGCCTGGCAGGAGAAGGCAAACGCCTGATCGCGGACGCCGTGGACGGGACGCAGAAACTCGCCATCGTGCTGGGCGCCGAAGGCCCGGGCATCCGCCCCGCCGTGGCCAAGGCGTGCGCCGAACTCGCGCGGATTCCGATTGCCCCGGAAATGGAGAGTTTGAACGTCTCCAACGCAGCCGCCGTGGCCTTTTATGAAAGCAGCCGGAAACGTTTCCCCCTGTCATAAAGCTCTGCTAGGGATTAACCACGCTGTGGGGAAAAACTGACGGAGTGCGTACCGCCATGCTGAGACTGCTGTCCATTGTCCTTCTTCTCTGCGGCCTTGTGGCTGCAGGCTATGCCGGGTCTGTCATGCTCGACACCTATGCGCCGCGCGACGAGGTCGTCGAATCGGCATCCCCTCAGGAAATGGCCACCGAGGAGGCCTTTGAAGAGGCCGCCATGCCGCCCGCAGCGGAAGAAGAGTTCACCGAGCTTGAGCCCCTGCCGAGCGAAGACATGATGATGGAGGCGCCCGCCGACGCTCCGATGTCCGGCCCAACGCGCAGCATGCGGGCCGACATTCCGGGCGATGTGTTCCCGGAATCGGCTGAGGCCGCGCCGGGCTTTGACGCGCCGCCCCCCGTGATGGCCCGGTCGTCGAACGTCACGCCGCAAGCCAATGAATCCTTTGTCGAAACGCTGAAAAGCGTGCCGGTGGCGCATGAGACGCCGAGTTCCGCCGAGTACAAGCGCGCCTTCGATGTGACCCTCGCCATCGACTCCACAGGCGATGATACGGCCGCCGATGCCCTGCCCGGCCGCGGCAATGTGATCGAAGGCGAAGCGCTGGTGTCGGACCGTGTTGAAGCGCGTCTCAGCGGCGCGAATTTCGAGATCGTGCCCATGTCCCCGGACGTGCAGGCCCTGTCGCCCCTGACGGAAAATGTCTGGCGCTGGTCGGTGCTGCCGCTGTCGGCGGGCAGCCATGACCTCGTGTTTGAAATCTATGCCATCGACGAGGATGCGGTGGTGCCGCTGCGCACCTTCCGGGACACGGTGACGGTGCAGGTATCGGGCATCAATCGCGCCATCGCCTTTGCAGACCAGGCCAATCCGCTGTTTGTCCTGCTGGGCGGGCTCGGCTCGGCGATTGCCGGCCTGATCGGGGTGGTGCGGTTTTTCGGACGCAGATAGGCGCCTCGCACCGCGCGGAGCGGATTTATTTTCAGTCACCGGCGGCATGGCTTTGACTTTACGTCAATTTCCGTCTTTCTGGCGGCATGACAACGATATCATCCCCCACGACCCTCGAGACCGCCCAATCCTTCCTGCGTGAGCAGGCCGCCCGGATTCAGATCGACCCGCTGACCAATTCGGTGTTCGCGCTGGCGCAGACCCTGTTCCGCGACCTGGAGGTCGGAAACGCCAAACTGTCGGACCTGTCCAAGCTGGCCGATGAAGTGCACCTCGACCTGATCGAGGAACGCGCCAACCGGTTCCGCGCCCAGCATGCCGGCGGCAAGGCCAAGACGGCCTGGGCCAGCCTGACCGAAGACCTGGAAACGCTCGCGGCGCAGGGGTTCGAGGCCTTCAAGGCCCGAATCGAACAGGCAACTGGCGGCATCGTGTTCACGGGCCATCCGACCTTTGCATTGTCGAAGGATCTGCGCACGGCGCTGGCCGATCATGTGGTCAGCGCGACCAAGACCAGCCGCAACATGTTGATGCGCCAGATCCGCGCCGATTCCCGGCCGTGGAACCAGGCGATCAGCCTGAAGGGCGAGCATGACGAGGTGCAAGGCGCAATTGCCCATGCGGCCAATGCGCAACTGGCCTATGCAAGCGTGTTGATTTCCGTTGCCCGCAAGGCGTTCCCCGATGACTGGCGGTCGCTGAAAATCTTCGTGCCGACGCTGGCCTGCTGGGTCGGCTATGACCTTGATGGGCGCGCCGACATTCACTGGTCGCAATCGCTGACCTTCCGCCTGACCGAGAAAGCCGTCCAGCTCGGCCGCTATGCGCAGCAGCTGGAATCGATCAGCGGCAGCCAGAAGATCGGCCCGCTCGCCAAACTGACCCAGCGCCTGAAAACGGCGTCCGACGACACGGCGCGGCACGCCGCCCTGTTCGCTGCCGACCTGACCGATCCGAACAATCTCGTGCCGGCGGCCAATGCGCTGACCGAGCATACCAAGCGGACCGTGCTGGACGCGTCAGAAATCATCGACGTGCTGGACGGGGTGATCCCGACCGCGGAAGACAGTCTCGCTGCGGAGCTGATGGCGATCCGCGCGCAGGTCGAGGCGCTGCAACTGGGCACCGCGCGCATCCATCTCCGGGTCAACGCGGCGCAGGTGCGCACAGTGATCAATCGCGACCTGGGCCTTCAGACCGAAGACCGGGAGCTGGGCCGTGTCGCGCTCGCCGAACTGGCGCAAAAGGCCCGCAAGTCAAAACCCGTCCAGGTGAATTTCGCGGACCTGTTCCTGGAACAGTCCACGGCGCGGCGCCAGTTCATGATGTGCGCGCAGATCCTGAAACATATCGATTCCGGGTCGGTCATCCGCTTCCTGATCGCCGAGAGCGAGAACCCCGCCACCGTGATGGGCGCGCTCTACCTCGCCCGCCAATATGGCGTGGACGACAAGCTGGACATCTCGCCCCTGTTCGAGACGCCGGAAGCGCTGGAGACCGGCGGCCGCTTCATCGAGCGCCTGCTGGAAGAACCGGAATTCCTCGCCTATGTGAAACAGCGTGGTTATCTCTCCATCCAGCTCGGATTCTCCGACGCCGGACGGTTCATCGGGCAGGTCGCTGCCGACATGGCCATCGAGCGCATTCACAATCTGATCGCCCGCGCGCTGGCCGCCAAGGACGCGGATGTCGATCTGCTGATCTTCAACACGCATGGCGAAAGCATGGGGCGCGGGGCTTGGCCGGGCACTTTCGAGCAGCGCTTCGACCATTTGCTGACGCCATGGACCCGGGGCGGCGCCCGCGCACGGGGCCTTCAGCTGCGCCATGAGGTCAGCTTCCAGGGCGGCGACGGCTTCCTGCATTTTGCCAATCCGGCACTGGCCGAAACCACGATGGCGGCCTGGTGCAGCCACACGCTGTCTGAACCGGCAGACCGGACGAAGGACCCCTTCTACACGCGCACGGACCTTGTCTGGGATTTCTACCGGTCGCTCCGCGCCTGGCAGGAACGCCTGTTCGTGAACGCAGACTATGGCCGCCTGCTCGGCGCCTTCTCTAGTGGGCTCACCGTCAAGGCAGGCTCGCGACCGAAACGCCGCGCGGCCGGGCCGGTCGGCCCGCGCTCATTACGCGCAATCTCCCACAATGCGACGCTGCAACAGCTCAGCATGCCGGTGAACGTCGCCGCCGGGATCGGCTCGTCGCTTCAGCGTGAGATGGAACGTCTCGTCGACCTGATCGACGACAGCCCGCGCATGAAGGGCCTGATCCTGCTCGCCACACGCGCACGCCTTCTGACCAGCCTGCCCGCGCTGCGCGCCTATGCCCGCGTCTATGATCCCGGCGTCTGGGTGGCGCATTCAAAACTCGCCGAGCCTGACAAGGCGAATGCCTATCGCGCGGTTTATTATGCCCTGCGAAACAATGAGACGTCCGTCTCGATGAACCAGATCGCGAACTATATATCCGTAGACCTCGGAAAGTTTGACCGCCTTCTGGCGCAGCTCCAGAATTCGCCATCCCTCGAGGAACGTCATGAAGGCCGGCTGGATTTGCATGTCCTGCATGCCGTGCGTCAGGCCCTGATCATGAAGGCATTCTCGATTGTCGGCGGCCTGCCCCGCCTGTCCGAACGCCATGACGCCAGCAGCCGCGACCTCGTGCAGATGATTGCCGAATTGCGCATCAGCGAGGCGGTTGAACTGTTGCGGGAGATTTTCCCGCATTCGCGCGATCAGGACACGCCGCTCAAGGCGCTGACCGAGACCGGGAATGATACCAAGGGACAGGCGAGCTATGGCTATGACCGCATCCACAAGGACATCATAGGCCCGCTGGATGATATTGACCGCATCCTGCACGGGATCAGCCTGGCGGTGGCGCACGCCTATGGCGCGTTCGGATAAAAACCCCAAAATTTGGGGCTTCATTTGGCGTTCATTTTTCCTATCATACGGTTGAGCTTCGGAATCTTTCATGATTTCCGGGCCTTGGCCGGATGAACCTGTTCGGCCCCATGCTATGAGATCCGCATGGTGATACAGGGGGGGACACATGCACGAAACTGACTTCCGATTCTGGCGGCAGTCCCAAGCCCGTCCCTCTTCTCGTTTTTCTTGCTCTTTATTTGATGAAACCGAGGAATGACAGGACACAATTGATGTACATTTCGAAACGACTTGCCCGGTTGAGTGTGACCGGCGCAATGCTGGGCCTCGCCCTGATCAGCCACCCCGCAACAGCGGAAACAAAGGACGCCGCGCCTGAAGCGCGCCTCACCCCCGTCCACACAGCCCTTCTCTACCATCAGGTCTCCGGCGAGCCTGCCCCCGTCGTCAACATGATGGCAAAGCCCTTGAACCTCCGGTTCGACAATGAATTCGAGCGGCGCAGGTTTGCGAAGGAGGCCTTCCCGGCGTTCAAGGAGTTGGCGGATGATGTGCTCAGACAGCCCGCCTATTATGCCCGCTTCAGCGTGCGGCTCGATGATTATGATTTCAACGAAGAACGCTTCCCGCTGAATGGTGTCTACAGTGGCTCAATGTACTTCTACTATGATGCCGGCAAGGCTGGCTCGGAAGGCATGGACTATGCTGTCCGTATCGTGAATACGGATGAAATAAAGTTTCTTGATGCCCCCATGGAAGAAGCCGAAGCCATGCTGAACCGCGTGGGCGGCAAGATCAGCGCCGAGATGTGGATGGTACCGGTCTCACCCGTCTCTGCCGGCTGGATCAAGCTGAAGAATGATTACTACCGTACCGTGCAGATGAAGGCGACAATGCTCAAACTGTTCGACGAGAATGGCAATCTGATCGCGGAGATCGAAAGCGAATCCGCCGGTCTGAAGAACAAGGCCAAGGCCGTAAAATCCAACCCGATCCGCGAACCGGAATTCTCCAATCCCTGGATGGCCGATGACGCGCCAACCGCCATTCTTGATCATTACAAATGGTATATTGATAAGTCTTACAAGGTGCCGAATACCGAGTATGGCGCTGACTCTTTCCAGAACGCCATGGAATTGGGCGGGGCTGTGTCCGGCGGCTGCATCGCCAAATTCGGATATTCAGAGTGCAATCGCCTCAGCTCTGCGCGCCAGCAGATGGTCAATCGGTGCACGAATACCGTGAGCGCGAATCGCAAGTCCGAGTGCTATCAGATCCGCTACCTGCCTTACACGACCGAAGAAGCCGACTCCTATTCGAACCGGACGTCTGACTAGGCCTATTCCCAAACCGGGCATCGCGTCATGCTTGCTGAGCAGTCGCGATGCCTGACGCTCCATCCCAACAGGCATGATCAGCGCCGCCGATAGGTCTGCACTTCCATGCAGACGAGGCATTTCTTCGCAACGCTGTGGCGGATGCGCAAATAGAGCAGATTGTGCTTGCGATCTATCTGCACCCGGAATTGTGACAGGAAGTCCATGCCAAGGATCATGACCGGCTCATCCGCCATGCCGAGATAGTCGAACAGGGCCGGGTCGGACACGACCATGTTGAAGCCGGCCATATCGACATCATCCAGTTCGAAGCGGGAGACGCGGGCGACATGCATGTCATAGTCGCCCCCAGTGACTCCGAGCAGGCGCTGGGTCTCTTCCTCATTGGTCCTGGTGCCGGCATGCGCTGCAAATGCCGAGTTCATGTAGGTAATGGTCGATCCCGTATCGATCAGGGCCAGCCCGCGCCGGCCATTGATGCTGACTTGCACGAAATAGAGACCATCACGCTCTACGAGGGGGCGCTTGCAGAGGATCTCCCGCATCCGCCCCTCCGGACGCCGGTCATAGGCCGTGACATGACCCTTGTCGAAATCAAAATCGACAACATCGCCCGTCAGCGCATTCATCGGCAGGACATTCCGGACCCCGCTCACGGCAATCTTGCGGTCGAGGGCAACTGGCACCCGTTCCAGTGCGATCGACCCGGCGCCTAGGCTGGGCAGGTCGATCAGGGGGAAGACTTCCGGGCCGCCAAGGCCGAGCACTTCCACGAATTTCTCTTCGCCCGGAACAATACCGATCCCGGCTGAACGGGCGGTGGCACCGCCGATCATGGGCAGGGTCGCGGCCGTGTCGATCACAGCCGTGGCCGTAATACCCTCTGCAAAGGAGAGTTCCGCGATCAGCCGATCCTCGGAATCCATCTCGAACGGAATGATTTGCTGGGTATTCGTATTCGCTGCGGCGGGAAGGGAAAGGAGCAAAAAGAGGCCGAGCAACAAGCTGGTCAGGACAGCGTGCTGGATGAGACCGGACCGGGTGGCCCGTAGTGCTGGCATTCCTCCCATGGATGCATCCTTTTCCCGCATTATGCCACAAGCGGGCCTCTGGACAAAATGGGCTCGCCATCCACAGCGGTTATTGCAGGGCCCGGAAAACAGTTCGCCCCATACCCCGACGTCACGACTAGTCTTACGCTTACGTGCGCGTAAACTTGGGAAAAGGATAAACCCAAGGGAGATACCAAATGGCTGAGGCCTATATCATTGACGCTGTGCGCACGCCGCGAGGCATCGGCAAAGTTGGCAAGGGCTCGCTGGCCCACCTGCACCCGCAGCACCTCGGCGCGACCGTGCTCGGCGCGATCCGCGACCGCAACAATCTCGACACGGCAACCGTCGATGACGTGATCTGGGGCACCTCCAGCCAGCGCGGCGCGCAAGGCGCCGACATGGGCCGCATGGCCGCCCTTGATGCCGGGTTTGACGTGAAGGCGTCCGGCGTGACGCTCGACCGCTTCTGCGGGTCGGGCATCACGACCGTATCGCTCGCTGCTGCGCAGATCATGTCCGGCATGGAAGACTGCGTCATCGCCGGCGGTTGCGAAATGATGAGCTACACGGCCGCCACGGCGGACCCGAAAGTGCCGCCCATGATGGACGCCGGAAACCTGCATTTGCGCGAACTGCACCCGCAATCCCAGCAAGGCGTGTGCGCCGATGCCATTGCGACGCTGGAAGGCATTGACCGCGAAGCCGTCGACCAGTTGGCCGTCACCAGCCAGCAGCGCGCCAAGCGGGCCATGGATGAAGGCCGTTTCGACAAGTCCATCATCCCCGTCTACAACCGCGACGGCACGCTGGCGCTCGACAAGGACGAGTTCCCGCGCCCCAGCACGACGATGGAAAGCCTGTCCGGCCTGAAGACCGTGTTCAACATGTTCATGGAAGTACCGGTCGATGACCAGGGCAACACCTATGGCGCCATGGTCACGAAAAAATACCCGCAGCTGGAAGGCAAGATGACCCATGTCCACCATGCCGGGAACTCTTCCGGCGTTGTGGATGGCGCTGCCGCCATCCTCGTCACCTCAAAAGAATATGCCGACAAGAACGGCCTGAAGCCGCGCGCCCGTATCGTGGCCACGGCGAACATGGGTGACGATCCGACCCTGATGCTGAACGCCCCCGTCCCGGCCGCAAAGAAGGTGCTGGAAAAAGCCGGCCTGACGACGGACGACATCGACGTCTACGAAATCAACGAGGCGTTCTCGGTCGTGGCGGAGAAATTCATCCGTGATCTCAACCTCGACCGCGAGAAGGTGAACATCAATGGCGGCGCCATGGCGCTCGGCCATCCGATTGGCGCCACCGGCTCCATCCTGATCGGCACCGCACTGGACGAGCTTGAACGTTCCGGCGGCCGCTACGGCCTGGTCACCATGTGCGCAGCAGGCGGCATGGCCCCGGCCATCATCATTGAACGGATTTAAACTTCCTCCCAGAAGCTTACTTACAATCTGTTCAATCCTCTCCCGGTCCAGGCTTGCCTGGGCCGGGCTTTTTTTGCCCTTGGGGACTGTCTGCAATCATTCGGGAACACCCGGCTGGCTGAGGCGTTGCTTACACAGAAGCAACCCCAACAGGAGACTCATGCCTTATACAATCCAAGCTGAAACCAAAGACCTCACCACGATCGACGCACAGGGCGAACTGAACCCCGACTCCATGCCGGAGGCTGTCGAGCAACTGATGGAGCAGACTGACGCGGAGGATCCGGGCAGCCTGCTGGTCCGATTGCAGCATATGGATCTGGGCACGCTCCATACGGTCGCCAGCGACTGGTCCCGCAAAGCAGAATTCTTTGCGCTGCAAAAGCGTTTTGGCAAGGTGGCTGTCCTCACAGACCAGCCCTGGATACGCCAATCGGCGAAGATGCAATCGGTGGCCCTGCCAGATACCGAATTGAAGGTCTATGATCTGGCCGACGAGGCAGATGCCCGTGTCTGGCTGGAAAAAGCCCCCGCCGAAACAGAGCCTGCCTAGGCTCAGGCGCCCTCTGGGCGGATCGTCTCGCCATCTTCCTTGGTGAAGCTGGCGGGCGGATTGTCCAACAAAGCGAACACTTTTTCCGAGGGACGGCACAGCGCCGTCCCTTTTTTCGTGACCACAATCGGCCGGTTCACGAGGACCGGATGTTTCAGCATGGCTTCGAACAGGAGCGCATCATCGACGGCGGGATCCGTCAGGCCGAGCTCTTCTGCGGGGCTTTTCGAAGTGCGCAGGGCATCGCGCGGGCTGAGGCCGGCAGCGCCGAGCAGGCCCGCCAGCAATTCCCGTGTCCAGCCGCGCTGAAGATAGGGCACCACTTCGGGCTCTTCCCCGCTGGCCCGGATGATTTCGAGCACATTGCGGGACGTGCCGCACTCGGGATTGTGATAGATGGTGACACTCATCAGGCGGCCTCCCCAGACATCGCCCTCTCCAATTGCGCCAGATGGGGCGCCAGGTCCAGTCCCTGCGACGCGATCCAGGCTGGATCGTAATAGGTATCGAGATAGCGCTCACCGCCATCGCAGATCAGGGTCGCGACGCTTCCGGCCTGTCCTGCGGCGCGCATTTCCTTCATCAGATTCAGCGCGGCCCAGACATTTGTGCCCGTGGACCCACCGCAGCGACGCCCGAGCAGGCCCTGCAGCCAATGGATCGTTGCAATGGACGCCGCATCCGGCACGCGCATCATCCGGTCGATCACATTCGGCTGGAACGAGGCCTCGACGCGGGGACGCCCGATGCCCTCGATCCGCGATTTCGTCCCGATACGGATATCCGGATCGCCGGTCTCGTAATGATCGTAGAAAACCGAGTTTTCCGGGTCCGCGACACAGAGCGAGGTCTTTGCGGCGATGTCACAGCGATAGCGGATGAACCGCCCGATCGTGGCCGACGTGCCGCCGGTGCCGGCGCTCATCACCACCCAGTCCGGCAGGGCATGGGCCTCCATGGCCAATTGCGAGAACAGGCTTTCGGCAATGTTGTTGTTGCCGCGCCAATCGGTAACGCGCTCGGCATAGGTGAACTGGTCCATGTAATGGCCCCCCAGTTCTGCTGTAATCCGCTGCGCTTCGGCATAGATGTCGGCTGGCGCGACGGCGCGGGTTTCGCCGCCATAGAACGCGATCTGGTCGATCTTGCTGCGCGAGACGCCCTCTTGCACAACCGCGATGAAGCGCAGGCCCAAGAGGCGGGCAAAGTAGGCCTCCGACACGGCGGTGGAACCGGACGAGCTTTCCACGATCACCGTGTCCGGTCCGATCCAGCCATTGCAGAGCGCGAACAGGTAGAGCGAGCGCGCGAGCCGGTGTTTCAAACTGCCGGTCGGATGCGTCGACTCATCCTTCAGGTAAAGCGTCTGGTCCGGAAAGCCGGGCAGGTCCACCTTGATCAGATGCGTGTCGGCAGACCGGTTGAAGTCGGCATTGATGCGCTGCACGGCTTCGCGCACCCAGCGCCGCCTCTCCCAATCGAGATGTGAAATGTCCAAGTCTGCCCCCTGCTCCGGCCGATCTGGTGGCCACCATAGAGGCTTGCCCCGGCAGGGCAATTGCAGCGCGCAGCCATTGTCAGGCTTGCGGTTGTACCGCCTCCAGCACGGCCAGCAAAAGGGCCTCGTCCTCAAGGTCTTCCGCCGCCTCGCAGACCTCGTGCGGACGGCGCTTGTCGCGCGCGAGGTCGAGAATTGCGGGATGGATGTAGGAGGATTTCGCGATGGCCGGCGTATTGCCCAGCGCATCCGCCGCGGCATGAGTAATCGCCTTCACCGTCACGCTCTCGGCGCGGGCCAGCGCATTGACGGCGGCGACGCTGCCTTTCCATGTCCGGAAATCCTTGGCCGTGAAAGACAGACCCAGCGTTTCCTGGATATACTCATTCACATCCTGCGCGGCCGGCCGGACCTTGCGGGATCGGAACAGGAAAGCGCCTTTCTCTGCCATGAGCGAGTCGAGCGTCTTCGCCAGAAGCTTGTCACGCACGGTGACACGGCGGGGCGTACCGCCCTTGCCCTTATAGGCACAGATGATCTTGCGGCCTTCGATCTGGACATGCGACTTGCGCAGGCTGACCGCGCCATAGGTCTTGCGGCCCGACCGGCCGATACGGAGCGCGCCCCGGTCGAGCAGGCGGACAATGGCGGCGAGGCGGAGCTCGCGCGGGCAATCTGAATAGGTGAGATCATGGCGCACACGGCGGCGCAGTTCCGGCAAGGCATGGCCGAAGGCGATGAGATCATCGAACTTGGCCGAATTGCGCGCGGCCGACCAGGTCGGGTGGTAGCGGTATTGAAGGCGGCCCGCCTCGTCGCGTCCGGTGGCCTGGATATGGCCACGCGGATTGGGACAGATCCAGATGTCCTCCCAAGCGGGCGGCAGAACGAGCGCGCGGCACCGCTCGGCGCGCTTGCCCTTCAGGGTTTGGCCCTTGTCATCCTTGTAGGTGAAGCCTGTGCCGCACCTCCGCCGCGTCCAGCCGGGCTTCCACGGGTCTGACCGGACAAGGCCAATGGCCTCTGCCGTCACGCCTTCGCGGCAGAGCGTCTCCGGGTCTGAACTGAAGGGCATGGCGTGTCTCTCGGGCGATGAATGCCCGGATCAACGATCCATCTGTGGCGAGGGTTCCCGGCCACTGGATTCTCTCCAGCCCGGAAATTTTGTTTGGGCTGACACGATTCCCGCCTAAGCTTCTGTCAGGGGAGACTGACATGAAAAACCAAATTCAATTCGCGGCGGCGCTGGCCCTTTTCACACTGGTATCCAGCTGCGCCAGTCTGGACGAGACGATGGCGACGGCACCGGAGCCTACGCCTGCATACGACATCGACTATCCGCCAGCGCTTAACGAGCTGAACTTCCAGAGCGACGGAAAGCGCCTGAACGGATTGATGTATGTGGCTGATGGCCCCGGCCCCCATCCCACCGTTCTGTTGCTGCATGGATTTCCCGGCAACGAGAAGAATCTCGATCTCGCCCAGGCCCTGCGGGCGGACGGGTTCAACGTCCTGTTCTTCCACTATCGCGGCGCGTGGGGCAGCGAGGGAACATTCTCGTTCACGCATGTGATCGAAGACGTGGCTGCCGCGACGGATTTCGTTCGCGCCAATGCGGAGACCTATCGGACCGACCCGGACAAGCTGATCCTGATCGGGCATTCCATGGGCGGGTTTGCCGCCCTTGCCGCTGGCGCGAAGGATGAAACCATCGCCTGCACCGCGGGGCTGGCTCCTGCGAATTTCGGCGTCGTGGCGAATATTCTTGCGGCAGATCCGGACAGGAAAGCGGGCTTCATCGCCTATGGCGATTCCCTGCAAATGCTGGCGGGCACAGATGGCGCAACCTTGGTGAGCGAACTCATCGACAATCGCGAGGCGTTCGACGCCCTTACCTACGCCCCCAGCTTCGCAAGCCGTTCGGTGCTGATTGTTGGAGCGGACAAGGATGAAGCCGTCCCGCTGGACGCCATCGTCAGGCCGCTGATCGAAACCTACAAATCAGAGCCGGGTGTCGAGACGACAGGCGTAGTGCTTTCCGGCGATCACTCCTTCTCATGGTCACGAGAGGCACTGATCGACACGGTTCTCGGCTGGGCAGACGCCTGCCGCTAGTTCGGGCGGTGCTCGTCGGCGTCCCCGCTCCAGAAGCGTTTGATGCGACCGAGGAAGCCTTCGCTTTCCGGGTGGCAATCCGCGCCGGTGCAGTCGCAGAATTCGCGCAGCAGCTCTTTCTGGCGGGCGGTCATGTTGCGCGGGGTTTCCACGAACATTTCCACAAACAGGTCGCCGGTATGGCCTGACTGGCGCACGGACGGCATGCCCTTGCCGCGCAGGCGCAGCTTGCGACCGGTCTGGGCGCCTTCCGGCACCACGACACGGGCGCGGCCGCCATCAATGGTCGGGATTTCGATTTCGCCGCCCAGCGCGGCGGTCGCCATCGGCACAGGCGCGCGGCAATAGAGGTTCGGGCCGTCGCGTTCAAAAATATCATGCTCAACGACATCGACGAAGATGTAGAGGTCGCCGCTCGGCCCGCCCTGATCGCCGGGCTCGCCTTCGCCAGACAGGCGGATACGCATACCGCTTTCGACACCTGCCGGGATCTTTACCTGCAACTTGCGCTCTTCGCGGACCTGACCGACGCCGCCGCATTCCTTGCAGGGTTTCTTGATGATCTTGCCCTTGCCGGCGCAACGCACACAGGTGCGCTCCATCGTGAAGAAGCCCTGCTGGGCGCGCACGCGGCCATGACCGTCGCAGGTCTCGCAGGTTTCCGGCTTGGTGCCGGGGGCGGCTCCGGAGCCGTCACAGCCTGTGCAGGGCACGGCCTGGGGCACATGGATGGTTTCTTCCTTGCCTTCCCAGGCCTCGGCCAGCGTGATTTCGAGGTCGTAGCGGAGGTCTGCGCCGCGCTGTGGGCCGCCCCGGCGACGTCCGCCGCCAAAACCACCCGCGCCGAAGACCTGGCTGAACAGGTCAGAGAAGATATCTTCCGGATTTCCGCCCTGACCGAACGGATTGCCACCGCCCCCGCCGCCATTTTCGAAGGCCGCATGGCCAAACCGGTCATAGGCGCCACGCTTCTGAGCATCGCTCAGGACCGCATAGGCTTCGCCCACTTCCTTGAATTTCTCTTCGGCTTCAGGATTCCCGGCATTCTGGTCCGGATGATACTTCATCGCCAGCTTGCGGTAGGCGGACTTGAGCTGTTTCTCGTCCGCGTCCTTGGATACGCCCAAAATCTCGTAATAGTCGCGCTTGCTCATGGAATGGCTATCGTCTTCCAGGATTGTCTCAGATCAGCCGCACATGTGGGGGACACGTGTGCCGGGTGCAAGGGAATGTCACAGATTGCGCCGCGTCAGGACCCGCTTCAGCTGGGGCCGGTTTGCCCGGTTGGGAAGGACTGGACGCCCCCCTCGACGAGTTCCGGGCCGCCCGGCTGGATCTGCATGACGGCCAGCCCGCGCTCGGATGTGCCGTCAATGCGGAAGCGGAACAGGCCATTGACCCCGAAGAAACCGTCCGGATCGGTGACACCGCCATAGGTGAGGCTGTCATCGGCAGCGAGCCGCACGGTCAGCGCAGCGGCGTCATAGGCGAGTGCAGCCAGGTCGGTGGGCGCGCGGCCATAGATCCGGCGATAGGTGTCGCTGAACGCGCTCTTGTTGCCTGGATCTGTGGAGGCGTAGAGGCCGCCGCGCAGGGTCGGCTCCCGCCAGATGCTGGAATCATCCCAATAGGAGGTGCCGATCAGCTTCACCTGCCGCATGTCGACGCCATTATAGGGCAGCAGCGGCGCAACCGAGAGCAGCTTCACGCCGCGTTCCGGGATCATCACGGCCACGCGGCCCGGACGTCCGGCCAGTTCGGATTTGAGCACGCTGGCGATCTGGCGCGCTTCGGCGCCGGCGCCGCTGCCCTCGCCATAAAAGGCAGACGCCGCCACGACAGCGCCAAGACGCGAGGCTTCGAAACGCATCGCGGCCTCGACCTGGCGGCCATATTCGGACCGGGGCCCCAGAAAGACGAATGTATCGACGCCGCGCGCCGCCACATATTCCATGACGCGGCGGACTTCCTCGTCCGGTGAGATCGAGGCGAGATAGGCGCCGCCCCCAGCCGCTGAGCGGTCATTCGAGAAGGCGATGACGGGAATGTCTTCCTCACGGGCCATTTCGCGCACGGTCTTCACGTTTTCGCCGAAGAGGGGGCCGAGGATCACATCCACCTTGTCTTCAAAGGCCTCATCGGTGCGGGCCTCCGCGACAGACGTCTTGCCGGCCGTGTCCTTGGGAATGAGGAGGAAATCCTTGTCGGCATATTCAAAGAGGGCCAGTTCGATCCCTGCCAGCATGCTCTCGGCCTCGGCGCGGACATTGGCGTTCGGATGCGAGAAGGGCAGCAGCACAGCGGCGCGCTTGATCTCGCGGCCTTGCATGAAGGGCGGGGTCAGCCCCCGGTCGCCACGAGCGCGCGAGGCATCCCCAAGGTCTTCCATGTCGCCGATCTGGATGTCTTCGCCCGGCGTATCACCCAGGTCGCGCGGCACACCCGTGACGGGCTCCTCGCGAGGCTGTCCGGTACCGATGGGCACTGGCTGACGGGCGGGCGCTGTGGCACAGGCGGTGGCCAGAAGCAGCGATGCCAACAGAAGACTTGGCGTGGGAAGCTTCCTGAGCAATGGTTGAAGCAATGTCATCTCCTGATCCTTCTGACTCCGGGGCGATTCCCGCCTTTGGCGACTCTAGGCCCGGCCATCCCAAGGGGCAACCGGCTGTATCTCTGGATCCGGGCCTGTATGTGGTTTCCACCCCGATCGGTAATCTGCGTGACATCACCCTGCGCGCGCTGGACGTGCTGGCCGCTGCCGATGAAGTGCTGGCAGAGGACACACGCGTCGCCGGAAAGCTGATGTCTGCCTATGGCCTTAAGGTGCGCCTCAGCCCCTATCATGACCACAATGGGGCGGAACGGAGACCGGGCCTGATCCGCGCGCTGCAGGGCGGCGCAAAGATCGCGCTGATCTCGGATGCCGGCACACCGCTCGTGTCCGATCCGGGCTGGAAGCTCGCGCATGAAGCCCTGGAAGCGGGCGTGAAGGTCATCCCCATTCCGGGCGCCTCAGCCATGCTGGCGGGATTGGTCGCCAGCGGCCTGCCAAGTGACAAATTCCTGTTTGCGGGCTTCCTGCCGCCAAAATCCGGCGCGCGAAAATCTGCCGCCGAAGCGCTGAAAGCTGTGCCGGGCACGCTGATTTTCTATGAGAGCGGGCCGCGCCTCGCCGATGCGCTGGCAGACCTTGCCTCTGTGCTGGGGGACCGTGACGCGGCGGTGACGCGGGAATTGACCAAGATGTTCGAGGAAACGCGCCGGGGCACGCTGGCCGAACTGGCCGCGCATTATGCTGAAGCGGGCCCGCCGCGCGGCGAGATCGTACTGCTCGTCGGCCCACCGGGGGAACATGAGGTGACACCGGAACGCCTCGACGCGGCCCTGCGCGATGCGCTGGATGGCCAGCCGACCAAAGCCGCCGCGAATGCCGTGGCCGAGGCGCTCGGCCTGCCTAAGCGCGAGGTGTACCAGCGGGCGCTGCAATTGAAGGCCGATGGCTGAGGGGCGCGCGCCCAGTGCCAAGCGCACGGCCGCTGAGAGACGCGGCCGCACAGGCGAGACGCTCGCCGCCCTCTTCCTCCGCCTCAAGGGCTATCGCATCCTTGCGCAGCGCGTGCGCACGCCGGTTGGCGAAATTGATCTGATTGCGGAGAAAGCGGGCGTGATCGCCTTCGTCGAGGTGAAGGCGCGCAGACAGGCAGATACGGCCCTCGGCGCCGTGACGCCGCACTCCTGGCAACGCATTGCCCGCGCCGCAGACCACTGGATGGCCCGCCGCCCCCATTATGCAAATCATGGCTGGCGCTATGACATTATCGCCGTTGCGCGGCGGCGCCCGCCCATTCACATCCGCGACGCCTGGCGGCCGGGGCTGGCCTAGGCTTTCGGCTGGGTCTTCGCGCGCTTGCGGTAGACGCGGGTGAGCGGGCTTTTGGCCATCGGGATGTAGCGGGATTTCTTGCCGACGATGCCGGACCGCTTGAAACCGATGCGCAGCAGGCTGAACACGGCCAGCGCGACATAGATGATCGCGATATACCAGAACAGCGTTGCCGGCTCGAATGCGTCCATGACGAGTGCGCCCGCCAGCGCCCCGACGACAGAACCGACACCATACAGCAGCAGGAGGCCGCCGCTGGTGGCGACCGCCTTGCCGGCAGCCGCATGGTCGTTTGCATGGGCGCAACAAATGCCAAAGACGGGAATGATGAAGGCGCCGAACAGGAAGCTGAAGCCCAGCAATGCGTTGTCTGACAGCGCGGCAAAGCTGGCCAGCAGCACGGACGCCCCCGCGCCCAGCAGCGAACTGCCGACGATGACATAGCGGCGGTCCACCTTGTCCGACAAGAACCCCATCGGGAACTGGAACAGGCCCGCGCCGATAATGGCCGCGCTCATGAAGGCCGCGATCATGGCCGAGCCATAGCCGATTTCCTGCACATAGACCGGGGCCATGCCCCAGAAAGCGGCATTGGCGAGTCCGGCCGCCGCCGCACCAACCGCGCCGACGGGGGAGACGCGATAGAGCTGCACGATGTCGAGCTTGGCGGTTTCCAGCGGCGCGGGCGAATCCGACCGCGTAAGCGCGACGGGTACCAGCGCGATGGAGATGAGAATGGAGACCAGCACAAAGAGCTGGAAGCCTTCAGGCGGGGCAATCGCCAACAGGCCGTTGCCGATGGTCACAGCGCCAAGGTCAACAATGCGATAGACTGACAGCACCTTGCCGCGGTTCTCGTTCGTCGCGCGCTCATTGATCCAGCTTTCCAGCACCATGGTCAGGCCCGCAAAGCTGAAGCCCGTGATGAAGCGCAGGACCGCCCAGGGCGCGGCATCAACGAACAGGATGTGCGCCAGCGCGCTGGAGGAGGCAATCGAGGCGAGCGCCACAAAAGCGCGGATATGGCCGACGCCCTTGATCATGCCCGGCACGAACCGGCAGCCAAGGATGAAGCCCGCATAATAGGCGGACGCCAGCAGGCCGATCACGGCGGTGGGGAAGCCCTCAAGGTCTCCGCGCACGGACAGGAGCGTGCTTTGCAGGCCATTTCCGGCATACAGGATGGCGGCAGCAAACAGGAGGGCAGCGATGGCGGAGATAGATTTGAACATTCCGGCCTCGTGAGCGCGAGCGTTTCAGAGCGGGCGGGGGGGAGATTGAGCGAACACGACACAGGAAGCGACGTTCCGACGGCGCCTGTAGAAATCCCGCCCCTGACTGTCAATTGCCGGACGCAGGCCCATCTTCATTCACTTGATACGGCGATGCAACCCGGCTGCGCCCGGCCCGTTGGGCTTGCAGCACAACCCGACGAGGAAGACGAACATGGCTGGCCTGCTGGTGGACGGAAACTGGACGCAAAAAGACGAATTCGCCGAGGATGACGGCAAGTTCAAACGTGAGGATTCGGCCTTCCGGAACTGGATTACGGCAGACGGCGGCCCCGGCCCGGACGGTCAGCAGGCTGTGAAAGCCGAGGCCGGCCGGTTCCATCTCTATGTTTCCTATGCCTGCCCGTGGGCGCACCGCGCGCTGATTTTTCGGCGCCTCAAGGGCCTGGAAGACCTGATCCCGGTCAGCGTGGTGCACCCCCACATGCTGGACCATGGCTGGGAGCTGAAGGATGATTTCCCCGGCGCCACCGGAGACCCGCTCTACGGCAAAAGCTATCTGCATGAGATCTATACGCGCGCCAAACCGGACTATTCCGGCAAGGTCACCGTGCCGGTCCTGTGGGACACGCAGGAAGAGATGATCGTGAACAATGAGAGCGCGGAAGTGATCCGCATTTTCAATACAGCGTTCAACGAGATCACTGGCAACACATCCGATTTCTACCCCGAGGCCCTGCGCGGCGAGATCGATGAGGTGAATGCACGCGTGTATGAGCCGGTGAACAATGGCGTCTACAAATGCGGCTTTGCCGAGTCACAGGAGGCCTATGACGAGAATATCACGCCCCTGTTCGACACGCTGGACTGGCTGGAAGCGCGCCTGTCAGACGGCCGCGATTTCCTTGTCGGCAACCAGTTGACCGAAGCCGACATCCGCCTGTTCACGACGCTGATCCGGTTCGATCCGGTCTATTTCGTCCACTTCAAATGCAATCTGAAAATGATCCGGCAGTATGATGCGCTGAACGCCTACCTGCAGCGGATCTACGAGATGCCAGAGGTGAAGCCGACCGTGAATTTCGACCATATCAAGCAGCACTATTATTATTCCCACAAACACATCAATCCGTACCGGATCGTACCGCAGGGACCGCGCGACCTGGTCGCCAACTAAGCGCGGCAGATTGGCCGCACCCCGTATTTCCCCTGATTGCGGCGCGCCGGATTGTGCGCGTAACTGCCCATCCGCTCGAAACACAGGAGAGCGACATGGATGGGAATTTTCCGATTCCGGAACTGGCTGGGGGACAGGCAGACGCCGCCTTCCGCGCAGATGTGGACGCCTTCCTTGATGCCGAACTGACAGACGAGTTGCGCGCGGCGGGCCGGGAGACGACCGGCCTGAAATCTGCGCGCTGGGCGTGCGAAGCTTGGCGCAAGCGGCTGAATGCGCGCGGCTGGTTCGCGCCCTCCTGGCCGGTCGAACATGGCGGCGCCGACTGGAGCGCCGAGCAGAGGCTCTATTTCGAGAATGCCTGTGCGGCGCGCGATGCGCCCATCGTGATGAATTCCGGTGTGCGCACGATTGGGCCCCTGATCATCGCCGAGGGATCAGACGAACAGAGGGCGCACTATTTGCCCGCCATCCTGAACGGCGAACATGAATGGTGCCAGGGATTTTCCGAGCCGCAGGCCGGATCGGACCTGACCGCGCTCTCCCTGCGGGCGACGCGGGAGGGCGACCAGTTCATCCTGAACGGCAGCAAGGTCTGGACGAGCTTTGCCCACTACGCGACGCACATGTTCCTGCTGGCGCGCTGTGAGCCAGGCAGCACCGGCCGCGAGGGCCTCGTCTTCCTGCTGGTCGAGATGCACCGCCCCGGCATCCGTATACGCCCCATCGACTTCATCAGCGGCGAGCATGAAACCAATGAAGTCTTCTTCGACGAAGTGCGCACACCGGCCACTCACCGGATCGGCGAAATCGGAGACGGCTGGCGGGCCGCCAAGACACTGATGGCCATTGCGCGGTCGAACAATACGACAACTGGCCTGCTCCGCCGCGCCCTGAGGGCGGCCCAGCGCGGGCTAAAGGGCCGCGCCCTGCCGCGGCAATTGTCGCAGCTCTCCATGCAAGTGGACAATTTCGAAGCGCTGGAGGCACGCGCGTCGAGTGGCGACATGCCGATCAATCCGGCAGCCACGTCATCGGTGCTGAAAGTGCTGGCGACTGAGCTGCACCAGGCGATCACCGAGGCCGGGCTGGGCCTCTCGCCCAACAGTGACTTCGCCCAGGCGAAATATCTCTCGACACGCGCAGCCACGATCTATTCCGGCACGAGCGAAGTTCACCGAAACATCCTTGCGCATGCGATTGGCTGTCCCTAGTCGGAAGCGGCTTCGATGATCTCGGCGAGAGGCAGGCCTGCTGCCTCGATACCGGCATTGCCGCACGCTTCATCGAAGGCCGATGGCGCACCGGAAACGCCCACGCCGCCGATCAGCTCGCCACTTTCCAGATGGATTGGCAGACCGCCGCGCCACGTCGCAACGTCTCCGGGGCCAACGCCCCAGTCAGCGGTCATTGCTGTGGCGAAGCCATACTTGCCGGCCGACTTGCCCTTCCACATGGCGATGTCGGACACGCCGGCGGAGGCGTCATCCATGCGGGCGAAGGCGCGAAGATTGCCATGCTGGTCATAGACCGCAATGGCCACGGCCTCAGCATTCGCCTCGGCGTGTTCGATGCAGGCTTTGACAATCGTGCCCGCCGTTTCCAGCCCCATTGTGGGCCTGGCCTCCTGCGCCTGCGCCACCAATATGGCGGCGCAAGACAGGGTGGCGGCAATCAGTGTTCGGCGCATGATGCGTCCCTCCCATTATTGTGAGAGGCAAGGCTAGACCGTCCGACAGAGCTTGGCCAGACAGAACTCAGACGAGCGCGTCATCCTTTGATTTGGCCCCAGCTGTCGCCCGGTCATAGACGAATTCGGCCCCGGTCAGGTCGATGCTCGGAATTTCTTCCCGCTCCTGCCAATAGTCCTGGGAGTGCTGCCAGATATAGTTGGAGCCGCGCTTGGGCATCATGTGAAGCGAGCGCATCATGTAGCCGGGATTGAAATTGTCCGTGTCCATCCAGGGCAGAATGTCCATGCCCTTGTCTTCCTCGCGCAATTCGACCCGGACTTCCTTCGCGCCGGTCTCGTCCATATGCTTCAGGAGGCGGCTGATGAAGTCGCCCATCAGATCGACCCGCAGCGTCCAGCTGGCGCGGAAATAGCCGAAGACCCAAGCCATGTTCGGCACGCCGGTGAACATCATGCCGCGATAGGTAACTGTCTGGCTGAAATCGATCGGCTCCCCATCCTTTGAGAACGGAATATCTCCGAGGACGGACAGATTGAATCCCGTCGCCGTGATGATGATATCCGCCTCAAGCTCTTCGCCGGATTTCAGCAGGATGCCCTTTTCAGTGAACCGATCGATATGATCGGTCACAACGCTGGCCTTGCCGCTGGCGATGCCCTTGAACAGATCGCCGTCCGGCACGAAGGCAATGCGCTGCTGCCAGGGACGGTAGCGAGGCGTAAAGTGCGGATCGATAGGATAGTCCGGCCCGAGGAATTCGCGGACACCTTTCAGCAAATCCTCCTTGACGGCGTCCGGCGCGGTTTCGGCAAGATGGGTGAATTGCGCCTGATCGAACAGGACGCGGCGGCGCACGATCTCGTGGATCCACTCCTCGTCAATCTTCAGTTCCCGCAGTGCATTGGCAAGTTCGTTCTCGTTCCGCCCCGGAATGAAATAGGTCGGAGAGCGCTGAAGCAGCGTGACATGCTCACATTCTTCGGCAATCGCGGGTACCACCGTCGCCGCTGTGGCGCCTGACCCGATACAAATGACCTTCTTGCCTTTGAGCTCGACATCTTCCGGCCAGGTCTGGGGGTGGATGATCTGGCCCCGATAATCCTCCATCCCTTCCCATTCGGGCGTGTAGCCTTTCTCGTGATTGTAATAGCCTTGGCACATCCAGAGGAAATTGGCGGTGAAATACACGGTCTCGCCGGTATCCTCGCGCTTCGCTGTCAGCGTCCAGACCTTGTCGGCCGACGACCAGTCCGCCCCGATGATGCGGTGACGGTACCGGATATGGGGGGCGAGGTCATTGTCCTCGATCACTTCGCCCATATAGGTGAGAATTTCCTGCGCGGTCGCGATCGGCGCGCCCGTCCAAGGCTTGAAGCGATAGCCAAACGTGTAGAGGTCACTGTCGGAGCGGATGCCCGGATAGGTGTGAGTCCGCCAAGTTCCGCCGAAATCTTCCTGAACTTCAAGGACAAGGAAGCTCTTGCCCGGCGCCTGGTGCTGCATGTGCCATGCGGCGCCAATGCCCGAAATACCCGCGCCGACAATCAGCACGTCGAAATGTTCCGCAGCCTTGGCAGTGGTTGATGATGTCATGTTTTCCTCCCGTGCGCCGGGCCTTTTTTGAAACCCTGATCTTCGCAGGCTTCATTGAACCAGCTGCTTTTCCTCATAACACTAGGGAAATGCCCCTATTGTAAGACGTGACCTCGCGGCAGGGCACGGGCTGCAGGCGATGCCTTCACCTTGCCCAATTCCTTGGGCATTTAGCTTGCTGACGAACCGAATTCAGGTATCTGGAAGATATGGCGAAATCACCACGCAAACCGCCTGCAAAGGCTGGCAAGGCGGGCGGCACCCGGGCCATCAAGGTGCCGGGCTCCCGCTTCGGATTTTTCGGCACGCGCGCCGGGCGGTATCTCATGCTGGTCATTCTGATTGTCCTGCTGGCAGGCGCCGGATGGGCCTTCTGGAAATGGCGCTCGCTCTATTTCGGCATGCCCAGCCTGCCCCCTGTGGCGGAATTGTGGGAGGCCAAGCGCGAGCCGGCCATCGAGTTCGTTGACCGCGACGGCAACACGCTGGACGTCCGCGGCCCCCGCTATGGCCGGGCGACCGATATCAGCCGCCTGCCCGCCCACGTGCCGCAAGCCTTCATCGCCGCCGAGGACAAGCGCTTCTACGAGCATGATGGCGCCGATGATGCGGCCATCGCCCGCGCGGCATGGTCCAACATGCGGGCGGGAGAAACCGTGTCCGGCGCCTCGACCATCACCCAGCAGCTGATCAAGAACCTCGTGCTCGACAGCCGCCAGACCATGTCCCGCAAGGCGCAGGAAATGAAGCTGGCGCGGGAACTGGAAAAGAAACTGAGCAAGGACGAGATCCTGACGCTCTATCTGAACCGGGTCTATTTCGGCGCGGGCCTGTACGGCATCGACGCCGCCTCACGCTATTATTTCGGCAAGCCGCCAGAAGGCTTGTCCGTGCCGGAAGCCGCCTTGCTGGCCGCCCTGCCCAAGGCGCCGTCGAAACTCAATCTGCGCGACAATCTCGAAGGTGCGAAAGCGCGCCAGCTCTACGTGCTCGAGCAGATGGCCGATCTTGGCTTCATCACGGCGGAGGAGGTCACCGACGCCATCGAGACCGACATCACCATCATCGACGCGCCGGCGTACAACCCCCAGCTGGGCTACGTCCTCGATACGGTCGCCGACCGCGTCACGCTGATGCTGCCCCGGCCGCCAGGCGACATGGTCGTCACCCTGTCACTCGATGTCGAGTTGCAGGAGAAAATCCGCACCAAACTGAACGAGCGAATGGAAAAGGACGGCAAGTCCGCGAAGGCGTCGCAGGCCTCTGCCATCGTGATCGACCGTGACGGCCGGGTTGTTGCCCTTGTGGGCGGTCGCGACTTCACTGAATCCGAATTCAACCGTGTGACCCAGGCCAAGCGCCAGCCGGGCTCCAGCTTCAAGCCATTCGTCTATGCCGCTGCGCTGGAGAACGGGTTCTCGCCCTATGACGTGTTTGAGGACGCCCCGCTTGCCATCGGCAAATGGCGGCCGGAAAATTATGGCGGCGGGTTCCTCGGGCCCATGACCTTGAGCGAAGCCCTGGCGCGCTCGACCAATACGATTGCCGCGGAGCTGACGCAGGAAGCCAGCGAGGAAAGCGTCATCGGCATTGCGCGCCGCTTCGGCATCACCACGCCGCTGCAGCCCTTTCCCTCCATTGCCCTCGGCAGCCAGGAAGTTTCGCTGTGGGAAATCACCCGCGCCTTCGGCACGTTCCAGTCGGGCGGCCTGCGCATGGACCCGTGGCTGATCGAGAAGATCGAGAATTCACGCGGCGATGTGCTCTATACCCGCCCCGACTATAATCGCGACCGGGTCTATGATCATGAGCTTGCCAAGCAGATGAACGGCATGCTGGCCCGCGTCGTCAATGCCAAGTTCGGCACAGGCCGCCGCGCGCGGTTTGGCAATTGGATGGTCGCCGGCAAGACCGGCACCAGCCAGGACTGGCGCGATGCCTGGTTCATCGGCTTCACCAACGCCTATGTCGGCGGCGTCTGGGTCGGCAATGATGATGACAGCCCGATGGCCAAGGTTTCCGGCGGCGGCCTTCCGGCCGATCTCTGGTCGGACATCATGCAAATCGCCCATGCGGGCATGCCGCCCGAGCCGCTGCTTGGCGCGGAAGCTGGCATCGAAATGAGCGAAGCGGCCGAAGAACGCGTCACCTTCTATCGCGGCATGGCGCAGGCCTTCGCCACGGCATCCAGCTCGCGCAGCGGGACCCGGAATGGCGTCCGGGTCATCCGCCAATAGGTCCGGTATGATGGCCGGGCCTTTCCCGCGCCGGGCAAACCCATTAAAGACCGCGCATGTTTGATACCGCTGTCTACGAAACCCTGATGCTCGCCCTTGATGAAGGGGCCGTGACCTTGCCCGAAGAAGGCCGGATCCTGTTCCTGCGCGCAGAACTCTCGCCGAACCTGGCGCGCCTGCCGAAAGAGCGGCTCATCTGCCAGAACAGTTTCAAGCCGGACCATGAGGCGCTGAAGGCCGCCGGGTTTGACGTCCTGCCGCCCGAGACCGAGACCTTCCCGGCCACACAGCTGACCCTGCTCCTGCCACCCCGCCAGAAGGATGAGACGCGCGCCCTGTTCGCCCGCGCCCTGCGCGACGCGCCGGAGGGCGGCGTGATCCTGGCCTGTCTGCCCAACACGCTCGGCTCCAAGACGATCGAGAAGCTGCTCCGAGAAATCGCGGGCGAGACCGAAGCCCTGTCGAAGAACAAGTGCCGCGCCTTCTGGACCATCAAGGACAGCTCACGGATCAATAGCGAGCTGATGGAAGAATGGATCGCGCGCGATGCGCCACAGGAAATGGACGCTGGCGTGTGGAGCCGGCCCGGCCTGTTCTCCTGGAACCGGATCGATGCGGGCTCAGAATTGCTGGCGGACAGCGTACCCGAAAATATCCGCGGGCGCGGCGCGGACTTCGGCGCCGGCCAAGGATTCCTGTCACGCGAGATCCTCCAGCATTGCCGACATGTCGAACACATGACCCTGCTGGAAGCCGAGCATCGCGCCCTGCCCTGTATCGTGCAGACGCTGTCTGGCTTTGAAAACTGGGACATGAAATGGGCCGACGCGACGAAGGAAGGCGGCAGCACGCTGTATGATTTCATCGTGATGAACCCACCCTTTCATGTCGGGAGGGCGGATGCCGCCTCGCTGGGACAGGATTTTATCCGCGCCGCCGCCAAGGCGCTGAGAGGCAGCGGCCAGCTCTGGCTCGTCGCCAACCGCCACTTGCCATATGAAGAGGTTCTGGGCGAATGCTTCAAGACCTTTGAAATGCTGGAAGACTCCGGCGGCTACAAGATTCTCCGTGCGGAGAAGCCAAAGCGGAAGCGATGAAACCTGATCGTCAGCTTGCAAAGTATTTGGCGAACCTTGGCTATGGCAGCCGCAAGGAAATGGAGGCCGCGATCCGCGCAGGCCGCATAACCGGCGCAGGCGACGATCTCCGATTTGACGGCGAACCGCTCGACCCGGCGCCCGGCATGGCGCTGATGATGAACAAGCCTGCGGGCTTTACCTGCTCCCGCGCCGACCAGGGACGTCTCGTTTACGAGCTTCTGCCTCCTCGTTTCCTGCAGCGCACCCCGCCACTCTCGACGGTCGGACGGCTGGATGCCGATACGACCGGGCTCCTGCTGTTCACGGATGATGGCAAGCTGCTCCACAAACTGATCTCGCCAAAATCCTCGACCGAGAAAACCTATGAGGCGACCCTCGCCCGCCCCCTGGAGGGCCACGAGGCTGACCTGTTCGCAAGCGGCGACCTGATGCTGCGCGGCGAAGACAAACCGCTCCTGCCTGCGCGCCTGGAGATCACCGGTGAGCGTACTGCGCGCCTGACAATTACAGAGGGGCGCTACCATCAGGTCCGCCGCATGTTCGCCGCCGCCGACAATCATGTGGAGGCCCTGCACCGCGCCCGCTTTGGCGCGCTGGACCTTGGCGGTCTTCCGGAAGGCGAGTGGCGCGTGCTGGATGAAGACGACCTTACAAGGCTTGGCGCATGAAAAACCCCGCACGTCCGAAGACGCGCGGGGCAAGTCGCCAGGTTCAGGGGCCTAGTTCTTGGTCAGACCCAGCGACTCGACCGTAGAAATGGTCAGGTAGCCAACCGGCAGGTTGTTGGACCGCTGGTAGGATTCCATCGCGGTAAGCGTGGCCGGGCCGAACTCACCATCGACCGGGTTCGAATAGCCCGCATCGGAGAGCGCCTGCTGGACGCTGCGGATCTTGGACGAGGTCGCGTTGGTGTCACAGAGGACTTCACGCCACTCCAGACCGCCACCGCCGCTGACGACGCGCTTGTCGATCGACTTGTATGTGGCGGGAACAACAAGGGTTTCCTCGCTGGACGGCGTGACCAGCTTCTCGACGGTCACGGTGTTGTAGACGGCCGGCACGATTTCTTCGACGACCTGGGCTTCTTCAACCACGACTTCCTTCGTCACGGTTTCATAGGTCGCCGGAATGGTGCGGGTGTCAGTGCGCTCAGGCGACACAAGACGCGTACGCGTCACGGTCTCGTACTGGGCAGGCACTTCAACGCGGCAAAGCAGTTCACCCGTGGAAACACCGTTTTCAGAGACGGACGCCTCAGCGGTGCGGCCGTACAGGCCATTGCCCGGCTTCCAGGTCGTGTAGGCTTCACGAACCAGAACCTGCTCCGTGTAGGTCTCATACTCTGCCGGCACAACAAGGGTCTCGGTCCGCTCGGGCGCCACAAGCACCTGCTCGCTGACCGTTTCATACGTCGCCGGGATCACACGGATATTCTTCGTGGCTTCCTTGACCAGGACCTGCTCGGTCACAGTCTCATAGGTCGCAGGAACGAGTTTGATTTCGCTGCTTTCCGGGCGATCAACAACCTGTTCGGTCACAACATTGATCTGCTCGGGAATCAGGACGCGGGCATAGCAGGTGCCCGGCTCGGATTCTGGCGGATAATCACTGGACTGAGCAGCAGACGCAGCGCCCGCCAGAGTTGCCGCCGCAACCGAAACCAGAAAAATCTTCTTTGACATAATTAGTCCCCTTTTTCACCTTATAATCCGTCAAAGGATTATAATGCGCCAAGATAAAAGCTGAGGGAACCAATGGTGCATCACGTGCCCCCCAACACTGTGTTACCGTCCGTCAGGCGATTAAAACGCCCATACTCAAGCAACGGATGAATACATGAAAGTTGCGTAATGAACGCTAAATGAACACAAGCTCATTCTACTGCAATCGTCTGCATTATCCCGCTGCGGGACACATTGTGTGCCAGAATCTATCCATTGGGACGGAATATCGCTATGCCGCACATGACAGGTTTTCATTCGCCCTCGGCATATTTTCGGGTCCCGGCAATACGAACATGATGCGGTATGTGACTGATAGGGCGCAGCATCATCCCTCTAGCGCGAGCCTGTAGCACACGCTACATCGCGGACATGGCTCAACCACCCCTGATTACCCTCAATGATTTGCGCCTCACCTTTGGTGGGAAACCCCTGTTCACAGGCGTCAGCTTCTCCCTGTCCAAGGGCGAACGCGTCGCGCTGGTCGGGCGCAACGGCGCTGGCAAGTCCACGCTGATGAAAATCATCTCCGAAAGCGTGGAGGCCGACAGTGGCGATGTCTGGCGCCAGCCGGGCATCACCTATGCCATCGTTTCCCAGGAGCCGAGCCTTGCGGGGTTCGACACGGTTCTGGACTATGTTTCAGAGGGCCTGGAAGCCAGTTACATGGCCGAAGCAGAGCTGATGGAGTTCGGCGTGGACGGCGCGGCTGACCCCGCCACCCTGTCGGGCGGGCAACAGCGCCGGGCGGCATTGGCCAAGGCCTTTGCACGTGAACCGGATGTGCTGTTGCTGGACGAGCCGACCAACCATCTCGACGTGCCCATGATCGAGACGCTGGAACGGCGCCTCAAGGGCTTCAATGGCGTTGTCCTGCTGGTCAGCCATGACCGGCGCTTCCTGGAGAATGTCTCGACCAACACGCTCTGGCTGCGTCAGGGCAAGGTTCTGAAGAGCCCGGAAGGCTATGCCAAATTCGATGACTGGGCCGAACAGGTTGAGCAGGAAGAAGAGCGCCAGTTGCGCCGGATGACGACACAACTCAAAGACGAGCATCACTGGCTGGCGCGCGGCGTGACCGGGCGACGCAAGCGCAACCAGGGCCGTCTCGCCAAGCTGAAACAGATGCGCGTACAACATGCCGAAATGCGCGGCGCCCTGCAGGATCGCAAGAATACCGCCGATCTGTCGGTCTCAAGCGGCGATTCCATGAGCAAGAAGGTCATCGAGGCCAAGGACCTGTCGAAGACCTTCGATACACCGAACGGACCGCTCGTGATTGCCGAAGATCTCTCCTTGCGTATCCTGCGCGGTGACCGGATCGGGATCATCGGCCCCAATGGCGCTGGCAAGACGACGCTGGTGCGCCTGTTGCTGGGAGAGCTCGAGCCGGACGCAGGCAGCGTGCGCCAATCGAAGACGCTGCAGGTGACCTATCAGGACCAGACGCGCGACACGCTGAACCCGAAAGACACCGTCTGGGAAGCCCTTGCCCCGGCAGGCGGCGACTCCATCATGGTTCAGGGCAACCAGCGCCATGTCGCCGCCTACGCCAAGGACTTCCTGTTCAAGCCGGAGCAACTGCGCCAGCCCGTTGGCGCCCTCTCCGGCGGTGAACGTAACCGGCTCGCGCTCGCCATCGGCCTCGCCAAATCATCCAATCTGATGGTGATGGACGAACCGACCAATGATCTCGACATGCAGACGCTGGAATTGCTGGAGGACATGCTGCTCTCCTATGACGGCACGCTGATCCTGGTCAGCCATGACCGCGCCTTTCTGGATGCGACCGTGACGAGCTGCCTCTGCCCCGTGGGCGATGGCAAATGGGTCGTCACCGCAGGCGGCTGGACCGATGCGCAGGACCAGCTGAAGCATTTCCGCCAGCAGGAAGAAAGCGCCCAAAAATCCGAAAAGGCCAAAGCGGAGACCGCGCGCCCGAAACCGCAGAAGAAACTCTCCTACAAGGACGAGCACCGCCAGAAGGAGATCAACAATTTGATCCCGAAACTGCAGGCGGAGATCAAGACCCTCGAAGGCAAGATGAGCGACCCGGAGCTTTATACGCGCGACCCGGACGCGTTTGCGAAGGCCTCAGCCCGGATTGGCGCTGCCCGCGACGAACTGGACATGATCGAGATGGAATGGCTGGAAATCGAGGAAAAGCGCGACGCGCTGGCAAGCTCCTGAACAACCTTTCCTTAAGACAGGCTGCCTAGGATTCGCTCACGATTGAGGGAGTCTTTCGATATGCGCCTTGTTCCCGCCCTACTGCTCGCCGCCTGTCTCAGCCTGCCTGTCATGGCCGACAGCCTGGAGGCTGCGCCCGTCGCGAACGAAGATACCGCCCCTGATGGCCCCAGCTACCAGTCAGGCATCTATCGCTTTGGCGGGACGTATGAATTCTCGAATACCGCCACTGCCGACGACTGCCAGCAGCTCTGCAATACGCGGCCAGCCTGCTTTGCGTGGAGTTATGTCGAAGCGCTTGACGACAGCGCCTCGCGCTGTGAGCTCAAACGGGGCGCCGGCAAGGTGGAATACAATCCAATGGCCACTTCAGGTCTTTCCTCCGGCCACCAAGACCTCCACCAGCCTGTTCTCATAGTGCAGGAAGAACTGGCAGGCGGATCGGACGTCGCCTCCCCGCCAAGCGACAAGCCGGAACCGCTCACGGTGCCAGACCCGTCCTGACCCTGGGCCCTTCCTCTAGGCGCGAATGAAATCCAGCAGGTCCGGATTGATGAGGTCCGGATGCGTGGTGCACATTCCGTGTGGCAAGCCCTCATAGATCTTCAGCACCGAACCCTCGACAAGGTCTGCGGCCTTGCGGGCGGTCAGGTCGAGCGGAACAATCTGGTCATCATCCCCATGCATGATCAGTGTGGGCACCTTGAGAGCCTTCAGGTCTTCAGTGAAATCCGTCTCGGAGAAGGCGGCGATACAATCATAATGCGCCTTAGCGCTGCCCATCATGCCCTGACGCCACCAATTATGGACCATTGCCTCCACCGTCTCGACATGATCCCGGTTGAATCCGAAAAACGGACCGCTCGGAACATCGAGGAAAAAGCTGGCGCGATTGTCTGACAATTGCCTCCGGAAATCATCGAAGACGTCCATGGGGATGCCATCCGGATTGGCCGCCGTCTTCAGCATCAAGGGCGGGACCGCGCCAATCAGCACGGCCTTGGCAGCCCGGTCACCCCCATGTTGGGCCACATAACGCGCCACCACCCCGCCGCCCGTCGAATGTCCGACATGAACTACGTTTGTCAGGTTCAGCGCCGTAACGAGGTCATCCGTGTCCGCGGCATAGGTATCCATGTCGTTGCCGGTCCAGGTTTCCTGCGACCGTCCATGACCGCGGCGGTCCGCTGCGATCACCCGATAGCCCTCGGACAGGAAGAACAGCATCTGATTGTCCCAATCATCCGCCGTCAAAGGCCAGCCATGATGGAACATGATGGGCGGCGCCTCGGCCGGGCCCCAATCCCTGTAGAAGATCTCAGTCTCATCTCGCGTCTTGATATACGGCATGCTGATCTCCTTCCGTAATGACGGAAAGATACACCAGAATCGTGACATTTGATACACTACCGAAACGAGATTTCAGAATATCTTTCGGCGTGCACCGGCAGACCTAGACCAAGCGTTCCTTGGTAGCCGTGAAGCGGATGTCGGGGTTCTTTTCCTGAGCATAGCCCACGTCCCACGCATTCTTCGCCAGATAGACCGGCGCGCCATCCAGATCCGTTCCGCTGGCGGATTTGTTCCGATCAAGGAAGGCTTCAAGCACCTTGTCGTCATCACAACTCATCCAGCGCGCCACATTGTAAGGCGCAGGCTCGAAGACAACTTCGAGATTGTACTCGGCGGCGACACGTTCGGTCATTACTTCAAACTGCAGCTGTCCGACCGCGCCGACAATCATGTCGGACCCGATGGCTGGCTTGAACAGTTGGGTCACGCCTTCTTCGGCAAGGCTTTCCAGCGCCTTGCGTAGATGTTTGGCCTTCATCGGGTCTTTCACCCGGGCGCGGCGCAGGAGTTCAGGCGCAAAGTTCGGAATGCCGCCGAACTGGATATCACCGCTTTCGGAGAGGCTGTCGCCGACCCGCAGCTGGCCATGGTTCGGCACGCCGATCACGTCGCCGGCATAGGCGGTCTCGGCAATCTCGCGGTCCTGCGCCAGGAACATCATCGGATTGTGAATGTTGAGCTGCTTGCCGGCCGTCGTCTTAAGGCGCATGCCGCGCTTGAACTCGCCAGAGCAGAGCCGCAGGAAGGCAACCCGGTCCCGATGGTTCGGGTCCATGTTCGCCTGGATCTTGAAGACGAAGCCGGAGACCGGCTTGTCACCGGCATGGATCATGACCGGCTCGCCCTTCTTTTCGGCCTTCTGGTCACGCGGCGGCGGCGCATAGGAGTGCAGCGTACGGAGCAGTTCCAGAACCCCGAAATGGCGCAGGGCCGAGCCGAACACGACCGGCGTCATGTGCCCACCGAGGAAGGATTCGATATCGAACTCCGGCAGCAGCGTCGTCGCCATTTCGGCGCCTTCGCTGAGTTCTTCGAAGACGCTCTCGTCCAGGGCCGCCTTCAACGTGGCCTCATCGCCCGGAATGCGCTCGGCGGCGCCAATGCGGGGCGCCTCACCCGGCTTGCGCTCGAAGACGCAGAATTCCTGCTTCTGCAAATCCAACATGCCGGAGAAACGCTGGCCGCTGGCGGCGGGCCAATAGAGCGGCGCGGTATCCAGCTGTAGCTTGTCCTGAATCTCGTCCAGCAGGGCGATCGGGTCCTGCGCTTCGCGGTCCATCTTGTTGATGAAGGTCACAATCGGAATGTCGCGCAGGCGGCAGACCTCGAACAGTTTCAACGTCTGCGGCTCGATACCCTTGGCGGCGTCGAGCACCATGACGGCGCAGTCGGCGGCGGTCAGCGTACGATACGTGTCCTCGGAAAAGTCTTCGTGGCCCGGCGTGTCGAGCAGGTTGAAGACGAGCCCGTCGAATTCGAACGTCATGACCGAGGCGGACACCGAGATGCCGCGATCCCGCTCGATCTTCATCCAGTCGGAGGTCGTGCGGCGGGCCTGGCCCCGCGCGGCCACTTCGCCAGCTGCGCGGATGGCACCCCCGGCCAACAGCAAATTCTCCGTCAGCGTCGTCTTACCGGCGTCCGGATGGGAGATGATGGCAAAGGTGCGCCGGCGGGCGGCTTCCTGTTCATGGGACATGGAATCTGGGCTCTTTCGTACTCGGCAGAGGCCCTAGCCCATTTGACCCGCCGATTGAAGCGCCAGTATCAGGATACGTGTCAGGCTGCGCTCGGCCAGATCTCGCGTACATCGGGGGCCTTGCCCTCACGCTGATGACGATCGCGCAGGGAAGCGAGGATCGTTTCCGGCAGAATGGTCAGGCGTGGTTCGCCCACGACACTCCCGAAAACCGGGAACAGGACGGCATTGGCGCCGGTCTTGGCGATGATCAGGGAGCCCAGATCCTGCAGAAGCGAATCTTCCAGCGGGATACGTTCCTTCAGATGCTCGCCGACGACCCGGCTGGCGAAGTTCAGCGCTTCACGGGCCCGCATGCCATAGGGGTCGCCACAGCCAAGTGACTGCCACCGTTTGGCAAGGTGCATCTCCGGTATCTCGATCTCGGTGATCTGATCATTCATCAGAAACAGCATGATTGGCGCGCCCCAACTAGAATTCAGGCCGAAGCTGCCCTCACACGGTTAATAAACACCTACTGCCGGTTAAAGAGTTGTGTGAATTTACGGCGACGCATTTGCGCCTATTCGGGGTGTTCCACAGGCTCGGTCAGGAAGTGGCGGCCGTCGCGGTCTTCGATCTCGATTGCCCAGAGATCCCGGTCGCGGTCACGGGCCTTGCGGACATAGGCATCCACAGCCGTTTCTTCAGGCCCGATCCCCTGTACGATCAGGTCGATGAAGATGCGTTCGCCTTCCATGTTCATGGTCGGAATGTAGGCCGCCGCCGTGCCGTCGAGCCGCGCGACCTTGATCAGCACATCGCCGCGCTCCTGATCGCCGGACTGCATCACGAACGCTGCAGCGCCTGCGACCTGAGCCCGCCGGACCAAGGCATCGACCCAGAGCTTTGTGGGCAGTCTTTCCATCATCATGGGCAGGAATCCTGTTGCGGGCCGTGTGCCCGTTTGATGTGCGTTGGAGATGTCATAGACGCGTTCGCCCGTTTCCGGAAAGCGGGACGCCTATTGCGCCGCGTCTTCCAGGGGCTGGATGTCGGCGGGGTTGGCGCGCGGCAGGCTGACTTCCACCTTCGTGCCTTTGCCGGGCGCGGAGTCGATTACGACCTGACCGCCATGCAACTGTGCGAAGGAATGCACCACGGCAAGGCCCAGCCCGGTGCCCTGACGCCCCTTGGAATTGCTGCCCTGCGAGAACGGCTCCAGCACGCGGCGGATATCTTCGGCAGACATGCCGGCGCCCTTGTCGGTCACGCTCAGCACGGTGGCATTGCCCTCGTCGCGCGCATCCAGGGTCACCGTCCCGCCAGATGACGAATACTTGATCGCGTTGGAGACAAGGTTCTGCCAGATCTGGCGCACGGCGCGCGCATCGGCTTCAGCCCAGACTTCCCCACTTGCCTTCAGTTTCAGTTTGACCCCGGCGCGTTCAGCCTGGTTGTCGAGCTGGCGCAGGATGGATTGCGCGGACGCGGTCAGGTCGACCGGTTCCGGCTCCAGCCGCTGGCGGTCGGCCTCGGCCTTGGCAAGATCGAGAATGTCGTCGACCAGCAGGAGCAAATCCTGCCCGCTCTCATGGATGATTTCCGGATAGTCCGCATAAGGCTCAGGCATCGGCCCGCGAATGCCGGCGCGCATCATGTCGGCATAGCCGAGAATGGCATTCAGGGGTGTCTTCAGATCATGGCCCAGTGAGGCGAAGAAGGCGGTGCGCCCCTTCAGGCGCGCTTCAGCCTCTTCCAGCCGCGCGCGCGTTTCCAGGGTCAGCGCGCGCGCCTCTGTCAGGTCGCGCAGCACGAGCACGGCGCCGCTGTCATGCGCCTCCGCGACGAATGCCGCCTCGCGGCCATTCTTCAGGGTGACCTCGCCATGTGTGCGGCCATTTGCCGGCTTCAGCAGGCTTACTTCTTTCTCGTCCTGCAGCAGGTTTGCCAGCAGGCCCCCGGCCTTGACGGTCTCGAGGCCGAGCAGATCCCCGCTCAGGGTCCGGATGCGACCAAACTCGGAGACATCCAGCAATAACAGGCCGGATTCCTGCGGCAGGCCGACATCCTGCCGGACGGTCATCATGGGCTGCGGCACTTCCGCTGGTAGCGCCGCTTCTTCCTCACGCGCTTTCAGATAGGTCCATGCCAGCAGGCCGATCATGACGAGGGCGGCAAAGGCCAGCAGCATGGCCGGCACCTGGTACGCGCTGACCGGATTGACGGGTGGCAGCAGGCCGAGCCGCACCATGATGGCTGCGGCCACGAACGCGAAGGCGCCGAAGATCGCCGCCTCGGCCGCCATGCCGGGCTTGCGCAGGTTGATGGCCGTTAACGGAGCAATGGCAAACAATACGGTGAGCGGCGAGAGGGCCGCCCCTGTCGCGGCAATGCCGAGCATGGCCAGCAACGTCCAGCCAATCACGAGAAAGGGTCCGATCAGATCATCCGCCCGCGCGCGCGGATGCAACAGCGCTGCCCCCACCACACCTGGAAGTGCGGCAAGGCCAAGGCCGGCCAGGAGCGCGTTATCGGCCACCCCGCCTATTAACGCTGAAAGACCCAGTGCCACCGTGAGGACAAGCCAAACCAGGTGGACAAACTGTAATCTCTTTCGTGTCAGTTCGGGCAACTCGTTAACACCCCGGTGAGATTCATTAGGCATTCTGCCTGGGTCACGCATACTTTGCTGTATTTGTAATGTGTGCAGCAGGCAAGGCGAGGTTCCCCATGGGGGGAAGTTCATGCAACACTGTCGCGTGACGCGTGAGGGAGAATTAGCACATGAAATCCATCAGAATGATCGGTACTGCAATGGTTGCCCTTGGCTTGGCCATGGGGGCATCTGCGCAGTCGGGGGATCCGATTTCGGAATCGGCCGCTGTTTACGGGACCTACCAGTCCGATGTCACGGATGTGAAAGGCAAGCCTTTCTCTTCTGCCAAGGACATCGACCACGCCCTGAACTCTCTGGGCGGGCACAATCCGGACCAGCTGTCGAAAGGCTGGATCTCCTATTCCGCCCTGATCGCATCGCAGGATCCCGAATACCGGGCCGCCGTGCGTGACATCGAAAGTTTCTACGGCAGCGACGCGCTGCTGACTGGCCTGAAGAATGACGTGCGCTATGCACGCCAGCTCAGCGGCGGTGACAATGCGGTCAGCCTGTCCCTGGCAGCGACCGAGGCCGACAGCCAGCGCCTCAGCGCCACGGCGGCCTATGTGAAGGAACAAGCCTACAGCCTGCAGGGCTCCGGCTGGGCGAAAGCCAAGATCGGAAATTCCGGCGCAAAGGCCACGCGGCTGAACAGCATCCAGACGGTCGGTACGCCGGCTCGCGGACAGCTGATCTCTGCCTTCTCGGCAGCGGATATCGACAGCGTGCTGGCGGGCGCAGGCCGCACCGGCGCTCCATCGCTGTGGGACAATGTCTCCGGCGCCGCTGATGCCGTCCGCTTCCCGGCTGCTGTGACCAGCGGCCTCGGCCTGTCCAAGAAGAAACGTGTGAAATTCGGCAAGGAACCTGTGGCCGACCAGATCGCCACGCTCGCCGCCTATCGCATTCTCGGCCAGACGGCTGCGTCTTCCAGCCAGGTCAATTCGGCCATGGCCGAGCGCGAAACCCGTGGCTGCCTGAACATGGCAAACCTCAACCTGCAGCAATGCGTTGCTGCAGCGAACCAACAATATGAAGTTCCGTTCTGCATCGGCGAGCACGCACTCGCCGACGTCGGACAATGCATTGGCGGCGTCTACCAATAAGCCCCAGCAGACAAGTCTCTCTCTTGACCCCCGGCACCACAATCGGTTCCGGGGGTTTCTTTTTGACGTGAGATGCCCCATCTGGCGGTCATGACGATTGCTGAAACTGCAGACGAAATTCGCGAAGAGTTTTCCTGGCTGGATGATTGGGAAGCGCGCTATGCGCACATCATCGATCTCGGCAAGGCGAACCCGCCGCTCGCCCCGGAAGAGCGGACGGAAGAGACGCGCGTGCGCGGCTGCGCCTCGCAGGTCTGGATGGTCACCGACATTGAAGACGGCCGTATGAAAGTGCGGGCTGAATCCGACGCCATGATCGTGTCGGGACTGATCGCCCTGCTCATCCGCCTCTATTCCGGCGCGCAGCTGCAAGAAATCAACGGCTTCGACGCCAAGGCCCTGCTTGACGAGATCGGCGTCAGCGGCGCACTCACCGCCCAACGCTCGAACGGGCTCGCTTCCATGCTTGAACGCATCCGCACGGATGCTCAGGTCGGGCTGTCCACGGCTGGCGAAAGCTCATAAGCCACAGCGAGACGCGCCAGCGCCTCCTGCGCGGCTGCCCGCACGCCCTTTGCCTCCATGCCCCACCGCACAATGAGCGCCGTGACTGTCGCCCGGTCGATCAGCAGGTCTTCCAGCTGCCGTATTGATTGCGTACCGACCTCTGACTCCAGCGCGGCCAGCCGCGCCGATGGGGTCTGTCGCGGCCCGGCGCCAAAGACCGGGCGGGCACGGTCTGCCGCTGGTTGGCTCGCCCGGATGAATTCATCCCGGTAGCGCCCGGCCGCCGCGCTCTGGCGGATCACGTCCGGGGACGCGGGCGCTGCGAAGAGGTCTGCCATCAGGCTCCGGCGCCCATCGGTGCGCAAATTCAGCAGGTCGGCCGGGCGGCGCATGGCGCGAGAGTCCAGTTCCCGTCCCGGCGCCGGGACAGCCTCCAGCCGATCCGGGAACATGACCTGCGCCTGAAGGCGTTTCTCTGCCTTGAGCCGCGCCACAATATGCGGCGAGACCCAGCCCGCCCGCTGTCGCCGCGTGTCCGGCCCGCGATAGGCCAGGAAGGTCTGGCGCAGGGGCGCGATCATGCCGCCATGCGCCAGCACATTCATCAGACGATATTCGGTCAGGATCCGGCACTTTCCCATGACCTAGACCTCCACCGCCGCGCCATCGAGCACGACCACGCTCGACAGGCCGAGCGCCAATTGCTCGATCCAGACATCGAAATCCGGATCATCCCGGCAATCCTCTATCAGGTTGCAGCCATAGGCGACCGTGGTGCGATCACGATTGAAGGCCCGCGCCACGCGGCTGAGGCTCATGCCCAGCGCCGTGCGCAGCAGGTACATGGAAATCTGGCGGCCGCGCGCCTCGGCGGGCGAGCGGCGCTGGCGGCTGAGGATCGCCTCGGTCTTGAGGCCCAACGCATACGCTGTCAGCGCGGCGGCGAGATAGGCCCTGTCCTCGTCTTTCCTGGGGTCGAAATCCTGCATGTCTTTCTCCTGTGATGACAGGCACAAGACTACCCGACTTCCGCAGGTGTAGGATAACTTTCCTATTCCGGCAAGTTGAATGCCCGCAATGTCTGGGGATTGCGGATGCGCCACTGGTGGGCTTTCGGGGGATAGGCTGCGCAAATGCAGAAACGGCGCAGCTGGGGAGCTGCGCCGTTTCTGTAGTCAGGTCAGAGGAGGAGCCGGGACAGCCTAGGCGGCGGCGCGGTCATGTCCGCCGGACATGTCGTCTCCTGCCGGATCCGGGCGGCCCTTCTTCGGGCGCGCGCGCACCAGTTCGTCATGGCAGAGCACTTGCCTCAGCTGGCCGTCGCGTCCGGCCAGTGGCAGGCGGACCCAGGCATGCATGCGGCCATCTTCCTGCTCGATCACCCCGCCGACGGGGGTGCCCCGCTCCAGCGCGGCGGCGAGCCCCAGGCAATAGGCTTCGCCATGTTCGCCCAGCACATCCTCGATCTGGCGGCCACGGGCCTCCATGCCGAAAATCTGGCGCAGACGCGAGCCGGCGATTCGGAAGCGTCCCGTCCCGAATCGGTCGAACTCGACAATTGAGATACTAGCCAGCATGGCGCGGAACTGGCCGGGATCCATTGATTCGCGCCGCACGAGCCCGTGCGAATCGCGCAGGCTGCACCAGTATTCGATCAGCTTTTGCTGCGAATCGGTCACGCCTTTGAAGACATTCTGTTTGCTCATTTCAGTCACCCCCAGGTGATTCGATAGAATCACCTATCGCGCGAGTGGAGTCGCGGATCAAGAGTCTTGGTGAGTTTTTCTTAACCATTCCTACCAAATGCTTTCATTTCGATTTCGAAACAAAAGTATTCGATAGTGAATATTACTCGCGCTCTGATTTGCCGAGGCCCATTTGCTTGGCGAGCATTGAGCGTTGCTTGGAATAGCCCGGCGCCACCATGGGATAATCGGCCGGCAGGCCCCATTTCTCGCGGTATTCCTCAGGGGTCATGTCGTATTTGGTACGCAGGTGGCGTTTCAGGGATTTGAACTTCAGCCCGTCTTCAAGACAGATCAGGTAATCTTCCCCAATGGATTTGCGCACAGAGACCGCCGGCTTCAGCGGCTCCTGGCTGACTTCTTTCACCTGGACGCTTTCCAGCGAGGAATGCACCAGCCGGATAAGTTGCGGCACGTCTTCTGCCTGCAACGCATTGTTGCTGACATAGGCCGCCACAATCTGCGTCGTCATTTCCAGAAATTCGATCCGGCTGCCAGCCGGACTCGTGGTGTCAGTCATCTCGCATCCCCATCCTTGCGAATAACCAATCGGGGTTACCCTAAGATTGAGACTGATTCACGCATAAATCGCAGTATTTATTACACGATCCACCCAGTTTTTCGCGTGCCGGTGGTATGTTTGGTATGTGCTGCCAATCTATCCCGTCGTGATGAAGGACAGGAGCAGGACAAAGCCGAGCAGGATCGCCGTCCAGATCGCCATGCCACTGGCCAGACCGCCCCGCGCCAGTTCGCCTCTCGGGCTGAATGTGTCCTCGATCCGCTCATAGGCCCGGCCCGTCAGCTTGAAGAAGATGCCCGACATGGCCGGCCCCACTTTTTGCCAGACCGTTCCGGTCCAGGTCGCCATGCCATAACCGGCCTTGCGATAGAGCCAGTCGCTGTCGAGCACCACGCCGGGTTTCTCCGGCGGATACCAGCCGAGGCGTTTCAGCATCACGAAGGCGAAGATCGCCAGAACCAGCAATTGCATCTGGGTCAGCACATGATCCAGCGTGAACGGATGATAGGCCATCGCCTCTTCCCGGTATGGCAGCAGATTGTAAAGCCACTCATAGCCGAAGCCCGGAACAATCGCCGGTACGCCAACCGCAATACAGATGAAGGCGGCGAGCCCCATGGCAAGCAGCATGTTGAAGGGCGCTTCCTTCACGCGCTTGCCGCTGTCATGGCCGAAGAAGGCAAAGTACGGAATCTTGATGCCCGAATGCTCCAGCACACCGGCCGAGGCAAACAGCAGCATCAGCCACACGATCGTGTACCCTTCCTTGCCGACGGCCGTCATGGTCAGCGACTTGGCGGCAAAGCCCGAGAAGAGCGGGAAGGCCGAAATCGACATCGCGCCGATGATGCAGAACACCGTCGTCCACGGCATGGATTTGTAGAGCCCGCCCAGTTCCGATGCCTTGGTCGTGCCGGTGCGATACAGCACCGCGCCCATGCTCATGAACAGGAGGCCTTTATAGATGATGTGGCAGAAGGCATGCGCCGATGCGCCGTTCAGGGCGAGCGCATTGCCAACCCCCGCCGTGCCGAGGCCAATGGCGCAGATCATGAAGCCGACCTGGTTGTTCAGCGAGTAGGCGAGCACCTTGCGCAGATCGTTCTCGATGACGGCGAAGAAGACCGGGAAGACCGTCATCACGGCGCCGATCCAGATCAGCGCGTCATGGCCGGGGAACATGCGGGCGAACGCATAGACGGCCAGCTTGGTCGTGAAGGCCGACAGGACGACCGCGCCGACCACCGTGGCCTTCGGATAGGAATCCTGCAGCCAGTTGTGCAGGAAGGGGAAGGCCGCCTTGATGCCGAGAGCGATGAAGACGAGCAGCGCGCCCGGTTCGTTCAGGCTGGTGAAGGCCGAGATCGAGAGGTCGCCGCGTGACTGGTAGACATAGCCGATGCCCGCCAGCAGCAGCACGCCGGACAGGATCTGGACGCCGAGATAGCGCATGGAGGCAAAATAGGCCGCGCGTGTCCCTGCTCTCAGGATCAGGAAGACGGAGGTAATCGCCGTCAGCTCCCAGAACACGAACAGGGTCATCATGTCGCCGGAGAAGGTCGCCGCAACGGCTGCGCCCGCATAGGCAATGGACATGCCGTCCTGCAGGCGGTCATCCGTGTGCCACGCATAGATCGCGTTCAAGAGCGCCGCCAGCAGGAAGGCGAGGCCGAAAATGTAGCTCAGATTGTCCACCCGGTAGAACACCATCTCCAGCCCGAGCGCTTCGCCGGTCAGGAGGTTGAGGTTCCGGTCGGCCATCGAGACCAGCAGGATGGCAATGATCGGCGCCGCAATGGTCAGGCCCTGGCGCACGCGCCGGACCGGCAGGAACAGGGCCACAAGGCCCACCGCGATCAGGAGCCAGCCGGGATTCAGCATGGAGAGCAAACCAGTCATCAGAGCTCGTCTCCTTCGTCGGGATAGGTCGGGGATGTGTCAGGCGCGGCCGGAACATCCGGATCGATGTCCGCAGGCGGTCCGCCCGGATCGCCATAATAGGTTTCGCTCCGGCGCAGCAGCCGACCCAGCGGCCAGCCCATCAACACGACGAAGGCGAACGAGGCGAAGCCCCAGATCGCATAGAAGCCGGTGGCGCCTGCCATATGGATATATTCATGGCGGTCGACAGCAAGGTCGACGACGATGAGGAAAGCCGAGAGCAGGCCGATGCCCCAGAAGATCGCCGTGCCCGCCAGCTTGGACTCGGTCCAGCCGAACAGGATCTTCGCCATCGGGTGGACGCCATCATCGGACGGCGTGTGCAGCCGGTGCGCCTGTTCTGCGGCGCGTTTCACGAAGCGGCCACTGGTGTCGCGGGTATCGTTTGGCGTGTCGTCGCTCATGGCTGACCTCCAGCGAAGGCAGGGAATGCGGGGTTCTCAAAGGCTGGCGACAGGAAGTCTGCCAGAGGCCCGACAAGGAAGAACAGGATCACACACAGCGCCGCCGTCACGACGGGCGCCGCCACGGTAAAGAAGGGGGCGCCTCCCGGCCGCTTGAACGGTCTTGGCTCCGGCGTGCCCGGTGCCGGCATCAGGGCCAGGATCGGGATCGGCAGGAGATAGGCGATGTTCAGCAGCGAGGAGATAATCAGGACATAAGGCACAAAGCCTGTGCCCCGGTCGATCGCGCCCTGCATCAGCTCATACTTCGCCCAGGCGCCTGCCATGGGCGGAATGCCGATGATCGACAGGGTGGCGATGAAGAAGGCGATGAAGACCAGCGGCATCTTGCGGCCGAGGCCTCTCATGTCGGAAATATTGGTCAGGCCGGTGGCGACATAGATCGCGCCTGCGCACATGAACAGGGTCATCTTGCCGACGGCATGGGCTGCAATCTGCAGCGCGCCGCCCATGAAGCCGGCCTGCGTGGCCAGCATTGCCCCGAGCGTGATGTAGGACAGCTGCGCGATGGTCGAATAGGCCAACCGCGCCTTGAGATTATCCTTGGTCATCGCGACCAGAGACGCGACGATGATGGTGAAACATGCCACCCCGAGGACAAACTCCCGGCCTGGCGTGGCGTTCAGCAGGTCTTCGCCGAAAATGTAGATCGAGACCTTCATCACGGTGAAGACACCTGCCTTCACAACGGCAACCGCGTGCAACAGCGCCGATACCGGGGTTGGCGCAACCATCGCGTTGGGCAGCCAGAAATGGAACGGCATCAGCGCCGCCTTGCCGATGCCGAAGGCAAACAGGATCAGCAAGGCGCTGGCCACAGCCGGATCGAGATTACGTCCGGCGAGCAGCCCGCCCTGGACGAAGTCGAGGTTCTGGCCCGCCAGAACCCAGGTCCACATGATGGCCATCAGGAACAGGCCGATGGAGGTGCCCAACAAGGTCAGCAGATAAATCCGCCCGCCCCGCTTGGCCGCGGCATCGCCCTTGTGCGCGACCAGTGGATAGGTCGACAGGGTCAGCACTTCGTAGAACACGAACAGGGTGAACAGGTTTGCCGACATGGCGACGCCCATGGCGCCGAAAATGGCAATGGCGAAACAGATATAGAAGCGCGTCTGGTTGCGCTCGCGGTTCCCGCGCATGTAGCCGATGGAATAGAACGAGTTCACGATCCACAGGCCGCTCGCGACCAGCGCGAACAACGCGCCCAGCGGCTCCAGCTTGAAGGCAAAATCGAGCCCCGGCGCGGCCTGCCCCACATAGAGCTGGGGGACTTCCCCGCCAGCCACTTTCGTGGCGAGCGCAATGACCACACCGAACAGGACGGTCGAGCCGACCAAAGTGACGCCTTCCCGGACGTTCGAGAACGCTCCGGTCACGGCAATCCCCGCCGCAATCAGCAAAGGCAGGCACAGGGCAGCCCAGATCAACAGCTCAGAGCTCATCAGAAGGCCTCCAGTCCGAACGCGGCGGCGGCGGCGTCACGCGCCAGGCCGAGCGGCAGTTCGGTCGTGATACCGAAATAGATATTTGCCAGCGCCAGCACCCAGAGCGGCACCAGCAACAGGATCGGCGCTTCCTTGCGCGACTTGCGCGGATTGATCGGCGGCCGGAAGAAGATCGCCTCCAGAATGCGGCCCATATAGATCACCGCAAGGAAGCTGGAGAAGACAACAAAGACGACGGCCCACCACATACCCTGATCGAACAGCGCGTAGCCGAGCTGCAGCTTGGACTGGAAGCCTGCGGTCAGCGGCACACCAATCAGCGACAGCGCTGCAATGGCAAAGCCGGTCATCGTCCATGGCGCGGTGCGGCCGAGGCCCGCAAAATCGCGAATGGTGGTGCCCTGGAAGGTCAGGACCACACCGGCCACCGCCATGAAGAGCGCGCCCTTGATCATGGCGTGGTTGAGCAGATGGAACAGGCCGGCGCTGAGGCCGGCGACCGTGCCGACTGACACGCCGAGGATCATGTAGCCCACTTGGGCGACGGAGGAATAAGCCAGCGTCCGGCGTACATCGGTCTGGAAGACCGCCTGGAAGCTGCAGGTGATCATCGCCGCGAGGCCCAGCGGCATCAGCAGATAGGTGAAGGTCGCCTGCTCGAACGCAAATTCCGGACGGAAGACGGTGAACAGGAACCGGATCAGCGCATACAGCGCAACCTTGGTCGCCGTGGCCGACAGGAACATGGTCACAAAGCTTGGCGAATAGGCGTAGGCGTTCGGCAGCCATTGATGCAGCGGCCAGACCGCCGCCTTAAGGCCAAGTCCGACAATGATGAACGCAAAGCCAGCTTCAACGCTGCGATTACCCGCCAGCGATGGCAGCATTTCGGCAATCTGGGCGATGTTCAGCGTACCCGTCGCCGAATAGAGGAAGCCGACGCCAATGATGTAGAAGCTGGCGCCGAGTGTACCCATGATCAGGTAGTTGAACGCGGCCGGCAGGGCCCGCCGGTCCCGCCCTGCGCCCAGCGCGACCAGCACATAGGTGGAGATCGAGGAAATCTCGAGGAAGACGAACAGGTTGAACGCGTCGCCCGTGATCGCCACGCCGCTAAGGCCAGCGAAGCAGACGAGGAAGGCGGAATAGAACAGCGGGTGCTTGCGCTCAGGGATCTCCGCCTTGACCGTCGGCCATGAGAAAATCGTGGACAGCACACCAATGACGGCCACCAGCAACAGGATCATGGAATTGAGCGCATCGACGCGAAGTGTGATGCCGATGGGCATAGGCCAGTTGCCAACATCATAACCGACGACGCCAACTGGAGAGGCCTGCACCTGTCCCACCAGGATCAGAGCGCAGAACAGCGAAAACACTGTGGCCGCAATACTGATGAGCCAGGACAGCCGACCACTTGGCAGGATCGCCAGCAGCGGCGCCAGGAAGAGCGGCACCATGATGAGCAAGGCGGGTGCGTGAAGGAGCGCCCAGCGGGGCGCCGCATCCAGAAGCAGGTCGATCATGCCAGCGCCTCTTTCTCAGCTGCTTCCTGCTCGGCTTCCTGAGCGATAGCGGTCTGCATGTCGATTTCGCGCACCTCGTCGGCTTCGATCGTGCCATAGGCTTCGCGAATGCGGACGATCAGGGCGAGCCCGACCGACAGGGTCGCAACGCCCACCACGATGGCAGTCAGCATCAGAACGTGCGGCAAGGGGTTGGAATAGGTGTGCACCAGATCGGCCACGCGGTCGCCGCCAGCAGATGCTGTCAGTACGGCGTCGATGGCCGCATGCGGAGCCTCTTCACCATGACCACCGCCATGCCCGCCAGATGTGTCCGGGTCCATCAGGATCGGCGCGGTGCCCCCGGCCACGATGCCGAGTGTCACATAGAACAGGCAGATAGAGGTCTGGAACAGGGACAGGCCCACCAGCCGCTTGATCAAATTTCCGGACGCAAACGTGATGTACAGGCCGATCATCATCAGCCCGATGACCGCCCAGTAATTTGCGCGCTCAAGAATGAATAGCAGCATCGGCCTACCAGTCCTCGTCGCGGATTTCGGCCACGCGGCCAGCGAAAGCGTAAAAGATGGTCAGCATGGCGCCGGACACACCAAACAGAACGCCCAGTTCGATCAGGATAATGCCGACATGCTGGCCGTGATGGCCGCCCGGCTCTTCCTGGAACAATGCCTGATATTCAAGGTATTGCCCGCCCTGGAACAGGGCCCAGAAGCCCACGCCAGCATACAGCAGCACGCCGACGGCGGCCAATGACCGGGTAAAGGCCGGCGGCACGGCCCGCATGGCCGATGGCACGCCAAAGACGAGGGCATACAGGATAACCGCTACGGCAAGAATCACGCCGGCCTGAAAGCCGCCGCCGGGCCCGAAATCACCATGGAACTGAACGTACAGGCCGAACAGAACAATGACCGGAATCAGCGCTTTGGTGATCACCCGCAGGATGACGTGATGGTCGCTCTTCATGAGTCCGTCTCCTCATCTTCTGCTTCTGGTTTCTTGTTGGCCTTCGGCAGGCTCTTGTCCTCGTTGCGGATGGTTTCGGCGAGCGAACGCTCTCCGAAGCCGAGCAAGAGCGCCACGGCGATACCGGCCACGAACACAACGGTGGTTTCCCCCAGCGTATCGAAGCCACGATAGCTGCCGAGGACCGGGGTCACGACGTTCTCGATGCCGGTGTCAAACCACGCGACCCGCAGATACGTCAGCCCGACCCCTGTATTGGCCGGCGAATTCGGATCGCCCACAGCGGGCAGGTCGACGGTCGCGTAAATCAGCATGATGCCCGTCGCGATGCAGACCAGCAACGGCCCGAGCTGGCGGAGCGATTTCTGCGGCTTGGCCGTCCGCGAGGTCAGCAGCATGGCGCCGAGCAGAACTGCGGTGGACATGCCCGCGCCCACGGCCGCTTCGGTAAAGCCCACATCGACCGCATCCACGGCGACATACCAGACAGCAGACACAAGCGAATAGATGCCGGACAGCATCACGATGGCAAACAGGCTGCGCAGGCGGGCAATCGCGATGCCCACTACGAACAAGAGGCCGAGCAGGACGATGTTGACCAGCGCCATGCCGATATCGGGTTCACTCATCGCCATCAGGATCCCTGCCCTTCCTTGTCATGCGTGCTGACCGGTCCGATCAGCGGCTGCAGGCCAGCCGTATGCGCTGCATTTGCCGCCGCGTGCGACGAGGCGGGGCTGGTCAGATAGATGAAGACGAAGATGGCGACCAGCTTGCTGACGACCATCCAGTCGGGCGCCATCATGGCCATGCCGAGCAGCAGCAGGGTCGCACCTGACGTGTCGGTGATGCTGGCGGCGTGAAGGCGGGTATAGAAATCCGGGAAGCGCAGCACGCCCACGGTGCCGATCAGGCAAAGCAGCCCGCCTGCCAGGCACAGGGCCGCGCCAAGTGGGAACCGGATGACCTCCCACCAGGCCGGAAGGGATACAAGGAAATCAGACATTGCCACCTCCCTGCCCGCGACGCACCAGCGGAACCTGGAACGACCGGTAGCGGAAGAATTTCAGGATCGCGATGGTCGAGACGAAATTGATCAGCGCGTAGAGGATGGCGATGTCGAGGAATTGCGGACGCCCCATCACGAAGCCGAGCAGGCCAAGCGCCAGCACGGTCTTGGTGCCGAAAGAGTTCACAGCCAGTACGCGGTCATACAGCGTCGGCCCGGCAATGGCGCGGATCAGCAGGAGCAGCATCCCGAACAGGACGGCAATCAGGGCGGCGGCGGTCATGCGGGTCTCCTCTTCCCGTCGGCGGCTTCGCGCGACCGGCGATCCATTTCGGCAAAGGCTTCCGGCTGGGCTTCCTGCTCGTAGAGCGCATGGACCAGCATCTTGTCGCCTTCGATCTCGACCGTAACGGTGCCGGGAGTCAGCGTGATGGAATTGGCGAAGGTTACCTTGGCCAGATCGGTTTCACAGGCGGTCTTAACCTTCACCAAGGCCGGAGATATGTCCATTTCGGCCTTCAGGCAGGCTTTCACCACGGTCCAGTTCGCCTTGGCGATTTCCTTCATCAACCATGGGAAGTAGAGGGCAAAGCCGACGATGCGCACATAGGGCGCGCCTTCACGGTCTATGATGTCGAGCCGGTAGGCCAGGATAAGACAGACAGCCACCGAGACGGCGCCCAGTGTCAGCAGCAAAGGCGTGTAATGGCCAGACATGCCCAGCCAGAAGCCGACCAGTGCAACCAGCAACCCCAGAAAGTACGCCACTCGCGCCCCTTTCATCGATGACCCAATACAATGAACGCCCTGACCTAAAGGGCCACGCGCGTCTTGGAAAGTGCTTTTCGGGTGGTTTACTGCCCTTACCTGCCAAAAACGAGTCGGGCTGTGCGCTGTGGCGAGGAGAAGCTGGCTTCCTCATTGGCAGGCACGTCATCCATCGCGGAGGACAGGGCACTCGGCGAAAAGGCCGATGAGAGCGACCAGTTCCAGTACCTTAGCGTGGTCTGGGCCTTGGCCACGGTCATGATTTCATAGATCTCGGCAACGCGTGCGAAGTCGGGGTCGATCTCGCCCATCTCGGTTTCCAGGTTGCGTTTCAGGCCTGCCCATAAAACAGGCAGGAAATCCCGTTTCACGCCAGTGCCCTTGCACAGGACTGCAATCCCCTCGCCGCCCGCATCGGTCAGGATTTTCGCCGCCGTGACCGGTTTCAGGCCGGCAAGGTAGCCAATTTCCTGCGCCAGTTCGGAATCCATCCCGTCAAGCGCGGCAGCATTGATGGCGTCCTCGAGACTGTCATACGGGCTCTTGTCGATGGCCGCGCGGTTGCGCTGGCGTCGCTCGATCAATTGCAGCGCCTTGCGGGTAACCGGATCGGACCAGTTCTCTTCTGCCGCCAGTTCGAACACATCGCGACAGGTATCGATTACTTCCAGCCGGTCGGCCGCATGGCGTTGCAGGATTTTCTTCCGGGTCGCGCTGTCACTCCACCAGAACATCGCCATGGCCTGAGACGGCTTGGTCTCAAGACGCTCGACCAGGAGCGGGCACAGGCTCTCATCGCCGCGCGAGCGGGCCACCAGCTTGTCGATGGCCTGTTCCGGCATGATCGCGCCATTGTTTGTCAGCATCGCTTTGACCACAGGGATCTCGGCGAACTCGGCGAGATATTCACAGACCGAATCCGGCACCAGCTTGCGCTGGGCAATGATCATCCGGTGATCCTGCGAGCCTGACATGCAGATTTCCCGCAAATCGCAGGCGTCATAACCCTCATTGGCCTCCAGCACATGCTGGGCGACGCGGTAGGAGCACTGGCCCAGATAGCGCAGGACGCGCTTGGGCGCCTCCCGATGGTTCGACAGGCGGCGGGCGCACATTTCGCGGTCATATTCCTCGGCGTGGAACAGCACTTCCAGCAGGATATCGCCCACCATGTGACGGTCCTGATGCGCCAGACGCGAGGCTGGCATGGCAACAAGGTCAAGCAATCGCCGGAACAGCGCGTTGCGCGCGCGACCGGTCTGCTGCGTCAGCAAGGGCTCCAAGGGGTCTTCCATACGTTTGGCCGTTTTCGCATTGGCGAAAACTCTTGCAGCAAACGGTTAACGGTCTGTGGAGATGACCGCAGGCTTCAGTTCCGCTCTGAACGGCCGGGGTGTACTACCATCAACAGAAGGCTGCACACCAGCATGACAATGGCCAGCATGAACAGCATGCCCCCGTCGGTGGCGGTGCTCTGCGGGTCGAGCGAGACCGGGATTTCCCGGCCGAGCCAGGGTGACAGATGCATGGCGACAGCGCCGCCGAGCACGCCCGCCGACAGGAAGGCCCCGAACCGGCGCGTCATGGGCAGGAGCAGGAACAGGGCCGCCATCAGCTCGATCAGGCCCACCGCCACGCGGCCTGCCGGTTCGTAGAGGCTGATGCCCGATTTCGTCGCAATGGTCTGGAACACGATGTTCTCGCCCGGCGGGTCAAAGAACTTCACCAGGCCTTCAGGCGGATTGGGTAGAGGGTGAATGGTCGCCTGGACGAACATCGCGACCAGAAACAGGGCCAGGGCCCAACTCACAAGATGCCGGAACAGACGCATTCTACATACCTTTTACCGGTGGGCCGTTAGGCGGAAGCTAACCATACCCTGTCGCCGTGGCAACTGAGCTCTGCGCGAAGATACCGTGACACCGGGCTGGTCAGGCCTTTGCCATCAGCGCTGCCAGATCATTCGCTGACACCGCGTGTCTGGTAAATCCGAAACTGCCCTCACTCAGCAACTCCCGCGCAGCATGGGTGAGGGCGCCATAGGCCGTATTGAACAGGAGCGGGCCAAGACTCAGTCGTTTCACGCCAGTTTCGGCCAATTCCTGCAGGGAAAGGGGCAAGCTGTCTGGAAGCGCCAAAACGTTCACGGGACGGTCGACACTGGTGATCACGCTCCGAATATCATCCAGGGAGCGCAATCCCGGCGCATATAGCACATCCGCCCCGGCCTCCTGATAGGCCTGAAGCCGGGCAATCGTATCGGCCAGATCCGGCACGCCCGTGAAGAAATTCTCTGCCCGTGCGGTGAGGGTGAACTGAAAAGGCAGGGCTCGCGCCGCTTCGACTGCTGCCTGCACCCGGTCGGCTGCTTCCAGAATACCGTATTGGGGCGCCTCCGGATTGCCGGTGAAATCCTCGATCGAGCCGCCAACGAGCCCCGCCTCGGCCCCCAGCCGGATAGTTTCAGCGCAGTCTTCCGGGCGATGGCCAAAACCATTCTCCAGATCCGCACTGAGCGGCAGATCGGTCGCTTCGGCCAATTTGCGGATATGCATCATCTTCATGTCGCGGGTGATCTGGTAGTCGCCTAGCCCCTCGCTGGCGGCAAATCCTGCGCTGGATGTCGCCAAGGCCTCATAGCCGAGCGCAGCAAGTATCTTCGCTGAACCCGCGTCCCAGGGATTGGGCAAGAGGAACATACCCTCCCGCTCATGAAGTGCCGCAAATGCTGCGCCGCGCTCGGTTTGTGACGTCATGTCCTGCTCTCCTTTGTGCCAGTCAGGATCAGCACGTGTGCATATGGCATCCCACCCGTTTCTTGCGCATCGGTGATGGACATCAGTCTTCATGTGTCGCAAGGCCGGGGGCTTTCCATAACGGGGCCGTCTTCATACAGTCCCGCCAGCTGTTCCGGAGTGGGCATGTCAGACAAGATGGACGACTTCATCGACGAGATGGCCGAAGATGCGGCCGAGGATATCTCGTCCCCCGTCAGCGGGGTCAGCGAAGCGATCGGCGCTGGCGCATCCTTGCTGGCGACCGCGAACCATTGGCGTGCCCGCCAGCTGCGCCGCGGCGTGAAGATCGAGCTGCCGGCCTATCTGATGGTCCAGCTCAGCTGGTTCATGGCCTTCGGCCTGCAAATGGTCCTGTTCCCCTATCTGATTACGGGCCGCGAACACCTCCACATGGACGGTCTGGCGCTGGGCCTTGCCAATATGGCGCTCTCGGCCCCGTCGGTCATCTTCCTGCTTATCGGCGGTGTGGTGGCCGAACGCGCAGACGGCAAGCGTCTGCTCATCATCCTGCACCTTCTGGCGGCTACCCCGGCGCTGTTCCTTGCGCTGGCCGTGGCGCGCGGTGAACTCTCCTATCCCGCCATGATCATATATGGCCTGACCATCGGCACGGTCGGCGCCTTCATGATGCCGGCACGCGATTCCATCGTGAATGAAGTGGTCGAGCGACGCATGCGGGTCGGCTCCGGCGTGACCCTGCAACTCGGCGTGACGCTCGCCACGATGGCGCAGTTCCTGGCGCAGATCGGCGGCCTGATCGTGGGCGGCTATGCCGACAAACGCACCCAGATGCCGGACTGGCTGGGCGGCTTCGGCATCGGCCCGATCCCGGCTGAACAACTGCTGGCCATTCAGGGCATCATCCTGGCCCTCGGGGCCGGGTTTGCCCTCTGGCTCGGACGGGGCCGGCAGATCGTGACCGGCGGCAAGGGCATCAAATCCGCCCTCGGCGACATTGCCGAGGGCTTCCATGCGGTCCGGTCTGACGGCAAGCTCTGGGCCATGACCGCGCTGATGTTCGGCGTCGGCATTTTCGTGATTGGCGCTTTCCTGGTCGTGCTGCCCATCGTGAACCGGGACGTCTACGGCTTCGGGTCAGACGGCATCCGGGACATGTTCGTCACCTTCTGGATGGGGGCGTTCGTCTCATCCGTCGTGCTGTCGATCTTCAAGCGCATCAAGCGTCAGGGCCGCCTGTTGCTGATCGCGCAATTCCTCGCCTCGATCAGCATCCTCGCCATGATGTGGCAGGTGCCACATTACGTCTTCCTCGGCATCGTCTTCATCTGGGGCCTGGCCGCCGGCATCTCCATCGCGATGAGCCGCTCCATAGTGCAGGACGCCGCGCCGAAGGAAAAGCTCGCCCGCGTCCTCTCGATCTACCAGCTTGGCTTCATGGCCGGCGCACCGTTTGGCGCCGCCATCATGGGCGCACTGGTTGACCTGTTCGGCCCCCAGAAAATCGCCATCGTCCCGGCCGGCGGCATGATCGCCCTGATCATCTGGATGGTGTTCTTCACGCCCGTCTGGAACATGAAGGGCTCAGCCTGGCTGGAGCATCAGGAGCGCAACTGACGGCTTTGTGTAGATGACACGGGGGCCAAACGCTTCTATCGAAACCCTCATGAGTTCCCGCCCGCGCGCCCATATTCACCTGTCCAGCATTGCCGCCAATTGGCAGGCCATCGACCGGCTGAATCCGACCGCCACCACGGCCGCCGTGGTCAAGGCGGATGGGTATGGGCTGGGCGCGGCAAAAGTGTCCCGCACCCTGGCACGAGCGGGCTGCAGCACGTTCTTTGTTGCCCATTTCGAAGAAGGGACGGCATTGCGCCAGGCGCTCGGCTTCGGACCGCGCATTTTCGTCCTGAACGGGCCGACCGGCAGCCATCTGCGCACCTATCGCGAAGCGGACCTGACACCGGTCCTGTCCAGCGAGGAACAGGTGGAGCTGTGGGCCCGGGCGCCGCGCGGGGCCTGCGCGCTACATTTTGATACCGGCATGAACCGTCTGGGCCTCTCCTCTAGCGTGCTGACACACCGGCGCGACGAGTTGCACAAGCTGCAACCTGTCCTGATCATGAGCCATCTGGCGTGCGGCGACCTGCCGGACCATGCCCTCAACCGGGTCCAGCTTGACCGGTTCACAGAGATTGCGGCGGCCTTCCCCGACACGCCCGCCAGCCTCGCCGCCTCGTCCGGATGCTATCTCGGCAAGGCCTATGCATTTGACCTGACCCGGCCGGGCATCGCGCTCTATGGCGGCTCGACCCCGCCGGAGACTGTCCGGCTGGAACCGACTGTCACCCTGGAAGCGCGCATTCTCAGCGTCTTCTCCGCCAAGGCCGGTGAGAGTGTCGGCTATGCTGCGACCCATACGCTGGAGCAGAACACGACTCTCGCCACTGTCGCGCTCGGTTATGCCGACGGCATCCCGCGATCCGGCGGCAATACGCTGATCGGCTATCTCGATGGCACGCCCTGCCCGGTGCTCGGACGCATCTCGATGGACCTCATCACGATTGATGTTTCAAAGGCACAGGCTGAAGCAAAATCAGGCGCGCGCGTTGAATTCCTCGGCCCGCATGCCAAACTCGAAGAACAGGCGGCCCGCGCAGGTACGCTAGGGTATGAATTACTTACAGGACTGAGCAATCGTGTCGAACGTGTCTACCCGTAAGCGCGGGCTTCCCAATCCCTTGCAATGGATCGGCGCTGCCGTGATCGGCCTCTTCGCGGAGATCGGCCGGCTGTCGGTCTTTGCGGCCAAGGTGAAATTCGCGGCTGTGACGCCCCGCTGGTATCTCGGCCAGGTCTGGCGGCAGATGGTCAATATCGGCTTCTATTCCCTGCCTGTGGTCGGCATGTCAGCCGTCTTCATCGGCGCAGCCCTAGCCCTCAACATCTATGAAGGCGGCAGCCGCTATGGCGCAGAGCAATTCGTGCCCAGCATCGTCGTGCTCGGCATCACGCGGGAGCTTGGCGCGACGATCACCGGCCTGATGCTGGCGGGCCGCGTCTCGGCGGGCATCTCGGCCGAGATCGGCGCGATGCGCGTGACCGAGCAGATTGACGCGCTGGAGACGCTCTCGGCGTCGCCCTATCGCTATCTCTATGCGCCGCGCTTCCTGGCCGCGATCATCGCCCTGCCGCTGCTAGTCCTGGTCGCCGACGTGATTGGCATCATGGGCGGCTGGCTGGTCAGCGTCTATGCGCTCGATTTCGACTCCACCACATACCTGCGCAACACGATCGATTTCGTGACCAATGAGGACATCATTGTCGGCCTCATAAAGGCCGTCGTTTTCGGGGCGGTGATTGCCATCATGGGCTGTTATCAGGGCGACCGCTCCGAAGCCGGCGCGACCGGCGTTGGCCGCGCGGCCACGCTCTCCATGGTCGGCGCCGCCGTGCTGGTGCTGGCGGCCAATTACCTCATGTCCACCCTGTTCGTGGAGATTGGCCTGTGAGCACACCCATTCTGAAACTCGACAACGTCAAGAAATCCTTCGGCCCGAAGGACGTGCTCAAGGGCGTCGATCTTGAGGTGCAGAAGGGCGAAAGCCTCGTCATTCTTGGTGGCTCCGGCTCCGGCAAGTCCGTCATGCTGAAGAATGCGCTCGGCCTGATGACTCCGACCGCCGGCACGATCTGGTTTGACGGCCAGGACGTCACCAAGGCAACCGGCAGGACGCGCGAGAAGATGCGCGCCCGCATCGGGATGCTGTTCCAGTCCGGCGCCCTGTTCGACTCTCTCACCGTCTGGGAGAATGTCGGCTTCCGCCTGCTGCAGGTCGACAAGATGCGGCGCAAGGATGCCAAGGAACAGGCCCTCGAGACGCTGAAAAAGGTCCGCCTCGGCCCGGATGTGGCCGACCTTTACCCGGCAGAAATCTCCGGCGGCATGCAGAAGCGCGTCTCGCTCGCCCGCTCGATCATTTCCAAGCCGGACCTGATCTTCTTCGACGAGCCGACCACGGGCCTCGACCCGATCACCGCCGATGCGATCAACGATCTGATCCTCGAACAGGTGCACAATCTCGGCGCCGCAGCCGTCTCGATCACGCACGACATGGCCTCGGCTCGCAAGATCGCCGACAACATCGCCATGCTCTATGAAGGCAAGATCATCTGGCACGGCCCCGCCGACATCATCGACAATAGCGGCAACGAATATGTCGACCAATTCGTCCACGGACGAGCCGAAGGCCCGATCCAGCCGGCGATCTAGGGGGATTCCGTGAGCCTCGACCTGTACTGCGGCAGTTTATCGAAGTTCTACTCGAGGGATTTCGAGACGCCGCAGGCCAAATTCGCGAGAGAGAACGGTTTTGAGTACCAGCTCGTCTACGAAGGCGAACCTATTGACTGGTTCAATCCGGTTGAAGCGCGAGACAAAGCGGACGCCTTCATCGAAAAGCTGACCAGCCGACTAGGCGAGAAAGAGAACACCTGTCGTTGGGACGACAAAAGGACAGAGTATGCCGTCGAACAGCTGCATGTCAGAAGTCTATCCGCTCTACTCCTGACGGCTGCTTACCTTTACCGGTCTGATCTGCAGCGCCCGGAGCATGTGCCTGAAGGCTTTGAATCGGACCCCGCCTACGAAGAGTCGTCTGATCGTGAATACTACATTGGTCCACTCGCCATCCTGGAAAGCCATATTTTCCTGCCTTGCGATGCAGATTCGCTTTTCTGGGACGAAAATCCTCTAGGTTTCGACAAGTTCGTTACAACGACAGGAAACCTGAGATACGCCCTGAACTGGCTTGCCGATAAGCGTTGGAATGGAAATGTGGAGGCTGACAAATGGTTCAATCGGGGACCGGCGCCCAGCGCTGGAAAAACCCTTGTTCAGGAGAAGTCTATTGTTCCGTGGCGAAAAAAGTGGCGGGATAAATTCGAAGAGGTTCCCGCCAATTCCCTGAATTGGGATGCGGAGTATGCCTTCGGATGCTTCTCCAGACTACTCGACTTTTCCGACCGAACGGGATTGCCGTTGCTCATGGATGTCTGAGTATGCCTCCGCCAAGGATTTGTCTGATCAGAAAATTGCCCCGCTCCCATGCATGCTGACAGCCACGCCTTCTATCAGGCCGATAATGGCGTCTGGCTGACCGAAACCGTCCCGCCCCGCTACTTGACCCGCACCTGATCTTCAGGCGCTATCCCGTCGCTATCACGCGGGGGGAAATGCGCCATGATGGATTTCATCAAATATATTTCGGTGGCCTTCACGGCGCTATCGCTCGCCTTTACGGGCTGGCTGCAATACGAGAAATTCCGTCTCGACGGCGAGTGGCACATCGATACCTGCACCGAAGAAGCCGACTTCACACGTTATGAGGGCTTGCACTTGGCCTGGCGGGTTTTCCTGTCAGATGATCCCCTGTCGGCCCCGGTGGTGGGCGATGGCGAGAAGATCCAGGAAGCCTTCAAACCGATCCCTGCCACCGCGCGCTTCCCGGTCCGCCTGGTCGGCACGAAAGAGATCAACTCGGTCACTTTGACGGGCCGGTTTGAAGGCTCCCGCCGTGCGTCTACCGGGCGGTTCGAATTCGCGCCCAGCCTCTCCAAACGTCTCTTCTCGGGCTACATCCCGTTCTACCAGCGCAATGTCGACGTTTTGGACGGACGCTTTGCCTTCACGGCGGGCAATGCGCGTGGTCCAGCCCGTGCGGTACGCCTGACAGACGGGAAAATGCCGGACGGAGTTGCGCCCTTTACCTGCGGAGGCGTAACTGCGACGGAAGCGAACGCACTCGTCGAACCCGCCGCGACGGAATAAGACGTCGCAGTTGAGGATGACGGCTAGCCCTTTCCCGAACTCCCGAACCCCCATATCTCTTTAAGCATGGCCAAGACCGCGACGACTGCCTTTGTGTGCCAATCCTGTGGCGAAGTTCACTCCAAATGGAGCGGCAAATGCGCGGGCTGTGGCGAGTGGAACACGCTGGTTGAGGAGACCGTCGGCGGCACGCCGGGCGGCCTCGCCGCGCCCAAGGCGGGCACGAAGCGGTCCGGCAAGACCGAATTCGTCGCTCTGAATGCCGAGACCGAAACGCCTGCCCGAATCGTGATGGGTGTGGAGGAGCTCGACCGCGTCTTCGGTGGCGGCATCGTGCCATCCTCTGCCACGCTGATCGGCGGCGATCCCGGCATCGGCAAATCGACGCTCCTGCTCCAGGTCGCCGCGCGGCTCGCCCGCAATGGTGTGAAGACGGTCTATGTCTCCGGCGAGGAGGCGGCTGCCCAGATCCAGGAGCGCGCCAAGCGGCTGAAAGTCGCCGAAAGCCCCGTCGATCTCGCAACCGAAACAGATCTCCGCAAGATCCTCTCGGCGCTGAAAGCGGCCAAGCCGGATTTCGTGGTCATCGATTCCATCCAGACCATGTGGTCCGACAGTCTCGAGGCCGCGCCCGGTTCGGTCAGCCAGGTCCGCGCCTGTTCGCAGGAACTGACCCGCTGGGCCAAGAAATCCGGCGCGGCGCTCGTGCTCGTCGGCCATGTCACCAAGGAAGGCAATATTGCCGGCCCGCGCGTGGTCGAGCACATGGTCGATGCCGTCTTCTATTTCGAGGGCGAACGCGGCCACCAGTTCCGCATCCTGCGCGCAGTGAAGAACCGGTTCGGGCCGACCGACGAGATCGGCATTTTCGAAATGCACCAATATGGCCTTGCCCCGGCGAAGGAACCGTCCGCCCTGTTCCTGTCGACCGATGGGGATGGCGAAGGCGGCGCGGCGGTCTATGCGGCGATGGAAGGCTCACGTCCCGTCCTCGCCGAAGTTCAGGCGCTGGTTGCCAAGAGTGCCTATGGCACGCCCCGGCGCAGCGTCGTCGGCTGGGATGGCGGGCGCCTGGCCATGCTGCTCGCCGTGCTGGAAGCGCGCTGCGGGATCAGCCTGTCGGGCATGGATGTCTACCTCTCGGTGGCAGGCGGCTATCGCATTGGCGAGCCAGCCGGAGACCTTGGCGCGGCGGCGGCGCTGCTGACCTCTCTTGCCGACACGCCGGTGCCCGACCGGACCGTATTCTTCGGCGAAGTGGCGCTGTCCGGCGCGGTGCGCCCGGTGGCCCGGATGGAACAGCGACTGAAGGAAGCGGCGCGCCTTGGCTTCACCCACGCCTATGTGCCAGAAGGCAGTCCGACTTCAGTGGATGGCTTGACGATCACCCCAATTAAACGGCTTATCGACCTCGCCCACATTCTCGCTCCGGACGCCCAAAATGCTTGAGTCCATTACAGCTTTTGACGCCATCGCCGTTGCGGTCATCGTGATCTCGGCGATCATGGCATTTGCGAGAGGCTTCCTGCGCGAAATCGCGACGCTCGGCTCCTTCATCGCCGCCCTGGCCGCCGCATTTTACGCCCGTCGTTTCTTCGCAGGCAGTGTGCGCACGCTGGTGCCGGAAGGGGTCGACCCATTGCTCGGCGACCTCGCGCTCGTCGTGGTCGCGTTCATCATCGTTTATGTCCTGGTCGCCTGGTTTGGCCAGCGCCTGTCCAAGAACATCCAGGGCGCGGACGGGATCGGCATGTTCGACCATTTCGCCGGCCTGTTCTTTGGCATCGCACGCGGCGCCATCGCCCTTGTTTTCTTTGCCGTGCTTCTCAATCTTGCCCTTGATGAAAGCCGCATCCCGGACTTCATCCGGAACTCGATGACCTATCCGCCGCTTGCGGAAATGGCGGATTATGTGAACGACAATGCGTCGAAAGTCGGAAAAGATGTGCAAGCCGCCCTTCCCTCAGAGGGTAAAACAGGGCAATAGGCCCGTGTCGCAATACTGTTACTCAGGAGATGCGTCTCAAATGGTCCTTTTCGATCATGATGACGACAAGCCCCGCGAGGAATGCGGCGTCTTCGGTATCTTTGGAAATCATGAAGCCAGCCTGCTGACAGCGCTCGGTTTGCATGCCCTCCAGCATCGCGGGCAGGAAGCCTGCGGGATGATTACCTTTGACGGCAAGCGATTCCCCTCGGAACGTCATTTGGGCATGGTGGGTGAGCATTTCGGGGGTGACCTCCGGACGCGCCTGCCCGGCCACGCCGCCATCGGTCACAACCGGTACTCGACGCAGGGCCGCACCATGTTGCGGAACGTGCAGCCGATCTTCGCAGACCTCGCCGGCGGCGGGTTCGCGGTCGCGCACAATGGCAACCTCACCAATTCCCGCAAACTGCGCCATGACCTCGTCAAGGATGGCGCGATCTTCCAGTCCACAATGGACACCGAAGTCATCCTGCACCTTGTGGCGCGCAGCACCGGCAAGAATTTCCTCGCGCGTCTCGTGGATGCGCTGCAGAAGATCGAGGGCGGCTATGCCCTGGTCGGCCTGACCGGCAAGAAGCTGGTCGGTGCACGTGACCCGGTCGGCCTGCGCCCGCTGATCCTCGGCAAGCTGGGCGATGCCTATGTGCTGGCGTCTGAAACCTGCGCGCTGGATATTATCGGCGCGGAATTCGTCCGCGAAGTCGACAATGGCGAAATCGTCATCATCAGCGACAAGGGCGTCGAATCCTATCGCTTCGCGCCACAGCGCCCGACCAGTCCCTGTGTGTTCGAATATGTCTATTTCGCGCGCCCGGACAGCATCGTTCAGGGCCGCTCGATTTATGAAGTCCGCCGCCGCATGGGACACCAGCTGGCCGCCGAAACACCCGCCGATGCGGATGTCATCGTGCCTGTGCCGGATTCGGGCGTACCCGCTGCACTCGGATTTTCCGAAGCGTCCGGCATCCCGTTCCAGATGGGTATCATCCGGAACCATTATGTCGGCCGAACCTTCATCCAGCCGACCCAGACGGGACGTCAGAGCGCGGTCTCCAAGAAGCACAGCCCCAATCGCGCCGTGCTGGAAGGCAAGCGTGTCATTCTCGTCGATGATTCCATCGTGCGCGGCAACACGTCGAAGAAGATCGTCCAGATGGTGCGTGATGCCGGCGCCAAGGAAATTCATTTCCGCTCGGCCAGCCCGCCCATCCTGAACCCGGATTTCTACGGCATCGACATGGCCGCCAAGTCCGAATTGTTCGCAGCGATCCATACGCATCAGGAAATGGTCGAGGAACTGAACGTCGACTCGCTCGGCTTCCTGTCCGTGCCTGGCCTCTACACGGCCATCGGCGAGCCGCAGCGCAACCCGATGCAGCCGCAATTCTCCGATCATTGCTTCACTGGCGACTATCCGACGCCGCTGGTCGACAATGAACATGCGGAATCCGACAAGGAGCGCCAGCTCTCCCTGCTGGACGATGCCTAGGTCTGAAGGTTCAAGGCAAAAAGCCATGTCATCCCGGAAAATGCAGGGCATTTATCCGGGACCCAGCTCCGCAGAAGCAATTTCAGGCTGGGTCCCGGCTCTCCGCTACGCTTCGGCCGGGATGACAAAACAGGATGATACTCTCTATGACTGACACCCCCCGCCTCATCCTTGTCACCGGCGCCTCGCGGGGCATTGGCCGCGCCGCCGCGCTGGAGCTTGCCCGCCAGGGGAACATCGTCATCGCGGTGGCCCGCTCCAAGGCGGCGCTGCAAAAGCTGGACGATGAAATCCGCGCCGCCGGGTCGGAAGCCGTGCTTGTGCCGATGGATCTGAAAGATACCAAGGGCATCGAAACCCTCGGCAAGGTGATCGGTGAACGCTTCGGCCGGCTGGATGGCCTTGTCGCCAATGCCGGCATTCTCGGCACGCTCGGCCCGGTCGAGACGTGCGGTCCGCGCAGCTTCGAGGAAACCATTGCGGTGAACCTCACCTCGAACTTCCACCTGATCCGGGCCCTGTCGCCCTGGATGCATCAGTCGGACGCGCCGCGCGCCGTCTTCGTCACCTCCAGCGTGGCCCGCGCCCCGCGCGCCTTCTGGGGCCCCTACCAGGCCGCCAAGGCCGGGATGGAAGCGCTCGTCCTTGGCTGGGCCGATGAGAATGAGAACATGAAGCTGCGGGCGAACCTGTTCAATCCGGGTGGCACGCGCACCGGTATGCGCGCCGAGGCCATGCCCGGGGAAGACCCGATGACCCTTCCGAGCCCGGAGGACGTCGCCGCCGAACTGGTCAAACTGGTCAGCCCCGACGAGACGCGCACCGGCCAACTGGTCGCGTATCGCGAACTGGCCGGATCGAAGGGATAAGGCAGAGTGGCGAAGGATGACCTCTTCCTCCTTCAGCCCCCCTTTGAAGACCCGGCCTATCCCGGCAAGATTTTCTATTGCTGGCATTGCATGCTGATGGAAGGCCTGATCACCGCCTTCCCGCACCTTGCCGAACAGATAGACATTCACCGCATCGCCTGGCCTCGCCCTCGCGCAGAACTGGTCAGCCGCCTGGGGCCTGAAAACCAGTCCCTACCAGTGCTCGTTCTGTCGAATCCGGGCGAAGGATGCCAAGGCATCAAACAGCATGAAGGTGTGCATTTCATCGAGGACAAGGATGCAATTCTGAACGCGCTGACCCTTCGCCACGGTATTCCCACGCCGCATCCTTGAAGCTGCGGGCCAAGTCCGGCAGAAGTCTGGCCATGTCCACCCATCTTTCTCCCGCCTCCCTGCGCCCCCGGTCTGCCACGCTGGAGGATCTACCCGCCCTGAAAGCCTGCGAGCAGGGCATCATAGCGGCCGAGCGCCCCTACGACCACACGCTGAAGCCGGATCCGATCAGCTATTATGATCTTGGCGAACGCGTCCGGTCGAAAGATGCGGAAGTGGCTGTGATAGAGCTGGATGGCGAAATCGTTGCGACAGGCTACGCCGAAAAACGCCCCTCGAAACCCTATGTGGACTCCGACCATCACGCCTTTCTGGGATTCATGTACGTGCATCCCGTTCATCGCGGCAAGGGACTGAACCGTATCCTGACGGACTATTTGCTCGATTGGGCCCGCACGCGCGGCCTCACGGAAATCCGCCTCACCGTCTATAGTGGCAATGATCCCGCAATCCGCGCCTACAAGAAAACCGGGTTTACTCCCTACATCACCGAGATGCGGCTCAATCTCGACGAGTGACCCTATTCCGGCGGCGCCGTCATCACGAAACTCTCGCGTCCCGATATCTCCTCAAACCAGGTCACCAGATTTGGATGCGGGCCGCGCCAGTCTAGGTCTGGCAAGCGGAAATCGAGATAACCAAGGGCGCAGGCATAAGTGATCCGTCCAAGGTCGAAGGCTTTCCGGTCCGCCGCCACATCCTCCGCAATCTCATCCACACCGCGATGGATCGCTGCGGTCCAGCGGTCCTGCCAGAAGGCCGAGCGCTCCGTTTCCGGCCGGCGGGATTCCATGACCAGACTGAGCGCCGCATCCAGGATGCCATCGCCGAGCGCCTGCGCCGTCAACACTGCCCAGCGATGGTCGCCATCCTTTGGCAGGAGCGCCTCCCCGGCGGCCTCATGGTCGAGATATTCGCAGATGACCGGGCTGTCGAACAGGTGCGTGCCATCCTTCAGCTCCAGCGCGGGAATCTTGCTGAGCGGATTGCCGATCCTTGTGGCCGCATTCTCCGCCATCGGGTCCGCGCGCTCCAGCGAAACGGCGTCTTGCAGGCCCTGCTCGATAATCAGTACCCGTACCTTGCGGGCATAAGGGGACGTAGCGGAATAATAGAGCTTCATGACATGCGCCTTCAGGTCTTGAAATGCTTGGACAATTTGAGGCCCTGCCCCTGATAGTTCGAGCCCTTGCCGCCATACAGGCCCTTGGGCTTCGAGGCCATGCTCTCATAGACCAGCTTGGCCACAGGCTGGCCGTGTTCAAGAATGAAGGGCACGTCCCGCGACCGCACTTCCAGCACCGCACGGCTGCCGCCCGTATTCGTGCCGAAACCCGGATCGAAGAAGCCCGCATAATGCGCCCGGAACTCACCCAGTTCCGGCGCAATCGGGGCCATTTCGGCGGCCTCCATCGCGCCCACTTTCACCGTCTCGCGGCTGACCAGAATGTAGAATTCCTCCGGGTTCAGAACAATCCGGCCGTCACGCGGCCAGACCGGCTCCCAGAACTGGCTCGCCTCATGCGCGCCAATCCCGCGCAGATCGACGATCCCGGAATGATGCTTTGCCCTGTAGCCGACCGGCTGGTCGCCCGCCGATTCCAGATCAATCGAGACCACTTTCTCCTTCAGCGTCTCCGGCTTCTTCCGCTTGAAGCGGATCTGCGCCAGCCGGTCACCGGGTCGCACCATAATCGGGAAGGTGCGCGGGCTGACCTCCAGATAGAGCGGCCCGGAATATCCGGTCGGCACTTCATCGAAGGCGCGCGAGCGATTGGTCACGAGGCGCGTGAATACGTCAATCCGGCCGGTCGAGCTTTTCGGATTGGCACGCGCGGCAATACCTGCCGGCAGGCGCAGGGATTCCATCAGCGGCACAAGATAGACGCAGCCGGTCTCCAGCACAGCGCCTTCCTTGGTCAAATCGATCCGGTGCATGTGGATGCCCGGTTCCTGCAACATCTCGGCGACGGTGCGGTCCTTGCCGGGCAGGAAGCTCGCCCTCAGCCGGTAGGCATCCTCGGCCAGACGAAGATCGAGGCTGGCTGGCTGGACCTGGCCTTCGTCCAGCGGCAGGTCTGACCGGATCGCCTCGGCGCCCACCAGCGCTTCAATCTCATGATCAGACAATACACCAGAATCGACGGCCATCACTTGCACCCCTTGCCCTCTCAGGCATAAGACGCACTGCAGGAAACACAAGGGACTAACGTGTCATGGCAGATGCACCGGGCGGCGACGGAAAAAAGGGCTGGAAGCCCGCGACCAAAGCGGTGCGCGGCGGCCTCATGCGCTCCCAGCATGGCGAGATTTCCGAAGCGATCTACCTGACCTCCGGCTTCTCCTATGACAGCGCCGAACAGGCGATGCGCCGCATGGCGGGCGAGGAAGACGGCTTTGTCTATTCCCGCTATGGCAGCCCGACCTGCGAGATGCTGCAGCAGCGACTCGCCCTGATCGAAAACGCCGAGACCTGCCGCGTGGCCGCCTCCGGCATGGGCGCGATCTCGACCGCGATCCTTGCGCCGCTGAAAGCGGGCGATCGCGTCGTAGCTGCGACGGCCCTGTTCGGCTCCTGCCGCTGGATCATCGCCAACCAGATGCCGAAATTCGGCATCGAAACCGTCTTCGTTGACGGCGCTGACCTTGAAGCCTGGGAGCGGGAGATCGCCAAGGGCTGCCAGCTCGTCCTGATCGAGAGCCCGGCCAACCCCCTGCTCGACGGGGTCGACATCGAGGCGGTCGCCAGGCTCTGCAAGGCAGCCGGCGCGATTCTGGTGGTCGACAATGTGTTCGCGACACCGATCCTTCAGAAGCCTCTGGAACTCGGCGCCGATGTTGTCGTCTACTCGACCACAAAGCACATGGACGGTCAGGGCCGGGTCATGGGCGGCGCAATCCTCTGCGATTCGGCGCGGATGGAAGAAATCTACGATCCGTGGCTACGCCATCTCGGCCCGGCTGCCTCGCCATTCAATGCCTGGGTCGTGCTCAAGGGGCTCGAAACGCTGAAATTGCGCGTCGACCAGCAGACAAAAAATGCAGCGCGTCTCGCCGACGTAATTGCCGATCATCCGGCGATTGCCGCCGTGCGTTACCCGCATCGCGAGGACCATCCGCACTACGAAATCCACAAGCGCCAGATGAGCGCCGGGGGCACCATGATCGCCTTCTCGGTGAAGGGCGGACAGGAAGAAGCGTTCAAGCTTCTGAATTCATTGGAGCTTGTCGATATCTGCAACAATCTTGGCGACACCAAGTCTCTGGCCTGTCATCCCTCCTCTACAACGCACCGCGCGCTCAGCGATGAGGAGCAGGCCTCGATGGGGCTTGACCGCAGCTGGATCCGGATGTCGGTCGGGCTGGAAGATTCTGACGATCTTGTAATGGATTTGACCCGCGCCCTTAACAGTGTGTGAACGAATTGGATTGAATTTCATCTAATGGGCAGACGGGTTCCTCCTCCACAGTACGAACATATCACCGACGGTGTTCGCATCCGCGTGCGTCCGAAATTCATGCATGATGAATCCGAGCCGGCCCGCGCCCGCTTCATGTGGTCCTATACGGTCGACGTGGAGAATGAGAGCGAGCAAACCTGGACCATTGTGCGCCGTCACTGGCGCATCGTGGACGCCGAAGGACGGCGTCAGGAAGTCGAAGGCGAAGGCGTGATTGGCCAGACCCCGACCCTCGGGCCGGGCGAACGGTTCAGCTATACATCAGGCGCGCCCCTGGCGGCCCCGTCCGGCATCATGGGCGGCACCTATGACCTCAAAGGGGATGATGGCCGCGTGCTGATCGCGACCATCCCGATGTTCTCGCTGGACAGCCCGTACGAGACGTCGCTGCCCTGCTGATCGGTGCGATTATTCGCTAGCCCTTGATCTCTGCCTTGATCGCATCGTTCAGGCGGGTGCGGTCCGCGCCCTCGATGAATTCATTGCCGATCAGGAAGCTTGGCGTTGCCTCGACCCCGATGGCACGGGCGAGTTGCTTGGATTCCGACAGCTTGCGCTGGATGTCGATGGAGCGCATGTCGGCGCGCATCTTCTGGACATTCATGCCAACATCCTTGGCCACCTCGTCGAGCTTGGCTTCGGTCAGATCGTCATTGTTCTTGATTGCCATCAGCGCGAGGTGGAATTCGCGATACTTGCCCTGCTTGCCGGCGGCCAGCGCGGCGAGCGAAGCAGTTTCGCTGATGCCGCCGAAGATCGGCAGTTCCTTGAACACGACCCGGACATTGCCATCATAGTCTTCCGGCAGTTCCTGCACCCACTCGACCGAGCGCTTGCACCAGCCGCAACGATAATCGAAGAACTCGACCACGGTGATCTCTGCATCGGCCGGGCCGATGAAATAATCGCCTTCATTATTATAGATCGCATCGAAATTGCTCGCGATGGCCTTCTGCGCTTCCTGGGAGGCGTCGGCTTTCTGCTTGGCTGCCAGCTTGATCAGCGCTTCCTCGATGATTTCCGGGTTCTCGAGAATGTATTCCCGCACGACCTGCTCCATGGCCTCGCGATCGGCGGCGGGCGCCGATTTGCTCTCGGCGCAGGCGGGGGTCAGGGCGAGCGCGGCCATGGCGGCCGTCATCATGGTCAGTCTGAAAGTCATGCAAGAAGGTTCCTGTCGTGTCAGGTCAATATCGATTCAGATCAGATATACGGCCTGATGGGCGCGCGTCCATTGGGCCTGACACAAAGTTGATCGGGCGCTATTCCACCGTGAGCGAGAAACGCGGGCGGCGGCGATACATGTCGCGATTGTCCGGATTGTTGGCATCCGTCACCAGAAGGATGTCATCCGCGCGGCGATAATCCGGTGTGCCGGGCTCCAGGCTCTGCACGGCAAAATGCGCAAACCGGTTCGCCCGCACAATGTCGCCAACAGCATAGGCCGACTCGGCCGTGGCCAGTTGGGCATCTGCCCGGCGTCCCTGCTTCTCGTAGGTGATGGCCAATTGCGCCCAGGCGAATGCATTGTTCGGCTCCGCGATCAGCGCATCATGCAACGCCTTCTCAGCCGCCTCGACATCGCCCGGCTCGTCCCGTGCATTCAGGGAACGGGCAAAATTGATCAGCAGCAGCGGCTGGCCCGGCTTCAATGCGAGCGATTTCTCATGCGGCTCCACCGATTCGGCGGCCCGGCCGCTTTCAAACAGGATCTGGCCCTTGAGCTCCCAGAAATACGGGTTCTGAGGATCCTCCTCCAGCAATGAATTGATCTCGATGAGCGCCCTGTCGATATCGGACGCCTGCATGGCCGCGATCGAGCGGGCATAGCGGGCCGGCTGGCTCTGGTCACTGGCCGGATATTCCCGCGCCACCTTGTTCGGCGTATCGAGGAAGCCGATCAGCTTGGCGCGCATCATCTGGTACTGGTGCAATTCGCGGTCCGTTTCCGGCGTGTCCATCATGCCGGAATCCTCGGCCAGCTGGCGCACGGTGCGAATCCGGTCCGAGGCAAGAGGGTGCGCGCGGAAATAGGGATAGCGCCGCGCGCTGGACAGAACTTCCTGATAGCGAAAATTCTCGAAGAATTCGACGATGCCGCGGGGCGACTGGCCGAGTTGTGTCAGGTATTCGACCGCCGCCGCATCCGCCGTCGCTTCTTCCGACCGTGTGTGCGTGAAGAAGTTCAGCGCCGCAAATTGCTGCGACGAGCCGATCAGGGCCGCGCCGGCCCCGCCTTCGCCGGCCGCCATGGCCAGAATGCCAAGACCGATGGAGAGCAGCGCCGGGCGCATCGCGACACCGGCGGCGCGCGAGCGGCTGACCGAGTGGCCACAGGCGATATGACAGGTCTCATGCCCGATCACGCCCTTGATCTGCAGCGAGGAATCCGCCGCGATGATCAGGCCGGTATGAATATGGATGTTCTGGCCGTTCGCCACGAAGGCGTTCAGGGACGGATCATTGATCAGGTACAGGCCGACATCATTCGGCTTCAGGCCCGCCACGTCGAGAATGGGGTCTGTCCATTCCCGCAAGGTCTCCTCGATCTCCGCATCGCGGATGAGGCTCTGGGCCGTGGCACTTGCCGCCATCATCGCGGCGAGCGCGGCGGTTGCGGCCAGTTTCAGGAAATTTCGCGCCATGCAAAGCGCCTCCTGTTGATTGCATCTACATCCCTGATTTTATGGGACGCCTATACGATTGGCGAGGGGTTCCTCGCACTATAACGCATTTGTCAGGAATCGGCTGACTGGAAGATGAATGTCAGGGCCGGGTCGAGGCGAATTCCGATCTCGGCCCCGGTCTTCGGCGCCGTGATGCGCGGCACCAAGGCCGTCAGGGCCTGTCCCTGGCAATCGAGCAGCAGGCGGCACAGTGGACCGGTCAATTGACTGGCGGTGACTTTGGCGCGAACCGGCGAGCCCTCATCCTGCACCACGCCTTCCGGGCGTACGATCAGTTCCGCTCCAGCCGGCACGGCCTGCCCGGCAAGCCCCTCGGGCAAATCGGCCGCACGAATACGGCTCACCGGGCCGAGCGCTGCAGCAATCGCAGCACTTTCCGGCTTCATGTAAACATCTGCGGCCTTGCCCTGCTGCAGCAGGGAGCCGCCCTGCAGGATAGCGATACAGTCGGCGCTTTCCAGCGCTTCGGTCGGGTCATGCGTGACGAGGAGCGCCGGAATGCCCGCCTCCCGGATCGCCGCCAGCGCCGTATCGCGCACACTGCCCCGCAGAGCCGGATCGAGGCCGGAGAACGGTTCGTCCATCAGGATCGCCGCCGGTTCAGGTGCGAGTGCGCGGGCAATCGCGACGCGCTGCTGCTCTCCGCCGGAGAGTTCATGCGGGAAGGCGTCGGCCCGGCCCGTCAGGCCCAGCCGCTCAAGCCATTCCGCGGCAATCGTGCGCGCTGCTTCCTTGCCCCGCGATTTGAGGCCAAAGGCAACATTCTGCGCAGCGGTCAGGTGCGGGAACAGCGCGAAATCCTGGAAGATCAGGCCGATCCGGCGCTTTTCGGCGGGCACCGTCTTGCCCGGCCTCGAAAGCAATTGCTCTCCCAGACGGATCTCGCCCTCGTCCAGCGGCTCCAGGCCGGCAAACAGGCGCAGCAAGGTCGACTTGCCCGCGCCCGACCCGCCGAGCAGGGCCGTGATGTCTCCCGGCTCAAGATCGAGGCTGACCCCTTCCACCACGGCGGTGGGGCCGTAGCGGCGGGTCACATTTGTGGCGATCAAATGCGCGCTCATTGGGTGTCCCCCGGACGCGAATGGCTGAGCCGCCAGGACAGCAGGATCACCGGCAGCAGCCCCGCCAGCGTGATCAGCAGGGACGGCAAGGCCGCCGCCGCCAGCCGCTCATCCGTGGCATAGGCATTCGCCCGCACCGACAGCGTGTCCCAATTGAACGGCCGCAACATCAGGGTTGCGGGCAATTCCTTCAGGGATTCAACAAACAGGATCAATGCGCCAGCCATGGCGCCTGATAGCGCGACCGGCAGGTCAACGGAAACTGCGCGGCGCAGCGGCGAGGCGCCGAGGCTCTCGGCGGCATAGCCCATCGAGGCGGGCGCCCGGCCAAGCGCCGCGACCATCGGCTCCGCGCCGGAGGTCGTGAACCGGCTGGCATAGACCCAGGCGAGTGCGATGATCGCCCCCGCCCCGGTCAGCGTGATGCCGAGATAGCCCATCACCAGCAGCGCGCCGAGCGCCAGGACAGCGCCCGGAATAGCGTAGCCGGTCGAAGCCATCAGCCGCGCGAAGCCGGCGATCAATCCGCTCTGCCGAGCCGTCAGCGCGATCACCATCGCTAGCACGAAGGCCAGCGCTGCGCCTGAGCCGGCAAGGATCAGCGTGTTGACCAGCGCCCGGCCAATCGGCGCGATCTGGCCCTGCGATTCCATGACCAGCCAGATGAGGCGCGACATGGGCAGGACAAAGGTTGCCAGGAACAGGAGCGCGCACGCCGTCATCGCCCCCAGCCCGGCCCAGCGCGGCAAGCGCGTCCGGGATACGTTGCGCCAGCGGGTCGAGCTTTGCTGGCTGCCGGCGCGTCCCCGCGTATGCCGCTCTGTCAGGATCAGCGCGATCACGATGACGACCAGAACCAGAGCGAGCCGCGCCGCAGCCGCCGGTTCCCCGAAACTCTGCCAGGCGCGCACAATGCCGAAGGTCAGGGTCGGCACACCGAGATATTCGGCGGCGCCATAGTCTGCGGCCGCTTCCATCAAGGTCAGCGCGAGCCCCGCCGCAATCGCCGGGCGCGCTGCCGGCAACGCCACCTGCCAGAACCGGCGCGCACTACTCGCCCCCAGGCTGCGGGCCGCTTCCAGGGCGCAGACCGATTGCGAGACAAACGCCGCCCGCGCCGTCAGGTAGACATAGGGGTAAAGCGCGCAGGTCAGCACGAAGGCGAGCCCCGGCAGGCTGCGCATGTCCGGGAACCAATAGTCGCGCGCCGTCCAGCCGGTGGCCTCGCGGATCGCCACCTGGAACGGCCCCATCAGGCCCATCAAATCGGCATAGGCATAGGCCAGCACATAGCCCGGCGCGGCGAGCGGCAGGATCAGCAGCCATTCGAACAGGCCCCGTCCCGGAAACTGGTACATCGTCACCAGCCACGCCGCCGGCACCGCAACGGCCAGGGTCATGATGGCGGTTAATGCCAGCGTGCCGAGCGTGCCGGTCGTGTAGCCCGTCAGCAG